>Ga0137403_10002259_pt1 | contig 23696 bp, 19 predicted proteins | sample CZOMad2_1_16fung_FD_122057 | JGI IMG/M metagenome (GOLD analysis project Ga0137403, IMG submission 122057) | Vadose zone soil fungal communities from Angelo Coast Range Reserve, California, USA - CZOMad2_1_16fungal (Hybrid Assembly) | ecosystem: Environmental > Terrestrial > Soil > Vadose zone...
TCGGGCAACATGAAGAGCAGCTACAACGGGCAAGCCGTTCCGTCAGAAGGAACTCCTATCGATTACGGCGGCGGCGAACTGCAAGTTCCGCACAACCCGATCATTCCTTTCATCGAAGGTGACGGCACCGGCCGCGACATCTGGAAAGCTTCGCGCCGCGTTTTCGACGCCGCTGTAGAACACGCATACGGCGGCAAACGCCGCGTCGCATGGTATGAAGTGTTCGCCGGTGAAAAGGCGTTCAACGCTTTCAAAGAATGGTTGCCCAATGATACCGTCGAAGCCATCCGCGATTTTCGCGTGGCCATCAAGGGGCCGCTCACCACTCCGGTCGGCGGCGGCATCCGCTCCCTTAACGTCGCGCTGCGCCAGATTCTCGATCTGTATTCCTGTGAGCGTCCGGTGCGCTACTTCGAAGGAGTTCCCTCCCCTGTTAAGCATCCCGAAAAACTGAACGTCTTCATCTTCCGTGAAAATACCGAAGACGTGTACATTGGCATCGAGTGGAAGTCTGGCTCTCCCGAAGCAAGAAAACTCCTGGAATTTCTGAACAACGACATGCTGAAAGGCGGCAAGAAGCAAATCCGCTGGGACTCCGGAGTTGGCATCAAGCCAATTTCGCCGACTGGAACGAAGCGCCTCGTCCGGCGCGCCATCAAGTACGCGCTTGCCCACAAACGCAAGAGCGTAACCCTCGTTCACAAGGGGAATATTCAAAAATTTACCGAAGGCGCCTTCCGCGACTGGGGCTATGAACTCGCCCAGGAAGAGTTCCGCGCGCAAACTATCACGGAGCGCGAGAGCTGGATCCTTGATAACCTCGACAAGAATCCGCAGATCTCCATCGAACAAAACGCCGCGGCGATCGAGCCTGGTCTCGATCAAGCTACCGACGCCTTCAAGAAAACAATCTACGACGAAGTCAATCAGACTCTTAGTTCGATCTACAAGACCCACGGTCAGGCCCAATGGAAACAAAAGTTGATGATCAATGACCGCATCGCCGACTCCGTGTTTCAGCAAGTCCTGATGCGTCCCGACGAGTACAGCGTACTCGCCACCTCAAACCTCAACGGCGACTATCTTTCCGACGCTTGCGCTGCACAGGTTGGCGGACTTGGCATGGCGCCAGGCTCCAACATTGGCGATGGCTTCGGCGTATTCGAAGCGACCCATGGCACTGCGCCAAAATACGCCGACAAGGACGTCATCAATCCCGGCTCCGTGATGCTCTCCGGCGCGATGATGTTCGAATTCCTCGGCTGGAACGAAGCCGCGAGGCTGATTGAAGACGGCATCGCCCGCACCATTCAACAAAAGAAGGTCACCTACGACCTCGAACGGATGATGCCCGGCGCCACCAAGGTCGGCACTTCCGCATTCGCTACCGCCATCATCGAGAACATGAAGCTCGCAGCTGTCGCCGGATGATGTTTTTTGTGTCGTCATACCCTTTTTTACGTCGTCACTCCGAGCGAAGCGAGGAATCTCTCTTCCGTCCTTGCGGCGGCAAACAACGATCTTCGACAGAAGCGTAGGAAAGGAACACCATGAGCAGAAAAAAAGTAACCGTGGTAGGCAGCGGCTTTGTCGGCTCGACCACCGCGCAACGTATCGTCGACATGGAACTCGCCGACGTCGTCCTCACCGATATTCTCGACGGTCCGCCCGCCGGCAAAGCGCTCGACATCCTCGAATCCTCGCCGGTCACCAAGACTGACGCGCACGCTATCGGCATTTCAACCGCGTCTGGCGATTACTCGGGCACAGCCAACAGCGACATTGTTGTGATCACTGCCGGATTCCCGCGCAAGCCCGGCATGAGCCGCGATGATCTCCTCAAGGCCAACTACGACGTCGTCAAAGCGGTCGTCGAACAAATCGTCAAACATTCGCCGAATTGCATCATTATCGTGGTCACCAATCCGCTCGACGCCATGGCCCAGGCCGCGTTCAAGGTGAGCGGCTTCCCCAAGCAGCGCGTTCTTGGCATGGCCGGTGTACTCGATTCCGCTCGCATGAGCGCCTTTGTCGCGCAAGAGTGTAAAGTCAGCGTCGAAAACGTTCACTCCTTTGTTCTCGGCGGCCACGGCGATGACATGGTTCCTCTCCCGCGCTATTCAAACGTGGCAGGCATTCCCCTCCCCGACCTGCTCCCCAAGGATAAAATCGACGCCATCGTCGAACGCACCCGCAAAGGCGGCGCGGAAATCGTCAACCTGCTCAAGACCGGCTCCGCCTACTACGCCCCATCCGCCGCTGCAGTCGAAATGGTCGAAGCGATCCTCAAAGACAAAAAGAAAATTCTCCCCTGCGCCGTCTATCTCGAAGGCGAATACGGCATCAAGGGTCTTTTCGTCGGTGTTCCGGTAAAGCTTGGCGCAAAAGGCGCCGAAGAAGTCGTCGAAATTAAGCTCACCGCCGACGAAAACGCCGCCCTGCAAAAATCCTCCGCCTCCGTCCGCGAACTGGTCACCGTTCTCGGCATTTAGGCCATTTGCGAACTTCTGACACCAGGCTATCGCTGTTCACTTTTAGGTCTTCGCTGGCGGCCAGTTAATCTGCCCACCGCGGCTTAATGCCAGATTAGCAATGTGCCCCACGCGCGCTGCCGCCACACCTGCTTCCACAGGGGCATTGGGCTCTTTGCGGCTCTTCACGCAGTCAAAAAAATTCTGCATGTGGTCGAGGGTGCCATCCTGGAAGCTTTCGGCTCGCACCACAGGGTTCGCTTTGCCGGCGCCTTCGTGGTACACGCCAAATCCGCTCCGGTTGATCTTCAATGTTGCTTCGGTGCCGCGAAACTCCAGACCTCCGTCATCAATCGAGGAGGCCATCATCCCTTCATAGACCACACTAAAACCGGGATAGCGCAGCGCGGCTTGCACCGTGTCCGGACATTCCCATTGCTCGAAAATATATTTGTCGCCAAGTATCTGCACGTTTCGCGGCTCATCGGCTTTCATCGCCCAATGCACCACGTCAATCCAGTGCGTGAAGAGATCAGTCATCGCGCCGCCACCAAAGTTCCAGAACCAACGCCAGTGGTAATACTTTTCGTCACTGAAGACCTGATCGGGAGCGCCGCCCAGCCACTGCTTCCAGTCCAGAGCGTTTGTGTCCACGGGTTTGGACCACTTCCAAGCGTGATAGTTTTGCCACCAGTACGTTCTGACCTGCGGCACGCGACCCAGGCTGCCTCCCTGAATCAGGTCCACCGCGTCGCGGAAGTGGCTCCAGCTGCGTTGCTGGGTGCCGGATTGCAGGATGCGCTTGTTCGCGCGTACTGCATGGACCAGCGTCGCGCCTTCTTCCAATGTGTGCGTAACCGGCTTTTCCAGGTACACGTCTTTGCCTGCTGTCAGGGCGTCAACCGCCATGCGCACGTGCCAATGGTCGGGCGCGGCAATAAACACCGTATCGATGGGCTGCTCCAGCAGTTCTTTGTAATTCGCGTGGAAGGTTGCGCTTCCTCCATTCGCTCGTTGCTTGATGGCATCGAGCCGCGGCCCATAGACGTCGCTGACCGCAACGATCTGGTAATTACCGGCTTTGTCCGCGGCATTCAACAGATCGTTCATCCGGCCGCCCGCGCCGATCACTCCAATGCGCAGCGCATCGTTCGCGCCGAGAATTCGCGTCGAGGCCAAGGCCGTCAGTCCAGTGGTTACAAGAAAACTTCGTCGAGTCGGTTTTTGCATGGCGCCTATCTTAGCCATTTATGGAATACGAGGAAAGCGAAGCGCGTTTGTCATTTATCAGGCACAACTCATCACGCCCTTTGAGTCGCCCCAGGGTTACAATCTGAGCCGATCTGTACGCCGAACCGGATGGCCACATCCTGGAAACGAGGACGTTTGTTGAAAACCATACGGATCCGACTAATCGCGAGTGCCGCACTTTTCCTTGCTTCTCATGCCGAGGCGCAATCTCAGAATGCGCTCGATCTCTTGCCCGTGCCAACCGTTGTTCGCCTTGGCGTGGGGCGGTTGACCGTCGATCAATCCTTTTCCATTGCGCTCACAGGAGTTAGGGATGCAATGCTGGAGCGCGGAGTGCATAGATTTGTTGCCGAACTTTCCCGCGAAACGGGAATGCTCCTCAAACAAGAAACATTTGACTCACCGAGTCCGACTCTGTTGATTCACGCCGTTCACAGCAGTGAGCGGGTGCAAAGGCTCGGCGACGATGAATCTTATGAACTTGCGATCACCAAGTCAGGTGCAAAACTCACGGCGCCGACGCCGCTGGGCATCTTGCATGGCCTTCAAACCTTCCTTCAACTTGTAGAAACCACCGCAAACGGATTTTCAGTGCCTGCGGTGACGATTGAGGATAAGCCGCGCTTCGCCTGGCGCGGCCTGCTCATTGACGTTGGCCGCCACTTCATTCCGCTTGACGAGCTAAAGCGCAATATCGATGGAATGGCGGCGGTAAAAATGAATGTTTTGCACTGGCACTTGTACGACAACGAGGGTTTCCGTGTAGAGAGCAAGCGATTCCCCCGGCTGCAGCAAGCAGGGTCGGACGGCTTGTATTACACACAGGCTGATATTCGCGATTTTGTGGCCTACGCCCACGATCGCGGCATACGCGTAGTCCCTGAGTTCGAAATGCCGGGACACAGTCGCTCACTGTTCGCCGGATATCCGGAACTCGCCAGCGGTCCCGGTCCTTATAAGGTTGAACCCAATGGCGTCGATGCAGTCATGGACCCGACCCGCGAAGAGACCTACCAGTTCATCGAAAAGTTTTTTGCAGAGATGGCTGGCCTTTTCCCGGATGAATATTTTCATATCGGTGGAGACGAGGTCAACGGCAGTCAGTGGACCGCCAACGGTCGAATTCAGGCCTTCATGAACGCCCATGGAATGAAGACTAACCAGGATCTACAAGCGTACTTCAATCAACGCCTGCAGAAGATCTTGAACAAGCACCAAAAGATTATGATGGGATGGGATGAAGTGCTGCGACCTGATTTACCCAAGACCGTTGTGGTGCAGTCCTGGCGCGGGCAACAGTCCCTGGCCGCCGCGGCTCAGCAGGGCTACAGGAGCTTGCTGTCGTTTGGTTACTACCTTGATCTGATGTGGCCGGCTTCTCAGCACTATGCCGTGGACCCGATGAGCGGCGCCGCTGCCGCCCTGAACCCAGACGAGAAGAGTCGCATTATCGGCGGCGAGGCATGCATGTGGTCGGAGTGGGTCACTGCCGAGAACATCGATTCGAGAATCTGGCCGCGCAACGCCTCCATCGCAGAACGCTTGTGGTCTTCCCCTGAAACGCAGGATTCGGCCTCCATGTACACAAGACTTAATCGGTTAAGCCGGCGCCTCGAATGGCTTGGCCTGACTCACAGAACTTCCTTGCTCACTGCGTTCTACCGCATGGCGGGAACAAACGACATTGCTGCGCTTCGCACTCTTGCGGGCGTCGTTGAACCGGTGAAGGACTACACACGTATGAACAATTTGAAAGGCGCCTGGGACTTCCGAGGCCCTCTGAACCGATTGGTGGACATAGCTCATCCAGAGAGCGATGAGGCGAGGCATTTCAGGGATGCCGTGCAGACCTATGCGCGGAGCGGTTACAAGGACAAGACGGCTGAAGGAGAGATTCGCGCACGTCTCATCGCGTGGCGTGACAACGATGCGAGACTGCGTCCTCTTTTGGAGCAATCTTTTCTTCTAAACGAGCTAAAGCCACTCTCCGAAGACCTTTCCGCTCTCGCAGCGGCCAGCCTGTTTGCATTGAATTACCTCGGTCAATCCACACCTTCCCCGAATTCATGGAGAGAGCAACAACTCGCGCTGCTGGAACGGGCAAAAACTCCAAAAGCTGATCTCTTGCTCATGGTGGTTGAGCCGGCGCGGCAGTTGATTGAAGGAAGCGGAGGGCAGACGCGATAGCTGAAAAAGACTAGTCCAATGACGAGCCTAGACGACGGCCACGTGCCTGACAAGTCGCGAACGCGCACATCTGCAATCGATTGTACGAGTAACGCGTTAACAAAATCGTCCGATCCAACGAATGAGTTGCTGGTCTACTCCGGCAGACCCAGCCGCCGCATGAAGTCCGCGTATCGCGGATCGGAATGCAGCAAATCAAACGCCGGGAACCGTATGCACGCCATCAGTTCCGAATCTTGCTCAGCGTACGCTTTCTCCAGATACTCGAACGCTTTGTTGCGATCTCCCGCCAACGCATAGCTCACCGCGATGTTCGTGGGAGGTCCGATGATACCCGGAGTGAGCAACAGCTTGGTGTACCCTTGCAGGTCCGAACTCTCCGAATGCCGGACAACGCCTCTGGTGCTCGCGCTTTTTTGCAATTCGCTCACCGCGTCCGCATAGCGGCCAGTCGACGCATAAACTTGTGACAAATAAAAATGCGCCGGCCCAAACGACGGATCGCGTTCCAGCACCTTTTTGATCTGCGCGATCGCCTCTGGATACCGGTGCGCCACCATCAGCGTCAGGCCGTAGTTCACATTCACAATCCCGGAGAGCGGGTCCAGCGACAATGCGGTGCGGAATTCCTCCAGCGCCTGCTCGATACGGTTTTCGGGCATCAGGAAAAGAAACGCATAAAAGTAGTGCGCTGACGCATCATTGGGGTTCAGCTCGATGGCCCGCCGAAAATGCTTCTCGGACTCGCTCCACTTCCACGCAGACGTCAGCGCCATTGCCCTCGCGGTGTGTGCCTCTGGCAACGCGTCATCCAGTTCCAGCGCCTTCCGCGATGCTTCATCCGCCAGCGCAAACGCTTGTTTCGGCTGGATAACCACCCCGTATCCTGTCGAGACGCAGTAAGCGTCGGACAAGCCTGCGTACGCCAACGCATAATTCGGATCTGCGACAATCGCGCGCTGAAACAACTCGATACTTTTCTTCAGTCCCGCCGGGGTCCGTCCGTACCACTGCTGCCGCCCTTCCAAATAAAGCCTGTAAGCTTCCGGATTCGTCGTTCCCGCGCGGCCCAACTTTTGCTCCGCCGTGCCCGTCAGATGAACTTGCAGCCTCTTTGAAACGTCCCGCGTGATGTCGCTCTGCACCTGCGTAATGTCCGCCAGCTTCCGCGCATAGTGCGAACCCCACATCTCCGTGCCATCTGCCGTATTCACTAGATCCGCTTGAACTCCCAGTTCGTCGCCGTGCTGCGTCACCCGACCCATCAGAACCGCGCCCACTTGCAGCGTCTGCCCAATCTTTTGCGGGTCATCCTGATTGCCCTTAAATCGAAACACCGTGCTTCGTGCCATTACTTTAAAATTGGGCAATTGCGAAAGCGTTCCGATCAAACTTTCCGTCAATCCATCGCTTAGGTACTCATTGTTCGGATCAGCCGTCGCATTCACAAAAGGCAGCACCGCAAGCGACGTCACCTTCTGCACTTCCGACCTGCCGCGCAGCAAATACGCTCCCGCCGCTCCGGCCACACCAGCCACGACCACCGCTATGGCAGCGATCACGTATTTACGCGAACTGCTCGAAACCGCGACCGCAGGACTCGAGCCCGAACTAGCTGCAGCCGCAGACTTACTTACAGCGGGCACGGCAGAAGTCGCCGCGCTACCCGAACGTCCGGAATCCAGGTCACGTTTCAGCCGCGCCAAATCACTCCGCAGATCGGCCGCGCTCTGATAGCGCAGATTCCGATCCTTCTCCAGCGCTTTGAAAACAATCGGTTCCAGAGCCGCCGGCAACTCCGGATTCAACCGCAATGGCGACACCGGCGTCTCGTCCAAAATCGATTTGAAAATCACCGCAGTGCTTTCGCCGCGGAACGCCAGCGTTCCCGTCGCCATTTCGTACAGCACCGTCCCAAACGAAAACAAGTCGCTCCGCGCATCCAGCTCTTTCGCCCGTGCCTGCTCCGGCGACATATACGCAACCGTGCCCAGCGTCGAGCCAGGACTCGTCAGGTGCTCCGAGTCCACCGTGCGCGTCATCGTGTTTTCGGACGCCGACGACCCTCCCGCAACCGCAACCTTTGCCAGACCGAAATCCAGAATCTTCGCGTGGCCCAGCGCCGTTGCAAAAATATTTGCAGGTTTGATGTCGCGGTGAACAATTCCTTTCGAATGTGCCGCTGCCAGCCCATCGGCAATCTCAATCCCCAGCGCCAGCAGCGTTTCCGTCTCCAGCGGACGTCCGGCGATGCGCTGCTTCAGCGTGGCGCCGTCCAGGAATTCCATTGCGATGAAGGCCCGGCCGTTTTCCTCGCCAATGTCATAAATCGTGCAGATATTCGGATGATTCAGCGCTGAAGCCGCTTTCGCTTCGCGCCGGAACCGCTCCAGTGCGTGCGCATCGCGCGCCAACTCGTCAGGCAGGAATTTCAGCGCAACAAAGCGGTCCAGCCGCGTGTCCTCCGCTTTGTACACCACACCCATACCGCCTCCACCCAGCCGTTCGAGGATGCGGTAGTGCAAAATCGTCTCGTTGATCATGAACGGCAGTCATGTTAAGTGGCATAGCAAACTCAAGTCAACCCAGCGACGAGGGCCGCGGGCCATCGCCGGTTGGATCAAAACTGGCACGAGGAACTCGTGCCGTACTCTCCAGGTAACTTGCCTCCCGGCGGCTTCAGAAAGATTCATTTGTCCGGCGAACGCTCTTGTCGGGCTCCGCTTTTTTCAGGTAGTGAACGACCAGAGAATGCTGGGAGCGGATGTATACTACGCCCGAAAGTTTCCACACGATCAGGAGAAAATGGCCGATTAACCGCTTATGAAAAATACCTTTTCCCGTCGCAATTTCGTTCGCTCGAGTGCTCTCGCCGCATCAGCGTTCGTTTCGAAGGACGCCTGCACACTGATCCAGAACCGCCCATCGGCCGGCGAAGCATCGCCCATTCGTTTGGGCGTGGCCAGCTACACGTTCCGTAACTTCAGTCGCGCGCAAATGATTGGCTTCCTGAAGCAGCTAAATGTCTTTGCGTTGAATCTAAAAGACGTCAAAGATCACCTTCCGTCGGATATGCAGCAGGAGCTCTCGGCGCTGTCGGATTACGCCGCGGCGGGCATGAAACCCCACGCCGCCGGAACGATCTATTTCGAGAAAGACGAAGATGCGGACATCCGCAGCAAATTCGAATACTGTAAGCGAGCAGGCATTGCCGTGATTGTTGCCGGCGACCCAGCGCCACAAACTCTGCCGCGAATCGAGAAGTTCGTAAGAGAGTACGACATCCGTTTCGCGATTCACAATCACGGGCCAGAGGACAAGTTGTGGCATTCGCCGCTCGATGTATTAAAGGCGGTAAAGAGTATGGATCCGCGGATTGGATGCTGCATCGATGTGGGGCACACGGTTCGCGCCGGCACGGATGTGGTTCAGGCGATCCACGAAGCAGGCCCGAGGCTGTTTAACGTTCACATGAAGGACCTGACGAACTTTCAGGACAAAGAAAGCCAGGTCGCCGTGGGAGACGGGATCATGCCGGTTGCGAAAATATTCGAGGCCCTGACCGCGATCAGCTATAAGGGCTTCGTTGATTTGGAGTACGAAATTAACGCCAACGATCCGATGCCGGGCGTCATCACTAGCTTTGCATATATGCGAGGCATCCAGGCCGGACTGGGCCACGCGAGCCGCTGAAGCGGCTGCGTCCGTGCTTCAGGCTTTGGCGGCGCGCATTTGCGCGATCCTCTCCTTGCGTTGGCGCGTCAGGTGCGGCACGATGCCCAGTTGCCGTTCGATCAGCATCAACTGCGCGCGATGGTGCAGCTCATGCTCTTTCGCGCCAAGCAGCCACTCGAAACGCGATTTGGCCGTCTTTCCGTCACCTTCGGTCACCATCTCCGCCAGAAACTCCGGCGTCAGCGTCTCCAGCCACGCCGCAAACTGTTCGCCCTCCGTCCGCAGCAACTCTACAATTTCCGCCTTCGAGCGCGGCGCGCTCTCCTCGGCCTCGGCGCGTTCCGCCATCGCGAAAAAGTCTATGCCCTGCATCGTAGTCCGCCGCTGCTTCCTGTGAATGTCGTCCCAAAACCGTACCGCGATGGCAATGTGAGTAAACATCCGCCCCACGCTTTTACATTCAGGCGCGGCAACATACCCATACTGCGATTCCGGAATATCCTCCGCCACCTGGATGGTGTTCTTCCGTACTGTACGAAATGAGTTAGCCAGTTCTGTCCCGCCGTAAGCAGTCATTTGAATCACCTCGTTCTGGAACTTCCGCCCCACTCTAGCACGCGCTGGACACATCTGCGCGCGTACCAGGTAGACGCACTCTTCGATGCGCCGCATCGACTGCCGTCACGCGCTCTCTGCGATCGACTGAAGCGCATTAATCAGTACCTGGCCCGTGAGTCTGTCCTATACTTCCCGCCAGCCTCGTTTGTCGTGCGCTACAGCAACGCAGCGCGATCCGACGGTCGCACCTCTGAAGAGCATCTTATGAAAGCAATTGTACGCCCGCAATACGGACCACCAGATGTGCTGCAGTTTATGGAGGTGGCAAAACCTACGCCCAAAGAGAACGAGGTCTTGATAAAGCTTTACGCGGCGTCGGTAAATCCACTGGACTTGTTCCACATGAGAGGTGCGCCATTGTTCCGCCGGATCCCGGGGCTGCGCACTCCAAAACAGCAGGTCCTCGGCTGTGATATCGCAGGACGAGTGGAAGCGATTGGCGGACACGTAAAGCAGTTTCAGCCAGGCGACGAGGTGTTCGGGGTAACAGGGTTCGCAGGGGGAGGCTTTGCCGAGTATGTGTGTGCTATCGAAGATAAGCTGGCGCTGAAACCGACCAACCTATCGTTTGAGGAAGCAGCGGCCGTACCAGTGGCGGCAATCACCGCACTTCAAGGTCTTCGCGACAAGGGACGCATCCAGCCAGGCCAAAAGGTTCTGGTTGATGGCGCGTCTGGTGGCGTAGGCACATTTGCGGTCCAGATTGCGAAATCCTTCGGGGCGGAGGTCACTGCCGTGTGCAGTACGAGGAATGTGGACACGGCGCGATCGATTGGCGCTGACCACGTCATTGATTACACGCGGAGAAATTTCACGCAGAGCGGGCAGCGTTACGACCTGATCCTGGGTGCGAATGCCCATCATTCGATTTTCGACTACCGGCGTGCGCTGAGTCAGGACGGAATTTATGTCATCGTCGGAGGTGGTCTGCCTCAAATTTTCCAAGCCATGTTACTGGCGCCCTTACTGTCACGGATTGGAAGCATCAAGGCGTGTTTCTTTATAGCGAACATAAACCACACGGATTTGGTTTCTCTGAAAGATCTTCTTGAAGCCGGAAAAGTCGTACCCGTCATCGATAGACGCTACCCATTAAACGATACGGCTGAAGCTCTGCGTTATCTGGAAGAACGACATGCGCGAGGGAAAATCGTATTAACCGTCGAACATAGTAACGGCACGTAACAAGGCGCTGCTCCGGGCCGCTATCGCGTATTCGAACGAAGGCACAGGTCTCGAGTGGAACTCCGGTCAGCGCCGTTTCTTGCTTTCGCTCTGCGCAACCCGCGCCTTCACCAGCTTCTTAACAAGCGCAGCCGGCAGCGGCTTGTCCGTTGAAAACTGTATGGTCCCTTTGGACGTGGAGAACCCTTTCAGTTCGTTCTTACACGCTTCGATTACCGCGCCCGTGGGGAACAAACTGCAGTGGTTTGCAAACGCGGCGTACCACATCAGCACTCGGTCGTGCTTGAAAGCAGGTATCCCATAGCTGATGGTTTCGGTAGTCCCCGGTGGCACTGCCGTCTGAATCGCAGCGCGAACCTTATTCAATGTGCTGCGCGCGGGTTCCGGCACACCGGCAAGATATTCCTCAACGTTTTTCGGAGCTCCGCTGCCTTTCGCCGAGGAACGGCGCTCGTGTAATTTCACTTTCTTCATGCGCGCGATGCTACAAGAACTTCCACGTCAAGTCCATGCCCCATACGACCGGACGACCGGGCAGCAAGGTCCGGGGTTGCCGCCGTAAGGGTTGCCCTACGGCTTGCTCTTCTGCTGTTTTTCGGCCTCTTCGATGGCCTTGCGAAATTCCTCAACCGCGGGCACGTTCGGTGAACGCAGCGCGTCCTTTGTCATATAGCGCCAAGCAGGAGGCCGATCTAAAGGACCGTCTACGTGGCCTTCATATACGACAAACATGTCTTCGGAAGGCCCAATTTCAGTTCGGGGGTGAGGACTTGTATCTTGCGGTGTGGGTTGCGTGGAGCCTGGTGACCGGCCTTTCTGACCACCAATTCGGATCCCACTGTCGGTCGGTTGCACAACCACAGGACGATCGTTGGTCGGCAAGCCGCCAATCGTCGGCTGAACCATTTTTCCAGAGCCCTTGCGAACAGTGATCACCAAATCCGCCGTCTGCGTGTCCATCACCGGAGTGAACCGGCCCCATTTCATAAGCGCTTTCTCCACGTCTTCTTGCGCCGTTTTGTTAGCAAGTGGAGACGTCACCAAGGTATTCGCATTCGGGTCGATCAGCACCGCAACAGTTCGGGCTTTAAGAACATATGCCGGTAACAAAGGTTTTTTCTTGTTGCCGGCGATTGCCAGCGAAGTAGACAAAAGCACTATCAGAAGCAGCACGCGCATGCGAACAATCATCATAGCCTCCATGCCGCGAACGCACTCATCATACCCACGTCAATCCCAGCCGGTCAGAGCTTTATGGTTCAGTCCATGCGCCCAGAGCTGGCGGAGACCGCTGTCACCAGAGTGGATTTGAGCAGTGAGTCAGTTTCCGACATATCAGGCTTGGTTTCCCGAGCGATTGTGGTATTGAAGTATTGAACTCGAAATGAAGGAGACTCCCATGAAGTACCTCTGCCTTGTCTACGGCGAAGAGAAGGAAATCGGGACCATGACCGACGATGAGTGCATGGCTTACGACAAGTCCCTCCGAAACGCTGGCCGCTGCCTTGCCTCGGAGGCCCTTCAGCCCGTTCATACCGCTACGACCGTGCGGGTCCGCAACGGAAAGATCTCCATCAGGGACGGCCCTTTCGCCGAGACGAAAGAGTGCTTGGCTGGGTTCTATCTAATTGACGCCGCCGACCTAAACGATGCGATCCAGGTCGCCTCGAAAATGCCGCCCGCTCACGTGGGCAGTATTGAGGTGCGGCCAGTCAGGGAGCTGACCAGCACAAGTGGCGAACGAAGGCAGTTGTAGCGCAGAGCACTCAACACGCAGCATACCGCTCGATTCCTCTATGACAAAAATCGTCTAAGTCCTACTAAGCCGCCAAATCGGACAGATGAGCGTCTGCGCACCCAGAGACGCATTAGCAATTTCAGCTGTTGAGCCAAGTCGGTATTCTCACAGACATGGACAATCTGATTCCGTCGTCGAGATTCTACTCTCTGGCGACGATCGCCTTGCTGCTGTGCGCCTGGAACGCCGCTACTCCCGAGAGCATCCGATACAATCCGGTTTCGCGCGATGTGATCGAGGCCCGACTTCAGAAATATAAGGGCAATGACGAACGCGCGAGGCGGCGCTGAAACAATTATTCGCTGAAGCTGGTTGTGACGAACAGCACCTTTCTGAACAGCGCGTCAAAGGCTCAAAACTGCCGAATGTGGTTTGCGTTCTGCCGGGCAGTTCGGGCAACGTCATAATCGTTGGAGCACACTTCGACCACGTTTCCAAAGGTGATGGCGTCGTCGACAATTGGAGCGGCGCGTCCCTTCTGCCATCGCTGTACCAAGCCACAAATTTGAGCCCCGCAAGCATAGCTACATCTTCGTTGGGTTCACTGACGAGGAGACGGGCGAAGTCGGATCGCACTTCTATGCCGGAAAAATGAGCAAGGAAGAGGTCGCTGCGACCGACGCGATGGTCAACATGGACACGCTAGGTCTGGCGGCTCCTAAGGTCTGGACCACCCATTCGGACAAGCGGTTGTCTAGTGCGCTCGTTTACATTGGAAAGCAGCTAAATGTGCCCGTCACGGGTGTCAATGTGGAGCAGGTCGGCAGCGCCGACTCAGTTCAGTTTGCGAAGCGTAAAATCCCGAGCATTACCATTCACTCTTTGACCCAAGAGACGTGGAACGCTCACATCCTTCACACACCAAAGGACAAGTTCTCAGCCATACGGCTCGACGACTACTATCAGACCTATAAACTCGTAACGGCGTACCTCGTATTCTTAGACCAAGCTGCGGGCTCGACGGCGACATCGAGCTCGCCTTAGCCTCCCATTCCTGAATAGGAGGCGCTCAATTCCTGATTCGTTGGCAAACCGTACAAGCGCGGACTCAGCTAGAGACCTCGGGGCCCAACCGCTACTCGATGAATTCAACCATTCCCGTTTCGAGGTTGTACATCGAGCCTGCAATCTTTATGCTGCCGCCCGATTCTAGGTCCCGAAGCACAGTGCTCTTTTCCCGAATATTGCCGATAGTCAGTGACACTCGCAGACAAACACCCGATCAGCCGGCGCGACCTGATTCGTGGCGCTGCAACAGGGATGATCTCGTTAGCCATTCGCGCTGACGTCACAGATGCCGAACCGGCGGCCAAGCCACCTAACATTGTTTTCATTCTGGCCGACGATCTCGGCTATGCCGACGTGTCCTGCTACGGACGCCCTGACCTGAGCACTCCCAACATCGACCGTCTCGCTGGGCACGGAGTGCGCTTTTTGCAAGCTTATTCCAATTCAGCCGTGTGTACCGCCTCGCGCGTGGCGTTAATCACTGGCCGCTACCAGGATCGCCTGCGGGTAGGCCTGGAGCAGCCCCTGGTTGGTAACGCAAGTGTGGGCCTTCCCCCGGAACATCCGACTCTCCCCTCGTTGTTGAAGAAAGCCGGTTATAGCTCGACGCTGGTCGGCAAATGGCATTTGGGCGCACTGCCAAAGTTTGGTCCCCTGAAAAGCGGCTATGACCATTTCTTTGGATTTCGCGGTGGAGCGCTCGACTATTTCTCGCACACCAGCGGTGCCGGCCGAAGCGATTTTTGGGAGGACGACGTTCCGATCCATCGATCAGGCTATTTAACCGAGTTGTTGGGCAGTCGTGCGGTCGACGTAGTCAACGGCTACGCGAAATCCGGCCAACCATTCATGGTCAGCCTCCACTTCAGCGCGCCGCATTGGCCCTGGGAAGCTCCCGGGGATGAGTCGGAGTCCGAGCGCTTGCGGCAATCGGGCAGCGGAGGGCTCAATGACTTCGACGGTGGTTCGCAGAAAACCTACCAGCGAATGATCGAAGAGATGGATCGGCAGATTGGCCGTGTGCTGCAGGCTTTGGACAAGAATGGACTGACGGACAACACCATCGTCATTTTCACCAGCGACAACGGCGGTGAACGCTTTGCCGACACCTGGCCATTCTCTGGGAAAAAGACGGAATTGTTGGAAGGAGGGCTGCGCATTCCGGCGCTTATCTCCTGGCCCGCACGCATTCGCGGGGGCCTCACAACGGAACAAGTCTCCATCGGAATGGACTGGATGCCAACGCTTCTCGCCGCTGCGGGCACGCAACCCGATCCGGCCTATCCAACCGATGGAATGAACTTGTTGCCGATACTCACTCAAAATGCCGCAACTGCCCCACGCAAATTATTTTGGCGCTACAAGGCGAATGCGCAGCGAGCGGCGCGCGACGGCAATCATAAATTTCTCAAAATCCTCGACAATACGTTCCTTTTCGATGTCGTTGAAGATCCCTTAGAGCGCGCAAACCTTAAGGAGCGGCAGAAGGACTTATACCGTCAAATTGTCCGGGAGTGGCATGAGTGGAACAGTTCGATGCTGCCGGAGATCAAGGAAAGCTTTACGGCAAGCTTCGATGGCAAGGACCTTGCCGATCATTTCGGCGCGAAGGAACCGGACCAAACGGCAGACATTCCGGGTCCGCCAGACGACTAAAGGCCGTGGCACACCACACCGGTCCCAGTGGATGTGTCCTTAACAGTGCCCTACGTCGGGATTTGGCTAGTTCAATTCCGTTGGTCAACCCGCCCACAGCGCAGTAAGCCATTCCCCACCAATGCCAATGCTCTACCAGTGGAAGACGCGTTGCGCAGCGAATACCAGCCCCAAGGTGAATGCCGCAATCACCACTTCCCCGATCGCGCCGACCGCGAACGGCTTCAGCCCCTGTTTTGACAACGCCTTGAAGTTGGTGCGCAGCCCGACGCCTGCGAACGTCAGCAAAAACGCCCAACGGGAAAGATTCGCCAGCGCGCTGATCTGATCCTTTGAGAAAAACGCCGCCGTCGCCAGCGCCGAAATCAGCAAGAATCCCAGGACAAACTTGGGAAACTTCTGCCAAAGAAACAGCGCCTTGTTTCCAACTGCCTGCGCCTGCCCTCGGCTCGCCCAGTAAAAGGCATACGCCAGTACCACAAATCCGATCAACGCATTGCGCGTAGTCTTCGTAAGCACAGCAAGCTTTCCTGCGGCATCGGAGTACAGCGCGCCAGCCGCAGCCGCCTCGGCCGTATTGTCCACCGCAAGGCCCGACCAAACGCCGTAGGCGTGATCACTCAAATGAAGCGCGTGTCCAATCAACGGAAACGTGAACAGCGCCAGAGCGCCCAGCGCAAGAATCGCTGCAATTGCGAACGACGAATCTTCATCATCCGCGTCGATCGCGCCTTTCGTTGCAATGATCGCGCTCACGCCGCAAACCGCGGAACCGACGGCAAGCAACGAAGTCAGCTTTGGCTTCAATCCGAATGCGCGGCCAAGAAAAGTCATGAAAGCAATCGCCACCACGATCTCAATTCCAACTAAAGCCAAACTTGCTCCACCGAGCTTCAACACGTCACCCAGCAAAAAGCGCGCGCCGAGCAGCACAATGCCAGCCTTCAGCCAAAATTCGTACGTTGCCACGCCCGCGCGGAAAATCTCCGGCACGCCAACTGTGTTGGAAATTGCGAGTCCGATCAGAATCGCCCACAACACATACTCAATGTTTGGAAATGTCCAGTGATGCGCCTTTGCGTATTTGCCGACGTTTGCCTCTAGCAGCTTGCCCGCGTAGCCAACTGCCGCGAGCAGCAAAACTCCGGGAATCACCTTCAGAAATTGCAGCGCCGGATTCACCGGGCGCACCTGGGGAAGAGCTACTGTACCCGCCATACTTCACCTCATCTCCGTCAATTTTGTCGCCTCACTTTTCTTGCATCACCAGGGGATGTGCTTGAACACGCCCGCACGAACGAGCGCTGCCAGCACGAACGCCAGCAACACCGCCCATGCGTCAATCGAAAGGCCCCGCTGCCTGGCCGGCGCCGCTGCTGTTTGTTCTTGTTGACTCATTCCATTTCTCCCTTCGCGAAAGACATTCACCACAGCGAAATTCGTCAGTTTTTCTTCAACTCATCCCGTCGCAAGCCACCTTCAGCGGTGGACAGAAATGCTTCCGGCGCCAACCGGGTTCCCCATTCATCAGAAGCTTGCGCTTCTGCTTGAGAAGCCACGCGGCCTACAAGTAGGATCGACGGCGCAGGCAATTGCGCCTCGCTCGACAGCGCGGCGATGCTCGACCGGCGCACTTGCTGCTCCGCGCGCGAGGCCTGCGATACAACTACGCACGGCGTCTCCGGTGACAATCCGTTTTCGATCAGCCGCGCGGCGACTTCGCCGTAATGCGTGCCCGGCATGTAAATCGCAATCGTCGTCTCAGGAGTTACGGCCGCCCAATTCAGCCAATCGGCGTTCTCACCCCGTGAAAACGTGGTGAACAGCACCTGCGAAGCGACTCGCCGGTCCGTCAAAGAAAGTTTCGCGCCAGCGGCAGCGCCGACTGCCGCCGTGATTCCGGGTACAATTTCAAAATCGACTCGAGCTCTTCGGAGCGCCCCGATCTCCTCACCCGCGCGCCCAAACAACAACGGATCTCCGCCCTTCAGGCGAACCACGATTTTGTTTTTGCTCGCATAGCTCACGAGCAGGTCGTTGATTTCGTCTTGAGTCAGCAGTTTCTTGCCCGCTCGCTTGCCAACGTCAATTATTTGCGCCTTGGGCGACACCCGTGCGAGCACTTCCCTGCTCACCAACGCGTCATGCAGCACAACGTCAGCGCTCGCGAGAACTTTCGCCGCCTTCAGCGTCAGCAATTCCGGATCGCCCGGCCCTGCTCCCACTAAATAGGCTTTCCCGCTCACGAGACACCTTGCCGCGACGGTTCTCTGCGCGCTTCTTTCACAAAACGCTGGTACATCGGCTTGCTCGCCAGGTGATGCAGCATCTGCTTGTTGCTTTCCGTGCCGCCCTCTGCCGCACGCAGAAGCTCGCGGGCCGCGCCAAGCCACTCCAGCCACACTTCGTATTCCGGACCAAACTGCTGCTCGAGCTCCTGGCGAAGTCTTTGTGCCAACGCCGGACTTTTTCCGTTCGTCGAAATTGCAATCTGCAAATCACCGCGCTGCACAACCGATCCGTAATAAAAGTGGCAGTTCTCGATGTCGTCCACGGCGTTGCATAAAATTCCGCGCGCTTCCGCCTCACGATAAACCGCTGAATTCACGCCGGGCGCTGACGTCGCCGCGATCACAAACGTCGCTCCGGCCAGGTCCTGCGCCTGGAACTTGCGCGCAACCCATTCCACCTTGCCACTGCGAATCGGCTCAATGAATGCGGCATTTACTTCCGGAGCGACGACCCGAACCTTCGCGCGGGCACGCAGCAATCCATCGATTTTTCCTACGGCAATTTCGCCGCCACCGATCACTACAACCAAACGTCCTCGCAATTTCACAAACATCGGAAATAAACTCATTGCTTAACCCTCCACTCCCGCCGGCGTTCTGCCCACAGGCACGTCGCGCTCCACAGGAACAAACGATTCCCCCGCGAGAATGGTGCGAATCTGTTCGTTCGTAAGGCGTGCCAGAAACGTTCGCAGATCTTCGTTCGCGTCGCGGTCCTCTTGAAAATTCACGATGAGCCGCTCGATCGCGTCAGGAACATCCGTGGCCGCGCAACGATAGCCGACGGGCCGTGCAATCGACGCAATCTGTCCCACGCTGCCGCCCACACAGAAGTAGTACGCGTCCACCATTTTTCCGTCGGACTTGATTTTCTTCCCTTCGATGCCAATGTCCGCAATCCAATGCTGGCCGCAGCTGTTCGGACACCCGGTGATGTGCAGCTTGATCTGCTCCGCAAAACCAGGAAGCCGTTCATCCAGCTCCGTTGAGAGCCAGCGCGCGAAGCCTTTCGTCTCCGTCAATGCCAGTTTGCAGAATTCAGAGCCTGTGCAGGCAACCGTGCCCCGCGCGAAGGCCGGCACTTCTACTGGCAATCCGGCGCGCGTCAATTCCGCGGCAACTGTCGTTGCGTGTTCTTCGCGAATATTTGCCAGCAGCAAATTCTGCTGCACGGTAGCGCGCAGATTTCCGTCGCCGTATTGGTCCGCAAGTTCCGCGGCGCGCCGGAGCTGCGCCGGCGTAATTCTTCCACGCAGTACCGACGCTCCAATGAAAACCAGCCCTGCTTGTTTCTGCGGGTGGATTCCCGTGTGGTCGCGATGAACATCGGACGGAATCTCTTCTACTTCCCCAGGATCGAGTGTGTAACCGATGTTGCGATTCAATTCCGCGAGGAAGTTTTCTGCTGTCCAGCCGTGCTTCAGGAAGAGATATTTCAGCCGTGCCTGATCCCTGCTCTGGCGCAGAACCTGGCTGGCGCGGAAGATTTCCGCCACACCGCGCGCCACATCCACGACTTGTTCCTGCCGCACGAACGCATTGAGTTTTAGCGCTATGTGCGGCTCGGTGGAAAGTCCGCCTCCGATACGAACGGAAAAACCGTTTTCAAGAATTCCGCCGCGATGCCGCCGTGTCGCCGTAAACGCCACGTCATTAATCTCGGGATAGCTGCACCAGGAGCGGCAGCTCGTGACGGTCATCTTGAATTTGCGCGGCAGATTGTAGAATTCGCGATTGCCGCCGAGCGCGCCATCGACCGCCAGTGCGAATGGCGAAGCGTCAAAGTGTTCGTCAGCGGCCAGTCCCGCGACGGGGCAGCCGGTGACGTTGCGTACCACGTCGCCGCATGCTCCTGTCGTCGTCAGTCCCGCTTGCTGCAACTTATCAATCAAATCCGGAATCGCCTGAATCGTCACCCAGTGCAACTGCACGTTCTGCCGCACAGTGATATCCGCAACGCCGCGGCCATAGTCTTCTGCCAAGCCGGCCAGTACGCGAACCTGATCGCTACGCAAAATGCCGTTTGGAATGCGAATGCGCACCATAAAAAACTCGGTGGCTTTTCCTTCTCCATTTTTTCCGCCCACTACGCCCACACCGTCGCCCTGGGTGTAGATACCCCACGAACGGAAATACGTACCAAGCCATTCCTGCGGAATCGACGCGTGTCCATCACGAGCAAACGCGCGAATTTCTTCCAGGTGGTCCCAGGCGAGCTTTTCGCGCTTCAAGCGCTCAATGCGCTGCGCCTTGGTTTCTTTTACTTCAGCCATTTACCGTTTCCTTCTGGACTCAGGGTTTGTAAGCACAAACCCTGAAACCCGTTCCCAATGTTGCGCGCAAAAACAAAAAGCCCACGTAACCAGATTTTCTGGCACGTGGGCTTTGGAATTTCTTTGTTTACGGCGGTTCTAGGTCCGCAGCAGCCTCAAGCCAGAAATGTGGTTTTCGCGACAGCAACAGCAGTCGCAGCAACAACACATAGTCTGGCAACGCATCTGCATCAGAACATAAGCGTACGCGGCATCACGCGTAGTGTCAACATCATCGCTTTTCGAAACATTGATGCATACCATCAGTTTGTTGGATGCATGCAGGAAGAATCCCGGTACAGACCACAGCACCGAACCTAGACAAGACGCTCAATCTAGATATGTCCATTCCGTCCATGAGTCCGCGAGATTCTTGTGCGGGTGCCTGCAAACATAAATGCAAAGGCCCGACTCTTCCGGCAATGCATATTCCGGACTAATTGTCTCAAACGGCGTCACCTCGCCGAATGCGCGATCGAGTTGTTCCTTCGTGAATCCAATCGCCACAACCAGGTCTCCCGACGCCCCGCGTGGTCCCCACGCTCCATACTGATTGTGTCCGCTAATCGCTTTCGGCAAATCATAGCGTCTGCCGAGATAATCGATTGCGCCGGCTTCCCCATAGTTGTAAGCAAGCAAAGTCACGCGAGACTGCTCATGACGTGGCAGCGAATGCACAGCGCGAGCCATTGCTTGTACCTGTTCCGGCCAGCCGAACATATCGCCGAAGAGTTGTGGCAACGAATTCAACGGCACATTCTCAACTTTGACGTCCTGCACGCCCCAAAACGCGCAATATTTCACCGCAGCCGCGACGGGCAGAATCGGCATCGCCAACGGCGCCGCGATAACCGCTGACGCAATTAGCGGCGCGACGATCGCTGGCTTCAGCCAGGCTGCTGCTCGCGAAAATATTCGTCGCTCCCACCACACCACGCCGCCAGCCAGCAGCATGATGTAAGCCGGCGCGAGATAATAGATTTTGCCGTGAAGCAAAATCATTTCGACCAGCACGGCCAGATACGCATAACCGAGGACGGCGTATTTGCGGCCTTCCTTATCGAAAAGGAAAAAGTACAGTCCCGCCAGCCAGAACGGCGCCGCCAGCGGATTGACCAAGAGAAATTGTTCTCCGATGTATGTCAGGGGCGAGACAGTGGCGTACTTGTGCCCGATCACCGTGTGGAGCAGTGCGATTGTCGGATAGCCATTGTGAATTTCCCAAAGAAGATTTGGCAGGAAGATCAGAAACACAATCGCCAGCGCTGCCCAGATTTCCAAGCGCGCAAGTTGTGTCCGCGATTGCGTCAGCAGAAGACCAAGAGCAATGCCAGATCCAAAGAAAAGCATCGAGTGCTTGTTCAGAATTCCAATTCCCGCGACAACTCCAAACCAGAGCCATAGGCGTGCGCTGCCTCCGTTCACAATTCGCAGGACAATCGCGGCACAGGCCATCCAGAATACCGGCTCAAACGCATTCATGGAAAGAAAGTTGTCGAACGTCAGATAAATCGGCGCCAGAAAAACGAGCAGCGCGGCGAAAAACTGCGCGAATTTCGCACCGCCGACTTCGCGCGCCATCCAGCCGCCCAGCAGTACCTTTGGTGCGGCAGAAAGCGCGGGAAGCAAGCGCAGCGCGAACAAAGAGTTTCCAAATAGATTCCGCGAAATCCAGGAGGCGAATGCCACCAGCGGCGCATGATCCACGTAACCCCAGGCGAGATGCTCGCCACAAGCTGCGTAATAGAGTTCGTCACGGAAGTAGCCGTATTTTCCGTTGAACAAAAAATGGACAAGCACAGCGAGCGCCGCGAGGAAATACACGGAGCGGTCCAGCGGTGCCAGAGGCGAACTGTTTTCAGCTGTTTGCTCGCTCATCAGAGGGTAAAGGTTTTTGTGCGGCGCGACCACACGCTCTGTTTGTTCGGCCGGTTCGCGCACGGCGCGGTGTATCTTGGCGCGCGCGCAAGCTTATTGTTTTGCGGGGTCGGAAGTTCCGACCAGCGTAGCCGACTTGATGTGATCCAGCTTAGGCCAGCCCTTGCGCAAATACGGGTCGCCCTGTTTTTCCAGTTGATCCTGATCCGGCCCGGCGCTGTCGCCGTAGCCGTCGTACATCATCTCGACCACATTCATGCCATTGCCGTCAACGATGCCAAACGGTGCAAAGCCTTGTCCCATGTGATCGAGGCGCGGATTGTCTTTCAGGTTGATGAACACTTGCGTTCCGCGCGAATTCGGACTTCCGGTTTGAGCAAACGTGATGGTACCGCGCTTGTTGGTTTGCGACGGAGGATCGTCCTTCATTTCCACGTGCCGCCATGCAGCGCTCACGGCAGGATTTGCACTGATGCCGAACTGCACCACAAAGCTCGGTACCACTCGGAAGAAAGCGGCGTTGTCGTAGAAATGATGCTTCACCAGATTGTAGAAACGGTCCGCTTCAAGCGGAGCCCAAGCGCGCGTAACGGTGATGGAGAATTCGCCGCGGGTGGTATCGAATCTTACTTTGTAAGTTTCCGGCGCTTTCTCCTTTAATTTCGCGGGAAAAAGCAGTTCCTTGAGGTAATTATGAGCAGGTTCGGCGTCCTTTTTTCCCGCAGCGACCGCCGACTCAGGCTTGGTTTCCGCTGGAGCCGGAGCGGTAGCCGATGGCTGCGCTGGGGCTTCGGCTTTTGGTTGTTCCGGTGCAGCGGATTGCGCGGGCTCGCTCTGCTTTTTGCAACTGTTCAATATGACCGCGGCGGTCATCAGCAACACGGCCCACGCAGTCGCTCTGGCTCTCTGTCTCATTCCATCTCTCCGTGTCAATACAATCTTACTTCGTCAAGTTTAATTCGCGGCTCACGCGTTCGACATCTGTCATCAGGCGCAGAGTATTCTCGCCCAAAATTTTTCGCACGTCACCTTCGGAATAGCCTTTATTCAGGAGCGCTTCGGTGATCTTCGGCAGCATGGTCGCGTCTTCCATACCGTACGGCATGTTGGCGCCGTCAAAATCGGAACCTAGCCCGACGTGGTCGATGCCCGCTACCTTCACCGCGTGGTCCATGTGTTCGATGATCTTTGTGTAGTCCACACGGGGCAAAACACCTTTCGCCACGTACTCGCGTGTGACGCGATCGCCTTCAATCAGCATGCAGCCTTCGTTGGCGTCGCTGCCGCACCGCTTGGTCACTTCCTGCGCGATGGCTTCGTTGATCTTCGGATCAGCCTTTTCGGCATTGCGAAATTCCTGGCTCAG
>Ga0137403_10002260_pt1 | contig 23672 bp, 18 predicted proteins | sample CZOMad2_1_16fung_FD_122057 | JGI IMG/M metagenome (GOLD analysis project Ga0137403, IMG submission 122057) | Vadose zone soil fungal communities from Angelo Coast Range Reserve, California, USA - CZOMad2_1_16fungal (Hybrid Assembly) | ecosystem: Environmental > Terrestrial > Soil > Vadose zone...
TAAAATCAACGAAAATTTAATTCAAACAATGGGAACAGTATGGGGTATGTAAAAATGTAGGAATTAAATGAAAGGGGATCACGCGCCGCGCATTAATGTGTAATATCGATACTTGCGATATGGTGCTATGGTATAGGAAAGAGTATGGAGCTAGTGCATGTGTGAATATGTGCATACTGGTATAGGAGAAAGTATGGAGCCAGTGCATGTGTGAATATGTGCATACTTCTAATTGGTATCAGGTGGGGAAGAATGAATTAGGGGTGTTGAAGTGAAAAGTGAAAAATGAATATAAAATCAACGAAAATTTAATTCAAACAATGGGAACAGTATGGGGTATGTAAAAATGTAGGAATTAAATGAAAGGGGGTCACGCGCCGCGCATTGTACAGGGGCTAGGGGCCCCTTTGTTTGGTGGATATGTGATTCGGATGATAAGGACATTGATGAGATTATAATGCAAGTAGTCCCCCGGAGGGATGTTAACCTTGTGTCTGATCTTCAGGCGTTCGTGTCAAGGTCGTAGGATTCGTAAGGTGTCGTTAATTCGGTATGAGCTAGTCGTATGATATAATATGTAGGAAGGAGGATATAGCATGAGGGCATGATGGAGCATAAGTATTCGTGCATGTAGGCATAAGGGAAGTAGTGTCGTAAGCATGGAGTTAAGAACGTAAGCATGGGCATAGGCATAAGCATGGGCATAGAGTTAGATGTAAATAGGTAGGTGGGTAGATGAGTAAATATGTAGGAGGCGTATGCCTTTCGTGTTCTAATAATCCTTGAATAAATTAGGCGTGTATGTGGAAGTAATGAGAACCATGGATATAGATGCGTGTATGTATAGCTTGGTTGGACGTCGATCTATTCCGGTAGTCGTTGTGTTCATTATTAGATTGGTTGCTGTCCCACGGTGTCTGTTTGTTTTTATTGATCCCTTTTGGCTGGTTTAGTAATTCTTTGGTTGTTTCTGGCTTGTTACTGTTGCCTTTACGTAGTGTTGCTGTCAAACTCCGGACGTGGCCTTGTCTCAGAGGGGTCTACCGTGTCCTAGTCTAAATGTACAATGGTTGTGCGTAGATCTTGATTGGGAAAGAGTGCACCACCTACTAACTCGGGATCCTTATCCGATACTTATACATTGTGCGTTGGGAGGCTGCTCTTGTTAGGTCCTTGAGCTGCATAGAGCTATCTAGAACTGATTTATCATAGTGTTCAGGGTATTAATAAGTTGCTTGACACTACGCGGGTCCGAGGTTAGGCATCCCGAGGACACCATAGGAGGGTGAGAAATGGACGAAGCAAGAGTAGACCCAGGGGTACGATCGTCGTCGACTTCCTCACCTACGTAGGTTGCATCGGAACTATTAGACAATACACGTCGGTGTTCCCTCGCGACCTTGTACAATGTCCAGCTCTCGCCAGACCACTGGAGCATGTAAATGTTTCTACCAGAGCCAGACATCTCAAAGCAGTGCGATACCTGTAGCATACATTGTTCCATTAATCTACTGGGTGTCACTGCTCCTACCCTCTTGCCTTCTGAAACCATAATAGGTTGCCTGCGAACGATCCTTTGTCCACGCGCGTTGACAGGTTCTGAGTACCTAAAGATTACAAAGTCAGGTACTTTTGTTCTCTCCCTGTATCCGTCTTCCAACGTGTCACTATGCACCCGTCTGCTCACTGCGTACTGTGGAGCTACTGTGATGTTGTCGTACAAAATGGCTGACTCCATTAGTATGTGGTTATATGGTTCGTACCACACGCATTCCCAATCGTCTGAGGTGGTACATTCTACAGCTCGCCTCACAGCCCACATGGTGTTTGGCTCTGGCGGCTCAGTCATGATGCGTCTGTGGGTTTAAATGATTGCCCCCTCTCGAGACTAGCTAGAATGGAACGTGGCATTGCGGGTAACTGGGAAGGAACATCTTCGCTACCTTCCTGAAGTCTTCATCTGTTACCTCCCTAGTGAGGTCTGTTTTCCCTTCGCTATTGGCGTACCAAACTTCGAACAACCATCCATAGTCCGAGTTGGATTGTCTTAAGCTTATTGTCTCAGGTTCGCAATGAGCTATACGTATGAACATATTAAGCTCCTTCCTCAGCTTAACCCTCGTCTTTCGTATGTACGTGCCAACAGTATGGATATTACGTGCTGCCAACTTGCTAGATTCGATGAAGTTGTCGAAACTCTCCTCCAAGTATCCTCCCCCTTCATTAGCCAAGAAATCATAGGGTGCAATTATGCTCTTGATCTTAGGGGAATTCATCGCAACTTTGTGTGGCCTATACGAGTGGCTCATGGTGCGCGTTACTCTTGTGCTGCGCTTGGAAATGTTTCTGTCTTGTATCGCTAATCGTAAGACACGAGACACTGGGAATGGTTGGGGAGGTATGTCTTAGTGGCCCTCTCTAGGTCTTCGTCTAGAACGGTGATATCATGCCTTGGCCTACTGCCCTCATAAGCGTGCATCAACTCAATCAACCGCCCGGAGACTTCCTTATCTGATATCATCCCTAGTAGCCTGAGGGGAATATACGCAAAGCTTGAAATGATTTTGTGCTTCCTCCATAGTTCATCCCTGCGTTCGGACATATATCTGCTTGTGGTCAAGTAATTAGTAAGGATAGGATCTGAAGGATCCGGATAATTATCGGGAGTTTCTTCGATAGGCACTAAGTCTTCTCCTGCTAGGAATCAAAGGACTGCCACAATATGCTTAGTCATCGTGTCTGTATGTTTAGATGTTTGTCTACAGGGGTTACATCTGAAAGGTGCCGTTATGAGGGAGTGTGGCAAGTCTTGTGCGTTGGAAGAAACAGCGTAGCCACTCTCATGAAGTCCTCGTATGTTACAACGTCCGTAGGCTTGCGGTGCTGGTGCGATACGTCGTACGATATCTCCAATTTCCATGTCAACTGCTCATAAGTGCCTACCTTGATTGCCTCCTTCCTCAGGCAATTGGCAAGTCTCACCCTTAGGCCGAACTTCTCCCTTGCCTCTCTCACGCACCTGTTAATTCTTCTGTGGGCAAGGTTGACGTTACGAAACCCACTGAAGAAATGGTCCTTGTAGCCTTCTTCTTCCTCCATAATGTACTCCAACGGCGCTGTGACGTACTTACACTCGGGCCTACGAGGCGGTATAATGACGTCTTCCTCTACTATCATATCAACAGTGAAAGGGTTATGCAGTTGTATTGTTCTTTCAATGTATTTAGGTGACACCTACGATGCTTGTCGAATATGCATGCCACAACGTGCTCAGTCTCCATATCTACACGTTTAAAGATTTTATTCGTTGCCAAGGTAAGGGGCCTGACGAGTGTCGGTCGGACCAACTAACAACACAATACGTTGGGCATAGAATAATCAATTAAAAGGCTAATAACGTTGACGACATGTCTCATTACTGTCCCACTTGTGGTAAACCCTACGAGGCGGAACTGCGTCAGCTAAGGCTTGGGGCTGATGAACCAGCAGTGGAGATTAAGTGCATGTGCGATTCTTCAGTAGAGATGACCCAGTTTGTTTGCTCTGTAGCTTTTGCCGATGTCACTGTAGGATCTTCAGCCAGTGATACAGCTTCCAGTTCAAATACCTTGTCCATTGCAACCTCGTCATTGATAGAGATAGGTGGGGCAAGGGAGGAAGAACAAGAAATAAGGTTCGACCCTAGACTCTCTAAGCTCTTATACAACACAGTCTCAACAACCCCAAGGGAAAGGGGCGAATGTGGTACCCCTGTGTCTGTGTTCGTGGATGGCAGTATACAAAGTGCAAGGTTACGCATTAGGAATGACGAGTATCCTACGGCTAAATATACCACTTCTAGAACTCCTGTATGCCCTGGTATGACCCTATGTAGATCCGTCGAGATGTTTCCCGACCTTTGCGATCTAACTCCTTCCTGTCCTATTGCTCACACTAGCCAATGGTATAGGTTGGTTGTTAAGTCTAAGGTAGTATCGCTTCCCGAGTGGAGACTGCGATGCGACTACTATCCTTTGGAGGGCAGGTACTCCTCTGAATTAGAGTTCCTAGGCTCAAGAATTGTATCGGAAGCTACCGTGCAGGAGGCACTCGTATGGCTCCACTCCAGTTACGGTCATGTCAAAGAACTTAGTAGGTATGTTCCTCCTCAGCTTGTTCAGAGCTGTAAGCTATCTACACTCTCCGTTATCGACGTTATTCTTCCCCCTGACGGAGACATGGTGTTCAGGGCCAAGGTCGACGGGGAGTCTGCATGGGCCGTAGATTGCGGGTATATGTGGTACATATGTCGTCCCAACCCTAACTTGGATGTGATATCGTGGACTAGGTCTTCCGTCCTGCTTGAGTTTGGATCGGACATAAGCATAGTTAGAGTGGAACATATGTCCGATGGTTCTTTGGTATATATAGATGTACTAGCCATGGGATCAAAGGCTCTTCCTGTTCCAAGGCCTTACATTCCTGCATACGCTTCTATAGAACCTTTGAGATCTAAGCCAAGGGTCATAGTTAGGCCGGACTTCGACACCAGAGAAGAGGCTGAAGCCTCTAGGTCTTCTTCCAAGCTACCTACAGATGGTGTGTTGGCTATCGACAGGTTATCTTCCCTGGCGTACAGAATAAAGAAGCCTATAGTTGATCTAATGCGTTCTAATAGGAGTATGAGTTACATAGGACACAAGAGTAGTATGCCTACTTTTCCTCCCATTAGAGGCACAAGAGTAGGAAGGATATATGAGTGTACCCTTTTCAACGATGGTGGCAAACCTGCCATTGAGTCGTACATACCCAGGTCAGACAAACCGAGACCCAATAGGTCAGATGTTGTTGTTAGCGCAGCAAATAGGGTCCTAGGAATCAATGACGATTGCAATGTAATAGCATCGAAGATAGTATCGTTTAGCTTCTCTGCGAGGGAATATGTGTACTACACAGCGGGTAATTCTCTTATCACGGGGTCCTTGGTAATAGACGTAGGATCTGGGAGGATGCAATCTATAGCCTACATGGAACAATCGTCCCAGTGCTACTTCCTCTGCGATCCAGTCATTGACGTCTCCAGACTACGTAACAAGAGGGGCATTACGGATGCCACGAGGATGTCCTACTCATCCATAATATCTCTTATGAAGAAGATGAACCAAGGAAGAGTCAAGTATGCTATATACAAGGATACCATATCTTCTCTGGTAGAGAAACAACATGTTATGCAGTATATTCTTAACAATTGCATACCTTTGACTTATTGCTTCTCCCTTTCCTATACACATCAAGTGTTCCTTGCCATGGCATCCAAGGGGGCTACACAAGTAGGATGCGTATACCTGTACGACTTAGTAGGAGCGGATGGATACCTATTCAACGACTCCTACAGTTACATGTGCTTGGATGGGAGTAATAGGTCTATGGGAAAGGTAAAAGTATACCCAGACGAAGAATATACAGAACCTGCTATTACATCGCAAGACCTAGGCAAGTCTACACTAGTAATGAGTATGCTCGACTGTGTACCTAATTTAAGACTCTCCCCCGACCGTTTGAGACCTATACTTTCATCTATGTACATAGTACGTAGCGAGTAGATTTAAATACCGTATGACCCCTACTTGGTACGAACCTCCGAAGGGCTGCTTGCAGAAGAGGCACGAGCTATCTTCAAAGGCTTTCCTGACTTAGGTCTAAAGGGAGAAGCTTCGCTCCCCTTGACTGTGTCATTAGACAGTGGCTCGACATCGTCGTGTGTAGGAGCCACCGCAATGGGGTTGTCGTCGGACCTCGGAACTACGGATACGTCCACAACAGATATTACAGATCCTGCTTCGCTTGCCTCTCTGGGCTTCTCTTGCGTGAAGTCTTTCTTCCTGCCTATAGACGGAGGTATGCCCTTTGCACCAAACACGCCACTATGGGCCTTTATCAACTCTAGGTCATACTCGTCGGCGCCTCCTGAGAAGTCTTCCTCGGGGTGTTCAATAACATCTTGCATAGATCCTAGGGTTCCTCCTTCCCATTCGCTTATAGACCCTCCATAATGGCTAGGAGGAGGGGCAGACACTGGCGATACGGTCACTTCGTATTCGTCACCAGCCAAGGACATCACGCTCTCCCCACTAGGTAGATGGAACCCTGGAGACAGACCCGGCTTAAGCTTGGGAGAAACTGGTCCTGGACCTATGCTAGGCTTAAGAGCTATGCCCTTAGGCATTTCCCTTCCTTTTCCCTTGTCCCTTTTCTTTCTATCCTTCTCCCCTTTACTCCTAATACCGGACGTAAGTCCAGACCTTCCATCTCCTGCTGTGCTGCGGAACGAGGTTGCTCTGACAATAGGAGGAACAGCAGTACTGCCTAGGGCTACGGCTGATGTGTCCCCGGACAAAGTTCCAGGGACAGAAGCAAAGAATGCACTTGCATGTGAAGCAGCACTAACAGCCATTCTGCAACATTCCATTAGGTTGTCTATCTGGTCCCTGTCGGTAAGCCTAAGACTTGTTGACTTGTCCTTCATAATCTTGAGCATTTCCTCCGTTGCTCTAGTATGTCTAGAGGCTTGTTCAGATACAAACTTAAGTACGGCTTGCTCATATCCGCTGCCCTCTTCGTCCTTATTGGGTATGCCGGTAGAAGCCATGACCGATATAACCTTCCCGAACGATGATTCTAGCGATTCAATCGATTCTTGTTTGACCACAGTCGAAACTAGATCCAAAGTTCGTGTAGGTCTTATGCTCGACAAAGAAAACTTCGAATATACGTTCCATAGACTTCGGCGGTAACTAATGCTTTCTTTACGAGTGTGATTGGCTCCGTATTGCGCATAGAGCTTTGTTGTTTGGTCGGAGGGCTCTGGTCCATAGTAAGAATTCTTGTGTTTGTCTACTGAGCAGGAAGCATAAGTCCTGGATATCCAAACGGGGTTCCTCACACTCAGTCTCTTCAAGGGTAACTTCATACGTCTTACTGAAGCCCAGAATAAATCGCCTGCGATCTTGGCCTCGTCTCCGAACTCGCATTGTGTCAAAGGTCTAGATCCTAAAACATACGACGAATAGTGAATGTTTCCGAGTAATTCTGCAAGGTAGGAAGAATACATAGCTTGAGCTTGGTCTTGGGCCTTCGTATAAGGTAATACGTTAAGCATAACTATACCCCTAGGAATCAACAAATAACTGTTCGAGACAATAGCTAAGGAAACGCCTAAGTCACATCCATGATACAAACTCATAGCTTGAGCAAGAACTTGAGATGATGGTGTCCAAGACTTACAAACAGTATAATCAAAAGCGAACGCAGACGAATACTTAGGTAGTATTCTCTCGTCGTACGAACTTTGTCCTACCAGTATTTGACGCATAGGTAAACAGTGAGATATCATACGCAGGTATAAGCAAGAGGGAACAAGACGGCCGGATACTGCTGAGCACAGCGAAAGATATCTCTCTACATGTTCCGACATCCTAAGACGCACTTGACAATCTAGCTGCTCGGGAGAAAGGACAACCGTTTGTTCTAAATCCTTAGAGAATGAGGAAATGTAATAATCATCCTCCGAATCCTCGTCGTAGGTATCGCTTGTTCTTTCATCCATTTTGGTTCAGGATGTGACATACTATAGCCTAAGGAAGAGGATATGTATCTCTACTTTGGATCGTTGACCATCCGGGGATTTATAAACTAGGTCCAAAAAGACGCAAGAGTCAGTATGCTAATTATCCTTGTCAATAGCATAGGTGGGTGCTTAGCCACTAGTTCTAGGGCCCCCGCTGCCTCCAGGTTCATCCCTGGCATCGTGTCTCTCCTGCGTCTCGTCCTCCTCCACATCCTCCTCGTCCTCTCCCATAACTTCGCTCTCCTGGGTCATGGCCTTCATGAGTCTATTACTAGCAGGCACACTTACCAACGCAGAGCCAGTTTGGGTGTTGAGGGGAGGACAGGAGAGGTCGGTGACGTCCACGGCTTGGACGCCTACAAGGGTCATGGCTAGTTGGTAAACGTTGCTGTCGGGCATGTTCCTTCTCCTTGTATGCTTAAGCCTAAGGGCGACAGTTACATAACACACGATGCTTTGTCCCACGGTTGTCATGTAGTTAAGTAGGTCTCCTGCCTCTTGGGAACCACCGTCCTCTGTATAAACGTACACGGTTGTCATGCATCTGTTGTTGACAACATTGCCTCTATCTACCTTGACGGGATTGGGAAGCTTTATGGGAAACCACATGTAGCCGTCGTTGGCCTGAGCTTTGTCAAGCTCAATCCTGACCTTGCTTCCCACGGCGCTTTCGAGTTTCTTGACGATCACTCTATATATGTCCTCTGGAATTCCTACAGACGCATACGTTACCATGTATCCTGTAGGAAACATATTTGAGTCGTTCGTAGATCCACGGACTGTTGCAACTCCCATGTTGGCCCTATGTTCTATAACTGCGTTGGCTATGGGGACGACGGCAGAGATATCTCCTCCCTCGTATTCTACCAGGGCGTCTCTGACCTTAAGGATGTTGGTAGAAGCAAGAGCACTAGAGATGTCACGGTCGGGTCTTACTTGGAACTTGAATGTTTCCAAGGTATTCCTGTTGCCAGAGGACAACCAGGCAGAGGGAGAATATGTTATTCTTTTATCGTCGGTGCTAACGTGCCTACCATCAACCTTCTCAGATCTAGGGATGGTAGATGCAAATCTAGACATTATGCTGACGTTGTAGTTTTAATTAATTTGTTTGCTATGGTTATACATTACGCTTATTTACAAATGATTGCATGCTTATTCCTACATGGTAACGATGTGGTATCAAATTGGGCTGAAGGGTAACTACTGAGTCAAAGGATCAGAATGGGGCTACGAAGGCAATAAAGGTTCCTGACTCGAGGATTTGTATGTCGTCCGTCGGATTCCATATCTCGATAGACACAGAACTCTCGCCGTCTCGGCTGGGAACTCTCGTCGCGCGAAGTACGCTACCGCGAGGCATACAAGTTCCAACTCTGCCTCCCTTTATATACGCTTCTAGAGTATTCCTTCCTACCTCTAGATCCAGTACGGCTCTGTCCCAAGGATTTATGCGTAGGCTCTCGGGACAAGATATCCAATGCGTCGCCACGTTCTGTCTAACGAGAGCATTCAGCGGGGAACGACGTGGGAACGAAGAGTTTGTAGGACTTACGAGGGCCTCGGTAGTCATTCCTATTGTTTTACAATGGATTTATATAAGTCTTACTGTAGGAGGAGCGGGTTGTATATTGCGTATGAATTCTATGTCCGCGTGCTTACCTATCATCTCCGGACACGATGCCTTCACGAGATCTACCAGTAAGTCATACTCTATTTGTCCAGCTATCGACAAAGACCAAGTCGCAGCAATAGAACCAAGCCCGGTACTCTTACTCCCGAGTATTATTCCTCTTGTAGCCACACCTACGCGATAACCGAATATGGTAAGGAGTATTGACCTGACGGTAATAGGTATGAATGCTTCCTTCAAGCGTATGTATACACACTTGGATACGAAATCGTATACCTCCACGTCTGTAAAGGCCTCGGGAGGGGGCTTCGATCCTACGGAGGGTGTTCCTAGGGATACCACAATTGTACGTCTGACGAACCACCTCTTTAGAAGCGAAGATTTGGGATACCATAAATCGTTGCTTGCAAACAGGGAAGTACATCCCAACCTCCCTTGGCCTTCCGCCACTCTAACAGTGTCATTGCCGGTTATCATCTTCCAGAACGGAGCATTTATCTTGTTGTTCGTAATTACCACATCTCCGTACGATATAAACTTGGAGGACATGGCGCAGGAGAGATCGTACTCGCTGATATGACTAGAGCCACCGACGTAGTCTTTGCCTAGAGGATGCACGGCACCTGGTAGGTTTGCAAGTATAGTATTAATAGTCGTACTTTTGCCTTCTCCTCCCCCGCCGTATAGATACAAGGCCTTAGGTCTATCCACGGGATCTAAGAGCCCGTTGCCTACTACCCACATAGTTAAATATAGATCCTCCGAAGTCATAACGTTGCTAAGTCCAATCTCTGCTGGAGACTTGCGTATTGTAGTGGAATTCCCAGGCACCAGTGATATTCGTACTGGGGATATGACAAGAGACGTGACCCTTTTTCTTGCCTGCGGTTCGTCTATTATTCTAAATACGGGGCGAAAGTAGAGCTTTCCAGTCTCTTTCGAACCGCCCACTTCCTTTAAGGTTACATGGAACCTCCAACTACTAATGCACACTGAAGGAGGCACGGGCCTGCAAGGTCTAGCCAACAGTTCTGCGTAGCTAGCGTATGTTTGGGTTGCTCCTATGTAGTTAACGCTTACGTTAGATAGGTCTAACATGTTCGCTAGATACTTGGCCGCTTCCGGCGATCGCACGTGAACCCAACTTGCACATTGTGGGACGAACATGTATACCCCATTGCGGTACCTTACGGCTCTGCCATCCTCCAGAACAAGTTTTCTAATTATAGCATGTTGTGGACTTAGTTCATCAACGATGGGTCCACTAATGGGAAAGTCGTCGACCCTAAGGTCTTTGCGAATTCCGTGTTGCTTGAGACGATTAAGCCTTAGATATCCGTAGGAAAGCGACATGGGAGTTATGGACGTTGTTCACTCAATGCATTCTTGTAATTCGAGCTTTCAGTCCTACAGTAGATTAGTGGACAACGGGTGGATACCCGTATGGACAGGGAGAACGCTAGACCTACACCCATCCAAGGTATTGGTAAAATTGGGCAAGAACGACATACGGACGTGGGCCGTAGTGGACATACCCGAGGTAGACTACTCTTCCTTTACACGTACTCTCAAGGCTACTGCCATAGACCCCGGGTCTAACTGTTGCGCATTTCCGTCGTCTGGAGGTCAGTCTGTAACGCGCAAGGCTTGTGTAATGGGCATAGGACCTTATTCACCTCCTTCTGCAGGCATAGGGTCTGGACTTCCGGAACCTTCTACCAGGATTATAGTAGGTTTAGATATCGAACAGAGCACAGCTTATAGGAATGGAGGCTTCCCTTTGTCACACGATCCTATAATATCGATAGCTATAAGCACCTGGAACAACAAATATCTCTGTAGATACTCTGTAGGTTACCACAGGCAAAGTTCCTTCTCCCCCGACCTAGGTTACGACGTGAAGAGGTTAGCAAGTTCCATGGACGTTGCTAATTGGGCTATCGAATGGCTGATAGAGAATTGCCCCGACTTCGTAGTGGTTCATAATGGATACAGCTATGATGCACGAGTACTGGCAGCCAATTGCCATGTAGCCTACAGTAGATATTTCAAGGCTGTGAACTTGGGCAAAGCTGACAAAGGTTACGACTTGGACATAGACGGGGTTACTATGATCGACACACTTCGGTATCTAGATAAACTTCACAGGGGAGACTACGATTCCATGTCATTGGATTCTTTAGCGTTAGCTACATGCTCTGTGGGTAAAAGTGTACAGCCTTTGCTGAATATGAGAATAGGAGATGTGGTTGATATGACAGATGTAATATACTATAACATACACGATTCAACTCTCCATGTGATGGTGGCAGAAGCAACAAATTGCATATCCGAAGTTGTTTCTATGTGTCCTGTATATAAGTCCTGCATATCCGATGTGGTTAAGTTCAACTCAGGAACTATGGTTACGCAGATGTTAGCGTCTCATGCTCTTAGTCGAGGATACATAATAGACTGGTCCGACGAATTGTGGCCCGATTCTAGGTATACAGGAGCTTTGGTATTAACTCCCAAACCCGGGTTCTACAGGGATGTGTTCGTTCTCGACGTAGGTGCTATGTACCCTAGTATTATGATAGACGCTAATATATCCATGGAGACAGCCTCTCCCTTGGGATTCAAGAAAATGTCGCGCTCAGACAGGCCAGAATTGAATGCTAGTATCAACGCACAGGATTCCACGGTAGACTGGGATGAGGACGGGGTTGTTGTATTTTCGGATAACATGAATACTAGGTTCGTAAGCAGTAGCCCAGGTGTTACAGTAGCAGCGTTGAAATATCTCATAGAAGAGCGTAAGAGAATAGGGAAGGCCACTCCTACCGGTTGGGCAATGAAGATGGGAACGAATAGCATGTACGGAGCCTTAGGAGCTAGAACATCGAAGCTACAGAGTTATAGAGGGGCCTCTGCTATAACCGCTATAGGGAGACTCATAACGACCCTGGCCTCCTCCGTGGCCTCTCTAATGGGATTCGAGGTTATATATGGGGATACAGACTCTGTATTCATATCGAATGTATCCAAGAAGTACCTCTCTGTTAGGCAGTACCTTGGTACCCTACATGCTATACTTAAGTATACACCATTTGTGTCTGTCCACCTAGAGTTCGAAAAGACCTACACCCGATTCATTAGCGTCAAACCAAAGATGTATTACGGAATAAGAAGCATCGAGAGCGACAGTTCAAGAGTGGAGATAAGAGGTCTGGCACCGGTCAGGAAGGACAGGCCATTAATAGTTAAGAACCTAGTATCGGAGGTATGTAGTTACATATGCGACGTAGGAATTGATGAATGCACTGACGGGGTAAGAATGCTTATATTGGACGATATAGCTAAAGTGGAGCTAGGCATGGCGTCGGTAATTGAGTGTTCCATAGAGAAGAGGAAGGGAGGAATGCCTTACCTCGTACACAAGAACCTAGATGGAGATATGGTATGGCTAAGGATGGACATGATTGAAAAGTACGAAGGTTTGGTTCTTACGAAGTGGATCATGACTAGCCTTCACTCGGCGCTTGATCCTCTGCTTAAAGTTTGTGGACTGCCTAGCGTGGATCGTATGAGATCACAAGCTCATCGCCTGGATTACAACCTCTAAACGAGAACCAGTTTAACGGACAATTAGCTATCAACACAATGAACAATACTACTAGTGTTGACCAAGATTCTGCTCCTGACAACGATGTCATAAACACTCACTTAGATGAAGACGATGATGAGGATCCAGGGAAACCCACACTATCAGACTTCGCTCCTGTGTTTAGCATGGTAGAAGGCATACCCAGTTGCATATCGAAAACCTTGGCTGTGAGACAGTGTATACTGGATTACGAAGGATCTGGGTACATAGCTACATCGAATAGGATAGATCGTACAGACCTGGAATTGAAGTACTGTCAATCGGACGTTTCGTGCCTTATTAGCAGACGATTCTCCCCTGTTCATTCTTACCCTTGCAAAGCTGACAAGGATTTCTGGGTCTTGGAACCGGGTGTAGAGGGGCGCATTATGGAGCCAAAGGAAATGATTAGCGAGCTAAGGATGTCTGGAACGTCGTGGATCCTTGGAGGACGCACATTGGAAAAGTGGAATCCCAGTAGGGTCAAGGGTCTTATGGAAGCATACGCCGAGCCCCCTCTCCATGTATATGTTGGTGTATCATTAAGAGAATTGGAATTGGTGGATTTCGAGACCAAAGTAACATGGTCCAGGCTGTACAACGACATGATTACAATGCCTAGGAAGCAGAATCTTTACGGTACAATTACCAACAATTGCTATGTAGATATGAGGCCATACGAGGAAACTGATGACTACTCACTGAAGATAGACATATCGAAGAGGGAGTTCAATGACAAGTGGAAGGGATTTATAGATCCAGGACACACGGTATCCAGCATCGACGCAGGCAGAATAAGGTCTCTTGTGCATAAAGTTCGCATAAGAACGATGACTCCTACCTTAATAAGGAGGGCCGAAGCATTGGTGGATATTATGACTTCTATCCCTAGCAGCGACGAAAGGGAGACTTGGAGTCTTTACTTCATGGGATCCACATCCAAGGTCTACAAATCGAATGTATACGATGCCGTTGAATCATGGAGGCTAATGGATGGTCATGAGATTCCTAGTCTTCATGTGTTTAGCTCCTGGAAACTAGTAACCTTGTCCGTGTCATCAGGGTGTCTAGTCAGGCCCCTTAGCGTCATAGAAGACCTAGAATGTAAGGATCTGGGTAGAGTCACATGGGTGGATTCCATGGTCTTCAATTCCGCTGAGCTTAGGACATCTCTTTCATTACCTACCCTCCAACCAACTTGTAGCTTGGAATACTCATCCACTTTTAACCTTATGGCCCCGTACGTGTTGTGGAACGAATGGCCAAGACCTACTTTGGCCTTTAATATGTCGTCGCAAGCTATAGCCCTTCCGTATACTACAATCTTGTCTACCGTAGCGCCAAAGGTTAGCTCTTCGCCCCTGGTTCTTACTCCTTTGATGGAAACATTCACGAAACAGCTAGATCGTGTAAGTCCTAACTTCGACATACCTGGTCAGAACATAGTCGTACTGTTTGCGAATTTTATCTACACATACGAGGATTCTGTGATCGTTAGCTCGGAGGCCGCCAAGAAGTTCTCATGTAAAGGGCAATTGGTCCATTCTCTACCTTCAGATGTTAGGACTGTAGTTCCTGGAACTGTGCTGAATAAACACACACATAGGTGGTGGAGGTCAGGAGACCAAGGAGTAGTTGTCTCTGAAGGATACAGTCGCACAAAGGGAGGATATATCATAGCAAGAATTGACTCTCCTGGCCTCAGGGTAGGAGATAAAGTGGCTACTTGTCATGGGCAAAAGCAGACAGTATCCCAGATCGTTGATATCGATCGCATGCCATTGTGCTATGATAAGCACCGCGATAGGAGTTTTAGGCCTGGTATGATAATTGCAGCTAGCTCGATCCACAACCGCGGTACTCCAGGTCAGTTATACGAGGCTAGGGCTGGCATGAGAGCGTTAGACTCCAGGACTGATGCTCACGATACCTCTTGCTACGTCACTTCGTTAGCAGGGGAGGATGCAAAGGATATTGAGGGATACGAGTGTACATTCACCCATATAGGATCCGAAAACATAGTCATGAGTTCCTTTAGCGAAGGAGAACCTTGCATAGCAGACTACGGAGCGTGTAGAATTTGGGCTCTGGCTCATATGTCGCGCGATAAGCAGCACTTCTGCTCCTCTGTGCCTAAAGGAACAAGAGGTCCTTCGGGGAAATTGTCAGGGTCGTCTGTGCGTATAGGAGAAATGGAGCTTTCTACCATGATGTCTAAGGGTTGGATAGCTACCGCATCCGAGGTTTTAGATAGTAGCGATCAGGCTTATGTGTCAACGTGCTCAAGATGCAAGAGATTGGTTATATTGTGTGATTGTGCATTACCTCCGCCTCCTGTCACTGGTGTACTAGTAAGGTCTGAGTTGGCCAAGCTGGATGTATGCAGAGCCGTGCATACTATCAACTCGAACATGGGATCCATTACTCCTAGTAGCCATTGGGAAGAAGGTAGCGGGAGCAAGGACCGTAAGGCTGTAAGACCCACTTCGTTTAAGTACCATACCTAGTCCTAATGCACATGTTGGAAACTTTACCTCTTCACTTCCTTACTTCCTTCATCGCTCTAGGTCCCGCACATGGTCTCAACTTTATAGCCTCCATCTTCCTTGGGGCAATGTTGATTGTTAAACCAGACCCAGATAAGCGGGAGACCGATAATCCAAGGGCTTTCGACGTAGCCTTCGTCATGCTGTCGGCAACGACAGATGCAACATCTTCCAGAGACGTCTTAGGATCCTTGCCGGATAAGCGACAGTTAACGTAATTGCTTATTTGTCCATATGTAATCATCTTACTGACAGAGTTCTCTACATACCGAGGCTTTGATGCTTCAACTATCCGGTCATAGTCCACCATTATGTTTCCTTTGTCGTCGCAAACATTAATTCCTATCGTTTCTACTATAGTCATAGAAGGCTGGGGAAGAATTTCTGGGACCTTCTTCAGATGCAAAAGGAGGTTACAAAATGTTCTGAAGACTCCGGCGCTAACGCTGTTTCGTGCCATGCTAAGGAAAGTATAGCCGTTGACAACGCCATACTGATCTTTCTCTCTCCTTCTTAGGGCGTGAGCTACTAATCTGTGGCCTGCATCCTTTTTGTCAGGAATGCTAGCATTAAACGAGTCATGCTTGGACATTGTCGACAGAATACGCCGTATTCTTGTATATTGTGATGAAGCATCAGTTGTGTAAACTATGTTTCTCTCTTCTTCGCATTTTCTCTGCACAGCATTGCATAACGATACGACAAGGTTTGCATACAAATCCATAACTTGCATGAAGAAGGTGGAGAGATATTTATCCTCGCTTATGCCCCCATACGTACGTTCTGATACCTTCTCTAGACCTTTGGGCCTCATAACGTTGGAAAGACGCTCCTCGATAGACTCTTGGTCAGATGATATTGCAGAGCATGATCTACTATGCTCTGGAACGCATTCCTTGGTAGGAGTATTTTGTCTATCTTCGTGGCCATCTTCGTGGTCCTCTTCGTCATCTCCTTCGTCGAACCTACCAGTATGAGCATCTGAGATAGAGGTTACGATGCGATTCCCAACGCCGACATAGCCGTTGTCTGCAATGCCGTCGCTTAGAATGCGTTTCTCATTGGGAGAAACTCGATTGTCCGGGACATGAGTATTATTCCTTCTAGCGTGGTAACCGGAGAAGACTGTAGGTTTTCCAAATTCGGACCTGATCGAAGCTACGCTAGCCTCGATTGTAGTTAATCTATCTATTACCTCCCTCTGACTGCGCATCAGATCGTGCATCATAGACATCATAGCCGATGTATCGGATGCGACCTCGGACGTTAGTTCAAGGTTAGTCTTCGATGATTTCATGGCTGCGTAGGATCCCCCTATTGGATAACCACCTTCCTTATTCAAGCCTATGAAGTCGTTAATGTTGGAAGTAGGCTCCTCTTCTCCAATCCTTGTTCCAGAAAACCTGGGAGGAAGCTTTATTCCTTTCTTGGACATTGCAGGAGAAACGTTTGTTTAATCATAAGTCCAAACTGTCGGAACACTGCTTCAGTACAGCTATCTCTATGCATTCCTCAACGTAGGGTCCGGATATATCATACACTTTATCATCATGACCCTCCGCGCTCCTAAATTCGCTCCTAATATCTATGCCTATAGATTCAAACGCGATCGATGCCTGCTCGTTGTCTCTTAGGAGGGTCCCTCTGGGCTTGGGTCTTGCAGGCCCTATCCCTCTAGAACGTAAATACCCTGCGCTACTCCTACCAGCTAACATGGAACTCACAACTGAACCTAAGCTACCCCTAGCAGAGAGCTTCTGACATAATGTCCATAACGACTGGTAGGTAATGTTGCTGGATCCTTCCCATAAGAATGTACTTGGATTCATATCATACCCGCTAGAAGCTAGGAGTAATCTTATTATATCTCCCTCTGTCATACCCAATGGAGGTTCTGGCAACGTGGCCCAGGACTTAACGACGCATGCGTCCAGAACGGAGGACTCTACTTCGTCTATATTAGCTGTAGGGAGGGTCATGTTTAAAGCTACCGGTGACACTTGACTGCCGTTCAAATGTTTATTTGTCTACAACCCTAGGATTGAAGTATCGGAGTATCATCCAACAGTCTCTGCAGATATCCGGAGCTACTCTCATAGGACGTACATACGAGTTATACCATCCTAGCTTGGAGAGAGTAACATCATTCCATATGGTAGTCTCAGTAGGATGATCCCTTGATCCCACTAGACATAACAACTCTGAGCTGCGCCCTGATCCTATGGGCAGAGCAACCTTAGAATTAGAGAACCTAGCAAGCAGGCTTTTATGTTTGGCTATCTCCTTTCGCATAACTGGCACTATCCACCACTTAGGATTCGGACAGGATGCTAGGGAATGTCTTAACAGCCTTCCTAAGTTGTCAGTGAATCTGCAACCTGAACTGTTTCTGTATATTATGAGCCCCTTAGAACTTCCTACCTTGGGTATGGTGGTAATATCTTTCATTCCGAACATGGAGGATATCTCTCCGGAGTAGGGAGAGGCATATGGAAACATAACCTTCGCGTCCAAAGATTCGGGTGCACTTCGCGGCTGGAAGCCCAAATCTATGCAAGACTTTATTACGAAGTAGGCTTGGCACGCGCATGCATCTGACAGCATAACTTGCTTGTGAGGTATGTAGGTGGAACTTCCCATCACGTCGGATATATACGACGGTGATAGATCCAGCGAGTCAGGACTGCTACATCCTATGCCTCTATTTATGATTCCATGGTCACAAGTACAAACCGATATCCTTCTCAGTTCCAACATGGGAAAGGACATAGGATGCTGCTCTTGACCCTGCGATCAAAATCGATTCTCGTATCAACAGCAATGGATCTACGTATTAATCCCTCTTGCAGTGCTAAGGGAAACGAGGACCGGACGTACGCAAGGAGACGCGCAGTTATAACGAAAGGCAATCTCAAGGACCAGAGCACAGCAGAGGAAATAGAATCCAAGGTTAGAATAACCAACATCCTTAAAGCGTACGAGTCTAACAAAAGAAAAGGATCAAGAGTACAGGGGAGCTTGCTAAGGCCTGTGTACTACAACTCGAGGTACTCGACCTGGGGAACTACCTTACCTATGACGGAGGATGAGATTGATGTACATAGGTTATTCGCTTCAGGCATCACAGGCGACAATAGTCGCGTGCCTGGAACGTTTAGGCCTACATACGTATTAGGCAAATGGAACCTGAACGACAAAGCTATACTGTCGGTGTCTATGATGCATCCTGCCGTCGCCACAGCCACCGTAAGGGTAGACCCCGCAGCTACCGACGATCCTGTATTATCGTGCGTAGGGGACTTAAGAACTGTAAGTGAATCCTCTACTGGTTTGTCGAACCACGGAATAGTAACAAGCGGAACTTTGAGGAAAGTAAGAGGTAGGTTTGCGCTTAGACTGAATAGAGATCGGTCTCCTTCTGATAATCCGGATGTAGGTTCTTCATCGTTTGTTAATCTTTCGTACACTAGTCTTATATTCCACGTGTCTATACGTGGGACCACGTGGACTTGCATTCCTTCGTTTGATACGCTTTCGCTTATGCGCAACAGGTCTCGAGATAGAGGAAATACAAGGATTGTCAATGGTAGACTGTTCGTTTACGGGTGGCAAAGGGGGGATATGAATGACAGTCATGTGAAAATTAGCCATAGCGGAGCTATGACCTTCGTAGGTTCACCGTCCAGTATGCCCTTGCTTTCAAGCAACATCCTGGATTTAGTTCATGGTGTATGTTCTCATCCTGTTTCTTGCGTCGATTTGCTCGGTACACTAGTGTTAGTATCTACGGCTGACGGCCTAGGGATAAGTGCATAAGCGAGGACATATTGCCCAAGGATATAGCACAATACGGAGTATTAGGAAGGATAGAGGACCCACGGAGTTTGGGTATAACTTCGTCCATGAGTACCACACTCTCGCATAATGACGCAGTCATAAAGTCTGATCCTACATTCGACATGAATCTGGAGGAATTGGTGTTGGTTATATTAAACCCGCCCGTTTTCATGAATGACCAATAAACCAGCGTTGCTAATTCCAGTACCTCTTCATTGGAATGAACTACAGACTGTTTCATGCAAGCCAACTTCACTAGCGTACAACAAGACTTCAGTACCAACGACTCGGATCTCATAGCTCTTAGAACAGAAGGGTTAGTGGATGCTATTACGGAATCAATAGGATCATCTATGGAGCCCGTTAACGAGAAAACTTTGCCATCCCTTAATACTATGTTATAGTATTCCACTGAGCCAACGAAAAGACCTCTCATAAGAGCATCGTCGGTGGAAACGGAAAGTCCCTTAGCGATATCCAGATAATTTTGCATCACTCCTCCTGCCAGCCTAGATGCAAGCCTCATACCGGGATAACCGTATGCGTCGAAAGAAGGACTAAGCAGCGTGGGAGACACGCTAGAAACCTTTATGTCTCCTCTAGGCCACATAACCGTAGAAATTCCATTGCTAGTAGTTACGGTGCTGGCAGCAATTTTCAATTGTCGTCCTAATACATATCCCATGGGAACCTTTATGTTACTAGCGGCTAAGTTCATACAAGAATTTGTCCAAATGTTTAACATGTCGCCTATGTTACTTTGGGGACCTTCATTCGCGAGGGATATGAACCTCTTCCTCTGGGCCTCCTTACACCTGGACATATTGCACTGTTTGGATGTGTACGAAACAGAAGAAAGTTGTGACATGGAAGCAGTGGTTCCCACCATGAAGTCTATGTCCGTTGATGCTGCATGCGAAGGGGGGAAAGGCAAGGAATTCCGTATGTTCTCATGGCTAAACTTGTCCAAGGTTGATCTGTTAATAGCTTCGAGTATTTCTTTCCTCGCCTCGGGTGAAGAAACTATTAATATGTGGACCTCGTCGCCGTCGAAGTCCAAGTTGAGAGGATGACACATCTCTGGACTAACCCTAATAGATGAACCTGACCACCCGCTCACCACTACCGGTTGCAGAGAAGAATCTGTGACTATAGGATCTCTTATTAGTACAGCGTAATCCCCATCAATAGCTGGCCTGAATGAGAAATAGGGTGATACATCATTTTCTTTGGATTTCCTGTAAGGCACGACCATCCTTCTCATCCAGGATATAGGCATCTGAACATAATGTGGGCCAAGATCCCAGGCACATGTAGCCACTGCCCTAACGGATGCCAAGGGTGCAACCCCCAGTAATCTGAATCTTGCTAAACCTCTCTTTCCCATTAAAGTGGATCTTATTTCTTCCGAGTATAGAGTTGGGCTTGAAGATTCCGATATCATGCGCTCTGTAGCTTTAGATCTTCTATCCTGCATCTCAGGATCGTCGGACACGCACCACGAGGGGAGGAGTACATTAGAACCGTTGCTAGTTCTTAGATGACCCATACATTGGGAGTGTATATTGCAGTTTTGTACCTTAACAACGGAAGTCTTTGTTTGGACTGCCTTAAGGTTATCCACTTCAATTTCCGATATCTCTAGACGGGCTACCTTAGGGGCTACATCACAGCGACCTCCTAGGTGTTGATACCTCCGTATTGAGAATTGTTGTATGTCCTCGGAAAGTGCGCAAAGCAATACCATTTTGCTTACTTGGCTAAATGTTTCCCGTGGGTGCTGTATTTAACCTAACCAGCCCACAGTGCGAAGTCGATAAATGGAAGTGGAAGTGGAATCTGGTCTTAAACTATCGACATCCACGTGGGTACAGGGTATTTAAACAGTGCCTAACCTACATTATCCGACCTCTCAGTCCTAGGAACGGCATACCTCTAATGTAGGGTCTGGTTGGTATCTTTACGACACAACTAGTAGAGATGCTACCTCTACCCAGCAATAAATCAATTACATACATAACCAGTCATTATGGCCAATATAGTGAGGATGCCCAAAAGCGGAAGTGACTGGACGGCCAACGATCTGAATGCCTACAACATTCTTGTGAAGCCCTTGGACAGTACTCAATTCTTCGGCGTACGACTCGAGGAGGTTGTACCATCCATAGAAGGGATAGTTATAGATTTCGATTATAGCACAAACGAGGAGTTGGTAAGACCCAAGGAAGCGAAAAGGCTGCTCCAATTTCTTGACTTAGCAACCAGATCTCCACAGGAGTCGACGGTAGACACGTTCGCAGAGAAGCTTCTTAACGCTATGGACTATGACACCGGAGACAGGCTGGTGTGTACAAGGCGAATACTACCACTGGTGATATGTGGTCATAACTCGAGAGCACAAACTGACATATGTGTTCTGAAGGATAAGACTTCACCCTTGTTGCTAATGGTACAAGAAGACAAGAGACTCGAAACTGCCAAAGATCCTGAGCCGCAGGTGATAGCCGAGGCTATTGCTGCATTCCAGGAAAACAACAAGGCGCGTAGTGACCTAGGCCTAGACTCTGTAGATAGTATGCTAGTCCCCTGTATTACAATGGTTGGAACATTTCCCAGGTTCTACCTAGTGCCTGTCGATAAAGAGCTCAACGCAAGTGTGATGTCAGGTCAATATCCTATCAACACTACTGTAGTCCTAAAGCATACTCCTAGGGTCCCCCGAAGGGTAAGCGAAGGCATGAAGCCCATAGGAAGCAGGAAGATAATTCTACAGTGCTACGAGGCATTCAAGATATTCGTTAATGAATTGGAACAATTGCTAGACTCGTAAGGCTCCGGTTACGCCGCATTAGCGACTAGTAGACATCTTCGACAATCGTCGTATGTGTCGCCTAAATCCATTGAACTAACAGCACAACTGCATACCCTCTCACTGTTGATATGATAGTGGAGGAAGACATCATTATACCACCTCGTAAAGCCGAGTGTAAGTATGTCATAGCCCCATTGGGATTCCTTATGAGAGAGGAGGAAGGATATAAGGATGACTTTGGCTACATAGCCCACAACACGAATCTCGCCCACATAAGAATCAATAGGTGTGTAGTAGAAGCGAAGGAGAAGTACGGTCTGAGAGTGAGACTTGCTAATTGCTTAAGCAGGGAAGCGCTCAAAGTAGGAGGCTCAGAGCAACTGTCATGGAAGCTAGAAATATCATATGATGCGTCTCACAAGACACGTAGGCCCACAGATGTGGTGACACATGAAGACTTCATGAGAATAGCCATACTGTTCCTCCCTAGGCATAAAACATGTCACGCTCCAGCTTAGCGACTGTTAGTTTAGATAAACGTTTTAAACTGCGATTGCCAATGTCACCTTCCAAAGCTACATTGTTGCTAGCAAGGTCCGCAGCGACATCACCAGAAACGTTTAAGGCAACAGTAACAAGCCAGAAACAACCAAAGAATTACTAAACCAGCCAAAAGGGATCAATAAAAACAAACAGACACCGTGGGACAGCAACCAATCTAATAATGAACACAACGACTACCGGAATAGATCGACGTCCAACCAAGCTATACATACACGCATCTATATCCATGGTTCTCATTACTTCCACATACACGCCTAATTTATTCAAGGATTATTAGAACACGAAAGGCATACGCCTCCTACATATTTACTCATCTACCCACCTACCTATTTACATCTAACTCTATGCCCATGCTTATGCCTATGCCCATGCTTACGTTCTTAACTCCATGCTTACGACACTACTTCCCTTATGCCTACATGCACGAATACTTATGCTCCATCATGCCCTCATGCTATATCCTCCTTCCTACATATTATATCATACGACTAGCTCATACCGAATTAACGACACCTTACGAATCCTACGACCTTGACACGAACGCCTGAAGATCAGACACAAGGTTAACATCCCTCCGGGGGACTACTTGCATTATAATCTCATCAATGTCCTTATCATCCGAATCACATATCCACCAAACAAAGGGGCCCCTAGCCCCTGTACAATGCGCGGCGCGTGACCCCCTTTCATTTAATTCCTACATTTTTACATACCCCATACTGTTCCCATTGTTTGAATTAAATTTTCGTTGATTTTATATTCATTTTTCACTTTTCACTTCAACACCCCTAATTCATTCTTCCCCACCTGATACCAATTAGAAGTATGCACATATTCACACATGCACTGGCTCCATACTTTCTCCTATACCAGTATGCACATATTCACACATGCACTAGCTCCATACTCTTTCCTATACCATAGCACCATATCGCAAGTATCGATATTACACATTAATGCGCGGCGCGTGATCCCCTTTCATTTAATTCCTACATTTTTACATACCCCATACTGTTCCCATTGTTTGAATTAAATTTTCGTTGATTTTA
>Ga0137403_10002263_pt1 | contig 23658 bp, 22 predicted proteins | sample CZOMad2_1_16fung_FD_122057 | JGI IMG/M metagenome (GOLD analysis project Ga0137403, IMG submission 122057) | Vadose zone soil fungal communities from Angelo Coast Range Reserve, California, USA - CZOMad2_1_16fungal (Hybrid Assembly) | ecosystem: Environmental > Terrestrial > Soil > Vadose zone...
TCCGCGAGGTCGAATTCCTCGTGCAGGCGCTGCAGCTCCTCTACGGCGGCGACGACGCGTGGCTGCGCGAGGCGAATACGCTGAAGGCCATCTTCCGCCTCACGGAGCGCGGCTACCTGGCGCCCGATCTCGGCCGGCTGCTTTCTCAGGCGTACGTGCACCTCCGAACCGTCGAGCACCGGCTGCAGATCTTGCACGAGTTGCAGACCCATACCCTGCCCAAGGACGCGCAGGAGCTCGGACGCCTCGCTCGGCGGGTCGGTGTGCCAGGGCCACCGGCCCGGGCGGCGAAGACGTTCCAGGCCCGCCATCGCGCGGTCACGACGTCCGTGCGCCGCGCATTCCGCGAGTTCTTCGCCGATCGCGAGCTCTCGCCGCGGCGAAAGCAACGCCTGGCGAGCCTGACCGCGCTCCGCGCGACCGGATTCAAGGATCCCGAGCGGGCGCGGCACAACCTGCAGCTGATCCTGGAGGGGCGGCCGCTGGTCCCGTACGCGGCGCACCTGGACGCGACGCTCGCGCGCTTGTACCCGGCGCTCCTCGACGCGCTCTGGAAGAGCCCCGACCCGGACGAGGCGTTGAACCAGTTCGAGCGGCTCCTGGCGGCCGCCGGGCCGCGCGCCGGGCTCGTGGAGCTTCTCGCCAACGACCCGGATCTGCTCCTCGGTCTCGTCAAGGTCTGCGCCGGCGGCGACCTGCTCACCGAGCTCCTGATCGCTCAACCCGAGCTCCTCGCCTCGCTCGCCAACCCCGAGCGGCTCCTGGCCCGGAAGTCGAAGCCCGCGATGCGTCAGGCGCTGGCCGCGGTGTTCGCTCCAGGGACGACGGCGATCGAGCGGCGCGACCGCCTGCGCCGCGTGAAGCAGGCCGAGGAGCTGGCCGTCGTCTGGCGCTACGTGCTCGGCGTCACCACGATCGACGCGTACGCGCGCGAGATGACCGCGCTGGCGGAGGCGACTGTCGCCGCCGGCTGGCTCCTGGCCCAGGAGTCGCTCGTCGAGCGCTACGGCGTGCCGCGCGACGCATCCGGACGATTCATCCCCGCGGTCATCGTGGGACTCGGCAAGCTGGGCGGCCGTGAGCTCGTCACCGGCTCCGACCTCGATCTGTTCGCGATCTTCGGCGAGGACGGCGTGACCGATGGGGCGGACCCGATCGAGGCCCACTGGTTCTACAGTCTGGCGGTCGAGCGGCTGGCCTCCGTGCTCGGCGATATCACGTCCGCTGGCGTCGCCTTTCCGGTCGACCTGCGCCTTCGGCCCGGGAGCAAGGGCAGTGGGTTCGCCTCGAGCGTCGCCGCGCTCGAGCGGTACTATCTGGAGCATGGTGACCTGTGGGAGCGGCAGACCTTGACCCGCGCGCGGCTCATCCTGGGCGACCGCGCGCTCGCGCGCCGTGTTCGCGCGGCGCTGTCCAAGCTGGTCTACGGGGATGTGCTCCCGCGCGCGGCGCTGAAGGAGATCGCGGAGGTGCGCACGCGGATGGAGCGCGAGCTCGGTCGCGAGACGCGCGGCCGCCTGCACGTGAAGTACGGGCGCGGCGGGCTCGTCGACGTCGAGTTCCTCGCCCAGGCGCTCCAGCTGGTCCACGGGCATGAACAGCCCGACGTGCGGCGGTTCACGACGACCGCGGCGCTCAGAGGCCTGGCGCGTGCCGGTGCTCTCGATCACGCGGCTGCATCGGGGCTCGTCGAGCGCTATCGGCTTCTGAGGCGTATCTCGGCCGCGCTTCGCCTGCTCGGCGCGCGCCCTTCGGACACGCTCGAGCTGGCCGGGCCCATGCCCGCGCGAGTGGCGACCGCCCTCGGCTACGAGTCGCGCCAGGCGTTCCTGGATGCGTACCGCGAGCAGACGACCGCCGTTAGAGACGCGTACGAACAGACCTTCCGATTGACCACCGCCGACCGCGACCCCGGGTTGACTGCGGAGCGGAGCCGGGTCGCTCCTGACTCAGGCCACCCTCGGTCCAAGGCGGCCTCAAGGACCCCGTTACCATGAAGCGACTGTTCATCGTCGACGGCCACTCGCATCTCTTCCGCGCGTATCACGCGGTCGGCTATCTCTCGACCTCCAAGGGCATACCGAGCCACGCCGTGCTGATCCTCAGCACGATGCTCTGGAAGCTCATCCGGGAAGAGCAGCCCGACTATCTCGCGATCGCCTGGGATCCGCCGGGTCCGACGTTCCGCGACGCGCTGTCGGCCGATTACAAAGCGACCCGCACGGGGATGCCGGACGACCTGGTCCGCCAGCTGCCCTACGTGCGCCGGCTCTTCGAGGCGCTGCACACGCCCGTGCTCGAGGTCAGAGGGTTCGAGGCCGACGACGTGCTGGCCACGCTCGTCGACCAGGCGCTCGCGCTGCCGGAGCTGGAGGTCGTGGTCGTGAGTGGCGACAAGGATCTGCTCCAGCTCGTCGGCCCGCGTGTTCGCGTGCTGAGTGTCGCCGGCCGCACCGGCGAGCCCGTCTTGTACGACGAGGCGAAGGTGCGCGAGCGCTGGGGCGTCGAGCCGGGACAGATCGCCGAGGTGCTGGCGCTCATGGGCGACACGATCGACAACATCAAGGGCGTCCGCGGCGTCGGTGAGAAGACGGCCGTGAAGCTGATCGCTCAGTACGGGTCCGTCGAGCGCCTGTACGAGAATCTCACCCTGATCCCGGGCAAGCTTCGCGAAACCCTGGCCACCGGCCGCAAGGACGCGTTGCTCTCGCGCGAGCTGGCCTTGCTCAATCGTCAGGTGCCCGTCGCCGTCGATCTCGACGCGTTCCGCCGCGTGGAGCCCGACTGGACGAAGCTCCGCCAGCTCTGGATGGAGATGGAGTTCACGCGGCTCGTGAAGGAGCTGCCGCCGCCTCCGCCGCAGGCGCCCCCCGAGCCGTCGCAGCGCCTGGAGGGGAGCGCGGCGATCACCACGTGGCTCGCCGCCGTCCCGGCCGGGGCGCCACTCGCGCTCGACTGGGCCGGTGAGTCGATGCCGCCCGATCCGCGCATCGCCGGTCTCGCCGTGTTCCATCCGGCCGCCGGTCCGGCGGAGCTTGCCGGCGAGGAGTCGCCTTCTTCCTTCGGAGAGCGCGAGCTGATCGTCCACGACGCCAAGCCCCTGATCGAGTCGTGGCTCGCCCGCGGCGTCACGCCGCCCGCCATCCAGGACTCAGCGGTCGCCGCCTATCTGCTGAACTCGGCGCGCCAGAGCTACCGGCTCGAGCAGGTCTGCATGGACGCGCTCGGCGAGTATCCGCCTGCGGCGGACCCGTCGCGCGCGTTCGGCGTACGGGCCGAGTTCGCCTGGCGCTACTGGGAGCACGCGGCCGCCGAGCTCCGAGCCCGCGAGCTCTGGGCGATCTACGAGGAGATCGAGCGCCCGCTCGTCCCGGTGCTGGCCCTCATGGAGCGCCACGGCATCCGCGTGGACCCCACGCGCCTGGAGGCCTTCGCGAAGGAGCTCGAGCGCGATCTCGACAACCTCACGCGCGAGATCTATCAGCTGGCCGGCGGGGAGTTCACGATCGCCTCGCCCAAGCAGCTCGCGCAGGTTCTCTTCGAGAAGCTGAAGCTGCCGCCGATCCGGAGAACGAAGACGGGCTATTCCACCGACGCCGACGTGCTGACCGAGCTGGCGCTCGGGCATCCGCTGCCGGCAAAGATCCTCGAGCACCGGAGCCTGGCGAAGCTCAAGGGTACCTACGCCGACACCCTGCCCGGGCTCATCAACCCCCGCACCGGCCGGATCCACACGACCTTCAACCAGCTCGTGGCGGCGACCGGACGGCTCAGCTCGCAGGATCCGAACCTCATGAACATTCCGATCCGGACCGAGCTCGGACGCCGGATCCGCCAGGCCTTCATCCCTGAAGAAGGATGGCGATTCGTCGCGGCGGACTACTCGCAGATCGAGCTGCGGATCCTCGCGCACCTCTCGGAGGAGCCGGCGCTGATCGAGTCGTTCGGGCGCGGCGAGGACATCCACACGCGGACGGCCGCGGAGGTCTTCAAGGTCTCGGCGGCCTCGGTCACCTCGCTGCAACGCACGATCGCCAAGAGCGCCAACTACGCGATCCTCTACGGCGTCTCGGCGTTCGGCCTGTCGCAGGCGACGAGGATCGACCAGAAAGAGGCGCAGCGGTACATCAGCGACTACTTCGCGACTCATCCGCGCGTGCGGGCGTTCATCGACCGGACGCTCGCCGAAGGACGCGAGCGGGGCCACGTCAGCACGCTGCTCGGACGCCGACGCTATCTGCCGGACCTCGGGAGCGGCAACCCCGTCGCCCGCAACGCCGCCGAGCGCATGGCGATGAACGCGCCCGTCCAGGGCACCGCGAGCGACATGATCAAGATCGCGATGATCCGCGTGCAGGCGGCGCTGGCGGCGCGCGGGCTGCGCGCCCGGATGCTCCTGCAGGTGCACGACGAGCTCCTCTTCGAGGCTCCGCCGGATGAGGTCGGCGCCGTGGAGGCGCTCGCGCGCGAGATCATGGCGGCGGCGCTGCCGCTCAAGGTTCCGGTCGTGGTCGACGTGAAGACGGGACGCGACTGGGCGGAGGTATGAGCGCGCCCCGCAAGTTTCTGCTTATCGGTCTCACCGGAGGCATCGCGACGGGGAAGAGCACGGTCTCGGCGCTCCTGCGTCAGCTCGGCTGCGAGGTCATCGACGCCGATCTCCTGGCGCGCGAGGTGGTCGAGCCGGGTGAGCCGGCCTGGACGACGATCGTGGCCGAGTTCGGTCAGGACGTCGTGACGGCCGGGGGCGCGCTCGACCGGAAGAAGCTCGGCGCGATCGTCTTCGCCGATCCCGAGCGTCGCCGACGTCTCGAGGCGATCACCCATCCGGCGATCCGCGAGCGGTTCCAGGCACGCCTGGACCAGCTCGCCGTGAAGGGATTCACGGGCATCGTCGTCTTCGACGCGGCCGTGATGATCGAGAGCGGCAACTACAAGAACATGGACCGGCTGGTGGTCGTGGTCACGGACGAGCCGACTCAGATGGCTCGGCTCCAGGGACGCGACGGCACCGACGACGCGGAAGGTCGGAGAAAGATCGCCAGCCAGATGCCCCTCGCCGAAAAGGCCAAGCTGGCCGATTACGTCATCGACAACTCCGGCGATCGCGAAGCGACCGCCGCGCAGGTGCGGCGAGTCTTCGCGGCGCTGATGTCGGAGCTCGAGGCGCGCTCGGCCGTCTAGGCGCCGGCGCGTCGCGAACCGTCGAGCCCGTAGGAGACCAGCTGCTTCACCGGACGGAACTCCACGATGCCGACCTCGACCAGCCGGCACTCGAGCGGCAACGGCACCCGGGCGGCGATCGCGAGCGCGCTCCCGAATTGATGAGGCTCGAGGTCAGTCGCGAGCGTGCAATGAGGCACCCAGGCGCCCGACCGGGCCATCCACGTGATCCCCGCGCCGTCGAGCTCTCGCCAGGCGCGCCGCACTTCGTCGGCGGACGTCGGATCGAGCGCGAGCTCGACGGCGTACGGCATCGACACGGATCATGACGAAGCGGCGCGCGCTCGGCCAGCACTTTCTCCGCGACCAGGCGACCGCCCGCGCGATCGTCGATCTCGTGGCACCGACCGAGCGCGACCTCGTCGTCGAGATCGGGCCCGGGGACGGCGCGTTGACGGGCTTTCTGGTGGGCCGCGCCGGGCGGGTGATCGCGCTCGAGGTCGACCGCGCTCTGGCCGAAGCGCTGAGATTCCGGCAACCCGCCGTGGAAGTCCTCGACGCCGACGCGCGCACCTGGGACTACGCCGGCCTCGCCGCTCCGGCCGGAGGGCGCGTCCTGATCGTCGGCAACCTGCCCTACAGCGTCGGCAAGCCGATCCTGACAGCGCTGATCGGAGCTCGCACGGCCATCCACGAGATGGCCTTGATGCTGCAGCGCGAGGTGGCCGAGCGCGTCGCCGCCCCGCCCGGAGGAAAGACCTACGGCAGCCTGTCCGTCTTCTCTCAGCTCCACTGCGACGTGCGCGTGGCGCTGCGCGTACCGCCCGGCGCCTTCCGTCCGCCCCCGAAGGTGGATTCGGCCGTGCTGCATCTTCGCGTGCTGCACGAGCCACGTATTCCGCTCGCCGACCCGCGCCGCTTCGAGACCGTCGTCCGCGCGGCGTTTGCCCAGCGCCGAAAGATGCTGGCGAACGCGCTCGGCGCCGGGCTCGGCCTCCCGCTCGACGTCGTGCGCCGCGCGGCGACCGCCGCCGGCGTCGACCCGACGCGCCGCGCGGAAACGCTCACCCTCGCAGAATTCGCGGCGCTGGCGACAGGGCTGCCCTGAGTCTCGCGTTCTTCGTCCCGCGTTTTCCGGCTATTCGCCGTCGCTTGAGGCCGCGCGCGGAGGCGGGTACCAGAGGTAGTGTGAGGCCGAAGTCATCCGGAAACCAGCGTGGTTGCTGATTTTTTCAGCCCACGCCCGCCTGGCTATCGTTATGATGGATCGTGATGCAGGCCCGCGTGCTGGCGGTGACGGGGCTTCTGGTCGCGAGCATCATCGGGCTCGCGATGTCGACCTATCTATATGTCTGGCCGGGCACCGCGCCGGCACCGCACTGGCTGTCCGAGCCGAAGGCCGAGGTCCTCGTCGTCCCGGCGTTTCCCATGACGGTTCGGAGCGTCGAGATGCGGCGCGGCGACACGCTCGCTCAGGCGCTGACGCGCGGCGGCCTTCCGACGCGCGCCGCCACGGCGCTGGCCACGCAGTTCGGAAAGGACGGCGCCGATCTCCGGCGGATCCGGGCGGGTGCCACGATCGAGATCACCTGGAATGCCCGGAACGAGCCGTTGCAGGTCCGGTACGAGGCGAACCCGTGGCTCTCCTTCGCCGCCCGCCCCCTGGACGGCGGCTGGCGCGTCGGCCGGGCCGAGACGGTTCCCGAGCTCCGGGTCGAGGTGGTGAAGGGCAGCGTCCAGCGCTCGCTCTTCGACGCGGTCGAGCGCACCGGTGAGTCGGCGCGGCTCGTGCTCGCCCTGGTCGAGATCTTCTCCTCGGACTTCGATTTCACCGCCGACACCCGTGCCGGAGACCGCTTCCGTCTCCTCGTCGAAAAGCGCTATGCCGGCGATAGCTTCGTCGACTACGGCCGGATCCTCGTCGCCCAGTACACGAGCGGCGGCAAGACGCTCACCGGCGTCGGGTTCGAGTCCAAATCGTCGCGCTTCGCCCACTACGACCTGGCGGGCCAGTCCCTGCGGAAGAGCTTCCTCAAGTCGCCGCTCGAGTTCACGCGCATCACCTCGGGATTCACCTACGCGCGGCCGCATCCGATCCTCGGTGGCGTGCGCCCCCACCTCGCGATCGACTACGGGGCGCCGGTCGGCACACCGGTCCGCGCCGTGGCCGACGGCGTCGTCATGCACGCGGGGTGGAACGGCGGCAACGGCATCCAGGTGCACATTCGCCACCGGTCGGGCTATGAGACGCAATACAACCACCTCTCGCGAGTTGCCTCCGATCTGCGGGTCGGCGTGCGCGTGCGGCAGAAGCAAATCATCGGCAACGTCGGGGCCACCGGGCTGGCGACGGGGCCTCACCTCGACTACCGCGTCGCGCACAACGGCACGTTCGTGAACCCGCTCAGCGAGAAGTTCATTCCCGGCGAGCCGATTCCCGCCGCCGCGCGGAACGACTTCGACCACCAGGCGCGCGAGTTCGTCACGCGCCTCGAGATCGCCGCGCCGTATTGATTTAGATCGGGGGGAGCGACGCCGCTCCCCCCGATGGCCCCCCACCGGGTTCCCTTGCTGTTGAAGTGATCGACCGATTGCGCCGGCGAAGCCGGCGCTCGAATGGGGAGCGACGCCGCTCCCCTAGCGCCCGGGAGTGCACGCTTGGAGGTCCCTTCGAGGGCCACATAGACGCCCGGTAGCCGCCAGCTACATCCCCACCCGTGGTGTTGGCGGCGGACTGAAATCCCAGACAGCACGTCTGGTCCTCCTCTGGGCCTTCTGTCTGATCCTGGCGCGGCTCGATGCCGAGGGCAAGGACCCGGCTACGCGCGCTTCTCGTCTCGTCGATCGCCTTTGACTGCCGGCAGCCAGAACGAGAAGGTCGCGCCCTGCCCCGAGGTGCTCTCGCACCGGATTTCGCCACCCAGTTCATCCACGAAGCGTTTCGCGATGGCGAGTCCGTAGCCGCTGGAGGGCTCGCCTGCGGACGGCACGGGCCCGACGCGGACGCCCGGAAGAAACAGGCGGGTCTGTTCCTCAGAACTCAAGCCCGGCCCTTCGTCCCGGACGCGGCACACGGCGCCTCCCCGCTCGGCGTGCACCTGCACCCACATGCGCTTGTCCGCGGGCGAGTACTTCACGGCATTCGACAGAAGGTTGTCGAGTACGACTGCGACGACGACTCGATCCGTCCGGACGATCGGGACGTCGCCCGCAGCGCTGAAGCTCATCTCTATCCGCTTCTGGGCCGCGTGGCGCCGGTAATATGCACACGCCTTCTCGACCAGACGGGGCAGTTCGACGTCTTCCCATCGCAGGTTGGTCTCGGTGCCGGCCGAGTTGCTCATCAATTGGCTCACGGTGTGCGTCATCAGATCGCTCGCGTGCGAAAGGCCCTCGAGCCACACGAGCACTTGGCGTTCCGGGTGGTCACGCAACGCCGCGAGCAGGAAGTCGACGACAGCCACCGAGACCGTCAGGAAGTTGTTGAGCGCGTGGGCGGCAAGGGCGATGGATCGCGCGTCGACCGCAGGCAGCTTGTCGAGCTCCGCGACGGCCTGCTCCAGGCTCGCCTGCGCCCTGGCAATCGCCGCCGCGGCCTCGATCTTCGGATCGGACAATCGTCCCCCTGTTCGAAGCCTTCTATCGCAGCCCGGACGCCCGGACCATCGGATCTTGGTCCGATGCCGACGACCCGTATGCGCCGATGGTCATCGATCGGGATCCCGCGCCGCCGGGCACCGGTAGTCGAGTCTTCGAGGCTCCTTGCTGCCCCGAAAACTGCACTCTGATCTCAAGCATTCCGCGGGCTTGGCTCCCGACGAGCCCCCGCCTCGAGGCTCCGGGAAAGTACGGCGAACTTGGGGGTGGATGGTAGGATCAAGCCCGTCGTGAAAGGAGTTCCGTGGAACCCGTGGTCCGCCTGATTGCGCTCGGTGGTCTCGGCGAGATCGGCCTCAACATGATGCTGATCGAGTCCGGTGAGGACTTGCTCGCGATCGACTGCGGGCTCATGTTCCCGGACGACGAGCTGCCCGGTATCGACCACGTGATCCCGGATTTTTCCTACGCGCTCGCCCGGCGCGAAGCGTTCCGCGCCGTCGTCCTCACCCACGGCCACGAGGACCACATCGGCGCCCTGCCGTACCTGCTTCGGGAGATACCGGTGCCCGTGTATGGCACCCCGCTCACCCTGGCGCTCGTCACCGAGCGCCTGCGCGAGCACGGGCTCGCCGAGACGGCCGACCTTCGGGTGATCCGACCGCGCGACCGCTTCGAGACGGGACCGTTCGGCGTCGAGGCGATCCGCGTGACGCACTCGATCGTGGACGGCATCGGTCTGGCGATCGACACGCCCGCCGGCACCATCGTCCACACCGGCGACTTCAAGCTCGACGAGAGCCCGCTGGATGGTGAGCTGCCCGACTACCGGCGGTTCGCCGAGCTCGGCGAGCAGGGCGTGTTGGTGCTGTGCTCCGATTCGACCAACGTGGATCGGCCGGGCCACACGCGCTCGGAGATGGACGTGGGGCAGGCGCTCGGCGACCGCTTCGACGCCGCGAGTGGGCGCATCATCGTCGCCACCTTCGCCTCGCACATCCATCGCATCCAGCATGTGCTCACGCTCGCGGCCCGCACGAACCGGCGGGTCGCGCTGCTGGGCATGAGCATGCAGCGCAACGTCGCGATCGCCTCGGACCTCGGCTACCTGCAGGTGCCCGAGCACGTCCTGGTGGAGCTCGAGGAGCTCGGCGAGCTGCCCGCGAACCGCCAGGTGATCCTCTCGACGGGAAGCCAGGGCGAGCCGCATTCGGCGCTGGCCCTCATGGCCGCCGAGGAGCACAAGTACGTCCGGATCGAGCGCGGCGACCTCGTGATCATCTCGGCGCGCGTGATCCCCGGCAACGAGCGCACGATCGGCCGCGTGGTCAACGCGCTCTACCGGCTGGGCGCGGAGGTTCTGTACGAGGACAACGCGTTCGTCCACGTGTCCGGGCACGCGAGCCAGGAAGACCTGAAAGTGATGTTCAACCTGACGCGGCCCCGGTACTTCATCCCGGTGCACGGCGAGTACCGGCATCTCCTCGGCCACGCGCGGCTCGCCGAGAGCGTCGGAATCGGGCCAGATCGCGTCTTCTTGATCGAAGACGGCATGGGCGTCGAGGTCTCGAAGACCGAGGCGCGTGTGGTCGGGCGGTTCCCGGCCGGCCGCGTCCTCGTCGATGGTAAGTCGGTGGGCGACATCGGGGCCGTGGTCCTCCGAGACCGGCAGCTGCTCGCCGAGGACGGCCTGATCGCGGTCTCCCTCGCGGTCGGCCGCGACGGCACGGTGCTCGCGGGACCCGAGATCGCCTCGCGCGGCTTCGTCTACGTGAAAGAGAACGAGCCGTTGCTCGAGGAGCTCAAGAAGGCCGTCCTGACCGCGCTCGCCGAGCGCGACCCCGACGTGCCGTACAATCGCGAAATCACGGGCGCGACCGTTCGCTTGGCGGTGCGCCAGCTCGTCAACCAGCGCTTCCGCCGCCGGCCGGTCGTGCTACCGATCATTCTGGAGGTCTGATGGCAACCGTCGTCTCGACGGAAGGCAAATCATCGGCGGAAGGAAAACCCCGGCGCCGCCGCAAGCGCGGCAGCGACCGCTGGCTGAGCGAGGTGAAGGGCATCGCGGCGCTCCTGGCCGCGGGTTTCGGCCTCATCGCGCTCGCGACGTTCGATCCCACTCTGACGCCGGCCGAGCAGCAGGGCCTGACCGGGCCCGTCGGCGTCTGGCTCGGGTGGTTTACGTTCCAATCGTTCGGCTACGCCGGCTTTCTCCTGCCGCTCCTGCTCGGCGCAATGGGCGCTTCGGCGTTCCTGCGCCCGATCGTCGTGCGCGGCTGGGTGCCGCTGGCTGGGCTCGGCGCGCTCCTGATCGCCGCCGCGGGGCTGCTCACGCAGGCCACGCGCGTCCGGAGCGGCGCGATCGGAGGCGGCCTCGTCGGATACGCGACCACGGGCGTCCTCCATGCTGGATTCGGCGACGTCGGCACCTGGCTCATGCTGGTCGCCGCGATACCGATCGGCGTGCTGTGCGTGACGCGCGTGTCCTACGCGGCCGTGGTGCGCATCACGACGTCGCGATTGACGAGGCTGAAGCGGCGTAAAGCCCAATCGACGGCCTCGGTGCGGGCGGCGGCGGAGCCGGCGCCGGCGGTGGAGCTGCTGGCTTCGGAGGTCATGGCGCTGCCGGTCGTGGTCGAGCCCTCTCGTCCCCGCGGGCGTCTGGCGGAGCAGGGGCTCGCGTGGCAGGAGACGTTTGACTTCGGGCGCGGTGGCGCCGCGACCTTCCAGCTGCCGCCGGTCGGGCTCCTCAAGGTGCCGCCTGCATCCGAGCTCAAGCGGACGCGCGAGGAGCTCCAGGACAACGCCGAGACGATCCGCAAGAAGCTCCTGGACTTCGAAGTCGAGGGCCGAATCGTCCAGGTGAGCCCGGGCCCGATCATCACGTCGTACGAGTTCGAGCCGGCGGCCGGTATCAAGATCAGCCAGGTCGTGAACCTCGGCGACGATCTGGCGCTGGCCCTCAAGTCCGCCTCCGTGAGGATCGTCGGGCCCATCCCGGGCCGCGGCACGGTTGCGATCGAGGTGCCGAATTCCGAGGCGGCCACCGTCTATCTGCGCGAGATCTTCGTCTCGGCGGAGTTCGCGGAATCCAAGGGCAAGCTCCCCCTGGCTCTCGGCAAGGACGTGACCGGCACGCCGGTCGTCTCCGACCTGACCTCGATGCCGCATCTGCTCGTGGCGGGCGCGACCGGCAGCGGCAAGTCGGTGGGGCTGAACTCGATGATCTGCTCGATCCTCTACAAGGCCACGCCGGCGGACGTCCGCTTCCTGCTGATCGACCCCAAGCGCCTGGAGCTCAGCGTCTACGAGGGCATCCCGCATCTGCTGGCGCCGGTCGTCACCGACGCGAAAGAGGCCGCGGCGCGGCTGCGCTGGATCGTCGGCAAGATGGACGAGCGCTACCGGACGCTCCAGCTCAAGCAGGTCCGGAACATCGAGGGCTACAACAAAGCAGTCGGGCCGGACGAGCGCCTTCCATACTGGGTCGTCGTCGTGGACGAGCTCGCGGACCTGATGATGGTCTCGGCCGGCGAGGTGCAGACCTCGCTGGTCCGCCTGGCCCAGATCGCGCGGGCGGTCGGGATCCATCTGATCATCGCGACCCAGCGCCCCTCGGTCGACGTCGTGACCGGCTTGATCAAGGCGAATTTCCCGACGCGCATCGCGTTCCAGGTGGCGTCGAAGGTCGACTCGAGAACCGTGCTCGACGGCAACGGCGCCGAGCAGCTCCTCGGCAACGGCGACATGATCTTCGTCCCACCCGGCGCCAACAAGCAGATGCGCGTGCACGGCGCCTGGGTCGCCGACGACGAGGTCCGCGCGATCTGCGATTTCCTGCGCAAGCAGGGTACCGCCGTGTACGAGGAGGTCGTGCTGGCGACCGAGGAAGAAGTAGCCGCCGGCGCCGACGCCGACCGCGACGACCTCTACTGGGACGCCGTGCACCTCGTGATCGGGCAGCGCCAGGCCTCGATCTCGTTCCTGCAGCGGCGCATGCGCCTGGGCTATCCGAAGGCGGCGCGCTTCATCGACATGATGGAGCAGGATCGGGTCATCGGTCCCGGCGACGGGGCCAAGCCGCGCGAAGTCCTGGTCGGCCCCGAGTATCTGGCCAAGCGCGGCAAGTAGCGCCGAGCACGGACCGCGATCGGCGGCTGACGCGCTTACAATACGGCGCGACATGACCCGGTCTCGGCGCTCGCCCGTCGTCCTGGTCCTGACGCTGCTCGCCGCGTTATTCATCATGTGCCGCGCGGACCGCGCGGTGGCCGATGACGCGCACGAGGCGCTTCGTCCCTGCACGCGGGCCGATCTGATCGGGATCTGGGCGATGATCCGTCTGGGAACGGCGCGCTCGGTCGAGGTCGATCGCACAGATCCGACCTTCCTTCCCTACCAGCGCTTCGCGTTTCGCGCCGACGCCAGCCTGCGCCATCTCGCGGCGCCCGCGCGCGTCGGCCCGGAGGAGCAGCGGGCGGTCCTGTCGGCGCGGACCACGATCACCTGGACGGTCGATGACAAAGGGCGATTGCTTACCCGCAAAAATGGGGCGGCGGAGCCGGAGATCGACGCCTGTCAGGTGCTGCTAGCGAAGGTCAGTGACCCGCGAAGCCCGATTCCGGGGCTCCCGGGTGATCTGCTGCTGACCCACTACGGCGAGGATGGAAAGCCGATCGCGCGGCGGCTCTTGAGGAAAATTGCCGGATCGGGCGAGTGAGGGGCCCGGCCGGCGGGCGACCCAGTGCTCGCCGCGCGGTCTGGACGGCCAGAGGAGCTCGAGGACACCGAGGATGAGGAGCGCGCAGGCGCCGAGCGTTCCGAGCAGGATCAAGACCTCGTCCCGCATCCACGGCTCCACATCCTCGATTTAATCCTTGTCCCCTCCCGGTCACCAAGAAAATAGCGGCTAGAACCGGATCCGGACCCGGTAGGCGAGCTTCGTCGCGCCCTCTTTGGGCACCGGGACCTGGTACTTGAGCGTGTGAGCCTGGATCTTCTCGTAGGTGTGGCTCGAGGTGAGCACCTGCCAGTCGCCGGGAACGGGCTCGATGACGGTGACCGTCTGCGGCTCGCTCTTGTGGTTACGGAGCGCGATCTCCCACTCGACCTCGTAGAGGTTCGAGGCGATCTTCTTGAAGTCCTTCTGGGTGCGCTCGCCGACCAGATCGAACGCGTTGCCCATCTTGATCTTCACGCTCTCGTCCTTGGGCGTGTGGTCGATCCAGTCCTCGCCGATGAACTGCTGGCTGCCCGACGCGTCCGCTTTGTAGACGCGGATCTTGCCCTTCGGCAGCGGCAGGCCCAGCCGGTTCTCCTTGCTGTTCTTCACGTGTAGGTAGACCGCCACCTTCTGATTCGAGACCGGCACACCGTAAGCATTGCGGTAGTAGTCCGGCGCGCCGTAGTAGATGAGCTCCTTCGTGATCGGCACCTCGCTCGACGACATCAGCGAGAGCTGCTTGGTCTGGTTGTCCTTGATCGTCGTGCGACCGTCGAGTGTGTAGAGGTGATACTCGAAGAAGCCCTCCGACGCGAAGTCGTGGCTCGCGGCCGCCGGGGACACGGCCTTGGCCGCCATCTCCATCATGCGCTGATCGCGCCGAGCGTCCTGCGCCCGGTTCACGTCACCGGCCACGAGCTTGAGCGCGGCATTGCCGTAGGTGGCGCCGCTCTTGTTGTCGATCGTCACCCAGCCGGTGAGATCGGAGAGCGAGTCGGCGGCGTTGACGACCATGACGTAGTCGGCCTTCCACGTAATCCCGCTCGTCAGATACGACGCCTCGACACGCTGGGGCCGCGCCGTCTGGTTGCGCAGGAGCCACACCAGGGTCGGCTTGGACACGAGATTCTCGGGCAGCGAGGGCAGGACGAGCCGGCCATAGTGACCCATGTGGATCTGGCCGTTGATCTCGAAGACCGGTCCGTTGGTCGAGAGCAGGGTCGCCTCGTGATACGCGCCGTCGCTCTGGTAGAGCCGGACCTTGCGGCCGACGTATTTCTCCATCAGCTTCTGGCTCGTCAAGAGATCGTACTCGTAGTTCTGCTCGAGGATCTTGAGCCCGGTCGCGTCGGTCAGCGATTTGAGGTGAACAGTGGTCGGATCGATCAGCGCGGCCACGTCCATGAACTGCACTTCGGTCTGGCCCGCCGGCAACCGCGCCTCGCGCAGGTCCTTCACGAGCCCGAGGTTACCGTTGTAGATCGTCACCATGACCTCGCGCTGATCGTCGCGCGTCACGCTGACGGGCGCCGCGGCGGCGGGCTGCCCGGTGGCGAGCGCCGCGATCAGGATCGAGGCGATCAGGTCCGTCTTCATGACGTGGTTCCTCCCGGTCTTCCGGATTTCGGCTGCTGTCGAGTTAGACCGGAGAGGTCGGCGGAAGTTCCCGCGCGTGCCGCGGGAGGCTGGATCAGCCGGTGATTCGCACGACGACGCGGATCGTAACGGGGAGTGTGGAAGGCGCCTTGCCCGGCTGCCAGCGACCGAGCTGCGCGAGGCCACGGTTGAGCTCCGCGTACGCGTCGCGCGGGACAGCGAGCTCGATGATCGGCCCGTCGGACGTGTCGAACCGGCGGGTCTCGATCGCGCCGAGCCGCGCGACGAGCTCTTTCAGACTACGAAGAGCAAGATCGCGGTCGCTCACCGCGAGCTGGCCCGAGACGTCGGGTGGCACGAAGGCCGATGTGGCGCTCGGCGACGCCGGGGTCGGCGGCGCGCTCGCCGGCCGCTGAGCCTTGAGCGAGTCAGCGCGCCGCTCGGGGACGTTGTCCTTGGCCGCCCGCTGGCGCTCGGCTCCCGGCGCGGGCGCATCGAGCTTGCCGATGACCGGCGCTTGCCTGTCCTGACTCTCCGGCGCCTTCTGAAGATCCGCATCCCGAGAGGTGGCCGCGGCCTGCGGAGCGGCGGGCGCGGCGGTGTCGGCCTTCTTCTTGTCCGCCAATGGCCCGGGCTCCTTCGCGAACCCCTGGACGCGTTCCTGTGCTCGTGGAGCGTCTTTCGCGTTTTCCGCCTCGCGCGCCATCTCTCTTCTGGCGCTGTAGAGCTCTCGCGAATCTGCTTTTTCACGTGCCGGCGCCGGTGTTTTCGCCTCCGGCGGAGCACCGCCTGGAGGCTGGGTGACCACTGGCGCGGCCGGCTCCTGCAGGGCCGACTGCTGAAGCTCGGGCGACCCGCGATACACCAGAGCCACGCCGACGGCGACCAGCACGATGGCCGCGGCTTCTATCGGCAGCTTCACCGGCCAGGGCAAAAAGAGGCTGCGCAGGAGACGCCGAGGCCAGGGCGCTGGCCGCGCCGCCTCGAGCACGCGGTCGACAAAGCCGGCCGGCGCGCGTACTGGCCCCGACGCGCGCACCAGCGCGACGGTGTCGCGGAAGCGCTGGAGCTCGGGCCGGCAGTCGGCGCACGTCGCCAGATGCGCGTCGAGTGCGGCGCGCTCGCCGGCATCGAGCGCCTCGTCGATCAGCGCCGAGAACTGTTCGCGCGCGTCGTGGCACGTCACGGCAGGAATCGCTCGAGCTTCTCGCGCAGATCCATCCGGGCCCGATGGAGCCTCGACCTCACCGTCCCGAGCTCCAGCTCGAGCGCCGCCGCGATCTCCTCGTAGGAGAGGCCCTCGAGGTCGCGCAGCACGACCACCATCCGCCGCTCGTCGCTGAGCGCGGCGATCGCGCGATGAAGGGCCGTCTCGAGCTCACTCCTCTCGACCTCCTCGGCGGGGCTGATCTCCCGCGACGCCAGGCGCGTGAGCGCTTCGTCACCATGGCGCGTCATGCGCCGCTCGCCCGACGCCAGACGGTTCAGGCACAGGCGCGAGGCGATCGCGTAGAGCCACGTCGAGAGCTTCGCTTCGCCGCGGAACTCGCCGATGGCCCGATGAACCCGCAGAAACACCTCCTGGGCGAGCTCCTCGGCTTCCGCCCGGTTGCCGAGCATGCGCAGCGCCACGCCGAAGACGCGGTGCTGGTAAGCGATCACCAGGTCCTCGAAGGCTCGAGGGTCGCCGCGCCGGAGCCGGTCCACCAGGGAGGCATCATCGCCGGTCCGCCCTTGCATCCAGTTAGACCATACCGCCCGCCCGGGGTTCCCTCACATTCAAATTCGACGAGCTCAGCCGGCGACGCCGTTGCACGGGCGCGCGAGCGGCTTATACTGCCGACGATCACCGGCAACTCGAGCCGGCCGCGAAATGACGAGGTGAGATTGAAAGGATCCGAATGCTGAGGGAAGACCAGGCACGCGAATTGGCGGATCACTGGGTGAAAGCGTGGAACAGCCACGATCTCGACCGCATCATGTCGCACTACGAAGACGACGTCGTGCTGGTCTCGCCGGTTGCCGCCAAGGTGCTCGGCGATCCCTCCGGCAAGGTCGCCGGAAAGGCCGCGGTCCGGTCCTACTTCGAGCGCGCGCTCGAGGCGTACCCCAATCTGAGGTTCGACCTCGTCGATGTCATGTGGGGGCTCCAGAGCGTCGTCTTCTACTACACGAACCAGAAGGGATCGAAGACCGGCGAGTATATGGAGATCGCCCCGACCGGCAAGGTCTCCCGGGTCGTCGCCAACTACAGCGGATAACCCGAAGGCAAGAGGACACACCGCGATGCCGCATCCGCTCGTCACCCAGCTGCGATTCACGCGCGACGAGTTCGTCCGTGGCCTACAGGGCTTGACGGACGAGCAAGCCCGCCGGCGCTTTCAGCCGATGAACTCGATCAGCTGGATGATCGGCCACCTGGCGTGGCAAGAGCAGCGCTACTGGCTCTTCCGCGCTCAGGGACAAGTACCTCTGCCCGACCTGAACGAACGCGTGGCCAGCGGCAAGCCCGCTACCACACCGCCGCTCGAGGAAATGTGGACGGCCTGGCGCGCAGTGACCAAGGCCGGCGATCCCTGGCTGGACGCGCTCACGAGCGAGCGGATGCAGGCGCCGCTGGCCGAAGGGCTGGCGAACGTCGGGACGTTCCTGCGGCGCACGACGTACCACTACTGGTATCACCTCGGCGAGGCGCTGGCGGTCCGCCAGATGCTCGGGCATCGCGACCTTCCCGATTTCGTGGGGGACATCGACTCGCAGGCGCCGTACCGACCCGAGTGATGACCGCCGACGAGCGACGGCGCCTGTGAATACGGAGACCCTGATCGGATCCCTCGGCGTGGCCATCTTGCTGCTGGCGTTCCTGCTCAACCTTGTCCGAGTGTTGAGTACCGAGAGCTACTCATACACGGTGCTCAATTTCGCCGGGGCCTCGCTGGCCGGCTACGCGTCGTACTTGATCGGCTTTGCGCCCTTCGTCGTTCTCGAGGGCACGTGGGCGGTTGTCGCCGCGGTCGCGCTGACCCGACGGATTCTAGGTTTCGGTCGTCCGGCGTGAGGTCGAATCGATGGCGCACTGCCCTCCCGAGCAGCTCGACGACCTCGACGACGTGCTCGCCGAGGTGCGAGGCTGGGCCGGCGTCAGGGAAGAGAAGCCCGGCGTCTTTTATCTCCGCAGCCAGCCGTTTCTGCATTTCCACCTGCTGAAGGGCGGCCGCCGGCGCGGCGACATCAAGGGAAGGCGAGGCTGGGTCAGCCTGGATCTACCGCGGCCGATCTCGGCCACGCGCCGACAGGCGCTCCGCCGCGAGCTGCGCACGCGCTACCGGGAAAAGTGGGGAGGAACATGACCGCCGACATGGTCCGGACTCTCTATCGCTACAGCGCATGGGCGACCGCGCGGATCTTCCTGGCCGCGACGCGGCTGAGCCCCAGGGAGCTGGCGGCGCCGAGTGGCGCCAGCTTCAGCTCGGTTCGCGAGACGCTCGTTCACATCATGGCCGCCCAGTGGATCTGGCTCGCCCGCTGGAAGGGCACCTCGCCCACGACGCTGCTGGACGCGCGCGAATTTCCCGACCTCGCATCGATTCGCGCGCGCTGGGATCAGCTCGAGGCCGACACGCAGCGATTCGTCGCGGCCTTGACCGACGCCGACCTCGCCCAGGTCGTCGAGTACCGCAACACCCGCGGCGAGCGCTGGGCCTACCCTTTGTGGCAGCAGGTCGTCCACCAGGTGAACCACGCGACCTATCATCGCGGCGAGGTCGCCGCGACCTTGACCCAGCTCGGTCAATCGCCGGGCGACCTCGACCTCTTGATCTTCATCGACGAGACCGAACCCCGCCGCTGACCTGAGCGGTCCGCTCGGGCTGAGAGTCGAGCTGCCGTAGATCACGCCGACGTGGGACGAAAAGGCCCTACGGGCCACACGAGGGTTCGGATTCACGGCGATCAAGCCGCGAACCCGACCGCGGCGACGACTAGCGCGCGACGCCGATTTCGCGGAGGTAGCGGAGAACGCCCGGGTGAATGCGATCCGCGCGCGGCGCCGCGGCCAGGGTGTTGGCGGCCGTCGTTTCCTGCGCCTGAGGCAGTCGGCGGGCCAGCGCGGCTTCGCCCCGGTGCAGCGCTCGCGCGAACCGGTACGTCACGTCGTCGGGAAGATCCGGGCGCGCGAGGATGAAGCTCCACGAGCCCACGGAGGCGAGCGGCGCGGCGAGACCGGGATAGGCACCCGCCGGCACGGTCATGGGCTTGAGAAAGGCGTGCTTGGCAAGAATCCGGCTGAGGCCGTTCGCGTCGGGCGCGATGAACCGGGCGCCGGCTGCACCCTTGGCGACCGCGCCGAAGCCGGGCCAGCCCTGGCCGCCGCCCCACAGCGCCGCCGCGCGGCCGTCGAGCACCATCGCCGGCCCATCGCCCGCGCGGTCGAGGTAGACCGACTGGAAGTCGCGCTCCTGGTCGAGGCCGAGCCCGTCCAGCACGTACTTGGCCAGGATCACCAAACCCGAGCCGCGCGCGCCGAAAACGACCGGCTTGGCACGCAGGTCCTCGAGTCGGCGGTACGGGCTGTCCGCCCGGACGACGAACATCCCGGGTGTCGAGTACATCGCGGCGACGATGCTCAGCTTCGCCGGCGGCCGGCCGATCCCGTTGAACGCCTCGTGCGCGACCTCACCCTGGACGAGCGCGATGTCGAGCTGCCCGGCCTCGAGGAACGGGACGTTCTCGGTGCTGCCCTTGGTGTTGCGCTGCTCGATCGCGAGCGTAGGCTCGGTCTCGTGGACGGTGTCGGCCACCGCCGCGCCATAGACGGGAAAACCGCCGCCCGGCGTCGCGGTCCCCAACACCACCACGGTCTTTCGATCCGCCGAGCCACCGGGTGTCGTCGACATGGCGGATACCCTATCACGTCGGCGCGTTATACTCGCGCCGCCACGAGCCGCCTAAAAATGAGGGGAGCGCAAAAATGAGGGGAGCGCAAAAATGAGGGGAGCGCAAAAATGAGGGGAGCGCAATGAAGCGCTTCATCGTCGCTTTCGCGCTGCTCGGCGCGCTCGCGTCGACCGCGCACGCTCAGGTCCAGATCACGATCTCGCAGCCCGCCGAAGCCACGACGATGGATCCGGGGCGGAGCACGCAGGTCTTGACCGTGAACTACTTCTACAACCTCTATGACGCGCTCACTCGCTGGGACAATTCGCTGCGCCTGCAGCCCGGCCTGGCGACTTCCTGGAAAAACGTCAACGAGACGACCTGGGAGTTCACCTTGCGTCAGGGCGTCAAGTTCCACGACGGCGCGCCGCTGACGGCCGAGGACGTCAAGGCGACCCTCGAGCGCAATCTCCAGCCGGGCAAGACCGTGGTCCAGCCCGGCTTCGCGACGATCGAAGCGGTCCAGATCGTGAATCCGACGACGATCCGCATCATGACGAAGAAGCCGGATCCGTTGCTTCTCGTACGCGTGGCGCAGATGGGAGCCCAGATCCTTCCCGCGCGCCTGACGACCGACGACGGCGCGAAGGAGCTGGCCCGGCGCCCGGTGGGCACCGGCGCCTACCGGTTCGTCGAGTGGGTGAAGGACGAGCGCCTGGTGATGGAGGCCAACCGCGACTGGTGGGGCTGGGAGGGTCGCGCGCCGGCGATCGACCGCGTCGTCTGGAAGCCGATCCCCGAGGATTTCCCGCGGATCGTGGCGCTCGAGAAGGGTGAGGCGGACATCATCACCAACGTCCCGCCCGATCGCATCAAGGGCATCGCCGACGGTCGCGCCACCCAGATCCTGACCACGCCGTCGAGCCGCATCGTCACCCTCTCGATCAACAGCACGCAGCCGCCGCTCGCCGACAAGCGCGCGCGCCAGGCGCTTCACTACGCGCTCGACATCGGCTCGATCATCAGAAACCTCTACGCGGGGCAGGGCAAGCCCTTCAGCGGCGGCGTCGCCGATACCGACTTCGGCTACAACGCCTCGCTCAAGCCGTATCCCTTCGACCCGGCCAAGGCCAAGCAGCTCCTGGTGGAGGCCGGGCGCCCGAACGGCATCGACGTGTCGCTCCACGCCGGTAGCGGCACGATGGTCAACGACAAGTTCCTGCTCGAGGCGATCGCCGACATGTGGGCGAAATCCGGCATCCGCGCCAAGATCGACATCATGGAAATGGGAGCCCGCCAGCGCATGCTCAACGAGCGGACCGTTCCCCCGAACGGTCTTCTGCTCGGCAATCCGCAGTCGACGCTCCTCGACGCGGACGGAAGTCTCTGGCGGTTGTGGCACCCGAACGGGTTCAACGGGAAATACTGGACCGGCAGCCAGCCCGGCCAGCGCTTCCACGATTTGATGGAGCAGGCGCGGTACTCGCTCGACCCGGCCAAGCGTCGCGCCCTCTACACGGAAGCGACGCAGATCATCCACGACGAGAAGCCGTGGCTCGAGCTGTTCCAGGAGGTCATCGTGTACGGCGTGAGCCGGCGCGTCGCGTTCAAGCCGCGAGCCGACTACCGGCTGATCGTGGCCGAGATGGCGCCGAGCCGATAGCGCGCGCGAGCGGATGATGCGCGCCTCGTCGCCGAAGCGATCCAGCTTCTGGTCGACGCCGATGACGCCCTCGCCGCCGAGTTCTATCGTGTCCATCAACCGATCGCCCACGACGTCGAAGTGTCGCCGTGTCTCCGCGGCGCTCGCCGAGATCTCGGCGCGAAGATCCGACTTGACCCCGGCAGCGCTGACGACGATTTCGGCACGGAGCTCGTGCGTGAGCTCGGACTTCAGCTCCGAGAAACGCCGGTCTAGGTAGGCGACGAGCTCCTGATCCACGCCGACACTCTGACGCCGCGCTGACCTAGCCGCCCTTGAGCCTTGCATCGAGGAGATCGCGGAGCGCGTCGCCCAGCATCTTGATGCCCGGAGCCGAGGGCCTTGGCGTTATGGATGAATGCCTCGCGGGCGCGGTCCGGACTCTAGTGTAGAGTGAGGTCATGATCAGAGTGGCCGCGGTCCTGACACTCGCCCTATTGATGGCGACGGCCACCGCGTCGGCGGCGGCTCAGTCGCTCGACGACGTCGTGCGCGAGATCGAGGCCGTCTACGGTCGCATGACCGACTTGCGCGCCGACTTCACGCAGACGGCGTTCAACAAGAGCCTCAACCAGACGATTCCGGCGAAGGGCACGGTCTATCTGAAGAAGGGCGGCAAGCTCCGCTGGGAGTACGTCGAGCCGACACCACAGGAAATTGTCTCCGACGGCAAGAAGCTCTGGGTCTACACGCCCACCCTGAACCAGGCCAACGTCGCCGACGCGCCGGAGGCGCTGGCCGGACCTGCCGGCAGCTTCCTCGCGGGGCTCGGGCGTCTAAGAACCGAGTTCCAGGTGCGTTTCCTGAACCCGGCCCAGCCGAAGGACGCCGAGGGCAACTGGGCGCTCGACCTGACTCCGAAGCAGCCGCTGCCGACCATGACGCGGCTGATCCTTTCGGTCGACCCGAAGAACTGGGAGATCAGGAAGGCCGTGGTGCACGATCAGTTCGAGAACACGGTGACGATGCGCTTCTCGAAGATGGCGGTGAACAGCGGACTGCCGGAGCGGACCTTCACCTTCGTCGCGCCCAAAGGCGTCGTGATCGTGCCGCTCAAGTAAGCGAGGGGGCCATGGCGGCCGAAAACTCGTTCGACATCGCGTGCAAGATCGACATGCAGGAAGTCACGAACGCGCTCGACCAGGCGCGACGGGAAATCGAGACGCGCTACGACCTCAAGGGCACCAAGTGCGGCGTGACGATCGAGAAAACCGACATCACCGCGACCGCGCCGGACGACATGAAGCTCAAGGCGGTTGTCGACATTCTCCAGTCGCGGCTACACAAGCGCGGCGTGCCGCTGAAGGCGCTCACCTACGGCGAGGTCGAGCAGGCGTCCGGCGGCACCCTCCGCCAGAAGATCGCGCTCCAGCAGGGCATCCCGATCGAGCGTGCCAAGGAGATCGTGCGCCTCATCAAGGACAGCAAGGTCCGGGTGCAGGCCTCGATCCAGGAAGATCAGGTGCGCGTGGCCGGCAAGAACCGCGACGATCTGCAGAAGATCATCGCGATGCTGAAGGACAAGGACCTCGGCATCGCGATCCAGTTCACGAACTATCGAAGCGTCTGAGAACCCTGGGGCCTCGAGTGGCTTCCCCGACGTCCCCCGCTGCCTTTCCACGCGCCCGGGTGAATTATCCTGCGAGGCCTCGCGGGATAAAACGGCGACTACGCCGGGCCGGGATCGGTGTCTTCCTTGCGATGCTCGGAGTCATTGGTTGTGAGCGGCGATCGAATGAAATCGACTACCGTGGAGAAAAGATCAAGCTCACGAAAGCCTACGCGGACTACGACGACTATAAGAACGATCCGGAGAACATCGATCCGTCGGAGACCGAGCGAGTTCAGCGCTTGGTTCTGGGTGCACCAATTGCTAAGACCTTTAGCAGTCGGTTAGAGGCCTCCAAAGCGATCGGGCAGATCGCGTTTCCCGGTTACGGGAGCGGTGGTTTCGTTGAACAGTCTCAGGCGGACGGTAGCGTCCTCATGGGATTCTCCGTTG
>Ga0137403_10002264_pt1 | contig 23649 bp, 20 predicted proteins | sample CZOMad2_1_16fung_FD_122057 | JGI IMG/M metagenome (GOLD analysis project Ga0137403, IMG submission 122057) | Vadose zone soil fungal communities from Angelo Coast Range Reserve, California, USA - CZOMad2_1_16fungal (Hybrid Assembly) | ecosystem: Environmental > Terrestrial > Soil > Vadose zone...
GCGAGGCCGCCGCCATCTACGATGTCGAATTGAAACCAGTCTTGGCTAGTGTGGGCGCGGGCGCCCCCGCCCGCGCGCCGTTCGGGATCGAGATCGCCGAACCCGACCTCTGCCGCCGCTTCACCGCGCGGGTGCTGCGCGGCATCACCATAAAACCCTCGCCTGAGAAGATCCAGAAGCGACTCGAATCCATCGGCTCGCACCGCATCAACAACGCCGTGGACGCGACCAATTACACGCTATGGGAGATGGGCAAGCCCACCCATGTCTTTGATCTCGACCTGCTCGAAGGCGGCAGGCTGGTCATCCGCCACGCGCGCGATGGGGAGAAACTGAAAACGCTCGACGGCATCGAGCGCAAGCTGACCAAAGAAGATCTGGTGGTCGCCGACGCCAAAAAGCCGGTCGGCCTGGCCGGTGTCATGGGCGGCTTCGACACCATGATCACCGACCGCACCAAGAACGTGCTGATCGAGTCGGCGTGGTGGGACCCGCTCACCACCCGCCGCATGGCGAAGCGCCACGGCCTGCATACGGACGCATCACACCGCTTCGAGCGCGGGGCAGATATCGAGTCAACGGTCGTTTCGACCAACCGCGTCGCCGAGCTGGTTTTGCAAAGCGGCGGCGGACAGCCTGAAGGCGAGGTCATCGACGTCTATCCGCGGCCTCTGAACCGCCCACCGGTGCTTTTGCGCCGCGGCGAGGTGAAGCGCATCCTCGGGACCGACATTGCGGAAAAACAAATCGTCCGCATTCTGACTCGGCTCGGCTTCACGATTGCCGGACAAGATAGTTCAGGATGGAAGGTGAACCTCCCGACCTGGCGGCTCGACGTTGAGCGCGAGATCGACCTGATCGAAGAGATCGCGCGCATTTACGGCTACGACAACTTCAAGAACACCCTGCCCGCATTTTCCGGAGCGGTGGTCGAGCAGCCCGAGGCCGCCCGTGAAGCTAAACTGCGCAGCACATCGCTAGCGTTGGGCTACAACGAAGCTATTTCGCTCACGTTCATCTCGGCAAAAGATGCCGAAAGTTTTTCGTCGGCAAAGGCTGCCCCGCTAGAGAACCCGCTGAGCGAAGAGGCCGGCGTCATGCGCACCTCGCTCGTCCCCGGCATGATCGACATGCTGGCGCACAATCTGAATCGCGGGCAGGAAGATGTTCGCCTCGTCGAAGCCGGAAACGCTTTCGAGCTTGCCGGCACCAAGACGAATGAGCGCAAGCAGCTCTCGCTAGGCGCAACTGCCAGTGCCATGGCCGGTCAGCAAGAGAAATCAACACTCGATGTCTTCCGCGCTTTCAAAGGCGACATAGAAACACTGCTGGAAAATTTCCAGCACGAGAGCCTAATCTTCGACGCCAAGGTCCCAGCCTACTTCCATCCCGGCCACGCCGCACGGGCTGCGATGGACGGAGAGACGGTCGCGCACCTCGGACAACTGCATCCTGACGTCGCTGCCAGCCGCAAGCTGAAGCAGGACGTCTACATCGCTGAATTGTTCCTGGACAAGCTTTCTCGCCACGAGCTGCGCGAGCCACGCTACACACCGGCGTCGAAGTTCCCCGCCGTTGAGCGCGACTTCTCCTTCGTTTTCGATGATACGGTGAGCTATGAGCAGATCCGCCACGCTATCAAGAAGCTGAAAATTCCCGAGATACAGATTATCCAGCCCATCGAACTCTTCCGCCCAGAGCCAAAATCACAGAAGCAAGGCTCGATCCCGGCAGGCAAATATTCCCTGCTGCTGCGCACTACCTTCCAATCCAGCGACCGCACCCTGCGCGATGAAGAGGTTGCGACATGGTCGGAGCAGATCGTGAAGGCACTGCAATCACTCGGCGGGACCCAGCGCGCGTAAACGCTCCCACAAATAAAAAAGCCGCGCAAATCGCGCGGCTTTTTCAGCTAACAAAAGCGTTAGTTCGGTCCAGCGCCCCGGGTCATAACGCGGCTAACCACATCTTCCAGACCAGGCAGGAAGGCTCCCTGCACCGGACGCGGGTGACCGATGGCAGCCAGTTCGGTGTTCCAGCGCTCCAGGATGAGCGGAGCGTCGCTGCGCACCAGGGTGCGTACTGCCGCCGGTGCCAGCATGTACCCGGCCCAAATACCCACCGTGACCAGATAGCAAAGCGCATTCATCACGCTGGCGCTGGCGTTCCAGTCCTCGCCAAGACGCGACCGCAGGCTGAACATCAGAAGGTTCAGCGACGCGTACACGCCGAAGCCAAGCACGATGCCGAAAAGCTGGTTGCGCCAGGTGATGCCCACGTGATGTGAGAACAGATACAGCAGAAGCAGCATGCCGCACTGGACAATGCGGATCGCACGTTCGAGAGTCAGGATACTGTGCACGAACAAGGTATGTTCGGTGCCGCTCGGGGTGGAAAGTACGAAGATGAATCCCACAATACCCATCACGATCGCAGCCCAGCGGAATAGCAGGCGTCCGAGGTCGCGTAGTGTGTCATAGGGCTGCAGGGCTTGGCTGAAGCACTCGTAGATCACGGCGAAGCCGAGGAAAGAACTCACTGCGGCGCCAGCCCAGTAGGCGAAGAAGTATTCCATATCCCCCAATTGGTAGAAGACCATCAAGGCCACGGTAAGCACAATCTGATACAGCGTGTAGGTCCAGAACATGGGGAAGCGTTTCTGGGAACCGGCACGAAACATCGTGACGACGATGATGATCTGGATTACAGCGGGAGCTGCCCCCAGAGCGTACTGCAATAGCGTGTGCGAGGACATATGCTTTTTCCTATCGAATCACAGACGGTCCTACCCCGTCTGCCATGGGAGGGGTGAAAGCATAGCCATAATCCCGACAGTCAGCAAGTCTTTTTTTTTCGGTTAAATCCCAGCTATTTTCTGGCGCCAGCACCACCACAAGGCGGCCAGCAGAGCGGTACGGGCATTCCGCCGTCCGAGTGCACAACCGTGGTTACGTCAGCCGGCTTCGGGGCTGCTGCTGCCGAAGACAGACCAACAAGAGCGATCACAGGCAAGATAGACATCAAGAGGCGCTTTTTCATGGGAAGGGCTTCCTTACTTTTATTGGAATCCAACAACGGCACGGAGTATAACCCCATGTTCTTAAAGCGGATACAAGATTTTCGGCCATGTACCTATACTATTTAGTCTTACGACGATAACTCTTTAGTAACTTGGTAAATCGCCGGAGGGGGGAAAAGGTGCGCGCGACTCTACGCTGTGCCGTGCCGGAAACCCGCTGACGACGCTATTTCGACCGCGTCGACTGCCTCTGGGTCCTCTCTGCCGATTCTCATCTTCGCCCTTATCGAAATAGTTATGAATGCGACCCGAAATCATCCGGTTTCCACCCCCAAAATCCGCCCTTTTTTCCACATTTCCTATGCCTTGTAGCCGGTTGTCTTGATGAGTAATTTCCAAAGCGGGAAAAAATTTTGGTACTGCCGCCCTTCTGGGAATTCGCTCCGCCGCCTTTTGGAAACCGATGCCGGAAAAATGACTGGCACTTTGCGTGGGTGACGTGAAGCATTTAGGAAAGCAGTTTCAAATCGCCGTGCATTTGAACGCTTGAAGGAAATATTTGCTGAATCAAGCTGCAAGTAATCCACAACTCTTTTTCGCCTTCCGCGTTATACTCAGAAAAATCATCTCCCAAGGAAGATAAGCAGCGATGTCAGTCAAAGCCCCCGAGCTTTCCACCACCACGATCTCCGCCGACGAATTCCATGCGCTCGAAGAAAAGGTTTACCGCACCATCGAATTGTTGAAGACAGCGCGCGAAGGCAAGGCCGCTGCCGAACGCGATGCTGCGCGCCTCCGCCAGCAACTCGAAGATCGCGAAGAGGAAGTCGAGACCATCCGCACCCAGATCGTCGGCCTCCGCAAGGAGCGCGAAGACGTTCGCGGCCGCGTGGAGAAGATGCTCAAGCAAATTGATTTGTTGACGGAAACGGAATCCGAGGCATAATCGAATCAACGACCGCGCCAATCATGAACTTCGTCAAGGGAGAATGCGGTGACGGCAAAAACTAGTCCTGTGAATCCGGCCAACCAGCCGAATGGCAACAGTGTGAACGGCAACAGCGTCCGCGTTGAGATCTACGACCAGATCTATAACCTGCGCGGCAGCGACCCTGAATACATCCTTAAGCTGGGCGAATACGTGGACGCGAAGATGCGTACCATCGCCGAGCAGACGCAGACCGTGGACTCGCTGCGCCTTGCGGTGCTCGCCGCCATTAACATCGCCGACGAGTTCCACATGGTGAAGCGCAAATACGAAAGCAACGCTGCGCTCAGCGAGCGTGCCACCAACCTCTCCGGTGCGCTGGACGAAATACTCGCGGAGACGCGGCGGGTTTCTTGATTTGTGATCGGTGATTTGTCGAGCAGCCGCTCGGTAGCTGCTTTCAATCAAAAATCACTAATCACAAATCCTTAGCAACTCTGGTTCCATCTAATTCCCTCTCGCGGCTTGCAACCTACCCTGCTTTTCATTAGCATCCGATTCAGGAAGCTGGCCTGCAAAGTTGGTGCCGGCGGAAAACCGTTTTTTGAACCAACATTCAAATGAACGGGGGCTCGACTCGACTATGGTCTGGTGTGCAATGCTCCGTCATGCGGAGACGCCTAAAGGACCTCGGGGAGTTCCCAAACTGTCTAACGACAGGTTCAAAGACGGCCCGCTGCACGGCCCCGCGGGTCGGCTTTTGTGTTTTGGTATCTAAGGGAAGTCATCCTGAGGAGGGCTTCAGCCGACGAGGGATCTGTCTTAACTGCTCCCTCCATTGTCCCGTTCCAACCATCCGCCCACCGGTGCGTTTCAATCAAAAATCACATCGTTAGCGCCGAAACTCCGACCACTCTCGCACTGTTAAAATCATTTCGAGCCCATGTTCCCTCGCCTTCTCCACCACGGAAGTTTTTATCTTCCCACTTACGGATTCATGGCGGCGCTGGGTCTGATCGTGGCCCTGCTGGTGACCTTCAAGCTGGCAAAAAAAAATGGCGTAGATCCCGACGATGCCTGGAACCTCGGCATCATCGTCATCCTGTCAGGAATACTCGGCGCCAAGATCCTAATGCTGATCGTGGATTGGCGGCACTATCAAAGTGACCTGTTCAGCACCATGCAGGCGGGAGGTGTCTTTTCCGGCGGAGTGGTAGCAGCGTTCATCGCAGGCACCTGGTATGTGCGCCGCAGAGGCATGCCATGGCTGAAGACCGCCGATGTCTTTGCGCCCGGTCTTGCGCTCGGCCATGCCTTCGGTCGCCTGGGATGCTTCGCCGCCGGGTGTTGCTACGGCAAGGAAACAACTCTGCCTTGGGCAGTCACATTTTCCGACACATGGGCGCACAAACTTTCCGAGACGCCGCTTGGAGTGCATCTGCATCCCACGCAGATCTATGAGTTCCTGGTCGAGATCACCAACTTCTTTCTGCTGATGTGGCTGATCCGCCGCAAGAGATTCGATGGCCAGATCATCGGAACCTATCTTTTCGTGTACGGGTTCGCTCGCTTCTTCCTGGAATTCCTGCGCGGCGATGCCGGTCGCGGCCAGTTCTTTGGCACGTGGATGACGACCACACAATTCATCGCCATCCTGATGGTGGTCGGCGGCGGCGCGCTGTGGATGCTAGGCTCTCGCAAGCCGGTATTGGCGGAAGCCGCTTAAACTCCTTACCGCATTACAATCCATTCGCAGATGCCCCACGAAACATTCACAGCCACACCCGTCGACGCCGGCCGACGCCTCGACCAATTCCTCACCGCCGCGCTGGGCGATGTGAGTCGCGCGCGCGTGCAGCAACTGATCGAGCAGGAAAAAGTCTTGGTGGGTGGCGCGCCGGCTAAATCTTCATTGAAGCTCGAAGGCAACGAGACCATCACTGTCACGGGCGAGGTTCAACTCCCGCCGCTCAAAGCTGAAGCGGAGGACATACCGCTCGAGATCGTCCACGAAGATAAGGACATCGCCGTCATCAATAAGCCAGCGGGCATGATGGTGCACGCCGGCGCCGGTGCGACCAGCGACGCGCGCTCGCGTGGCACGATGGTCAACGCGCTGTTACATCACATGAAAAAACTGTCAGCGGTCGGCGGCGAGCTGCGTCCCGGCATCGTGCACCGGCTCGACAAAGAGACCAGCGGCTTGATCCTGGTCGCAAAGAATGACGCTGCGCACCGCAATCTCGGCAATCAGTTTTCTGGGCGCGAAGTCAAAAAGACCTACAACGCGCTGGTGCAAGGTTGGCCGAAGTCCGACGCCGGAACCATCAATGCTCCCGTCAGCCGCGATCGCATCAAGCGAACTCGCATGACCACCCGCGGCCATGGCGGTCGCGATGCCATCACGCATTACCAAGTTGTCGAGAAGCTCGATACCCCATTCGGTAAATTTGCCCGGCTAGAGGTAAAAATTGACACGGGACGTACCCACCAGATACGCGTGCACATGGCGTCGTTGGGGCATCCCGTAGTGGGAGACACCTTATATGGCGCATCCGCGCAGCTTACGGCGCGACACTCACAGGCCAGACCAAACGCATCTAAGAAGAAGGTTGGCAAACCACCTGCACTAAGCCTGGGTAGGAATTTCCTGCACGCGGCGGCGCTGGAATTCGCGCATCCACGCAGCGGGAAGAAGATGCGGTTTGTCGCAGAGTTACCAAAGGAGTTAGCCCTATTTCTTAGGCGATTGCAGGACTGAGTCAGTGAGGAACAAAGCTATAATCGGCGCACTCATGAGAATTTTGGTCGGCCTCCGAATCCCGCTTTTTGCCGGCGCGGCTGCATTCGCGCTAACGTCGCTCATGTCGGCGCAAAGCATCACGTCCCCAGCTGCGGTCGCTCAGCCGGCAGCGGGCAGCGTAGTGGCGCCTGCCGACCAAAAGACTGCTGACGCGAAGCCAGCTGACCCCAACGACGCCGATGAAGACCCTGTCGCGACTATCAAGACGCAGGTGCGAGAGGTCAATGTCATCTTCACCGTCACCGATAAGCATGGCCGTTTCAAGAAAGACCTGAAGCAGGACGACTTGCAGATCCTCGACGATGGAAAAGCGCCGGAGCAGATCCGCGACTTCCGCTCTGAGACCGATCTGCCGTTGCGAGTCGGGCTGCTGGTAGATGCCAGCAATTCCATCCGCGACCGCTTCAAATTCGAGCAGGAAGCAGCTACAGAGTTCCTGAGTTCCATCGTGCGACCGCACCAGGACCTGGCTTTTGTCATCGGATTCGATTCCACGCCTGAGGTAACACAGGATTTCACCAACGAGACGGAGAAACTTTCCAACGGGATCCGCATGCTGCGTCCGGGCGGCGGCACCGCGCTGTTCGACGCGGTGTATTACGCGTGCCGCGACAAGCTGATGAAGCACAAGGACCGCACCACCGTGCGGCGCGCCATCATCTTGATCTCCGATGGTGACGACAATCAGAGCCACTCCACACTGAGTGAAGCCATCGAAATGGCGCAGCGTGCCGAGGTGATCATCTACACCATCAGCACCAGCACGAGCAACACCGAAGACCGGGGCGACAAGGTTTTGAAGAAGTTGGCTGACAACACCGGCGGGCGCGCCTTCTCTCCGTTCAAGATCCAGGACGTGAGCGACGCCTTCCGTGAGATAGAAGACGAGCTGCGCAGCCAGTACGCGGTTGCCTACAAGCCGGCGGACTTCCGCGCCGACGGACACTTCCGTCCCATCCAGATCCTTGCCCAGAATAATAAGAAGTTATTTGTGCGCGCTCGCCGCGGCTACTACGCTCCCGTGCAGCAGTAGCTAAGACCTAGGTGCGTAATAACCTTTGCGCGCCTGGATCCTGGAATCCTTCACCTTGGCGCGGATCTCAACCTTGCGGAAGCCGCCATCTTTGGTCTCATTGGTAGGTGTGTATCCGATGGCGTACTGGTTGCGCAATTCGAACGATAGCTGCTTGAATGCATCGGGCAACTTCTCGGGGTGATTGCCGACGTCGATCACGCGACCGCCAGTCTCTTCCGTCAGCTTGCGCATTTCGCGATCGCCGTAATATCCACCGCCGTAGAACCCCTTGTCTGCCACCAGGATCACGTAAACGATCGCGTCCGCCTTCTGCGCGATCTCAATGGCCTCAGTCAGGCGAGTATTGCTGCCCTGGTCTTGTCCGTCAGTCAGCAGGATCATCGCCTTGCGGCCGACCTCATGCGACAACACCTCGCGTGAAGCCAGGTAAACAGCGTCATACAACAACGTGCCCTTCGGAGTGCCGATGCCAGGTATGGGGCCCTGTCCAACCCCAGGGATCGACGTCCGGCTACCGCCGCCGGCGTTGATCCGTGTCTTCGACATGGCTTTCTCGATCTCTCGTGGATTCGAGCTCAAGTCCTTCAACAGGTCGACTTCTACGTCAAAGCTCATTAGGAATGCCAAGTCCTTAGGCCGCATCACCTCTTTCAGGAATTCCGCGCCCGCTTCCTGCTCCGCTGGAAGGACACGCATCTGGCTGGGACTGGTGTCGATCATCATGCCGATGGTGAGCGGCAGCTCACTTTCTTTGCTGAAGTACTTGATGGTTTGCGATTTGCCATCTTCGAAGAGATCGAAGTCGGCTTTTGTGAGATCAGGAATGATGGCGGCGTGCTTGTCTTTGACGTTGAAGAAGACATTGACCACGTTCACGTCTTTGCGCAGTGTGGTGACCGGCTCCTGATCCTGGTCTTGTTGATTATTTTGCGGCGCAGGTTGCTGGGCGCTCATCCAAGCAGATACCAGCAGGATCGGAACTACCCAACGGGAAAGAAGAAGCGCTCTACACATAGCGAGGGCCTTTGGGTGAAGTGGGTATAGTAAGCTTAGATGCAGAAACCCCGTTAACTGTCATCGTAAATCATCTTTCAGGATGGCCATGGACTCCACGCTCATCTCTCGTTCTATAGGAATTGCCGTGCTCACGGGACTTTTGGTGCAGGCCGCCGTCCCACAGCAAGCCCAGCAGAATGTTCCAGATGCGCCGTCGGCGACGCGTCCTGTCAGCCAGTTGCCCAGCGTCCCGCCACCCGCGGCCACCGCGCCTGACGCAGCTCAACAAGCCAATACCGAGCCCTCGCCTTCCAGCGCCATCAAAACCGTTCCTGCCGGGTCGGTTCCAAATGACCCTGCAACCGCTAGCCGCGACGACCTCTACAAGATCATCGTGCGCGTCAACCAGGTGACGGTACCCGTTACGGTGAAAGATTCCAACGGCCGGCTGGTCGAAGGACTTCTGAAGAACGACTTCTCCGTCTATGAAGACGGCAAAGAACAAACTCTTAACTTCTTCACTAGCGATCCATTTCCTTTGTCGGCGGCGGTGGTCCTGGATCTCGGCATGCCCGACGAAGTGGTTCGCAAGGTCAATGAGACTCTGCCTGCACTGGCCGGAGCTTTCAGTCCGTATGACGAGGTCGGGCTGTACGTTTACGGAAACACCGTCAGTAAGTCTTTGGAGTTCAGCCCCGCTAATGACCGCTTTTCGTCTGCGCTGAGCCGTGCCAAAAAGCCAGGCCGCACCGGCGGAGTGCCTGTGGTCAGCGGGCCGATGGCGGGCGGACCGACCATCAATGGAGTTCCCTTTGATCCGAGCGTGCCGCGCGTCAGCGTGCCGAGGCGGGAATCGCGAGTACTGAATGACGCCATACTGGCTGCCGCCATCGATCTTGCCAAGCGCGATCGCACCCGCCGCAAAGTCATCTTCGTGATCAGCGATGGCCGCGAGATCGGCAGCAAGGCCGGCTACAGCGACGTGCTGAAATCGCTCCTCACTAACAACATCAATGTCTATGCGGTGAACGTGGGGGCATCCGCCATACCGGGGTACCGCACCTTGGAGAAGATCAACGTTCCCTTCAGCGGCGCCGGCAATATTTTGCCGAAGTACGCCTCCGCAACCGGCGGGCAGGTCTTCCCTGAGTTCGACCGGGACGCTATCGAGCGGGCGTACGCGCAGGTCACCGGCGAGGCCCGCAATCAATACACCCTCGGTTACAGCACTCGCGCCACCCCTTCCACCGACTACCGCAGCATCGAGGTCAGGATCCACCGCGGGGGGCTGAAGGTCATCGCCCGCGACGGCTACTTCCCGCTTCCCAAGGCCCGCTAACGTTACTTGCGTAATACCGGATAGGGTCGTAAGTGGCTGCTGCTGTGGTATAAAAGTCAATCGGATTGGCCAATTCACATTGGTAGATTCCCCGCGTCAGGCTGCACGCTCTCTGTGTAGCCGGGCGACCCAATGAGGCAAACGTTTGAGTTTCATCAACTTCGCGGCTCGCGAGATCAATTGCAAGATCGTCTATTATGGCGCCGGCCTCGGCGGCAAGACGACCAATCTGCAATACATCTTCGATAAGACCAACGAGAAGCAGAAGGGCAAGATGATCTCACTTGCCACCGAAACCGACCGTACCCTCTTCTTCGACTTCCTTCCCCTCGACCTCGGCACCGTACGCGGATTCAAGACGCGCTTCCATCTCTACACCGTCCCCGGACAGGTCTTCTACGACGCTAGCCGCAAGCTTATCCTGCGCGGAGTCGACGGCGTGGTCTTCGTCGCCGATTCGCAGGAAGAACGCATGGACGCCAACGTCGAAGCCATCGACAACCTGGCCGATAACCTGAAGGAACACGGCTACGATTTCGGCAAGATCCCCTACGTCCTGCAGCTCAACAAACGCGATATGCCGACGGCATTGCCCATTGAAGACTTGAAGAAACAATTAGTCCGCCGCGGCGAACCGACCTTTGAAGCGGTAGCTCCCGTAGGCACCGGCGTCTTTGAGACCCTCAAAGAGGTCGCCCGCCAGGTTTTGGTGGAATTGAAGAAGGGTTAAAGCATCTCTTGGTTCAAAAGATGGATGGTTGAATGCGCCGATCGAGATCGGCGCATTTTCTTGGTCCTACTTCAGCTTCAAACTCCGCAGCATAGTGTCGAACGCGGGCTGCATTTTCGTGGAGTCCCGGTCGGTAGAGATAAAGACTGAATACAATACCTCGCCATTCTTTAGCGGCAGCGCCACCAGCCAATCTTTCTCTTTGAGCGGCTGGCCGTTGGAGTCCTTGATGGGCGACGAATTCACGAGGTCCACGGACCGCGCATGCACTCCATTGACCGTGATCTCCTCAGGGTTGCCGACCTGCTTCATGCCGGGGTTACCTTGCACAATGCTCTGGACCAACTCACGCGTGGCTGAATCCATGTCGCTGCTCTGCGGCTTGAAGCCATCGACGATCACGCCATAAGCGATGCCGTTCCCAACCACGCCCCCGTTCGGGGTGATAGTGATGTTGGTGCTGTCCGCCTTCCCGTTCACCGTCCAGTTGTCCGGATACTTGATGCGGTAGGCATTGTGCTCGAACACCTGGTAGTTGCCACTCGGTGCAATTCCGCCGCTTGTCGAGCCCGTGGAAGCAGAGGTTTGCTTCACTGACCCGCCACCGTTGCTGCCAGGCCCGGTAACTCCAGTGGGTGTGAACTGTCCGTCGGCGATCTGCTTGCCGGTATAAGTCTTGGCTGAGCCGGCTTTGTTCTTGATCGACGCCCAATCGCTGCTGTTTCCGCGATAACTGCCGCGCGCCGGGAGCGTCCTCACCTCGGCCGCTACATATGTGGAACGGTTCCCTGGGTTGGGGTGGTCACTCAGGAACTGCGGACCGCGTGCTCCACCTTCGGCGTCGAGTTTTTTGAAGAAATCAGCCATCGCCTGCGGGTTATAGCCCGTGTCATACATTAGGTCGGTGCCCAGCAAGTCAGCCTCTTTTTCATAGTCGCGCGACATTCTCAGTAGTACGGAACCCACGCCGATCTGCGTCCCTAACCGGGCCAGACTGCCGGCCGCACCATTTCCCAACACACCGCCTGCAATTTGGCCGAGCGCCTGGAGCATGCCTCCTTTGGAAGCATTCACGGTGCCGTGACGCAGCCGTACATGCGACATCTCGTGCGCCATCACCCCGGCGAGTTGAGCTTCGTTGTCCGCGGCGACAATGGTGCCGACGTTCACGAACATCGCTCCACCGGGAAGAGCAAACGCGTTGACATCTTTCTGCGCGATCACGTGAAAGTTGAAAGGCCACTTCTGGCCATTGATCGGCGACGCGTTGGCATGTGATGCCAAGTCGTTCCCAACGCGCTGCAGGTATTTGGTGAGCGGATCGTTCTCCGGCAGCACCGGCATCTTCTTGTAAACTTCCGCCGCGGCTTGGTTGCCGACTTCGACGTCCTGCTCCGGCGAATACATGTTGTAGTGGTGCGGCGGGTTGTAGCGCGCCCACACTGGTTGCGGGGCAGCCAACGCCATTACCAGCGCCAGCGCGATCACCTGTGCGGCGAACGGTCGTCTCAGGACGTTTATTTTCATAAGTGCCTCACTGTACGCACCCTCGCTGCTTCTTCAAAGCGCGAGGCCAGAGAGTATAAATGCAAGCTCTTTCAGTGACTATGGATTAGATGCGAACGCGCTGTTCACAGTTGGAATTGCGCAATCGGCGAGGAATCAATGGCATGGCCCAGGTCGTTCTTGGGAGTCATCCTGAGGAGCGCGCCGCACGCGCGACGAGGGATCTGTCGGTGCGGCCTCTTCAATTGCCTTGTCTCAGCCAATACCGTTAGAGTTATTTGCACGAAGCTCCCTGCCCGAATGTCGTGACGGGATCGTGCTACTAAAAGAGAAGCCAGATCCCTCGTCGGGCCAGGGCCCTCTTTAGGATGACTCAACATGAAGGTTGATTGACTATTTATTTCCGCTGGTCGGCGAAGCTCCAAAGTCCCGCCGTCCGCCGGTGCTCTTACCCGCGCGTCCTGCGGCTGCGGCTGGCATTGCGACTTCTTGACCATATTTTTCAAGCAGCACCGGTACCAGCGCGCCTTCGGCTTCCTTCACGAACATCATCTTGCCCTCGGCGCTCAGGTCGATGCGGACGAAATCTCCCAGCTTCACCTGTCCAGTTGCAACCAGGTTCGCCAGCGGGAAGACGATCTGCCGTTCGATCGCGCGCTTCAAGTGCCGCGCTCCATATTTCGGATCGGTGCCTTCGATCAACAGGAACTTCTTTACCTTCGGTGTGCAGCTGAAAACGAACTGGCTGTTCCCCGTCGCTTGCAGGATGCGCTGCTGCACCATTCCCAACTCGATCTCAAGGATCTGCTCGAGGTGCTCGGCCTTGAGCATCTTGAAGACGACCACCTTGTCGATGCGGTTCATGAACTCGGGCGAGAACTTGCGGCGAGCCGCTTCCTGCGCCGTGCGCGTGATCTTGTCGTCGATGCGCGAATCGATCTGCGTCACCGGGCCGGAGGAGAAGCCCATATTGCCGTTGATCAACTCGTTCATCTCCGCCGCGCCCAAGTTCGAGGTCATAACGATGATGCATTGCGAGAGGTCCACGCGGCGGTTATCGCCGAGTGTCAGCGTGGCTTTGTCCAGGATGCCTAATAGAAGTTGCCAAAGCGAGTCGCTCGCCTTCTCGATCTCGTCGAACAAAAGGATGGAGAGCCGTAGCTTCTCGGTGTGGAACTGGTTCAGCGCCTCCTGCGTGAGCAGTGGATGAGTCTCGCGGTGTCCCAGATATCCCGGAGGCGAACCGATCAGCTTTGCGATCTCATGCGAATGCTGGAACTCGGCGCAATCGATCTTGATGCACGCGCGAGGTTCGCCGAAAAGCGACTCGGCCAGCGCTTCGACCACGCGCGTCTTGCCGGAGCCGGTGGGACCAAGGAACAACAGGTTGCCCACGGGGCGGCCGGGCGGATTCAATCCCGCCAGGAACATCTGGTAGATCTCGGTGACCTTTTCGACAGCCGCGTCCTGCCCGACGATCTTGCGGCGCAGTGCCGCTTCGAATTCGGTTGCGTCGTTGCTGCGAAGGGTGGGATCGAGTGCGGTATTAAGACCGGTTTTCATAGTTACTGCATCCCCTTGAAGATGAACCGTGGGGCCCAACATCAATTCAGTCAGATGGGGCTGACCTGATTTGAGTTGTAAATGGAAGTAGCTGCTGTATCGCACGATAAAATCCCCGCCGGATCGGGCAACTCAGGACGCTGGGGACGAGTTCCGAATCGCGAACCCTGCGAACAGCATCGAAAAATATGGGAATCGCGCAAGTTTCGGCCACGCAGTGTGCGCCAGAAAAAATTCGTATCGGTTCGCGAAAGAGCCTCGGTATAATGAGAGCACCTTAGTCCTCAGGGCGCTACAAATTTTGGGACTTAACCAACGCCGCCAAGCGGCCAGGAGCGTGCAATGCCGATTAAACCGACTGAAAAGATCTGGCACAACGGGAAGCTGATTCCGTGGAACCAGGCCACGCTTCATGTGATGTCGCATGTGGTGAATTACGGCTCTTCAGTCTTTGAAGGCATTCGCTGCTATGCCCTGCCCTCCGGGCCAGCCATCTTCCGTGCCACGGAGCACGCCCAGCGCCTGTTAGATTCTGCCAAGGTTTACCGCATTGACGTGGACTACACCGTCGAGGACCTGGTCAGCGGCATGGTCGAACTGGTCAAGATCAACCGCACCTCGCCCTGCTACCTGCGTCCCATCATCCTGCGTGGATACGGCGAAGTCGGCGTCAACCCATTCAACTCGCCCACCGAGGTCTACATCTGCAACTACGAGTGGGGCAAGTATCTCGGCTCGGCTGACGAAGGTGTGGATGTCTGCGTCTCCTCCTGGAACCGCCTCGCGCCCAATACCATGCCCGCCATGGCCAAGGCCGGCGCCAATTACATGAACTCGCAGCTGATCAAGATGGAAGCCATCATGAACGGCTACGTCGAGGGCATCGCGCTCGACGTCAACGGATACGTGAGCGAGGGCTCGGGCGAGAACGTCTTTGTGGTGCGCCAGGGGACGATCTACACCGCACCGCTCGGCAACTCCGTGCTACCCGGCATCACTCGCGACAGCGTGATCAAGATCGCCAAAGACCTGAAGATCCCGGTCGTCGAGCAGGTGATCCCGCGCGAGCTGCTTTACATCGCCGACGAAGTCTTCTTCAGCGGCACCGCCGCCGAGATCACTCCGATCCGCTCGGTCGATAAGATCAGCGTGAACAAAGGGGTGGTCGGGCCAATCGTGAAAGCGCTGCAGAAGGAATTCTTCGGGATCATCCGCGGTGAAGTGTCCGACCGCCACGACTGGCTCACGCCGGTCCCGGTCAGCGCCAAGCAGCCGGTCGGGGTCTAGATCGGAAATCCTGAAATTCCTGGAGCCAGGCCATATGAAGAACCTTAAGCTTCTTTGCGTCGTGCTGCTCTTCTCGTCGTGGACCCTTGCCCAGCAAACACCCGCTACGGCTGAAATGCCCACGCGCGAGGAGGTCGTGGTTCTTCTGGACACTATGCACGTTCGCCAGACCATGGCGCAGATGCTCGATGGAATGAAGGCGCAGATGAAGAAGAGCGCGGAAACGGGTTTCAAATACAAGCTGCCCAACGCGACCCCTGAACAACTTGCCAAGGTGTCATCCCTCTTCGACGATTCGTTTTCAGACGTTAGCGTGGATGAATTGGTCGATGTGATCGTGCCGATCTACCAGCAGCACGTTTCCAAGGGCGATGTGCAGCAGATCGTTGCGTTTTATCGCTCCCCTGTTGGGCAAAGACTCCTGGCGGAGCAGCCCGCCATGATGCAGGAGAGCATGGCTAAGAGTTCCGAGCTGATGCAAACCAAGTTGCCGGCGATAATGAAAAGGATGGATGAAAACTTGGCTAAGGCATTCCCGGAATTGGCTGGTCAGCCCGCCCCGACCTCAAAGAAGCCCGTCTCCAGTCACTAGTTCACTAGTCTTTCTGCTACCATTCTCCACCCCAGCCAGTCTGGAGTCCTACAAGGAGAATCCCCCGATGACTACTGCTACGCAAGTCGCTCCCTCTACCGAATTTGCCGCAGGCTTTCGCGATCTTCTGGTCAAACAACTCGAACAGGAGATGAAGACCACCAAGCGTGTGCTCGCTGGTGTTCCTGATGCGAAGCGCAGTTATCGTCCTGATGAGCACGCCCGCACCGCCGCCGAGCTGGCTGAGCATATTGCTTTGAGCGATGTTCAGTTTCTGGAGGGCATCACTGCCCTTAGCTTTGCCGAAGTCTTCGGCGATCCTGAGGCATCGAAGAAAGCGACGGCGGCGCTGCCCAAGAACTCTGCCGCGCTGGCGGACTGGTATGAAAAGAATTTCAGCGCCGGGCTAAACAAGGTGAAGCGCATGACCCCGGAGCAGCTCAACACGACCATCGATTTCTTTGGCGCCTTTAACCTGCCCGCGCACGGATATCTTTTGTTTCTGAACAATCACAGCATCCATCATCGTGGACAGTTGGCCTGCTACCTGCGTCCCTGCGGCGGCAAGGTGCCGGACATCTACGGCGGCAGCTACGACGAGCCCTGGAAGGGCTAAAGCCGCAACGAAGAAGTGCGCTGCCTGTTCTCCGAAAAGGCCGCTCGTGAGGCGGCCTTTTTCCTTGCCCCGACCGCCGTTCCAGGGCACGCTTTTAATGGTATGTTGCCGGAATTTGTGGTACTTTCAGCCCACCCAGCACTCTGGTTTCACGAGGAATCAGCCTCATGCAGATTGACGATCTACTTCGTACCGCCATGGAGCGCAAAGCGTCCGACTTGCACCTGAAAGTCGGCAACTATCCGTACCTGCGCGTCGACGGCGAACTGGTACCGCTCAGCGACCAGCCCCGCATCAGCGCAGAGGACATGCTGAACATGGCCTTCAGCATGATGTCGAACCGGCAGAAGCAGAAGTTCAAGGAAGCCGCCGAGCTTGACATGGCCTATGGCGTCGCCGGGTTGGGCCGCTTCCGCGTCAACGTCTTCCAGCAGCGCGGCAACGTCGGAGTCGTCCTCCGCGTCATCCCCACCAAGATCCGCGCGCTCGAAGAGCTTTATCTGCCCAAGATCATCGAACAGATCTGCGAAGAAGGCCGCGGTCTGGTGCTGGTGACCGGTGTCACCGGCTCCGGTAAATCCACCACTCTGGCGGCTATGATCGACCGCATCAACTCCATGCGGCCGGAACACATCATCACCATCGAGGACCCGATCGAATTCCTGCACCGCGACAAGAAGGGATTCGTCAACCAGCGCGAGGTGGAAGTGGACACCTCGTCGTTCGGCGCCGCCTTGCGCGCTTCCCTCCGCCAGGACCCCGACACCATCCTGGTCGGCGAAATGCGCGACTTGGAAACCATCGGCACCGCGCTGCACGCCGCCGAAACCGGCCACATGGTCTTCTCGACCTTGCACACTTTGGACGCAGTCGAGACCATCAACCGCATCATCTCCGTCTTCCCGCCACCGGAGCAGAAGCAGATCCGCTTGCAGTTGGCGGCAGTGCTCAAGGCCGTCATCTCACAGCGCCTCGTCCGCAAAGCTGACGGCGCCGGGCGCGTGCCCGCGGTCGAAGTGCTGATCGCCACCGATTACATCCGCGAGTGCATCATCACCCCGGAGAAGACACGACAGATCCACGAAGCTCTTGCTTCCGGCGTCTCGCAATACGGCATGCAGACCTTCGATCAATCGCTGTACGACCTTTACTCGCAGGGCCTGATCACGTACGAGACCGCCCTCGAGAACGCCAGCAAGCCAGACGACTTCAAGCTCAAGGTGCAGGGCATCGGGTCGACCGCCGACTCCGCCCGCGAGCAGATGGAGTCCGCCGGCTTCGGCGGCGGAAGATAGAACCAGTTCTCTCTACACAGGCGCGGGATCATCCCGCGCCTTTTTCTCGCGCGGAAATCAACCCAAAACCGCAGAGGACGCCGAATACAGAGGGAATGTCTCTGACGTGCAAAGTTATGCTGTTGCGACCCGCGTTGGTTCTTGAAATCTTTTACCTCCGCGTCCTCCGCGTACTCTGCGGTTATCATTTGACGTGGCCTTCAAAAAATCAAAGCGCACTTATGATCCACCGGCCCTCTACGAATACGCCGTCGGTGCGCTCTCGCGCCGTATGCGGAGCGTTGCAGAGCTGAAGCGGCTGCTGCGCCAGAAGAATATCGAGGGCGACGACCGCGAAGCGGTGATCGAAGCGGTGATCCGCAAGCTAAAAGACCAGAAGTATCTCAACGACTCCGACTTCGCCGCTCTGTACATCTCATATCGCAAGTCGAATGAAAAATTCGGCAAGTTGCGCGTGATCACCGACCTCAAACAGAAGGGTGTCCATGGCGAAGTGATCGACAAGGCGGTCGGCGCCGCCTATGAAGACGTGAACGAAGAGCAGCTCGCCCGCGAGCACCTCGCTCGCAAGAGGCTAAAGAAGCCGGCGTCGCAGAAGGAGTCGGCCCGCATCTATCGCGCACTTGCACGCGCGGGTTTCTCCAGCCGCATCATCTTTAAGGTTCTCAAAAAGTGGGATGTGGACGATGAGACCCTTACCGCCCTAGCGGAAGAAACGCAGGAGCTGCCCTGAGCAGCAGTTCTCCTTCCGTGCTGATGACCATCTAAAAGGACATGAAGCTTGTCCAGAAGCGTCAGCGAACGACAACCAACCCTGAACATGCGTCTCCTTGGAAACTAGGAGGCCTTGGCCCGATCACACTGGCCAGGCGCGTCTGGGCTGAGATCGACCAGGACGAGATCTTCAGCCGCGGAGCCGCGCTCTCGTATTACTTCCTGCTTGCGCTATTTCCCATGTTGTTCTTCCTTACTTCTCTGCTTGGCTTGATCGTCGGCCAGAACCCGCAATTCCAGGATGCGCTTTATAGCTATCTTGCCCGCGTGATGCCGGGCGATGCCTCCAGCTTGGTGACAAAGACTATTCACGAGATCACGACTCAGGCCAATGGATTGAAGTTGGCGATCGGACTGATCACCGCCCTGTGGACAGCTGCAGGAGGAATGTCGGCCCTCGGCTCCTCTTTGAATGCGGCTTATGACGTGCGCGAAGGCCGGCCGTGGTGGAAGCGGCAGCTCACCTTCCTTTTGCTTACCATCGCAGTCGCGGCGCTTGTGATCGGAGCCTTGGTGATCATCCTATTTGGCGGCAAGCTGGCGCAATTCGCCGGGTTGCATCTTCATCTGGCCAGCACGTTTGTCCTGATCTGGAACATCGTGCAGTGGCCCGTAGCGATATTCTTTGTCGTCTTCTGCTTCGCGCTGATCTACTATTTTGGCGCCGACATCAAGCATGCGCGATGGTACTGGATCACGCCCGGCTCGGTGGTCGGCGTTTTCCTGTGGATCATCGCCTCCCTGGGGTTCAAGCTCTATCTGCAATTCTTCAACTCCTACAGCAAGACCTACGGCTCGCTCGGCGGAGTGGTCGTGCTGATGCTCTGGTTCTACATCACCGGGCTCGCCTTGTTGGTGGGCGGAGAGATCAACGCCGAGATCGAGCACGCCGCTGCCGAACATGGCCGCGCTGACGCCAAAGCCGAAGCGGAAAAGGAAGCTCCGGCAGCGTAGCTTGGTTCCGTCCTGCGTCCTACCTCCTGCCTCCTGTATTCTTCTAAGTTCGTCATCGCCTAATGGAGAAGGAAGAGCATGGTCCGCATTCTCGAGCAGCTGCAGGAAGTGGTGCGCAAGGGAGGGCAGGCCTCCAGCATCGCCAAGCTATTGGGTTTTCATGTGACCCACGTCGAGCCGGGCAGCGCGACGGTCGAGATCGAAATAACCGACCAATATTGGAACCCGATGGGGACGCTACACGGCGGCGTTCTATGCGACATCGCCGACGCCGCCATGGGCCTTGCCTACGCTGCCGGACTGAACGACGACGAAAGCTTTACGACGATCGAATTGAAGATCAACTATTTGCGCCCGTTCAAGGAAGGGCACTTAAAGGCTGTGGCGAAGACTGTTCATCGCGGACGCACCGTCGGCATGCTCGATTGCGACGTCGTCGATGAGCGTGGCAAGGTCATCGCCCGTTCTTCAAGCACCTGCCTTACCTTGCGCGAAGAACAAACAAAAGGTAGAAACTTTTAAGTTCTGAGAAAGGGAAAAGCTTGCAGGCGGTCTGGCTCAGCGTCGCGCTCGCAGTGATCTTGGTTTTTACTTGGCTGTTGCTGCGCTCTGGCCCTGCGAGGCTCCCATCAGATGCTGAAACCCGCGTTCCGTTGGAAGTCCCGGTGCATCTGCTGTTGGGCGAGAGCGAACTTGAGGTGATGAGTGCCGATATCAGCAAGGGTGGAATGCGCCTGAGGCTGGATCGTCCAGCCTCTGTAGGCCAGCCTTTGGAATTGGAGTTCGCCTTGCCGGGACAGCGACCATGTCTGATTTACGCGGTCGTTCGATGGCTCGGCAAAGGACAAGCCGGGGTTTTATTCGATCGGGCGAATGAGCAGATTCCCATTATCGAGAGCTGGATCGAGTCTCAACACCCTGGAGTCACGAAGCAATGAGCTGTATTGCCTTTGAGTTTTACCGATATCCCAGGTTTGTTACCATCTCTGTTCCGGCACTCTTGAACCACCGCGAATGAAAGCCCAACCCAAACCGCATACCGGAGCCAGCGTTGTACGCATTGAGGCGGAAGCCTTGCGCGAGCTGGCCGAACGCATCTCCGGGCCCATGGCGGCCGATTTCGAACGGTGCCTTGAGCTGATGTACGCGTGCTCCGGGCGCGTCGTCGTCACCGGCATGGGCAAGAGCGGGATCATCGCACGAAAGATCGCTGCGACGCTGAGCTCGACGGGCACCCCTTCCCTGTTCATGCATCCTGCGGAAGCAATGCACGGCGATCTCGGGATGTTGGTGCGCGGCGACGTGGTGGTCGCACTTTCCTCCAGCGGCGAGACGGAAGAGATCGTCCGACTGCTCGCCATGATCAAGCGCATCGGCGCTTCGCTGATCACCATGACCGGCGACGAACTTTACTCGTCGCCAAATAAAAGCAAACTTTCTACCCTCGCTGCGGCGGCGGATGTCGCCCTCGATTGCTCTATCGCGAAGGAGGCTTGTTCGCTCGGCCTCGCTCCCACGGCATCCACCACCACCATGCTCGCGCTCGGCGATGCGCTCGCGATGTCGCTGGCAGAGAAACGCGGCTTCAAGGAAGAGGACTTTGCCGACCTGCATCCCGGCGGCAAGTTAGGCAAGAAGCTGGCTAAGGTGGAGTCGCTCATGCATTCCGGCGACGCCGTCCCGCGGGTGAGTGGCAAAACCAAAATGACCGACGTGATCTATGAGATGTCACGCAAGAAGCTTGGCATCACCACCGTGGTCGAGGGCGAAAAGCTTGTAGGCGTGATCAGCGACGGCGACCTGCGTCGTCTGCTCGAGCGCAAAGGTAAGGACGTGATGGACCTCACCGCCGCCGAGTGCATAACCGCAAATCCGGAGACCATCGCTCCCGGCGCCTTCGCCGCCTCTGCCCTCAGCATCATGGAACAGAAGAAGATCACATCCCTGGTCGTTGTGAATGGAGATCGCGCTGTCCTAGGTATCATTCATCTACACGACCTGTGGGGCACCGAGATGGTCTAGTTGCTTACTTTTAGTAGTTGCGCTCGTCCAAACCAGTTCTGCATGGCAATCCAGCATCCTACCGGAGTCGAATCCATGAAACTCACTCTCAAGCCTCTTCTGAGCTCGGCTGCTTGCGCGCTCATGTTTGTATCAGCCGTCCTGGGGCAGGACGCGCCCAAGCCCGCAGTCCATGGCATCGATCCCTCGCACATGGACACGTCGGTGAAACCGGGCGACGACTTCTACCACTACGCCAATGGGACCTGGCTCAAGAGCTATGAGATCCCACCCGATCGTGCCGCCGTCGGCGTCTTCTCCATCCTCGACGACGTGGCCAACAAGCGCACCGCCGCGCTGATCGAAGAGATCGCCAAGTCCAACCCCAAACCGGGCACAGGTCCTCGCAAGATCGCCGACCTGTTCAACACTTTCATGGACGAACCCGGCATCGAAGCCAAGGGTATGGCGCCGCTGCGTCCCCATCTCGCGGCCATCGCCGCCATCAAGGACAAGAAGGAACTGGCGCGCGCGTTGGGTGAAGGCCTGCGTAATGACGTGGACGCGCTCAACAACACCAACTTCCATACCGCGAATCTTTTCGGCTTGTGGGTCGCGCCCGGATTCGAAGATTCCGACCACTACACCGCATATCTGCTGCAAGGCGGACTGCAATTGCCGGATAGCGACTATTACCTTTCCGACACACCGCACATGCGCGAACTGCGCGCGAAGTATCCGCCGCATATAGCGGCGATGCTCAAGCTGGCCGGCTTCACCGATACTGATGCCCGTGCTGCACGCATCTTCGAGTTGGAGAAGACGATCGCCGGGAAACATATCTCGTTCGCCGATAGCCAGGACGTCCACAAAGCGAACAACACTTGGAAGCAATCGGATTTCGCTGCCAAGGCGCCGGGTCTTGATTGGGCGGAATATTTCAAAGCTGCAGGTCTCAGTAAACAGCCGAGCTTCATCGTTTGGCAGCCGACCGCATTTGCCGGCGAGTCCGCTCTCGTCGCATCCGTTCCGCTCGAAAGCTGGAAAGACCTGCTTGCGTACCACATGATCGAGGCGTATGCAGGCATGCTGCCGAAGGCAGTCGTGGATGAGCGCTTCAACTTCTTCGGCAAGGAGCTCTCCGGAACCTCGCAGCTCCGCCCGCGCTGGCAGCGGGGCGTCTTCTTGGTGAATGGGTTGGTCGGCGACGAAGTCGGCAAAGTCTACGCGCAGCGTTACTTTTCTCCCGAAGCCAAGGCCCAGGTCCAGGAGATGGTCTCCAACACCATCGCCGCATTCCGCAAGCGCATCGAAGCGCTCTCCTGGATGGATCCATCCACCAAAGCCGAGGCCCAGGAGAAACTCAACACGTTATATGTAGGTATCGGTTATCCCGAGACCTGGCACGACTATTCGAATTTTGACGTGAAAGCGGGCGACGCCTTCGGCAACCTGTGGCGCGGCAACCTCGCCTACTACCATCGCGATATCGCTCGCCTGGGCAAGGCGGTGGACAAGCACGAATGGTCGATGACGCCGCAGACAGTGAATGCGGTCAACCTGCCTTTGCAGAATGCGTTGAACTTCCCTGCTGCCATCCTTCAGCCGGGGTTCTTCGACCCAGAAGCTCCCGCCGCCGCGAACTACGGCGCCATCGGCTCGATCATCGGCCACGAGATCAGCCATACCTTCGACTCCGCCGGCGCGGCATTCGATTCCAAAGGCCGCGCCCGCAACTGGTGGAAACCGGCGGACTTTGAGCATTTTGAAGCCGACACCAAGCGGTTGGTCGAGCAATACAACACCTACAAGCCGTTTCCTGATCTCGCTATCAACGGCCAGCAGACTTTGGCGGAGAACATCGCCGACGTCGCCGGTCTAGCGGCCGCATACGACGGCTACCACGCTTCTCCGGCAAGCAAGAATGCACCGGAGCAGAACGGTTTCACTCCCGATCAGCAGTTCTTTATCGCTAATGCCCAGGCGCACGTCACCAAGACGCGCGACGCCGCACTACGTTCGCAGGTCGCGGGCGATTCGCATTCACCGGGCGAGTGGAGGTCGGCGACGGTCCGCAACATCGATCCCTGGTATCCGGCATTCGACGTAAAGCTGGGAGAGAAGATGTACCTCGCTCCTGCTGATCGCGTGCAGATCTGGTAGAGGTCTAACGCAGTAAGGTCAATCCGATAAGACAAAGCACCGCGCCG
>Ga0137403_10002265_pt1 | contig 23640 bp, 20 predicted proteins | sample CZOMad2_1_16fung_FD_122057 | JGI IMG/M metagenome (GOLD analysis project Ga0137403, IMG submission 122057) | Vadose zone soil fungal communities from Angelo Coast Range Reserve, California, USA - CZOMad2_1_16fungal (Hybrid Assembly) | ecosystem: Environmental > Terrestrial > Soil > Vadose zone...
GCGTTGCAGGGAGCATTCGCCCCACCGAATTTCCCTGCGTCCGCCCGGCACAGATTGGGGTCAATTTCATTATGCGGCGGTGCAAGATCGAATTGGCCATAGCCCCAGAACATATCGCCGGGAAAAAACATGCGATCGGAGTTACCCACGCTCGGATGAGCTTGCTGGGCTGCCAAAGCTGCTGGTAATGCCAGACAGATCAACATCCAAAGCAGGTGCCGTTTCATCGCGCCTCCGCGTGTCCATCAAATCGGGGAATTTGAACGCCTGTAATACAGGCTGGACCTCCACGATTGCACTTATTTTGCGGAGCCTCTGTCCAGCATCATGACAATTCGGCGCACATTGTACTCTGGATTAAGGGGCTTGCTGTTATCGTGTCTAGAACGTTACGCGATAGGATTTGGCGTCACACGCGGCTTTAACTGAGTTCCGGCAGCAGGCAGCGGCCTCGCCTCGCGTTGCGTTGATGAAGGGTTTAGCGCAGCGTGGGGTATAGTCCCGCGAAAATCAACAGGAAGTCGATTGTATCCGTCACGCCGTGAGCCACGATCGCAACCGCGAGGTTACGCCCGCAACCCAGATAAAGAGCGCCGAGCAGAAAACCATCGATCATGTTCTCCACTTGGCCCGTAATCCCCTGCCCAAGATGCGCCGCTCCAAAGACGATGCTTACGGCGAGAAGGGAAACAATCCAAGAAGTTCGTGTTCCGCGCATTAGATCGGCGACACGATTCATGAGGTATCCGCGATAGACCATCTCCTCGCCGGATGCCCCTAATGTCCAAATAAGAAGAATCCATAGAAGCAGAAGCCCAACGTGGCCCCGCGTAGAAGGAAAATCAGAAAGGTCTGGTGGCTTTCCGATGATGCGGATCAGCAGCGGCTGAGAGATGAAAAGTTCGAAGGCTTCGAGCGTGACTCCAGCTGCGAGGCCGATCAGCAGAGTCGTGCGCCAACTCCGAAAGCGAGCCAGTCCCACATCGCGCCAGCGCAGCCCACGCACGCGCAATGAGAACCATGCCAGCGGGAACAGATAAAGCGTTTTGCTGATGAAGATGTGATGGTGAACGTCCGCCCAGAAAAGGATCGCCACGGTGGCGAACTCACAAACCGCCAGGATCGGTTTGTCGGGCCAGCCCCGCCGAACGATTTGATCATCCACCGGATTCAATGCAGGCTTCATAAGCCGTTTAGTACGAAGCCGAGAGGCAGATTAGATAATGTAACCCACGCCGCAGCCAAATCTCCCAAAACCACGCCTACGGAAATTCATATTGGAAGTCCTCGATTTCTCCAACAACTCAGAGCCAGCCATTCTCAAGCCCAAGCAGAATCATGAGATACATTTGGCCAGCATATTGCTCTAATCACGATTACAGGGGGAGCCCAACATGCCACAGGAGATTTCTATCTCCTACCAGGCGGTAAAGAGCAAGGTCTACAGACTGATCGACGCCATGGTCGAAGGTTCAAAAACCGAAAGTGAGGTCCGCGAGTCCATGCGACGCTGGTGGATGCTAATCCACCCTGCCGACCGTCCCGTAGCCGAGAAGTATCTCGCGATGGTGCTGTCCCGCTCCAACGCAACCTTGGGTGCAATCGGCGACGGTCTCTTTGCCGTAAGAGATTACAAACCTCTGCGTGCCCACGACTCGGAGAAGGTCTCCAAGATCACCGCCAGCCCCACCCAATTCAGCCGTCCTTTTTAACGGCGTTTGCCTATTCGTCTCTTTTCGCTGCTTCGTCTTTTAAGCCCGGTCCTGACCGGGCTTTTTTTCCAGTACGCACGAGGGGAGAGTCGCCCGAGTGTCATTCGATTCAGTTTTGGTTCTGAGATAATGCTTCCGCTGCCTTATGCCGATTCGTCCGAAACAAAACAAACAATGACGTGCCATGGCAACCGCCCGAATTGTAATTAGCCTATACGGGTGCTACCATCCGAGTGTTATTGCTGGAGGCTGATTTATGTCAGATAGAGATGGCAATAGTGTGCTCTGGTTTCTTGCAGGGCTAGGTCTGGGAACGCTGGCCGGGGTTCTGTATGCGCCGCGGCCGGGTAGTGAGACTCGTGAGGCGCTGCGCTCGAAGGCGGAAGAAGGCCGCGAATATGTGCGTAATCGCGCGCATGAAGCGCGGGAACAGGCCGGACAATGGGTGGACCGCGGCCGCGAGGCGATGAACCAGCAGAAAGAGCAATTCCGAAGTGCATATGAAGCTGGGCGGCAGGCGTATCACGAAGCCACGACCAGCGAGGGTGGCAGCACGAAAAACGTGTAGCGAGCAGGCTCTCCGTTACCCTCGGGGCTCTTTCCGAGGAGAACGGAGCAACGCATATGGAAAATCAAACCCTTCTGAGCGCGTGCCTGGCTTTGACTGCAGCTGCGGTAGCGCTGCAGGCCGGCATTTTGGTCGCTCTCTATCTCGCTGTGCGCAAGAGCAGCGCTCGCATGGAAGCGTTAGCAACTGAAGTAAAAACGAAACTGCTTCCAACCGCTGAGACCGTACACTCGATGTTGACGGACCTGCGCCCGAAGATCGAGACTCTGCTAACCAACGCCAGCGAAACATCCGGGATTGTTCGGGGCCAATTGGAACGGCTTGATGCCACTGTGAACGATGTTCTGGACCGCGCGCGCCTGCAAGTGATCCGCGCAGATGAGTTCCTGAACCGCACCATGGATCGCGTGGAAGAGGCGACAGAAGCGGTTCACAAGACCGTGGTCTCGCCCGTGCGCCAGGTTTCTGGATTGTTCCGGGGCTTATCAGTTGGAGTCGAAGCGCTTCTGGGTGGGCGCCGACGCCGACGCCACGAAAGATCAGTTCAACAAGACGAGATGTTCATCTAGAAAGCAAAGGATAAAGAGGCAGCGTGTAAGAGCGCTGCCTTTATTTTTTGGCTTGATCTTCCCGCCCGGGCGCCTACTTGGCCCGCAAGATCAACTGGGTCCCGCTGTCCAGGTGAACGTTGCCGCTGCTGGAGGTGATCACCGACGCTTGCGCCGAGTCCTGGAGAGACAGCCCCTGTATTCCAACGACGCCTTGGCTCGCCGGACTTAATGGGCCCACTCCTCCGGTTGCCGGGCCACCGTTATCAGTCGGACCGTTGCCGGGATTGCCAGCGCTGGGCGGAGCTCCCATGGCACCGCCAGTTCTGGCCCCTCCCATACCGCCTTGTGCTGCGGCGCCCGAGGGCACGCCTCCACTCTCACTCATGGGTGATCCGCCGCCAGTGTACGCGGCTGCATTCTGCTCCGGCTTGCCGATGGCCTGGATTCCGCCATTAAACTGCAAATCACGGCCGCCTTTCAGTTCGACTTTGTCGAAGGCGATTGCGACCATTGACCCAGACTCATCTTTGCCGCGAGCTTTGGCGTCGGTCACGTGGCCAAGAACTTTCGCACCTTTCGGGATCACGGTGCTGCCGTCTTTCGATCGCAGATCAATCGTCGTCTTCGCGATGACCTGATCTCCTGACTTGGCTTTTTTGGCGTCAATCGACTTGGCTAGTTCTGCCGGAATGATTGTGCCTGCAGGTAACTGATTGGTGGGAGCCGCCGTTGGTGCGGAAGTTCCCGGAGAAGCAGCAGCCTGAGGACTCTCCGAGGTTTGCGCGAGGCAAGCGCCGATAAGTAGAGCTGCGGCGCAGAAGCAAGCTGGAAGTTTAGTCATTGTGAATTCCTTTTGAACGCTGGCGCTGGGATTTGGATGCAGGTTTGCCGGAGCAGCGTTGCGTCCCGGAAGCAAAATTCGTGCCCTTCTCAAAAACGGCTTTACCCGAGTTCTGCTGGGCAGGTGAGGACACCTGCCCCTACGCGTTTCGCAGCGCTCCAGGGGCGCGGCGGTGGGTGTCAACTTGTCAGACGATCCAGCCGCCGCCCACGACAACGTCATCCTCGTAGAACACCGCAGCCTGGCCGGGCGTAATTGCGCGCTGGGGCTGGTCGAAGGTGACGAGCACTTCGTCGGTGCCGGACTTCTCGATCAGTGCCGGGGCTGGCTCATGGCGGTGACGGATTTTGACGGAGACTCGCATCGGTTCGCGCAAATCTTCGACTGCAATTAGATTGACGCGGCGTGCGCGAAGCGTGCGCGAGTAAAGTTCCTGCTGATTGCCGACAATTACCTGGCGCGAGTCGCCCTTGATCTGGATCACATAGAGCGGCGAACCGGTGGCTACGCCGAGTCCCTTGCGCTGTCCAACTGTGAAGTTGTGAATGCCAGCGTGTTCGCCAATCACCTCGCCGTTGGTGGTGACTAGCTCACCGGAGGTGTCGGGCAGCGCATCGCCACGCTCGGCGAGATAGGCGTCGAGAAAATTCTTGTAGTCACCGCCGGGAACGAAACATATCTCCTGAGAGTCTGGCTTCTCAGCGAGCGCGAGCCCATGCTGCCGTGCCAGTTCGCGGACTTGGGGCTTGGTCATTCCGCCTAGGGGAAACAGGGTTCGGCTGAGCTGCTCCTGTGTGAGACCGAAAAGGAAGTAGGTCTGATCCTTGGCGAGATCGGTTGGACGCTTGAGCAGCCAGCGACCACTTGCGTCATCAAACTCGACGCGGGCGTAATGGCCGGTGGCTACGGCGTCAGCGCCAATCTGCCGGGCAACAATGAGTAGCTGATCGAACTTCAAGTGATTGTTGCACAAACTGCAAGGAATGGGAGTGCGGCCGGAAAGATACTCTTGGACGAATGGACGAACTACGTCACGCTCGAACCGGTCCTCGTGATTGACGACGTAGTACGGGATGCCGATGGTCTCTGCCACGCGGCGGGCGTCGTAAACGTCATCGAGCGAACAACAGCGGCCCTGCACGGACTCGGGCATTCCCGGATGGCCAGCCAGACGGCGCTGATTCCAGAGTTGCATCGTGAGGCCGATGACATTGTGTCCCTCGGCGCGGAGCATGGCCGCGACGGTGGAGGAATCGACTCCACCGGACATGGCGACGGCGATGGTGGTCTTTGGCATTTGGCGGTTAGCAGTTACCAATTAACATCTGGTGCGTAACTCTTTACGAGCGGAAAAGCAGATTCCTCACCGCTAAAGCGGTTCGGAATGACAAGGTTAAGATGTTTGCCGGCACGAGTGAACTTCGTGCCCTTTCAAATCCCGCACGTAGCGGCTAAATGCCAAATGCTAATTGCTAACTGCTTCTCTATTGTAAACCGGGGACAGCTCACGCAGGCGGGCTACGGTCGCGGGAACTAGGCTGAGAGCGAAGTCCACTTCTTCGGGCGTGTTCTGCTTACCCAGACTGAAGCGCAGGCTAGCGCGGGCGCGGTCGGGCGAGAGTCCCATCGCGGTGAGCACGTGAGAAGGCTCGATTGCTCCCGAGGAGCACGCCGCGCCTGTCGAGACGGCGAGTCCCTTGAGGTCGAGCGCAATGACCAGCGCTTCGCCATCGATGTAGTCGAAACAAATGTTTGTGGTATTCGGGACTCGCGGCGCGCCTTTGCCATTCAGGTACGTCGCTTCGATTTCGTTGAGGATCGCGCTCTCGATTTGATCGCGCATGGCGGCCATTTCAGCCACTTCGCCATTTTGCAATGCGTTTTGCGCCAGCTCTGCTGCCTTGCCCAAAGCGACGATTCCGGGAACATTCTCGGTGCCCGCACGCCGCGAGCGCTCATGGCTTCCGCCGTAGAGCATGGGCTGCAGAATTGTTCCCTTACGAACGTAGAGTGCGCCAACGCCCTGCGGCGCGTGCATCTTGTGGCCGGAGATCGAGAGCAGGTCGCAGCCGATCTGCTTTACGTTGATCGGCACCTTCCCTGCGGCTTGTACAGCGTCGGTATGAAAATAGACATCGACCTCAGTGGCGATTTTTGCGATTTCCTCGACTGGCTGCAGCACGCCGGTTTCGTTGTTCGCCATCATGATCGTTATCAGCTTGGTGTTCTTACGGAGGGCGCGGCGAACGTCATCGGGATCAACGAGGCAATGTCCGTCGACTGGAACATAAGTGACTTCGCAGCCGGAGGCTTCCAGTTGCTTGCATGAATTCAGGACCGCGTGATGCTCGATGGTCGACGTGATGATGTGATCGCCGGGCTTTGTCAGACCTGGCTTTGTCAGACCGAAGATGGCGAGGTTATCTCCTTCGGTGCCGCCGCTGGTGAATACGATTTCCGAAGCGCGGCAGCCCAGAAGATTCGCAACCGATTCGCGCGCCCGCTCCACGGCGGCCCGCGTTTCCTGCCCATGATGATGGATGGAAGACGCGTTCCCGAAATGCTCACCGAAGTGGGGCCGCATGGCCTCGAAAACCTCGGGGAGGACGGGCGTGCTCGCGTTATTGTCGAAATAGACCCGACGCATGAGTACATATTTTACGCTTGCCTGGCCGTGCGGGGAACATCGGCGCGGGACGGCAGTGTCCGAGAATTTAACCACCAAGGACACGAAGGCACACGAAGAAAACCCTATATAGGATTCAACCCCTTTGTGTAACTTCGTGTCCTTAGTGGTTCATGAATTAGCGCGCTGCCGCGGGGCCTACGAGTCGCATGCCTCCGCATGTTCTTTGGTTACTGCAACGTGAATGCCACCAGCGCATCACCCAATGGCTCTTCTTTGATCTTGGCATGGCTGCCGGCGGCGATCACAACATACTGCTTTCCCTTGGCATTCAACTGATATGTGATGGGCACGGCATGGCCATTGGTTGGGAGTTGAGCTTTCCACAACTCCTTGCCAGTTTCTACGTCGAAGGCACGGATGACCGGTTCGAGTGTCCCGGCAATGAAGACTAGACCGCCGGCTGTGACGATTGGCCCTCCCAAGCTGGGCGAGCCGGGCGGAAGCGGTGTAGTGTGAGCAACGCCGAAGTTCTGCATAGAGCCGAGCGGCACCTGCCAGCGAATCTTGCCTTCCGCCATATCGACGGCAGTCAATGTCCCCCCGGCGGAGGACTGCACGGCACGAAGCTCGGCGAAAAGAACGGAGCACGGAACACGCCGTAAGGCGCTCCCCGCTGACTGCCGAATTCCCCGCCGCCTTTCATGACTTCCTCCATGAATTTCTCGGAAGGGATTAGCCTCACTCGGAAAGGAAAGTTGTTCGTATTCACGAACAGCAGGTTTCTTTGCGGATCGAAGGCATAGCCGCTCCAATTCGCGCCTCCAATAACTCCCGGCGAGGCCACGATGTCGTGCAGGGCGGGCGGAGTAAAGATTTGGTTGTTGCCCATGCCAGCCATCCACTTCCGGCAAGTCTCACGGTCTGAAGGAGTAAGACCCCAGGCATTATCGGGAGAGAGTTTCTGCGGTGTAACCGGCGGTGGGGCGACTGGAATCGGCTGAGTTGGTGACGTGACTTCGCCTGGCACGTCGCTCTGTGGCACGGGGCGTTCTTCTACTGGAAACACAGGCGTGCCCGTGTCGCGATTTAGAACGTATATGAAACCTGTCTTGTTAGATTGAATTACAACAGGAATTTTTTGGCCGTTATGCGGCAGGGTTGCGAGAAGCGGCGTAGAGGCGCCGGTGGGAACGAAGACAAGGTCCCGCTCAGGATCGACAGTCATAATGGACCAGGCGTTTGCAGCACCGCTTTTCCAAGGCTTAGCAGAGGTGGTACTGCTGACTGGGTTCGGCGGAATCGGATCCCAGCTCCAGCGCAAAGCGCCGGAGCGCGCGTCGAAGGCTCGCACTACGCCAGCGGGCATATCGACGCGACCGTTATCGTCAATCGCCGAGCCGACCACCACAATATCTTCGATCACTGCAGGTGGTGAGGTCATGTGATACCAGCCCGGGCGAAAGCCGGGGACATTGCGTAGGCTGACTTCACCAGCTTTGCCGAAGTCGGCACAGGGCGCGCCGGTAGCCGCATCGAGCGCAATGAGGCGGGCGTCGAGGGTAGCTTCAAACAATCGGCGACGGCAGGGCTGGGTAGCTGGCCTCGAGGGATCGAGCCATGCGGGTTGGCGGCGGTGGCAATGCACGCAAGAGTGAGAATTAGTCCAGTGATTAGCAGTGGAGAAAGGAGTTTGCTCATGGGGAGATCTCAGTAAAAAGTAGCGGATGGAATGAAGGAGTATCTGATTTCTTGGGGTGGAGATCAAGGAGGGAATTGTCCAGCGGTCGAGCTCCGCCCGACTGGACAGCCGGAGGCAGCTGTCCCCACGTGTTATGTCTTTAGCGGCGATCGATCGGAATGTAATGTTGCGGATATGACGGTCCAACGTAATCCGCACGCGGGCGGATGAGGCGATTGTCGTCGAGCTGCTCGATCACGTGCGCAGTCCAACCGCTGATGCGGGAGACCGCAAATACAGGTGTGAACATGTCCACATCGATCCCCAGCGTGTGATACGTGGAGGCGGAATAGAAATCTACATTCGCGTTCAGTTTCTTTTCTGATTTCACGAACTGCTCAATCCTGCTCGACATTTCAAACCACTTGCCTTTACCGCTGGAGTTGCCGAGATCGCGCGACATTTTCCGCAGATGCGTAGCACGTGGATCTTCGGTGTGATAAACGCGATGGCCGAAGCCGGAAATTTTCTTCTTTTGCGCTAACTGGCCGCGGACGTATTCGATGGGGTCCGCGCCTTTCTTGTCGATATCCTGCAGCATGAGGAACACAGCCTCATTGGCGCCGCCGTGCAGCGGGCCTTTCAGTGCTCCGATGGCTGACGTGATGGCCGAGTGCATGTCAGAAAGAGTCGCGGCGGTCACTCGCGCGGCAAACGTGGAAGCATTAAGTTCGTGATCGGCGTGGAGGATGAGAGCAATATCGAGCGCACGCTCGGCGGTTTCGGACGGGCGGCTGCCATTCAGAAGCAACAGAAAATTCGCCGCGTGCGAAAGCGAGCGGTCCGGCTCGACAATGTTTTTCCCTTTGCGAATGCGATCATAGGCGGCGACGGTCATGGCAATCTGTGAAGTCAGACGGATTGCCTTGCGGACGTTGGCTTCGTGATCGTTGCTCTTTTGATCGGGATCGTAGAACGACAGCGCCGAAACTGCGGTGCGCAGCACGTCCATAGGCGTGATGTTCTTGGGAGCGGTCTGCAGAAGGTTAATAATTGCTGGATCGAGATGGCGTTCCCGGGCAAGCCGCTCGCGCAGATCTTTCAACTCATTTCGCGTAGGCAGCTTACCGAACCAGAGCAGATGGCAGGTCTCTTCGAAATTGGCATTGTCGGCCAGTTCGTGAATGTCGATGCCGCGGTAGGCCAGGACGCCTTGTTCCCCGTCGATATAGCAGATGCTGGAAGTGGTGGCGACCACTCCTTCCAAGCCCTTAGCGGGCTGTGTGGTGGTTAGGCTGGACATGGTACCTCGCTCATCTCCTGGTTCTGGTTGTGGCCGCACGGAGGGGAAAAAGGACGCGTGCCGTCGCAACTAACTTTTATACGCCAAAGCCCGTGAAGTTTCCAACATGGCCGTGCAAAACGAAAGGGCGTATTCGTTCAAGAGACAGTGGGTTGAGGCTGCGTAAAAGATTCACTTCGTGCCCTCCGGGTACCGACGTAAACGCGAAGGTACACTCGCCCTATGGAAATCTCTTTCTCGTGTGAGTTCCCGGTTACAATCTGAGCATGCGTTTGGGGGCAATATTTTCGGCTGTCCTGGCACTCTCAGCACTTGGCTTCTGCGCGGACCAGCCGGACACCATGTTGCTGCCCTGTCCTCAAGGTTCTCCCGCCGCGCCCGGCTGCAATCCATCTAAAAACGAATTGAGAGATGCCAAGAACGCTTTCGCAAAAGGCCTGAAGCTCCAGCGCGAGAAGCGCCTCGACGAGGCTTTCGAACAATTTGAGACTGCGGCAAGGATCGCGCCTCGCGATGTCGAATATGTAACCGCCAAAGAAATGGCGCGGCAGCAGCTTGTTTTCGATCATCTGGCGCGCGGAAACACCGAATTGGCGAAAGGCCGCCAAGTAGAAGCCTTAGCTGAGTTCCGCAGCGCCCTGAGCCTTGATCCACAAAACGAGTTTGCGCAAGAGCGCCTGCGCGATGCGGAAGTCACGCACACGCCCGGCCTGCCCGAGAGGCCCCGTGTGTTGGCCGACGCGGGTGTTGTGCGCGTCGAACCGAATCCCATCCACGCCGACTTTCATTATCGCGGCGAGGGCCGGGGATTACTCTCGCAGGTAGCTTCAGCATTCGGCATAACCGCGACGATCGATGATTCTGTAGTTTCCCGCCAGGTCCGGTTCGACATCCAGAACGTCGAGTTTTTCACCGCTATGCGGGCAGCCTGCGCGGTGACGCACACTTTCTGGACACCACTCGAAGAGAAGCAGATCCTGATTCTAATCGAGTCGCCGGAAAACCACCGTCAGTTCGACCGCCTGGGGTTGCGTACGTTCTATGTTCCCGGAATCAGCGCGCCGCAGGAGCTAAATGACATTGTCAACCTGCTGCGTACGGTTTTTGAGATTCGCTTCGTAACCCCGCACCCACAGGACAATACGATTGTGGTTCGCGCTCCGATCGCAGTTCTGGATGCCGCCACGCAGCTTATCGGAACCTTGAGCGATTCGCGGCCCCAAGTGATGCTGGATGTCCACGTCTATGAAATCAGCAGCACGCTTACGCGCAACATGGGGTTGCATATTCCGAACACCTTTGAGTTGTTCAACATTCCTGCCGGCGCCCTTGCCGCTCTGGGGGGACAGAATATCCAGGACCTCATCAATCAACTAATTGCCAACGGGGGCATCAACCAGGCTAACTCCCAATCCCTTTCCGCGCTCCTCGCGCAATTGCAGGGACAGCAGAATTCGATCTTCAGCCAACCGCTGGCCACGTTCGGCAGCGGTTTGACCCTCACGGGACTGAGCCTTGGCACGGCTAGCGCACAGCTCTCTTTAAACGAAAGCACAGCACATACTCTGGAGCACGCCATCTTGCGTGTGGCACAGGGGAACGAAGCGACATTTCGTGTGGGCTCGCGTTTTCCAATATTGAACGCCACCTTTGCGCCAATTTTTAACAGTCCGGCAATTTCGCAGGTGATTCAGAACAACAGCTTCCAGGCGGCGTTTCCTTCGTTCAATTATGAAGACATCGGTCTTAGTATGAAGGCCAAGCCCGTGGTGAATGGAAACTCCGATGTCAATCTTCAGTTGGAGTTGCAGTTCCGTTCGCTGCAAGGCCAGTCTTTCAACGGCGTTCCAGTGATTGCGAATCGTGAATACAAAGGCAGCATTACCCTGACGAATGGAGAGCCAGCGGTTGTAGCAGGCTCAGTCTCGCGCACCGAGCAGCGCAGCCTGAATGGGATTCCTGGGCTCGGCGCGGTGCCTGCCGTGAACCACATCATGGTCACGAACAGCAAAGAAGTAGATGAAGATGAGCTGCTGATTGTGATCACGCCGAGAGTAATCAGCCAAGGGACAAGAACGAACGCGGAAGTTTATTTGGCGAAGTGAATACGCCTCAAAAAAGTCCCGCTTTTTATTTCCCCTGTTTAGCAGCGAACTCCACCAGACTCTTGAGGAGATCGTAAGGAACGCCACTCACATTGTTGATTTTTCTGCCATTGATAAACAGCGTGGGTGTGCTGCTGACGTCGACCGACGCTCCTAATGCAATCGAATGCTGCACCCGCCCGGCGGTCTCCGCGGTGGCGGAGCATTTCGCGACCTCCGATCCCTTAACTCCTGCTTGATCGGCCATTGCGGTCAGTTTTTCGTCAGCATTCTCGGGAGTAATATCGGCTTGCGCATCGTAAACGCCATGCATGAATTTCCAAAATGCTTCACTCGACATTTTGGCCACGCAATCGGCATAGTTAGCGCCTTTTGTCGCCCAATTGTGGGAAGGCAGCGGAAAATTCTGAAAGACTAGGCGCGCGTTCTTCTCCTCCGATAGAAGCTTGTCAATCGTAGGCTGCGCCTGTTTGCAATAGGGACATTGCAGATCGCTGAATTCAACCATGGTGACGGGAGCGTCGGGAGGACCAAGCGCCGGCCCGGTAATTCCCTTCTGGAGTGTTTCACGAGCGGCGTCGAAAGGATGCGCGCCGAAAGGAATGATGTCGCCCACAACGGCGTGGTGTCCATCAGCGGTGACGTACAGCTTCTGGTTTTGCTTTCCCTGAGCATTGCTTACGGTGACGGTCACTTCGGCCAGGCCCTCAGCCTCCGCAGGCTTGATCTCCAGAACCTTCCAACTCACGGAAGAATCGTGGCCGAACATCTGCTGCATAAAGGCGTTGACGGTTTCCTCAGTAGGTAAGCGAGCACTGAACGCCGGTTCGGGCGGAGCCGCTTTTTTCGTGTTATTGGGCGGTGTCTTTTCCTGTGCGGACAGAAGTGAAGCGAGCAAGAGCACGATTAATGAGCAGTCGAACCAACGATGCATGTATCCCTTTCTGTAGACTCGGAAAGTGCTGCTGTTTGCACCTCAGCGGCTAAAAGCCGCATTCATGGTGAACTATCTATCGCAGCGCTTGAAGCGCTGCGCCACCCAAAACCAGGTTTTTGCGATGGCGATAGATCAACAACCACCCGAGACCTCAAATGTCCGCCTTGGCCGCTATGGGAAATCGCCGGCCATACCCAAATGCCTTGGCAGAAATCTTGATGCCGGGTGCGGCCTGCTGGCGCTTGTATTCGCTGCGTTCGACCATGCGGACGACGCGCCGCACCAAGGCGATGTCGAACCCTCTTTCCTCGGCGATTCGCTCCGGCGAATGGGAATCCTCAACGTAGTCATCCAGAATTACGTCGAGAACTTCATAGGGGGGCAGCGTATCACTATCTTTCTGTCCGGGTCGCAACTCAGCCGATGGCGGCTTCTCTAAGCTCGATTGAGGGATCACAGAGCGCCGCGAGTTCACGTAACGGCTCAAGCGGTACACAAGAGTCTTGGGGACATCTGAGATCGCAGCCAATCCGCCAGCCATATCGCCGTATAGAGTGCAGTAGCCGACCGCTAGCTCGCTTTTATTGCCGGTGCTGAGCACGATGGCTCCGAATTTATTCGAAAGCGCCATCAGCATCATGCCACGAGCGCGGGATTGAATGTTTTCTTCGGTCTCGTCTTCCTTCCTGCCGGCAAACACTTTTTGCAGAACCTTGCGGTAGGCTTCGAAAATTTCTGTGATACACAGCAATTCAAAGCGGATGCCTAGATTTTTGGCGAGTGTGCGAGCATCGTCGATTGAACCTCGGGAAGAGTAAGGCCCCGGCATGCCTACGCCGAGCACGTTTTCAGGGCCGAGCGCGTCGACGGCAATGCAGGCGGTGAGCGCCGAATCGATGCCTCCGCTCAGTCCGACAATTACTTGCCGGAATCCGCATTTGCGAACATAGTCGCGAGTGCCGAGCACTAGCGCAGCATAGGCGCTGGCCTCCTCGCCAGCGATTTGTTCGTGAATCTCGCCGGTAAGCTGATCGGAGTCGAAATAGACGATGTCTTCTTCAAAGGATTTGCCTTGCGCGATCACATCTCCCGCGGAATTTAAAACAACGCTCGATCCGTCGAAAACCAGGCTGTCATTTCCTCCGACCTGGTTCACCATTACGACCGGAACTTTGTAATTCTTGGCAATGGTGGCCAGCATGTTGCGGCGAAATTCCCGCTTGCCGAGCCAGAACGGCGACGCGGAGATATTGAGCACGAAATTGCCGCCCGCCTGGATCAGAGCTTCAACGGGATCAAATGTATAAAGGCGCTTGTTCCAGAAATGTTTATCGTTCCAGGCGTCTTCGCAAATGGTGAGCGCCATTTGTTTGCCGCAGAATGGGAACAGAAGCTGGCTTTTTGCCGGGGCGAAATTCCGCATTTCGTCGAAGACGTCATAGGTGGGGAGAAGCATCTTGGATTGCAAAAATGCCAGCTTGCCATCCTTGAGCAGCGCGGCGGAGTTCATGACTGATTTGCCGGTTTCCGCCTGGGCGGGAGTGACAAGACCGCAGACGACTGCAATACCAAGGGTTTCGACCGCGATTCGTTCTGCGGTTTCGCGATTACGCGTGACGAAAGACGAACGCTCGACTAGATCGCGTGGAGGGTAGCCGCAAACGGAAAGCTCGGGAAACAGAATCAGGCCAGCCCCGGCAGCTTGAGCCTGACGTGCGGAGTCAATGATCTTGGCTGCGTTGCCGGAGAAGTCTCCGACCGTGGGATTGATCTGTCCCAGCGCTATCTTCACAGTTCCAGTGTAAAGCGGCGGGAACAGCACGCCAAGTCGAGTTGGCGTAGCGCCGGCATCCTGCCGGCTGTCGTGCGGGCGTCCCGCCCGCACGCATCGAATTGCTAGTTCGGTACGGGGCTCTGGCTGCCTGGATCAGGGCTAGTCGGGCGCGGCATTGGAGCGGGGCCGCTTGCCGGCTTGCTTGCCGGAGAAGACGGGTCGGGTTCTTCGCCTGGCCGTCGCAGGCTGGGGGCGCCGGGCGGGCGGACCGCGGGCTCTGAAGAAGTCTTCGCAACTGTCGGACTTTCGATATTTACTTCCTTCTCGGTGCGCACGAGCTTTTCGCCATCTACTTTCATAGTCTCCACGCGCACGACTTCATCCCCGACGAAGCGGACGAAATCTACGTCCTGCGGCGGGTCGCCGTAGATCCATTCTTCGTATTCGGTCTCGCCATCTTTTTCGCGCGTTTTCTTCGGCGGGCGTCCCTTGGACGTGGTCACCATCTCGCGGTTCATTCCGACGAGAACGTGGTGCCCCTTGATCGCGTCTCGAACCTTGGGTGGAAGCGTGTCGAGATAAGCTTCCACTGCCGACTTCGCGTTGAAGTCGAAAACCGGCCGGAGAAGGTCCTTAAGCTGCTGTGGACCTAATTCAGGCACGTACTTATCGAATACCAAGTCCACGTAAGAACCTCGCGGGTTGGCATTGGGATCGCTGGGCGCGACGGAGGTCATGCCACCGCTGCCGCCGACCTGGATGCGTTGATACCACTTCTGCTTCTTAACCGGGCCGCCGTTGATTTCGAAGTGAATGCTCTTGTCTTTGATAATAATCCCGCTAATGCGGGCCTGATCGCCCGGTTTCGCCGCCGGTCCCCACATGGCGATCATCTGCTCCAGTTCGCCGCCAGCGGGCGAAAGCTTGCCATCTTTGAGCATCAATCCCTTTTTCCCCATCGGGAACGGCGAACGGATATAGACCAATTCGGCGTTGAAGGCGCGGATCAAATCCATACGTGTTTGCTTGGAGATGTGAGGCGGAGGAGCTGATTTCTGCTCGTCAGCATTGACCACGCTCGCGAGTACGACGAGAGAAGAAAGAAGGAGAGCCGCAAAATGGCGTGGCTTCATGGAACACCCCGACGGCCGGTGATTGAGATGATTATAGCCCCGTTTGGGTGGTCCGGCGTGAGCTTCGGCGGCTCGGCGATCGGGTACTTTCCCGAAAAAAAGGGGCACGTCGAAGGACGTGCCCCTTGGGTCAATGAGAGCAGATCAGTGAGAGAGCACTCACTTGTAATAGAAATTCAACTTATCCAAATACACCGAGTACGACTGCTGATACTGGTTTCCGTCCATTTGGTAATTGATGGTCATGCCGTACCAGCTCGTGCTAGTCGGACTGTCGTAGCGACCGGTCGAGGCAGTGTAGCCGTTCAACGTGATCGACTTGAAGTAGAGGTGATTGTCTGACGTCCGCTGCACGTGGATGGTCAGGTGATTCCATTGATTGCTCTTAGGATTACAAGGAATGCCGCTCTTCACCCAGTGCATGGTGACATTATTCCAAGTGTCCCATTCGTGACCGCTGGCAATGCGGCATTCATGTCCCCAGATGAACGACTTTCCACCGACAAACTGATTGATGTCGAACTCCAGCGCTTGGGACTTCTCCAGATCGGTTCCGTAAAAGTACACGTCGTACGTGAAATCGTGGTAGTTGCCAACCGCCTTTGGATCCGGCAACCTGCTGGTGAATTTCTGGTTCCATAGAACGTCACCAAACTGCATAGTGCCGCCGATGCTGAATTTCATCGAGCTGCCGCTCAGTGCCGGCGAAGTGATGCCCTGCTGAGTGGAATATGTGATTGCTGGGCCGCTCGGCGTGCAAGAGCCGCAGATATTGTAAGACGGAGGCATCAGGGTGTAGCCATTCCAGTGCGAGTCTTGCTCCAAGTTGGAGAAGGCTCCAGTGTAGGACGTACTGCCGCTGCCAACGGTAATCGTCACTTCTTTTGTCGCCGTCCAGCCGCAGTTGTCCCACTGCTGAACGACAGTATTATAGGTTCCATTACTGAGACTTAAATAGGTGTCGATTTTTGATCCGCTAACTTTATATGCAAGTTTGTAAGGCGCGGTGAAGATGCCCATCCCGCCGATGCCCTTGGAGCAATTTGGCGATGACCCTGAGGCTGCGAAGTGCACGGGAGATGATGCAGTGGAACCACTGGTGGGTGAATAGACGGCCACGCCCGCAAACGCGAACGTTGCCCAAGTTGCAAATAGGAAAAACAGCACACACTTCTTCATCAGAAGTCTCCAGCAAGTTTTTGAACAGCAAATTCCGCGAAGGAAAGTGGCCGGAGTCTAGCCTTCCTTCTACTTACGCTCAAGCAAAAAGAGAGCAGATGACATTTGTTTTACAGTCGGAAGTACATGAACTAGAAGGCTGGTTCTGATGAAGCAAGTAGAATTCAGGTTTTTCTCTTAGCATTACTAAGCAGTTCTACTTAGAGAGTGGATAGCCGCAGTCCGTCTCGCGCCACCTGCAGCGGCAGGACGCGTCCGCCATTGTCGCCGATGGCGGTGGCAACCCGGCTCGCGACGCCCTTCTCGACCAGGAAGATTACACAGCCGCCGCCGCCAGCGCCACATGCTTTAGCCCCAAGGCCTCCATTTTTCGCCGCTACTGCGATGAGCTTATCAATCAGCGGCGTGGTAATTCCCGGGGCGTTAGTGCGGCGCAGTTTCCATTCTTCGCGAAGCAGCCGGCCAACTTCTTCCCAATCGCCGCGCATGAGTGCCTGGTGCATAGAGCGGGCGATTTCCGCGATGCGCTCGAAATTGCGATGCACGTGTTGGTCGCCGTTGATATGCGCTTTAAAAACTTCCCAATTGTTTATGCCCGATTGCCTGGGCGCACCCGTGTACGCAAGCACGAAGCGGGACTCGATTTCCTCCGGAATGATGGGAACGGCTTCGCGGTGAATGCCGTCGGCGTCAAGGTGAATGGCGCTGACTCCGCCGTAGAGCGCGGGATAGTAATCCTGGCAACCGGTGGGAACTTGGATGATTTGCGCTTCGACGTTTTGCGCGATCACGCGCATCTGCTCGAGCGTGAGGTTCCGGTCGGTGAAGCGGGCGAGCGCGGCGGTGGTGGCGATCATGAGCGCAGAAGATCCTGAAATTCCTGCGCCAGCGGGGGATTCTGAGTCAGTCTCGATCAGCAGCCCTTCCTTGGGAGCAAAAAACTGCAACAAGCGCGCGGCCAGCGGGAGCCGGAGGCGACGGGTGTTCCGCAGAGCTTCAAAGCTGGGAAATTCTTGCTCCTTCTTTGTGTCTAGCGATAGCAGGTGGATGCGCTTGCCTTTGAGCGGAGTGACGCGACAAGTGGTCAGAATGTTGACAGCGAAATTGAGCGTGAGCGCTCCGTGATGAAACAGGTAAAGCGGCCACAGATCAATGGTTCCTCCGGCAAGATCGGCGCGACATGGGGCTTGCGCAACAATGGCAGGGCCGCTGGCGGCAAAGGTCACTTTGCGCATGCGATGTTGTACCACGTTGCATGGCCTGGCGCGAGATGGTCAGCGTGACGCCCCGCAATATCCCTGCGAACCGGCTCAGGGCTGGGTTTGATCATGCCGAGCTTCTGCAGCGGCCAGGACCTCTGGAATCACGCTGTCCACATCTGCTTCGGTGGTGCGGTGATTCACGATGCAGGCGCGCAGCGCAAATTTCCCCCGAACAGTCGTGTTCGACAAATACACACGGCCGCGCTCGACCAAGCGCTTAAGAATCGCTGAATTGTGCCGATTGAGCTCTTCATCCGTTGCTGGCTCTCCGACTCTGTGGCGGAAGCAAACTGCGCTCAGTTCGACTGGCGCCAGCAGTTCGAATTCCGGGTGATTGGCGACTGCAGCGCCCAATCGAGTCGCCAGCTCCATGTTCTTTCGGATCACGTCACGAAAAGCCCGCATACCGTGAAAGCGCAGCGAAAGCCACAACTTCAGCGCGCGGAAGCGGCGAGAGAGTTCTATGGATTCTTCAAAGAAAGCAAAGCCCTCAATGGGATCGCTGCTTAATGACTTTGCATAATCTCCGGTATGAGAGAAGGCCCTTTGGGCGGCAGAAGCATCGCGATAAAGCAAACATCCGCAATCCAATGATTGAAACAGCCACTTGTGGGGATCGAGCGAAATTGAGTCTGCCAACTCGAGGCCCGCAAACTTATCGGGAGCCGCTATCGCGGCAAGGGCTCCGTAGGCTCCATCAACGTGCAGCCACAGATTGTGCTGGCGCGCGATATCCGCGATTTCCGGCAGCGGATCAATGGCACCAGTATTAACCGTTCCGGCGGAGGCGACCACGGCGATTGGAGTCTTGCCAGCAGCTTTGTCGGCCTGAATGGCCTTTTCAAGCTCCGCATGAATCAGGTGGAAATCCTGGCCAGTGGGAATCAGCCGCAGGTTCTCCCTCCCCATTCCCAGCAGCGCCACGCTCTTGGGAATCGACATGTGCACTTCCTCTGAGGCATATAAAACGCACTCTCCAGCGAAACCATGTTCATTTGCCGGCGCTTTGGCTTCGCGGGCCATCGCAAGACCCATCAAATTGGCCAGCGACCCTCCGCCGGTCAGGCTGCCTCGAAAACCGGCACACCCAATCGCCTCGGCCAGCCAACTAACGACTGTCCGCTCCAGCGTGACCGCTGCGGGGGCGGAGCGCCAGGCAGTAACGTTCTGGTTAAGTACGCTGGCCAGCAGGTCGGCGATTGCGCCTACAGGCTCTCCAGAACCAAGCACATAGCCAAAGAAGCGGCCGTTCTGGGCCCGGCTGTGGTTAACCACATCATGGAGATATTTAAAAGCCTTTGCACCCATAGCCTCTTCTGGCAGGGGAGCTTGAAATAGATGCTGTGTCTCCTGACCACTCGTCTTGGGGAAAACGGGCCGGGACTCCAAGCTGGAAAGGTAATCCGCGGCAATTTCTGTTACCTCTGCCGCCAGACGACGGAATTCATGCGGTGCAACCTCAAGAAGGCTCATGGCTGGCGATTCTATATGCGGACAACACCGCCACTAATGGGCCATAGCAATGAACTTAAATCTCGTTGACAACAGAGTTCCTTTACATCACACTCGGCAGCAAGTACTTGCTGCCCTTCCCAGCCGTGGTGCCGAGTTCTTGGCGCGTTTAGGTAACACAGAAAATGGCCGAATTACCGCTCCCAAGTCCATCCGGTCCGGAAGGGCAGAAGCCGGCCTCGCCGCGACTTGTGCCCGCCAATCGCCCCGGAAAACCTGATGCTGCAGCAATCTTCAGCATGCTGCGGGAGGCGGTGGCCTCAGGCCGATTCGAAATTGACATGATCTTAGGGGCGATCGCCGAAGCGGCGCAAACGCTTACGGCGGCCACCGGCGCGGCGGTTGCGATGCGGCGCGAAGGAGTGATGATCTGCCGGGGCCGCAGCGGCATGACGGCGCCATCGCTCGGCGCGCAACTCAGCATCAACACCGGCCTCTCGGGAGATTGCCTTCGTACCGGCAAAACTCTGCGCTGCGATGATACTGAAAAAGATTATCGTGCCGACCCGGATGCCTGCCGGCGGATGGGACTGCGGTCAATTGTGGCTGTTCCCTTGAACGGCCAGCGAGGAAGCATCGGCATTCTGGAAGTGTTTTCGAACTGCCCATCGGCATTCTCTGACGAACATGTCGAAATTCTTGACCGGCTCGCCGGGATGGCAGAAGCGGCTGGATCGCGAGAAGCGCGCACAGAATCACCCTCGGCGAGACATGCGGATCTGAGATCCGTGCAGTCGGTTGACGAGGTGCTGTTCGGTAAGGCGATAACTGTCGATCGTGGGACAGTTAGCCGGCCCAGTCAGAAATTTTGGGAAGCTGTCGCGGTCCTGGCGGTGCTGTTGGCTGGTGTTGTGGCATGGCGAATCTGGCCACAAGCTGCGCCGGGCCGATCATCGGCGGGAGCTGATGATCTGAGCGTTGGGACTTTGCTGAGCTGGAAGTCTAGCGCAGCGCGCCCGCACACGTCGAAGAACCATAAGAAACTTACCACCAAGGCCAACGCTAATGATTCGGTCCCAGCACCGCTCCATTCCGATACGGAGAAGCCTGGCGGCGGAATGGCTACACCGAACGTTTTAGTTTCCTCCCGCATTGATGTGGGTCAGGCCACGGCGGCAGCAGCTCAGTCACAGGTGACGAGCAGTGCTGTGGGTGGCACACTTCTTCGAAAGGTGCAGCCTGTGTACCCAGCGCAGGCCATTGCGCAACATCTGGAAGGCTCGGTGGTGCTGCAGGCAACTGTCGCCGCAGATGGGAAGGTTCAGGAAGTGACCGTGCTTCGCGGCGATCCCCTATTGGCCCGAGCGGCGACCGATGCGGTTAGGCAATGGCAATATGAGCCGTTTCGTGCGGATGGGAAACCGATTCAAAAGCAAACCGAGATCACCATCGATTTCAAGGCGCAGTGACACAGAGTGTCGATTCAGCGGGCGAGATTCTCGGCCGGACGGCTTACTTGATATTCAGCGCGCGTTTCACCGTGCCGCGTTCTTTCTGAATTTTTTCCTGCAAAAGAGTGATGGCGTAGATTAGCTGCTCCGGACGCGGTGGGCAGCCAGGGACATACACGTCCACCGGAATCACCTGATTTACGCTCTGGACCAGCGCGTAGTTATTGAAGACGCCGCCCGAGGTTGCGCACGCACCCATCGAGATCACCCATTTGGGCTCGGGCATCTGTTCCCAAAGCTGCCGGATAACGGGTGCCATTTTGTTGGAGACGCGACCGGCAATAATCATGAGATCAGATTGACGGGGCGAGGGCCGGAACACTTCGGCGCCGAAACGCGCAATGTCGAAGCGCGAGGCGCCCATCGACATCATTTCGATGGCGCAGCAAGCCAGGCCGAAGCTCATAGGCCAGATGGAATTTTTGCGCATCCAGTTCACGGCGGAATCGAGGGTGGTCAGGACGACGCCTTCTGGCGTGGGATTGCCGAAAGTGAGCTCCTTGACGACTCTCTTGCCGTCTTCGGTGGTGACGTAGGGGCCGAAGCTGATTCCGTTGGGCACTAAGACCATTTTAAACCACAGAGAACACAGAGGCGCACAGAGGTTAGGCATTCCTGCTCTGTGTAACTCTGTGTCCTCTGTGGTCTAGGATCTCAAATGGTGAGCACAATCTTCCCGAACATCTGGCTTTTTTCCATGTGCTCGTGCGCGGCGCGAATGTCTTTCAAAGGAAATGTGCGATCCACCACCGGTTTCAGACGTCCGGCAAAGACGTGTGTCAGCACTTCGTATAACTCGCCCATCGTCCCCATATACGAACCGAGAATAGAGAGCTGGCGGGAATAGACGAACCGCAGTTCGAGGCCGACATTCGGCCCAGTGGTGGCACCACAGGTGACCAACGTTCCTGCCGGCTTGAGTGACTTTATGCTCTCTTCCCAGGTCGCGGCTCCGACGTGTTCGATCACGATGTCCACGCCTTCTTTATTTGTGATCTTTCTGACCTCTTCAGAAATTTTCTGCTTGTAATGATTGATTCCGTGATCAGCGCCCAAAGCTAGCGCCTTCTCCAATTTCTTTTCGTCTCCGGCGGTCGTAATCACGCGGGCATGGAAGAGCTTTGCAATCTGAATGGCCGCGATGCCAACGCCCGAGCTGGCTCCGAGCACCAGGACTGTTTGGCCCGGACGGATGCCGGCGCGGCTCACCAGCATGTGCCATGCCGTCAGAAACACAAGCGGCACGCTCGCCGCCTGATTGAAATCGAGGCTGTCGGGAATTGGAATTACGTTTACAGTAGGCACGGCGATGAGCTCGCAGTTGCCACCATCTACACGGTTGCCGAGGACGGTGAACTCAGGGCACTGATTCTGCAATCCGGCGACACACTTCGCGCAATGATTGCAGAAATGCATGGGCGCGAGGAGCACACGCTGGCCGGGCTTGAAGCTGCTGACGTATTCACCAATTTCGACAATCTCTCCCGCAACATCGCTGCCCAGAATGTGCGGTAGTGGAATCCCCGGCAGTCCCTTCCGGACCCACAGATCGAGGTGGTTCATCGCACAAGCTTTGACGCGAATTAGCATCTGATCTTTGCGGAGTTTCGGATCAGGGACATCTTCGTAGCGCAAAACTTCCGGACCGCCGAATTCGTGAATGCGGACGGCTTTCATGTATCCTCCGACACGAAGTCAAACTACCACATTAGACCTGGGAAGATTCCGAAGGCTATCTAATTGCCGAAGGCCACGACGCCCGGGGACAGGCTGTCGTGTTGCGCAAGAAAGTTGAGCACCCGAAACCAAAACTCCTGTGGCGCAACTGAGGCCGCTCCGCCGTGGCTAGCGCCCGGCACAAGCCATAACTGGATGTGTGCGGGATTGGCTCGCGCCAGGATGCGCGAATGCCGTGGAAGAATATTAATGTCAGCTTCCCCATGAATCAGCAGCACCGGAATCGTAGATGACTTCAGCGCGTCCAACGGATTCGTACGCGTTAGGTCGACGCCGTAGTGCCATCTCGCGTAAATGAGAGCCACTTCAGCGGGAAGCAGGCCGACAGTTCTTCCGACCAACGGCTCCAGGCCTAGCCGCCCGGCTCCTACGAAATATCCTTCCCGATCATACGCGACGCTGCGAAAGGTAGAGAACGGAGAGTCTGCGACAACTGCGCAGAACCTTGCTTCTGAACGCATGCTCTCCAGCACTAGCGCCGCGCCCATAGATTCTCCAAAGCCATCAACACAAGATGCGCCTCGATCGTACAGCCTCGAAACCCAACGCTGAACATCGTCGTTTTCACGCAGACCATAGGTCGCCAAACGGCCGCCAGATTCACCATGAGCGCGCGAGTCGGGCAGCAGAACGCGATAGCCCTGCTGCAAAAACATTTGGCCGTAGCCGGCGACCCCGCCGCGATTGTCGCCAATCCCGTGGAGCAGAATTATGGCTTTGCCGTTGTCACGCGCCGACACGCTGTACCAAGCGCGCAGCTCGGCGCCATCCGCAGCGTGAATGGATACAGCCTGCAGCTCCGCGCCGGATTGCGCATACAGGCGTGCAATGCGGGCCGTGTCCGGCGGCCGACGCTGCACCGGATGCAGGGTCAACTCGGCCATCACGATTCCAACCGCTAGCGACACGGCCGCATAGATAGCAATTGCTTTGAGCGCGATCCTGATCGGGCGGTGCATGGGGCGCTTCTCTAGAACAAGAAACGTCAGAGAGACTCAAATTGTTCCGTGAAAAGCGGCGGCTTAGATTAGGGTTCCATTTTGACACTCTTGTGTAAGGCGTGTGACGGACATCACAAGAATACTTTGTCTGAACATGTAGATTCACAAGGGCAGGTCGTGTTTGGAGGGCGTTGCCAGTGGGTACTGGACACGATCTGTCAAATCGGTGAGTGGCCCATCAGCCACTAGGTCCCTCGGCTTCGCTCGGGATTTCGGCAGCAGGCTCCCGCTCCGCTCACGCCTGCTAAACGCCTCAAGTTCGACTCC
>Ga0137403_10002266_pt1 | contig 23634 bp, 19 predicted proteins | sample CZOMad2_1_16fung_FD_122057 | JGI IMG/M metagenome (GOLD analysis project Ga0137403, IMG submission 122057) | Vadose zone soil fungal communities from Angelo Coast Range Reserve, California, USA - CZOMad2_1_16fungal (Hybrid Assembly) | ecosystem: Environmental > Terrestrial > Soil > Vadose zone...
CCGGTCGAGGTGTTCGAGCTGGTGGGAGCCGGCGCCGCCCGCACCCGCCTCGAGGCCGCGGCGCGGCGGGGGCTCACCCGCTTTGTCGGCCGCACCGCGGAGCTGGAGCAGCTCCGCGACGCCCTCGACCGGGCGAGCCAGGGGCATGGCCAGCTGGTCGCCGTGGTCGGAGAGCCGGGCGTGGGCAAGTCGCGTCTCTTCTGGGAGCTCATCCACTCCCATCGCGTGCACGGCTGGCTCATCGTGCCGTCCGCCTCGGTCTCCTACGGCAAGGCCACCGCCTACCTGCCCGTGATCGAGCTGCTCCGCGGCTACTTCGAGATCGAGAGCCGCGACGACCCGCGGAAGATCCGGGAGAAGGTCACGGGGAAGGTCCTGACGCTCGCCCCGGCGCTCGCGCCTGTCGTGCCCGCTTTCCTTGCCCTCCTCGACGTGCCGGTGGACGAGGCGTCCTGGCACGCTCTCGATCCCCTTCAGCGCCGCCAGCAGACGCTCGACGCGGTCAAGCGCCTGCTCCTGCGCGAGAGCGAGGTCCAGCCGCTGGTGGTGGTCTTCGAGGATCTCCACTGGATCGACGGCGAGACCCAGGCTCTGCTCGATAGCCTCATCGACAGCCTGCCCGCGGCGCGCATCTTGCTCCTGGTCAACTATCGTCCCGAGTACCGCCACGCCTGGGGCGGCAAGACGTACTACCGCCAGCTCCGGATCGATCCCCTGCCGCCCGAGAGCGCGGACGAGCTGCTCGCGACGCTCCTCGGCCCGGACGCGGCCCTCGGCCCGCTCAAGCGCCTCCTGGTCGAGCGCACAGAAGCGAATCCCCTCTTCATCGAGGAGAGCGTGCGGGCCCTGGTGGAGACGGCGGCCCTGGCCGGCGAGCGCGGGGCCTACCGGCTCACCCGACCCGTCGAGTCTCTGACCATCCCCGCCACCGTGCAGGCCATCCTGGCCGCGCGCATCGACCGCCTGGCGCCCGAGACCAAGCGCCTGCTCCAGGCGGCCGCCGTCATCGGCAAGGACGTGGGCCTCCCGCTGCTCCTGGCCATCGCCGACGCGCCGGAGCCCGCGCTGCGCGCCGAGCTCACGCATCTCCAGGCCGCGGAGTTCCTCTACGAGACCCGGCTCTTTCCCGACCTCGAGTACACGTTCAAGCACGCGCTCACCCACGAAGTCGCGTACGGGGGGCTGCTTCACGACCGGCAGCGCGCCCTGCACGCCCGCATCACCGAGGCCATCGAGCGGCTCGCGGCCGAGCGTGTCGCCGAGCAGGCCGAGCGGCTCGCCCATCACGCCTTGCGCGGGGAGCTGTGGGAGAAGGCGGTCGCGTATCTTCGCCAGGCGGGGCTCCGGGCCATGGCGCGGGCCGCCTTCCGCGAGGCCATTGCCCACCTGGAGCAGGCGCTCGCGGCCCTCCGCCGTCTCCCCGAGACCCGGGAGACAACCGAGCTCACCATCGATCTCCACATCGACCTCCGGAACGCGCTCCTCGCAACTGGCGATCGGGCGCGCATGGGCGAGCACCTGCACGCGGCGGAGGGGCTCGCCAGGAGACTCGGCGACCAGCGCCCGCTGGCGCGGGTCGCCACTTTCATGGTCGTCCAGTGCCTGGGCAATGGCGAGTACGAACAGGCGGTCAGATTCGGAGAGGAAGCGCGGAGTCTCGGGCAAGCCCTCGCCGATCGCTCGATCGAGGTGGTCGCCACGTCCTTTCTCGGCATGACGCGCGTCACCCAAGGCGAGTTCACCGAGGCGGCCACCCTCCTCGAGGGGAATCTCGCGCTCGTGGGCGACCTGCGCCACGAGCGCTTCGGGGCACCCGTCATCCAGTCGGCGCTCTCGTTGGCCCACCTCGCCGACGCGCTCTCCCAGCTCGGCCGCTTCGACGAGGCCATCCGGCACGGCGAGGAAGCGGTGCGCATCGCCGAGGAGGCCGATCAGCCGTTGACGCTGTACTGGGGTCTGTTCGATCTCGGACTCGTCTGCCTTCGGCGCGGGGATCTCCCACGCGCGACGCAGGTCCTCGAGCGATGTCTCGATCTCTGCCGGACGTGGCAGCTCGTCGTCGGGATGTCGGCCGCCGCCGCGGCTCTGGGCGCCACACACGCTCTCGCCGGAGGGACGGATGAGGCGCTCCCGCTGGTCGCGGGCGCGGTCGAGGAGTCCCGCGCGAGCCAGAGCTACCGGTGGGCGACGCACGTTCTTCTGTTCGCCGGGACGACCTGCCTCTCGGCGGGACGGATCGACGCGGCCGCCAGCCATGCCCGTGAGGCCCTGGCGCTCACCCGTCGGCTGGGGGCGCGGGGAAACGAGGCCCACGCCCTCTGCCTCGCCGGTGACATTGCGTCGACCGGCGGCGCCGAGGACGCTCCCGGCTACTATCGCGAGGCACTGGCGCTCGCCAGCGAGCTCGGCATGCGCCCCCTCGTCGCCCACTGCCACCTCGGCCTCGGCAAGCTCGAGCGGCGCGCGGGCAAGCCGGAGCTAGCGCGCGAGCACCTCACCACCGCGACGGCGATGTACCGCGAGATGGACATGCCGCTCTGGGTGGAGCAGGCCGAGGCGGCGCTCCGGGAGCGGCTCTGACCCCTGGGCTGGCCCCGAGTTCATCGCTCCAAGCCGTTGCTCACAACGCGCGAGGCCGGCCTTGATCTTCTCCTGGAAGGTCGAGTTGAGGTCGAGGAGGGGGCGATAGAGCGCGGCCGCGCCCGCGCAATCCCCGGCCCCCTCCGTCAGCCGCGCGAGGTAGTACGATTCGATGGGGGACCCGCGCAGGTCGCGGCCCTCCACCAGCCACCGAAACGTCGCAAGGTGGTCGGCCGCGGGCAAGACGGCCAGCACCGCCGGTTCCGCGTCCGTACCCCCACGCGGGTAGGCGTCCCTCACGATCTCGAGCCGTGAGGCCATTTCGACTGGCTCGTTATTGCGCCGCATTTCGTCGGCGACTCTCACCCTCTCGACGTCGGCCTCGCGCGTGCCCTGCCATTTGAGGGCGGCGAGCCGGGTTCGTTGCACATAGGCGCGCTCCCGTCCGGTCGTGAGGGCGATGCGGAATCGCTCCCGCAATTCCTCCACTGGATGGTGCTGAACTGCGAGCCAGTGGCCCCACATGGCGTGCGCGAATGGATTGGCCGGGTCGAGCGCGACCGCGGCGACATATTCCTCCTCGATCCGGAGGTCACGGGCGCCGTCCCGGTGTCGCAGAAAGTTCGAATACCCGATGTGAGCGCGGATATCGGCCGCGAGCGTTCCCGTTGCCGTTGCCGAAGCCAGATTCAGGTGCTCCGACAAGGGCATCACCGTGCTCGTGAAGGTCGCCGGGGCGGTGACTCGCATATCCCGGATCCACGCCATCGCGATCTGAGTCTGCTCTTCGTGCACCGCCTTCGAGCCGGGAGCGCCGACGGCCGCGCGGCTGATGGTGTTCCAGGCGCCGGTATAGTCCCGGTTCTCCCGTTGCCGTTGCGCGGCGGCGACCAGCGGGCCGGTGCCGGCGGGGGGAACCACCACCGGTGCTGCCACCACCGGAGGACCGATCAGCTCGCGCAGTCCGCGGGGCCACTGAAAGAAGGCAGACGTGAACAACAGGAAGGCGGTCGCCACGGTGATGACGAGGAATGCCCACATCATGATCGTGACCGGGAGAAAAAAGTGCCGCGGAGCGGTGGTGGTGAGCCGCGCGAAGATCACCATCGCCACCATCAGGACGAGGGTGATGACGGCGCCGAACACGGCCATCGCCGGAGAGATCTTGAACGCGCCCACCATCGCCACCACGGCCAGGATTCCCGCCACGGCGAGCGCATACTTCATCGCCGGCACCGCCTTGATCGATTCCCGCAGAATCTTGAGCAGTTGCGTGATCATCGGCGGTTCGATGGAGGCGGGAGATTCACCTACCGCGCCGCCCGGCCCCGCAGGTGGCGATCGAGGAAGCCGAGCATCTTCGCCCAGGCGTCGGCAGGCCCCACGATCACCTCGGCGATGCGGTTGCCCTCGACGCGTACCGCGCCGGCGAAGGGCGGCCGCCCGGTGCCGTCGAGAACCTTCACGTTGGTGATCAGATAGCCCATCGACGGTCTCCCCTTTGAGGTTGGAGGCGGCCAAACACTAGCGGCCCCTCTACCGGTCTGTCAAGACGGCTCCGACCACGACGCTACCGCGTCCTCGCGGGGAAGCGGCAATCCCGCCGACGATCCGCGCAAGAAGTAGTCCGCAGGGTCCTATTCGGCGCCGGCCCCGAGCTCGTCGGTCCAGACGCTGAAATCCGTGAGGCTCGTGTTGCCGAAGGACGTCGTGAGCGCGACGTCGACGGCGTCGCGGCCGCGCGCCATCAGCACCCGGCCGATCCGCGGACGGTTGTGGCGGGCGTCGATGGTGCGCCAGGCGTCGCCCACGTACGCTTCCGCCCACGCCGAGAAGTCCATCGGCGTCGGTGCGGCGGGCACGCCGATATCGCCCAGGTAGCCGGTCACGTAGCGCGCGGGGATGTTCAGGGCGCGCAGGAAGGTGATCGCGAGGTGCTGAAAGTCGCGGCACACGCCCTGCCGCTCGGTGTAGACGTCGAACGCGGTCTTCGATGGCCGCGCGAACTGGTAGCCGAAGGCGACGTTGCCGTGCACCCAGTCCAGCACCGCCTGGACTCGTTGCCAGGACTCGGGCGTCTTCCCGAACAGATCCCAGGCCACGTGCACCATGCGATCGACCTCGCAGTACCGGCTCGCGAACAGGTACCGCCAGCACTCTGCCGGCATCTCGTGCACCGGGGTCAGGCGCAGGCCCTCGATGGGGACGTCGGGGCGCCCGCTGTCGTCGATGACGTTGTCGTAGCGGATCCGCAGGAGGCCGGCCGGGGCCAGGATGCGCGCCGCCCGGTTGCCGAACCAGTCCACGAAGCCCTCCACCGCGGTGGCCGGCTCCACGACGATCCATTCCGGCCGCCGCAGCGCCGGTGCCCGGAGAGGATGCACGTAGAGCATGAGCTGCATCGGCGTCGGCTGGGGTACCTCGAAGGTCAGATCGTAGCCGATGCGGATCTGCATGACTCCACCGTAAGTCCGGCGCCGCTGAACGTCAATCGAGCGGACCTGGTGCTACCATGTCTCGATGACCTACTGCCTCGGCATCTGGACCCGACACGGGCTCGTGATGGCTTCCGACTCACGCACCAACGCGGGGCACGATCAGGTGAACGTTGCCCGCAAGATGCACTTCTTCGAGCAGCCCGGCGAACGGGTCTTCGTGCTGCTGAGCAGCGGAAGCCTCTCCTGCACCCAATCGATCATCACCCAGCTCCGGCGCGACTTCGATCAGGGCACGGGCCTGGCCCAGGCGCCGTCGCTCTATGAAGCGGCGCGGATCATCGGCGAGGAAGTGCGGCGCGTGTCGGACCTGGATCGGGCCGCGCTCGAGCGCGACGAGTTCAAATTCAACGTCAACCTGATCCTCGGCGGCCAGGTGCGCGGGGAGAGCCCGGGGCTGTTCATCATCTACCCGCAAGGCAACCCGTTGCAGGCCAGCGAGGACTCGCCGTATCTGCAGATCGGCGAGACGAAGTACGGGCGCCCGATCCTCGATCGCGGCATCCGTTTCGACAAGACGACGCTCGAGGAGGCGGCGAAGTACGCGCTGCTCTCCCTGGACTCGACGATGCGCTCGAACGTCACCGTGGGACCGCCGATCGATCTGCTGGCCTACGAGGTGGACGAGCTCGAGATCACGCGGCGGCGCCGTTTTCCGGCGGGCGATCCCGACCTGGCAAAGATCGGCGTCCGCTGGGAGCAGGCCCTGCGCCAGGCGGTGGCGCGTCTGCCGCAGATCCGGTTCCGCGTCAGCCGCGACGGCGGCCAGCCGCAATCGCCCCAGGAAGAGACGATCGAGCTGGTCGAGCCTGCCACGCCGCCGGACCAGACCACGGATCTTCGCCCCCAGGCCAGCCAGCGCCCACCGGCCTGACCGCCCGTCCTGGGGCCCGCCACGCTACCCGACTGCGTTCCTCCGGCGAGGAGAGCATTCTCTCCGCGTCAGCCGCGCGCGGTCGAGGCCTCCCGGCCGCGGGGCGGGATCCGGCGGGCGGGCACCATGTCGGGGCGGACCGGCCCCATCGCCTTGACGATCTCCGCCGTCACCACGAGCTCGTAGCCGGGCGGCACCGCCGCGGCCACGTCGTTCCACACCTCGCCCACGAGCCACTGCCATCGATCCGGGGTGGAGAACCGGACGCGACCCTTGCCGCCGATGGGGGCGGGCTCCACCAACACCACGAGGAACGACTCGCCGCCGAGCCGCTGATTGGCCTTGAACTGAAGCCCGGCCTGCACACGCAGCGCGGCTTCCTGACGCTTGTCGTGACGCGCGCGCCAGACGAGGGGAGCAACCGCGAGCGAGCCGATAGAGAGCACTACGATCAGATCACCGAGCATGTGAATCCTCCTTGCTGCATTGCGTGAGCATATTTGGCTCCAACTCTCACCGTCTTGACAATCTGATACGTAAGCTATTGCCGCTGAATGACGTATTCGTCATGATGAGATGTTACGCATGGCGCTCGTCTGCCGATTCATGCGGCAAGTCGCCCGATGGATAAGCATGGGCGTACGCTTGACGGCACCGATCGTTAACACGGATGCGGCCGGGAACTCCTGGGGCAGCCTCGCGCGATGAGCGCGAGGTAGAACGGCAGCGCGAGAAGGACGGCGGGGGCCTAGCGGGGATCCCTCAGCCGAGGTTCACCACGACGGACTTCACCTCCATGTACTCCTCGAGACCCTCGTGGCCGCCCTCCCGCCCGAGCCCGCTCTCCTTGAATCCGCCGAACGGGATCTCATGGGTATATCCGGCGGCGTCATTGGCGCCCACCAGCCCGTACTCGAGCCGCTCGGACACGCGGACGAGCCGGGCCATGTCCCGCGTGTAGAAGTAGGCAGCCAGCCCGAAGCTGGTGTCGTTGGCGCGGCGCACCACTTCATCCTCACTCGCAAACGTGGCCAGCGGCGCGACCGGGCCGAAGATCTCTTCCTGACAGACGCGCATGTCGTCGGTGACGTCCAGGAGGACGGTGGGCGCGTAGAAGTACCCGCGCCCGAGCGGCCCCTCCGTGAGCGGGCCGCCGCCCGCGACCACCCGGGCGCCGCGGCGCACGGCGTCCTCGACCAAGGCATGCACGCCCTCGCGCGCCTGTGCATTGATGAGCGGACCCACCTGGGCGCCGGGCTCGAACCCGGGCGCGACCACGAGCTTCTTCACCGCCTCCGTGAACGCGGGGATGAAGCGCCCCGCGATGCCCTGCTGCACGTAGATCCGGTTGGCGCAGATGCAGGACTGCCCGCCCACGCGCAGGAACTTGATGGCCACCGCGCCCTCGACCGCCGCCTCGAGGTCGGCGTCGTCGAAGACGATGAAGGGGGCGTTGCCGCCGAGCTCGAACGATAGGCGCTTGAGCTGCCGGGCGGCGCGCTCCATGATCCACTTGCCCACCGCGGTGGAGCCGGTGAAGCCGATCTTGCGGATGCGCGCGTCGGCCAGGATCTCTTCGGCCACCACCGACGAGCGCTTGCTCGTCACCACGTTGAAGACGCCGGCGGGCAGCCCCGCCTCATGGCACACCTCCGCCAGGGCCAGCGCGGTGAGCGGGGTGGCCGAGGCGGGCTTGAGCACCACCGGGCAGCCCGCGGCAAGCGCGGGCGCGATCTTGCGGGTCACCATGGTGGACGGGAAATTCCAGGGCGTGATGGCGGCGACCGGCCCCACCGGCTGATGAAACACCCAGAGTCGCTTGCCGGGCATCGGCGAGGGGACCCACTGGCCGCCGAGGCGGCGGGACTCCTCGGCGAACCAGCTGAAGTAGCCCAGCGCGAACGCCACCTCCTTCTTCGCCTCCTCGAAGGGCTTGCCGTTCTCCTGGACGATGAGGCGGGCGATGTCGTCACGCTTGGACTCCATCCCCCTCCCGATGCGCTGGAGGATGACGCCGCGATCCTTGGCGGGCACCCCCGACCATTTCGGGAAGGCGGCGGCCGCGGCATCGAGGGCGAGGCGCGTTTCGGCGCCGCCGCCGTCGGGGACCGAGCCCACCACCCCTCCCGTGGCGGGGTCGCGCACCTCGAACTCGGCGCCGCCACCGGCCCCGATCCACTCTCCATTGACGTACATCCGGTTGGGGGTCCCCATTGACGTCCTCCTTCCCCGACGCAGAGGCGCCGGCGGCGCCTAACCCTAAAGTGCGGACAGGACCCTTGGCTAGACGCAGCGCGCCATGGCTCCGTGACGATCCGCCGAGTTCCACCTTTCGTCTATTTCTGGCGAGGTTCTTCAATCACCGGGGGGCGCGTACTTGAAGCGGGGCCGGTGGTAGCGCAGACTCATTCCCGTGGATATACACCTGACGGTCGACGTCGAGATATGGTGCGACGGCTGGAACGAGATCGACTCCAAGTTCCCTTCATCGTTCCGGCGCTACGTCTATGGCACGACCCCCCAGGGAGAATTCGCGCTGCCTCGCATGCTTCAGATGCTCCGTGATCACGGGCTGCACGCGACATTTTTCACCGAGCCTCTCTTTGCCGCTCGGTTCGGCCTCGAGCCATTGCGCGAGATTGTGGAACTCATTGCCGAGTACGGTCAAGACATCCAGCTCCACCTGCATACGGAGTGGGTAGATGAGGCATTGGAGCCGATTTTGCCCCCTGGATCCGTTCGCACGAAGCGGCCGCTTCTTTCCCACTTCACCCGCGACGAACAGCGGGTGCTCATTGGCAAGGGCGCCGAGCTGCTCGAACAGGCGGGGGCACCACGCCCCAAGGCATTCCGGGCCGGGAGCTTCGGATTCAACCTCGACACCCTCGCGGCGTTGCCCGCGAATGGTATCTTCATCGACTCGAGCTATAACGCGACCCAATTCGGCCCCGCCAGCGGAGTGGCGCCCGGCCGGCGACTTTACCACCCGGCGCTGGTGGACGGGGTGTACGAGTATCCCATCAGCGTCTTCCAGGATGGGCTGGGGCGCACCCGACATGCCCAGATCGGAGCGTGCGCGTTCTCCGAGCTGCGCGAGCTGCTCGAACGGGCCAGGCTCGGCGGGTGGGATGCGTGCACGCTGCTGTTTCACAATTTCGAGATGCTGAATCAAATGAAGGACAGCCCGGACTGGATCGTGGTGCGCCGCTTCGAGCAGCTTTTCGCTTTTCTCGCTGACCAGCGCGCCACCCTCCCCACGAAACGCTTCGACTCGATCGAGCCTCCGAGCCCCCGCTCCGACGAGGCCGGCGTCCGAGTCTCCGTCGCGCCCACGCTGCGCCGATATCTGGAACAAGCGCAGCGGAGGATGTACGGATGACCGAATGGCAGTTGATGGCGGTGCCTATCAATTTTGCCTTGGGAGATTGGCGAATCGCGCGAGTCCGGCTCCGCCTGCTGGTCCGGCGCTCTTGGACCCCCGACGCGGCGCCCGCACCGCCCACCGGCGATTCGCTGGCCCCGCCGTCCCATCCGTTGCCCAAGGGTTGTTGGGGGTTTCTCGTTCGATCCATGCCATTGGTATCCAAGCAGCCCCGGCTGCGACGGGTTGGTGACTACTACTGCTACATACGTGAGCAGTTCAACCGCTGCTATATCGATCTCTCGACGACATTCGAAGAGTATGAGGCGAAATTTTCGGGCAAGTCGCGATCTACCATGCGCCGGAAGATCAAGAAGCTCGCCGAGGAGAATGGCGGAAAGGTCGTCTGGCGCAAGTTCACTCGGCCGGAGGAACTCGACGAATTCTACTCCCTGGCGGCACCAATCTCCCGACAAAGCTATCAACACAAGCTGTTCGATGCGGGCTTACCCGACGACGAGAACTTTCGCCAGCACGGGCGGGAACTGGCCGCGAAGGACCAGGTGCGCGCGTATCTCGTCATGCACAAAGGGCAGCCGAGCGCCTACCTGTACTGCCCGATACACGAGGGCACTCTCGTGTACCAGTATCTCGGCTATCTACCCGACGCCGCGACGTACTCCGTTGGCTCGATCCTTCAGTGGTTCGCCTTGAAGGACTTGTTCGAGGAAGGGCGGTTTCGCCTGTTTGACTTCACCGAGGGAGAGTCGGATCACAAGCGGTACTTCGCCACCCACAGCGAGTACTGCGGAACGGTGTTCTTCATCAAGCGGAGCACATTCAGCGCGGCCATCATCCACGGGCAAATCTGGATCGACGACGCCTCCACCGCGGTCGGCAACTGGTTGGAGCGGCGCGGAATCAAGGCAAAGGTGAAACGATTGATCCGATTCGGCCGGGGTGAGTAGTCGAGACTTGGAGGTCGACGCCGCGCATCCCAAGACAGGTGGATTTTCAGGATGGCTGCGGCGTCTTCGCGAGCGGGTAGTCGGCAAGTACTCCATCTATGTGATTTACCAGTCGCCTCCTGCTTCCACGGGGATTGACGAGAGACCGGAGGGGATGGAGATCCTTCGCGCCACCGCGGAAGAACTTTCCCGTTCCGAAGCGGTGCTGATACGGGAACTGTCATGGTACGGGGGAGCCGGCAGTGATCTCTTCGTATGCCGATCGAACGGGAAAATCATCGGCATGTGCTCATTCTGGCACGGGGAGCGCTATCGGAGCCGGAACTTTTGGCCCTTGCAAGAGGGCGAGGCGAAACTCGTGCAGGTCATCGTCGAGCCTTCGGCGCGGGGAAAGGGCGTGGCCACCGCGCTCATCCGCCAGGGGACGAACGCCATGTTGGCCCAGGGTTTTCGGCGATGCTACGCTCGCGTGTGGTGGAGGAACGTGCCATCGCGTCGTGCCTTTCTGCACGCGGGGTGGGTGAAGATCGCCACCGTGATTGAAGGGGAGCCGCTCGGATACCTCAGGAAACGTCGGCTCGTCCTCCGCTAGGCTCTCCCGCCTCACGTCGGTGTCGACGTAGGATCGGGGCCTCGCGTATCCGCGTGGCCCTTGCCAGCGGCATCCACGTCGGGATAGACTCCCCCACTACACTCACGGTCCAACGTCGAACCGTTCCGCTCCCGCGGAGGTCGCCCATGACACTTTCGCGACCGCTCGTCCTGCTGGTCTCTCTGGTGGTCGTCCTTGCCTGGCCCGCGGTGCCGGCGCCGGCGCAAACACCGTCGGCGCCGACGCCGAAGTACGGCGGGGTGCTCGTCACGCATCCGCTGTCCGCGACGCCGAGCCTCTCGCCGCACGAGGAATCCACCGTCGCCACCACCCAGCAGGCCAGCCCGTGCTTCAACAACCTCATCTACTATGATCCCGCGAAGAAGCAGGAGAGCGTCGACACCATCATCCCCGAGCTGGCCGAGCGGTGGTCATGGCAGGACGGGCACCGCAACCTCGTCTTCTTCCTCCGCCGGGACGTCAAGTGGCATGACGGCAAGCCCTTCACGTCGGCCGACGTGAAGTACACCTTCGACGCCGTGCGCGGCGCGCCTGACGCCAAGGCCAAGCTCAAGGTGAACCCGCGCAAGCTCTGGTACGAGAACATCGACGCCATCGAGGCGCCGGATCCTTACACCGTGGTCTTCCGCCTCAAGAAGCCGCAGCCCTCGCTCCTCCCCATGCTCGCCTCGGGCTACTCGCCGGTGTACCCGGCGCACGTGCCGCTGGCGGAGTTCAAGAACCGCTGCATTGGTACGGGCCCTTTCAAGCTCAAGGAGAACAAGCCGGGCGAGTACATCGAGTACGTGAAGAATCCCGACTACTTCATCAAGGGCCGGCCCTACCTCGACGGGATCAAGTTCATCGTCATCCGCGACCGCTCCACCCAGATCGCCGCGGTGCAATCCGGGCAGCTCGATGTCGCGGGCACCGGCTGGAACCGCACCAACGCGGAGGACGCGAAGGCGGGCGCGCCCAAGCTCCTCGTGGTCGAGACCGACAGCAACGTCAACGATAATATCCTCATCAACTTCAAGAAGCCGCCGTTCAACGACCGGCGGATCCGGCACGCGATCAACCTCGCGCTAGACCGCAAGGCCTATTTGGTGGGACCGCGGCAGGGTGCGGCCACCTTCGGCGGGGCCTTGCTGCCGCGCCCGGCCGGAGTCTGGGGACTGCCGGCGGCGGAGGTCGCCAAGCTGGCCGGCATGGGCGATCCGGCCAAGCAGAAGGCGGAGGCGCGCAAGCTCCTCGCCGAGGCGGGCTACGGTCCCAGCAACCCGCTGAAGTTCACGCTCTCGACCCGGGCGCTGCCCATCTACGTGGACACCGCGAGCTGGATGGTGGACCAGCTCCAGCAGGTGGGCATCGAGGCCACGCTGGAGCAGATCGAGACCGGGGTCTGGCACCCGAAGATGACCCGGCTCGAGTACTCGGTGGCGCTGAACCTCACCGGCACTGGGATCGACGATCCGGACGCCCAGCTCTTCGAGAACTATCGTTGCGGGTCCCAGCGCAATTTCTCGGGCTATTGCTCTGAGGAGATCGACCGGCTCATGGTCGAGCAGTCGCAGACGACCGACCCAAAGAAGCGGCTGGCCCTGGTGAACGAGATCGACCGCAAGCTTCAGACCGACGGCGCGCGGCCCATCCTGGGCTGGGGCAAGCAGCACTGGGTCCACTGGCCCCACGTGAAGAACTGGGTCACCCACGAGAATTCCATCTACAACATCAGCCGGCGCCAGGACGTCTGGCTGGACAAGTAGCGGAGCGTAGGCCCGACGCGCCATGCGGGTCTACATCTTCAAGCGGCTGGTGATCGCGGGCGTCACCCTCCTGGGGATGTCCATCCTCATCTTCGTCCTCATGCGCCTGGCTCCCGGCAATATCACCGACATGATCTTCGAGTCGGCGGGCTACGTCGACGAGGCGGACCGCCGGAAGCTGGAGGCGGAGCTGGGCATCGACCAGCCGGTGCCGATCCAGTACGTCCGCTGGCTCGGCGAGTTCCTGCGCGGCGACCTCGGCAAGTCCTACCGCTACGACCTCCCCGCGTGGGACGTCATCAAGCCGCGCCTGCCCGTCACGCTCGAGCTCGCGGTGCTGGCGCTGGGATTCTCGGTTCTGCTGGGCGTGCCCGCGGGCGTGATCAGCGCCGTGCGGCGGGGCCGGCTGCTGGACTACGCGCTCCGGGTCCTGTCGCTCGCCGGTCTCTCCATGCCGTCCTTCTGGCTCGGCATGATCGTGATCCTGCTCCTGGTCCGGTCCTTGGGATTCATCCCGTCCATGACCTATGTGTCGCCCTTCGAGAACCTGGGCGCGAACCTCTTCCAGTTCCTCCTGCCCGGGCTGGCGGTGGGCTATCGCAGCTCCGCGCTCATCATGCGCATCACCCGCTCCACCATGCTGGAGGTGCTGCGGGAAGACTATATCCGCACCGCGTGGGCCAAGGGCCAGCGGGAGACGCAGGTGGTGTGGCGGCACGCGCTCAAGAACGCCTCCCTGCCCGTCATCACCCTCATCGGCATCGAGTTCGCCTTTCTCATCGGCGGGCTCATTGTCACCGAGACGGTGTTCAACCTGCCCGGCGTCGCGCGCTATCTAGTCGACGCCATCCAGGTGCGCGACTACCCCATCGTGCAGAACCTGGTCATGCTGATCGCGGTGGTGGTGGTCATGGCCAATCTCACCGTGGACCTCCTCTACACCTGGCTCGACCCGCGCATCAAGTACGGGAAGGCCTGATGGCCATCCGCACCCTCGACGTCCCCATCCGCGACACGCTGGCCGAGGCGCGGGGCTGGGGCGGGGCGCTCTGGCTCTTCGTGAAGAAGAATCCGCTCGGCGCGGCGGGTGGGTTGCTCATGCTGCTCCTGATCCTCGCCGCCGTGCTCGCCGAGGTCCTGGCCACCCACAATCCCATCCGCACCTCGAACCGGGTGCTGGTGGCGCCGGGGGCGGAGTTCTGGCTGGGCACGGACAATCTCGGCCGGGATCTCTGGAGCCGGGTGGTGTACGGCTCCCGAATCTCGCTCCTGGTGGGCGTCGCCTCCACGCTCCTGGGCGCGGTGACGGGCGGGCTGGTGGGCCTGGTGTCCGGCTACGTCGGCGGGAAGACGGATCTGCTCGCGCAGCGGCTGATGGACATCATGCAGGCGCTGCCCATCCTCGTGCTGGCCCTGGTGATGGCCGCCGCGCTGGGCCCCTCCCTCACCAATACCATCATCGCCATCTCGGTGGTGATCGCGCCGCGGGCCGCCCGCGTGGTCCGCGCCAGCGTGCTCGCCATCCGCGAGTTCATCTACATCGAGGCCGCGCACGCGCTCGGCGGAGGCCATGGGCGGGTCGCCTTCCGCCACATCCTGCCCAACACCTTCGGGCCCTTCGTGGTGCTGGTCACCGCGCAGCTCGGGGGCGCCATCCTCGCGGAAGCCGCGCTGTCGTTCCTCGGCCTCGGGGTGCCCGAGCCCTTCCCCTCCTGGGGGCGGATGCTGTCGATTGCCGCCGCCGAGTACGCCACCAAGGCGCCGTGGCTGGTGATCTATCCCGGCCTCGCCATCAGCCTGGCCGTCTTCGGCACCAATCTCCTGGGCGACGCCCTCCGCGACACGCTGGATCCGCGCCTCCGCGGCAGCTGACGCGCGGTCAGCGCAGGTCGCCTCTCGCTACTGGCTGACGTGATGGATGAACTTGTCGGGCGGAGCCTCGCCCCACTGGCTGACGAACCCTTCCTCGACGGACAGGAGATTCCCCGGCGTCCGCGCGTTGAGCCGGTCGGTGTCCGCCCAGCGCTCGTGCACGCGGCCCCAGGGGTCGCACCAGTAGTCGTAGACCTGGCTGCCCAGGAGATGCCGGCCCACGCCCCACATGTGCTCGTACTTGCCGAGCCGGGCCAGGTACTCGTGGTCCATGAACACCGCGTCCACGTCGGGGACCTCGAAGGACATGTGGTTGAGCCCGGCCCGCTCGTTCATGACGCAGAAGAGCGTGTGGTGGTCCACGTACTCGTCGCCGCGATCGCAGCGGTTGAACGAGCCGATGATATTGTCCGGCGACCCCGCGTAGACGTCGTCCGAGCCGATGAAGCCCAGCGTCTCCCGGAACCACTGCACCGTCTCGCGGACCTTCGGCGTCCCGAGCACGCCGTGCCCCATCCGCTTGATCGGCGCGGGGGACTTGCGGAGCCGCATCAGCTCACCCGCCCGCCGTAGCGGCTCGGTGCCGGTGTTCATGGGCTGGCGCGGAACCGTGACCGGCGGCAGCGCCTCGATGCCGTGGACGACCTCGATCTGGTACCCGTTCGGCTCCCGCAGCCGAACCCGCCGGCCGCCGCCCGGCTCGTCGATGGCCTCCACCGCGGAGGCCCCAGGTGCCTTCGCCACGCGCTGGAGATCGTCCTCGCTCGCCGCGTAGTAGGCGAGCCCCACGAAACCGGGGGCGCCCAGCTCCGTCACGTGCAGATGGTGGCCGGCGTCCGTCCCGCGCATGTAGAGCGCCGCCGGCGTTCGCGTCGCCCGGATCATCCCGAAATGGGTGAGGAACTCCTCTGCCTGGTCGAGGTCTGGCGAGCGCAGCCGCCCGAAGGCGAGGTCTTTCACCTTGATCAGTGGCCCCTTGCTCAGTGTCATCATCGCTCTCCCAACCCTTGGTCCTACGGACCGAGGATGAACGGAACTCCGGCGCTGCGGGTCACCGCCTGGATCTGCTCCATCAGATCGTCCGGAACCGGCACCCCGTCGCGGAGCCGCTCCGCGCGCGTCGCCATCTCCGGATCGCCCGCCACCAGCACGGGCTGGGCGGGATCGGCGCGCCGGGCGCCGTGGAGCACATCGATCACCTGGTCGAGGTCGTCCTCGAACTCGCCCGCGGCGCGGAAGGCCCGCGGATCGATGGCGAGGAAGAAGTGGCCGATATTGTGCGGATCGGACGGGCCCTGGGTGCGGTTGCGAATCGGCGAGAAGGAGGCGCCCGCCAGCGCGCCGCCGAGGATGTGCACCATCACCGCCAGCCCGTAGCCCTTGTGGCCGCCGGCCTCGCGCGAGCCGCCGAGCGGCGTGATGCCGCCCTCCGGGCGCTCAAAGACGTGGCGGAACGCCGCCTCGGGGTCGGTCACCGGACGGCCCTCGCCGTCCACCACCCAGCCCGGGGGCACCGGCTTATGGTTCAGCTTGTGGACCTTGACCTTTCCCGCCGCCACCGTGGTGGTGGCCATGTCGAGCTGGAAGGGCGGATTGCGCCGCGCGGGCGCCGCGAACGCGAGCGGGTTGGTGCCCATCACGGGCTCGGCCCCGAAGGTCGGCACCAAAGTCACGCCGCGGGTGGACGAGGTGACCATCCCGATCACGCCGCGCTCGGCCGCGATCCGCGCATAGCAGCCGGCGGCGCCGAAGTGATGCGAGTTGACCACCGACACCACCGCCACCGCGCTCTCGCGGCACTTGTCCACGGCGAGGCTCATGGCGTGCACCGAGATGGGGTGGCCGAGCGAGGCATCGGCGTCGATCAGCGCCATGGACGGCCCGTCGCGCAGAGTCTTCCACTGCGGGCGCATGTTCAGCCGCCCGGCACGGAACTCGCGGTCGTAGGTGGGCAGCATCGAGATGCCGTGGGAGTCGACGCCGCGGAGATCGGTCTCCAGCATCATCTCGGCGGTGGTGGCGGCGTGCGCGTCCGACATCCCCCAGGCGCGGAGGACGGAGACGAGCTGCTCGTGGATCTTCGGCGCGGGAACCCGCATCACGGGGTGATTCTAGCAGTAAGGCGGGCCGCTTCGTACGCCTCCCAGGTATTGAGGTCGGCGGGCACGGGCTGATCCAGCGGCACCGCCTGCACCCACTCCGGATGCGCGTCCACGATCTTCCACGCGGCTTTGTCCCCGCGGAGATCGGCCAGGGACGCGAAGAGTGACCGCGCGAAGATCAGCGGATGCCCGGCGCGCCCGCGATAGGAGGCCAGCGCGATCCCGGACGGCCGGCGCCGCCAGGCCGCCAGTACCGCGTCGATGGCCCCGGTCTCGACGCCCGGCTGATCGGCGAGGTGCACCGCCGCCGCTTCCGCGCGCGGATCCAGCGCCTCGAGCCCGGTGCGATAGGACGACGCGCACCCCTCCGCGAAGTCCGGATTCTCGGCGACGGTGACCTGGCTCAGATCCACCTGACGCCGGATCTCCGCGGCGGCGGCGCCGAGCACGACCACGACCTGGTCGAGCGCCGCCGCCCGCACCTGGCTCAGCACCCGTCCGAGAAGGGTCGTCTCGCCGAACGGAAGGAGGGGCTTGGGTTGACCCAGCCGGGAGGACGTTCCCGCCGCCAGCACGAGGCCGGAGATGAACGGCCTCACCGCTCGAGGGCGGCGAGATACCGCGCCGGCTCCCGGTCGAACTGCTCCTTGCAGCCGAGACAGCAGAAGTACGCCGTCCGGCCCGACACGTCGGTCTGATAGCGCGCGGTGGCGACGTTCACGAGCATCTGGCAGACGGGATCCGTGGCCTCCACCGCGGCGGCCGGCTGCTCGCGACTCTCCGCCATCACCGCGAACGGCTTCTCGCCGCGATGATGCTGGATCATCTCGGCGAGGATGCTCACCGCGATCTCCTCGGGCGTCACCGCGCCGATGTCGAGGCCGGCCGGGGCCTTGAGTCGCCCCAGCCGATCCGGCGCCACCCCACGACGCCGCAGGCCCTCGACGATCACCGCCGCCCGCTTGCGACTGGCGACGAGGCTGACATAGCCCACCGGCTCCGCGAGCACGCGGGCCAAGACCTCGTCGTCGAACTCCCCGTGAGTGGCCACGACGACGGAGGCGCGCGGATTCAAGTCGGGGCCCGCGAGCCCTTCCGCCAGCGCGTCCGCCGCCAGCGTCCGGATCGTGTAGCCGGCGCCACTCCCCAGAGCCGCGAGCGACTCCACCACGGGACCGTGGCCGATGAGGAGGAGCAGGGGCTTCGGTAGATATGGCTCCACGTAGATCTCCAGCGTGCCGCCGCTATGGCACGTCATCGGGTACTCGAAGATTCCCTCGGTCCGATCCGGCGCCCTCTTCCCCTCGCCGACCAGCCCGATGAAGCGGGGCTGGCCGTCTCGCAGCGCCCTCAGCGCCTCGCGCACGACCACCGGCTCGGCGCAGGCGCCGCCCACCCAGCCGGTGATGGTCCCGTCGGCGCGCACCAGAGCCTTGGCGCCGGGCTTGGCCGAGGTCGGCCGCTCGCACCGCACCACCGTGGCCAGCACGAAGGCTTCTCCGCGTCGTCCGAGGTCGGCGGCCAGACCGAGCAGATCCTCAGCCATGTCTCAGCATCCCGTTCTACTCGGTCACGCCCTTGTCGCGCAGCAGCCGCCAGACCTTGGGAGGCGTGATGGGGATGTCGATGTGGCGCACGCCCAGGTGCCACAGCGCGTCCACCACCGCGTTGGCGATGGCGGCCGGCGCCCCCACGGTGGCCGATTCGCCGACCCCCTTGGCGCCCAGCGGATGGTGCGGTGACGGCGTGACGGTGTGGCCGGTTTCCCACTTCGGCGTCTCCACCGCGGTGGGCAGGAGATAGTCGATGAAGCTCCCGCCCTGGATATTCCCGATCTCGTCGTACGAGATCTCCTCGAGGAGCGCCGGGGCCAACCCCATGGTGAGCCCCCCGTGGACCTGCCCCTGCACGATCATCGGATTGATGATGTTCCCGCAATCGTCGATGGCGACGAACCGCCGGACCTTCACCTCGCCCGTTCCCTTGTCCACGTCCACCACGCAGATATAGCTGCCGAAGGGATAGGTGAGGTTGGGCGGATCGTAGTAGCTCACCGCCTCGAGACCCGCCTCCATGCCCTGCGGGTGATTGGTGTACGCCGCGAACGCGACGTCCTGGATGGTCTTGGAGCGGTCCGGCGACCCCTTGACCGAGAACTTCCCCGGCTCCCAGACGAGATCCTCCGGCGCCACTTCGAGGAGGTACGCGGCGATTTTCCGCGCCTTGTCCTGGATCTTCCGCGCCGCCATGGCGGCGGCGGCGCCGGCCACCGGAGTGGAGCGGCTGGCATAGGTGCCGAGGCCGTAGGGCGCGGTGTCGGTGTCGCCTTCCTCGACCTGGATGTCCTTGGCGGGGATCCCCAGCTCCTCGGCGAGAATCTGCGCATAGGTCGTCTCGTGTCCCTGCCCCTGCGACTTGGTGCCGAAGCGGGCGATGGCCTTGCCGGTGGGATGGACGCGAATCTCGCACGAGTCGAACATCTTGAGCCCGAGGATGTCGAAGTGCTTGGAGGGGCCGGCGCCCACGATCTCGGTGAAGCTCGAGATCCCGATGCCCATCAGCTCGCCGCGCTTCCGCTTCTCGGCCTGCTCGCGCCGCAGGTCGGCGTAGCCGATCTTGTCCATCGCCAGCTTCAGGGCGCCCGCGTAGTTGCCGCTGTCATACTCCCAGCCCAGCGCGGACTTGTAGGGGAACTGCTCCGGCTTGATGAAGTTCTTCATGCGGAAGTCGGCCGGATCGATGCCGAGCTGGTGGGCCATGATGTCGGTCATCCGCTCGATGGTGTGCACGGCCTCGGTGACGCGGAACGAGCACCGATACGCGATGCCACCGGGCGGCTTGTTGGTATAGACGCCGTCCACCTCCACGTGGGCGGCCTTGAGGTCGTAGGATCCAGTGCACACGTGAAAGAGCCCAGCGGGGAACTTCGAGGGGTTCGCCGCCGCGTCGGCATAGCCGTGGTCGGCCAGGGTCTTGATGCGAAGCGCGGTGAGGGTGCCGTCCTTCGTCGCCGCCAGCTCGGCGGTGATGTGGTAGTCGCGGGCGAACGAATCCGCTTGGAGGTTCTCCATGCGGTCCTCGATCCACTTCACCGGCTTCCCGGTGAGCACCGAGGCCGCCACCGCGATGACGTAGCCGGGATAGACCGGGACCTTCCCCCCGAAGCCGCCGCCGATGTCGGGCGAGATGATCCGGATCTTGTGCTCGGCCAAACCGACATGGCCCGCCACCAGGGCAAAGACGGTGCGGATGGCGTGCGGCGCCTGGGTGGTCATCCAAACCGTGAGCTGGTCCATGACCTTGTCGAAGTGGGCCACGCAGCCGCAGGTCTCGATGGAGGCCACGTGAATGCGCGGGATGTAGATGTCCTCCTTCACCACGACATCCGCGGCGGCCATGGCCCGATCGGTGGCGGCGCGATCGCCCCACTCCCAGTGCCAGATGTGGTTGTCCTTCTTGTCCTTCTTGTCGGTGCGCAGCACCGGCGCCCCGGGCAAGAGCGCTTTCTTCGGGTCCACCACCACCGGGAGCGGCTCGTACTCGACCTCCACCGCGGCGACGCCGTCGGCGGCGGCGTAGCGGCTGGTGGCCAGCACGCCCGCCACTTCCTGCGCCTGGTACATCACTTTTTCCACCGGCAGCACCATCTGGGTGTCCGACATGAGGGTCGGCATCCAGTGGAGATTGTACTTGGCGAGATCCTGGCCGGTGATCACGGCCAGCACGCCGGGAACGGCCAGCGCCTTCGCGGTGTCGATCTTGAGAATCTTCGCGTGGGCGAACGGGCTCCGCACGATGTCGAGGTACAGCATGCCCGGGAGCACCACGTCGTCCACATAGGTGCCCCGGCCCCGGATGAAGCGCGGATCTTCCTTCCGCTTGATGGAATGCCCCATTCCTCCGACTTCGGGCGTGGTCCTCAGTGCCATCACGTGCCTCCTTGTAGCTGGGCCGCCGCATGCTGGATGGACTTGACGATGTTCACGTAGCCCGTGCACCGGCAGAGGTTGCCGGAGATGGCCCGGCGGATCTCGTCCTCGGTCGGCGCGGGGTGCTTCTTGAGAAACGCGTAGCTGGTCATCAGCATGCCGGGCGTGCAGTAGCCGCACTGCAGCCCGTGCTCGGCCACGAAGCCCTCCTGCAGGGGATGAAGCTTCCCGTCCTGCTCCAGCCCTTCCACGGTCATGATCTCGCGCCCGTGGGCCTGGACGGCGAACACGGTGCACGACTTGACCGCGCGGCCGTCGAGGAGGACGGTGCACGCCCCGCAGTGCGTGGTGTCGCACCCGATATGGGTGCCCGTGAGCCGGAATACCTCCCGGATCAGGTGGACCAGCAGCAGCCGGGGCTCGACGTCCGCCTCATGCTTCTCGCCATTGATCGCCACCTTGACCAGCATCGCCGTCACCTCCCCCCGCTCGCGCGTTCCGCCGCCTTGCGGATCGCGCGGGCGGTCAGTACCCGCACCAGGTCCTTCTTGTACTCGACCGAGCCCCGGAGATCGGCGCTCGGATCCGCCGCCTCCGCGGCCAGCGCCGCCGCCACCTTGATCGCGGTCTCGTCCGGCTTCTTCCCCTTGAGTGCCGCGGCCGCCTTGATGGCGGAGATGGGCATGGAGCCGACATTGGTGAGGCCGATCCCGACCGTGTCGCAGGCGCCACTCGCGCCCAGCGTCAGCTGTACCGCCACCGCCACCGTCGCGAAGTCGCCGACTTTACGCTCCAGCTTCAGGTAGGAGCCTCCGCTGCGCGGCGGGGGAACCGGCACGCGGATCTCGGTCACGATCTCGTCGGGACGGAGCGCCGTCGAGAAGGGGCCGGTGAAGAACGAGGCGATGGGAATGCGCCGCTCGCCTCCGCGGCCCGCGGCGACGACCTCGGCCCCCAGCGCCAGCATGGTGGCGGGGTGGTCATTGGCGGGATCGGCATGGGCCAGATTGCCCCCGACCGTCGCCAGGTTGCGGACCAGCGGGTCCGCGATCACGAGGCAGGTATCGTGCAGGAGCGGGTAGCGGGCGCGGACCACCTCGGACTCCTCGAGGTCCGACTCCCGCGTCAAGCCGCCTATACGTAAGAAACCGTCGGTTTCTTTCACATAGGCCAGCCCCGGGATCCCGTTGATGTCCACCAGGTGGTGCGGGCTGGCCAGCCGGAGCTTCATCAGGGGGATGAGGCTCTGACCGCCCGAGAGCACCTTGGCGTCCTCGCCGAGGGTGGCGAGCAGCCGGGTCGCCTCGTCCAGGGAACTGGGGGCGTGGTACTCAAACGCGCCAGGGATCATGGTGGTGACTCCCTTCTGGATCCAGCTTGTGCGAGGGGCCCGGAGGCTGATTCCCGCCCGGCGTAGCGTCGCCCGGAGTGATTCTCGGGAGATCGTGGTGACGGCACCGGCCTTGAGGAGATAGTCCCGAAGCTTGACGAGAGACCACGCCGCGCCCGCCATACCCAGCTCGCGCGGCCGGGCGCTCGTGACGGTGGTGATGAGTCGCAGCACCTCGGGGGAGACCTTGGCCGGCCGACCGGGGCGCCGGCGCGTGCGAAGCCCCGCCACGCCCGCCTGCTCGAAGCGCGCCAGCCAGCCCCGCACGGTGGGGCGGGAGAGATCGAGGCGTCGCATGATCTCGGAGACCGGGACCCGGGCGGCCGAGAGGAGGACGATGCGGGCGCGCGCGGCCAGCGGTCCGCGGCCGGCGCCGAGGAGGCGTCTCAGTGCCTCGCGCTCGCGTGACTCGAGCCGCCTGACGAAGCGGCGGGGAACGTCTGCCACCCATCATCTCTCCCTTGAGGGAGGGCCGGAAAATCCTGGAAAGGGACTTTCCGGCCGCCGTGCGCTCTGCTGACGGCCGGAACGGTACGGGAGCCCGGACAGCCTGTCAAGCGGGGCCCCCAGGAGCGGCGGAGCCCAGGGGGCTCGGACCCCAGACTTGACATCAGGACCCGTGGCGGAGACAATGCCCGCCACATGATGGTGCTCGAGCTTCAGCTCGCGATCCTGCTTCTGACCTAGGCGCGCGCCTCCGCGGCGCGCGCCCAGAGCCTCTCTGCTGTCGGAGAGGCTTTTTTGTTTCCCGAGAAAGGAGACGCACATGGCTCCGAAGGCAGGTCCCCCGGCCCCGATGCCGTTCCGCCACTACCGGGCCTTCACCCCCGTGCCGCTGCCGGACCGCACCTGGCCCTCCCGGGTGATCACCAAGGCTCCGCGGTGGTGCAGCGTGGACCTGCGCGACGGAAACCAGGCGCTGATCGATCCGATGGACCCCTCCCGGAAGCGGCGCATGTTCGACCTGCTGGTCAAGTGCGGCTTCAAGGAGATCGAGGTGGGCTTCCCGTCCGCCTCCCAGCCGGACTTCGACTTCGTGCGCCAGCTCATCGAGGAGCACCTGATCCCGGATGACGTGATCATCCAGGTGCTCACCCAGGCCCGGCCGGAGCTCATCGAGCGCACCTACGAGTCGCTCCGGGGCGCGCCGCGGGCCATCGTCCATCTCTACAACTCGACCTCCACCCTCCAGCGCCGAGTGGTCTTCGGGCTGGATCGGGCCGGCATCGTGGACATCGCGGTGCGGGCGGCGCGGCTCTGCCAGGATCTCAACAGCACCATCCCGGAGTGCGACGTGCGCTGGGAGTACTCGCCCGAGAGCTTCACCGGCACCGAGCTCGACTTCGCGGTGACGATCTGCGAGGCGGTGATGGACGTGTGGAAGCCCACCCCGGACCGCCGGATGATCCTCAACCTCCCCGCCACCGTGGAGATGGCGACCCCCAATGTCTACGCCGACCAGATCGAGTGGTTCCTGCGCAATATCCGCGAGCGGGAGAGCATCATCCTCTCGCTCCACCCCCACAATGACCGGGGCACCGCGGTGGCCGCTGCCGAGCTGGCGGTGATGGCGGGCGCGGACCGCGTCGAGGGCACGCTCTTCGGCAACGGCGAGCGGACCGGCAACGTGGACGTGGTCACCCTCGCGCTGAACCTCTTCAGCCAGGGCGTCGATCCCGAGCTGAACTTCTCCGACATCGACGCC
>Ga0137403_10000950_pt1 | contig 23625 bp, 23 predicted proteins | sample CZOMad2_1_16fung_FD_122057 | JGI IMG/M metagenome (GOLD analysis project Ga0137403, IMG submission 122057) | Vadose zone soil fungal communities from Angelo Coast Range Reserve, California, USA - CZOMad2_1_16fungal (Hybrid Assembly) | ecosystem: Environmental > Terrestrial > Soil > Vadose zone...
GCCCTGGATGCGGGCCCCCATCGCGGTCAGCAGGCGTGCGAGGTCGGTCACCTCCGGCTCGCGCGCCGCGTTCTCGATCACGGTCGTGCCCTCGGCCAGCACCGCCGCCATCATGAGGTTCTCGGTGCCGGTCACCGTGACGAGGTCGGTGCTGATGCGGGCGCCCTTGAGCCGGCTGGCCCGCGCCTCCACGTACCCGTTGCGGATGAAGACCTCGGCCCCCAGCTTCTGGAACCCCTTGAGGTGCTGGTCGATGGGCCGCACCCCGATGGCGCAGCCGCCGGGCAGGGCCACCTTGGCGAGGCCGGTCCGCGCGAGCAGCGGACCCAGCACCAGGACGGAGGCGCGCATGGTCGAGACCAGCTCGTACGGCGCCTCGTTGCTCGTCACCTTCGCCACCTCGACGCGCGTGCTGCCGTCAGCCTCGGTCGACACGACGCCGCCGAGCCGCTCGAGCAGCGAGCGGGTGGTGGTCACGTCGGCCAGGTCGGGCACGTTCTCCAGGACCACCGGGTGCGCGGTGAGCAGCGCCGCGCAGAGCGCGGGCAGCGCCGCGTTCTTGGCCGCGCTCGCCGCGATTTCGCCTCGCAAGGGCGCCCCACCTTCGACGATGAGCCGGGTTGCCATCAGCAGCCCTCCCGCCGCGCCGCCGCGGAAGCGCAGATCGCCAGCGTGGTCCGCGTGTCCTCCCAGCGCCCGCCGATGTACCGCTCCACGCCGTTGAGATCCCGTCGGGCCCGGATGCCGGAGAATCCCTCGGCGGCCATGAGCGAGGCGATCGGGCCCGCCTGCTCCTCGCCGATCTCCATCAGCAGCCACCCGCCCGCCTTGAGCACCGGGGGCGCGCCCGCCACGATGCGGCGGATGACGCCGAGGCCGTCCGGGCCGCCGTCCAGCGCCGCGCGTGGCTCGTGGCGCGAGACCTCGGGCGGCAGCGATCCGATCACTGCGCTCGGCAGGTATGGCGGGTTGGCCACCACCAGGTCGAGGCTCGCCGACAGCGAGCCGAGCGGCGCGAAGAGATCGCCCGCGAGCAGCCGCACACGCTCGGAGAGCCCGAGCTCGCGGACGTTTCGGGACGCGACGGCGAGCGCGCCCGACGCGAGCTCGACGGCCAGCACCTCGGCGCGGGCCAGCGTCGAGGCGACCGCGCAGGCGATGGCGCCGCTCCCGGTGCCGAGGTCGGCCATCACCGGGTCCGGGCGGTCCGCGAGCACTTCCAGCACCCACTCCACGAGGCCTTCGGTCTCCGGGCGCGGTACCAGCACGTCGGGGGTGACGGCCAGGCGCAGGCCGTGGAAGTCCTCCCAGCCGAGCAGGTACTGGAGCGGCTCGCGACGCGCGCGGCGCTCGATCAGCTCCCGGTAGTGGGCCGCCTCCGCCGCGGTCAGCCGGCGGGCCGGTTCCACGTAGAGGGCGAAGCGCTCGACATCCAGGAGCCCGGCCAGCAGCCACTCGGCCTCCGGGCGGGCCGTCTCGATCCCGGCCTCCTCGAGCGCGGCGGCCGCGCGGCCGAGGAGCACCGGGACGGTCGAATCCGCGGCGATCCCGATCACGTCACGCTCTCCGCGAGCTTCTGGCTCTGCGCGCGATCGCGCAGGCCGTCGATCAGCTCGTCGAGATCGCCCTCGAGCACGGCGGGCAGCCGGTGCAGGGTGAGGTTGATGCGGTGGTCGCTGACGCGCCCCTGGGGGAAGTTGTAGGTGCGGATGCGCTCGCTGCGCTCCCCGGTGCCGACCTGGCTGCGCCGGTCGGCCGCGATGGCGGCGGCCTGCTCCTCCTGGGCGCGCTCCAGCAGCCGGGCCTTCAGCACCCGCAGGGCCTTCGCGCGGTTCTTGATCTGCGAGCGCTCGTCCTGGCAGGTGACGACCAGGCCGGTCGGCAGGTGGGTGAGCCGCACCGCGGAGTCGGTGGTGTTGACCCCCTGGCCGCCCGGTCCCGAGGAGCGGTAGACGTCCACCTGGATGTCCTTCTCGTCCACCTTCACGTCCACGTCCTCCGCCTCCGGCAGCACCGCCACCGTCACCGTCGAGGTGTGGATGCGCCCGCTCGACTCGGTGGCGGGCACGCGCTGCACGCGGTGCACGCCCCGCTCGTACTTGAGCCGGCTCCACGCCCCGCGGCCCTGCACCAGGGCGACGACTTCCTTGAGACCGCCCACCCCGGTGGGGTGACTGTCGATGACCTCCCACTTCCAGCGCTGCCGCTCCGCGTACTTCGTGTACATGCGGAACAGCTCGGCCGCGAAGAGGCCGGCCTCGTCGCCGCCCGCGCCGGCCCGGATCTCCAGGAAGACGTTCTTGTCGTCGTTGGGATCGCGCGGGATGAGGAGGCCCCGCAGCTCCTCCTCGAGCTTGGCCTGCCGCGCGGTCAGCTCGTCGATCTCGGCCTGGGCCAGCTCGCGCATCTCGCGGTCCGCGTCCTCGGCCAGGATGTGGCGGGCCTCCGAGACGCGGGCGAGCACGTTCTTGTAGTCGTCGAACTTGCGCACCGTATCGGCCAGGTCGGCCGCGGCCTTGGCGGTCTTGGCGTAGACCGCGGGCTGCCCGATCACCTGGGGATCGGACAGCGAGCGGTTCAGCTCGCCGTAACGCTCTTCGATCTGCCGGAGCTTGTCGAACATGGGGGCGCCTCAGGGAGAGAGACCCGGGAGAGGGCGCCGCCGCGACTGGAGACGACCGAGTAACCGATGCTGGATCTGCGGCTCGGAGCGCGGCGCGGCGCCGAGCCGGGCCCTACCCCTCGGTGATCTTCTTCCTCTTGTACTTCTGCTGGAAGCGCTCGACCCGCCCGGCGGTGTCCAGGAACCGCTGCTTTCCCGTGAAGAAGGGATGGCACTTGGAGCAGACCTCCACCTTGATGGTCGGCACGGTGGAGCGGGTGTGAATGACTTCCCCGCAGTTGCAGGTGATCGTCGTATCAACGTAGTCCGGATGAATGCCAGCCTTCACGGCGCACCTCCTAGATGGATCTCAGAGAATAGCAGGGAGCGCGTCAAAAGGCAAAAATCCGGCCTACGCCAGCTGGTTCATCTGGTTCAGGAAGTCCTTGTTAGTCTTCATCATTTTGAGCTTGTCGAGCAGCAGCTCCATGGCCTCGACCGGGTTGAGCTGGGACAGGGCCTTGCGCAGGAGCCACACCTTTTGCAGCTCGTCCTTCTCCAGCAGGAGCTCTTCCTTCCGGGTGCCGGTCTGCTCGATGTTGATGGTCGGGAAGATCCGCTTGTCCATCAACCGCCGGTCCAGGTGCACCTCCATGTTGCCGGTGCCTTTGAACTCCTCGAAGATCACGTCGTCCATCCGGGAGCCGGTGTCGATGAGGGCGGTGGCCATGATGGTGAGCGAGCCGCCTTCTTCCACGTTCCGGGCCGCCGCGAAGAAGCGCCGGGGCCGCTGGAGCGCGTTGGCGTCGAGACCGCCCGAGAGCACCTTGCCGGAGGACGGGATGACCGCGTTGTGGGCCCGCGCGAACCGGGTGATCGAGTCGAGCAGGATCACGACGTCGCGCTTGTGCTCGACGAGGCGCTTGGCCTTCTCGATGACCATGTCCGCCACCTGCACGTGCCGCTGCGGCGGCTCGTCGAAGGTGGAGGAGATGACCTCGCCCTTCACCGAGCGCTGCATGTCGGTGACCTCTTCCGGCCGCTCGTCGATGAGCAGCACGATCAGGTACACCTCGGGGTGGTTCTTGGCGATGGCGTTGGCGAGGTTCTGCAGCAGCACCGTCTTGCCGGTGCGCGGCGCCGCCACGATCAGGCCGCGCTGGCCCTTGCCGATCGGACACAGTAGATCCATCGCCCTGGTAGTCAGGTTGTCCGAGTCGTGCTCGAGCCGGATCCGCTCCATCGGGTAGAGCGGGGTCAGGTTGTCGAAGAGCGTCTTGTCGCGCGCCTGCTCCGGCGTCTCGAAGTTGATCGCCTCCACCTTCAGGAGGGCGAAGTAGCGCTCGCTGTCCTTGGGCGGCCGCACCTGGCCGGAGATGGTGTCGCCGGTGCGCAGGTCGAAGCGGCGGATCTGCGAGGGCGAGACGTAGATGTCGTCGGGGCCCGGCAGGTAGTTGTAGTCGGGCGCCCGCAGGAAGCCGAAGCCGTCCGGCAGGACCTCGAGCACGCCCTCCGCGAAGATGAGCCCGTCGCGCTCGGCCTGCCCCTGCAGGATCTTGAAGATCAGGTCCTGCTTGCGAAGGCCGCTGGTGCCCTGGACGCCCAGCTCCTTGGCGACGTTGTTGAGATCGGTGATGGTCTTGTCCTTGAGCTCGGACAGGTTCATCCGTTTTCCTCCTGCACCGACCGCCCCGCTGGTTTCGGTAGGGATGGGCGGCTCGACGGGGACGGCAGACGGCTTCGGCGAGGGACGCTTCGGGCTACGCTCTGATGAAGAGATGGTCGTCTCCGGCGGGTTGCGTGTGTACGGGTCTACTCTCTAGGAGGTTGGCTACCGTGCTTCGCGAACCACTGTCCCACACGGATTCCAGCCCTGTCAACCCCTGATTTTACATACGGATATCGATGATCGCGCGCTGCTTGATCTCCACGAGCCAGTCCTTGAGCCGCGTGTCGTACTTCTGGCGGTAGAGGATCTCGCGGATCTGGGCGCGCGCCTGGACGAGCGCGTCCCCGGTGAGCGTGTCGCGCGACTCGAGTCGGAAGATGTGATAGCCGACCTGCGAGCGGAAGGGCGTCGAGGCCTCGCCCGGCGTGAGGCGCAGGATCGCGTCCTCGATGTCCTGGGCCAGCTCGCCGCGCTTGAGACTGCCGAGGGAGCCGCCGTCCTTGCCGGATGGATCGTCCGAGTATTCCTTGGCGAGCTCCACGAAGTCCTTCCCCTCGAGCAGGTGCCCGTAGATCTCGTCGGCCCGGAGCCGCGCCGCGGTCCAGCCCTCCTCGCCCTTCGCGGGATCCGGCATCACCAGGATGTGCCGGGCCCCGAAGGTGAGGCCGGTCTCGAGCTTCTCCCGGTTCTCCGTGAGGTACTTGTCGATCTCCTGCTCGGTGACCGAGATGCGCAGCGCGACCTTGCGGCGGATCACCCGCTGGACCATGAGCTGCTCGCGCATGCGCTTCCGGACGCCCTCGAGGGTGAGGCCCTGGGACTTGATCATGGCCTCGAACTCGGCGTCGTCCTTGGCCTTGAGCTTCTTCTGAATGTCGCCGATGGCCTCGGCGAGCTCCGCGTCCTCCACCACCACCTTCTCCCGCTCGGCCTGCTGGAGCTGGATCCGGTTCTCGATCAGGTTCTGCAGCAGCTGGCCGCGCAGCCCCTTGCGCTCCTCGCCGTCGGAGGGCCGCTGCCGCGTCTCGGCCATGTAGTAGATCTCGGCTTCGTCGAGCTCGTACTGGGTGATCGCGTCGTTGTTCACCACGCAGATCACACGGTCCACCACGTCCTCGGAGGCGTGGAGCTGATCCCGCGACGTGAGGATGGGCGCGGAGGCGGACGGCTGCGCCTTGGGCGCTTCCGCCGGTCCCGCCGCCTTGCTCTTGCCGAGCAGCGGCACCCAGGTCGGGATCGAGCAGCCGGAGACCACGAGGGGGAGGAGCAGGAGAGCGATCACCGCGGCCCGGCGCGGGCTCACCGGAGGGCGTCCAGGAGCTTCGCCAAGGCGTCGCGCACCGCGGGCCAGGGTTCGGCAGGGATCCGCGCTTCCACCGTGTACTCCTTTCTCAACTTGAGAGCGCCGCGGCTGGCCGCGATCGTCTTTAGTATCCGTTCAGGTGTAACCGGCGTCGACGCCGCGAAGGTCAGGACCGCGCGCCCGCCGCCCGCCTCGACCCGCTCGATGCCGAGCCCGCGGGCGGCCACCCGCAGCCCCACCACGTCCAGCAGCCCTTCCACCGCGGGCGGCGGCGGGCCGTAGCGATCGGTCAGCTCCGCGCGCGCGTCGGCCACGTCCTCGGGCCGCTCGATCTCGGCCAGTCGCTTGTAGAGCGCCAGCCGCTGATTCACCTCGGGGACGTAGGCTTCGGGCAGGAGCGCTTCCACGTCCGCCGAGATCACCGGGTCGACGCGCTCGGCCGCCGGTTCGCCCTTCAAGTCTCTCACGGCCTCCGCGAGGAGCTTGCTATAAAGATCGAATCCGACCGCCGCGATGTGCCCGTGCTGGGCCGCCCCCAGCAGGTTGCCGGTCCCCCGGATCTCCAGATCCCGCATGGCCAGTCGCAACCCCGCCCCGAGCTCGGTGGACTCCTCGATCACCCGCAGCCGCCGCTGGGCCGTCTCGTCCACCCGCCCGTCGGCGGGCACCAGGAGGTAGGCGTAGGCCTGCTGCCGCTCCCGCCCCACCCGCCCCCGGAGCTGGTAGAGCTGGGCCAGGCCGAACCGGTCGGCCCGGTTGATGATTATCGTGTTCGAGGCCGGAATGTCCAGGCCCGATTCCACGATGGCCGTCGAGACCAGGACGTCGGCCTGGCCGTCCACGAACTTGACCATCACGCTCTCCAGCTCCCGCTCCGCCATCTGGCCGTGCCCCATCACCACCCGGGCTTCCGGGACCAGGCTCTTGATGAAGGTGGTCATGGAGGCGAGCGACTGGATACGGTTGTGGACGAAGAAGACCTGGCCGCCCCGGTTCAGCTCCCGCTCGATCGCCTCCTTGATGACGCCCCGGCTGAACGCGGTGACCACCGTCTCCACCGGCAGCCGATCGAGCGGCGGCGTCTCGATGACCGAGAGGTCGCGCACCCCGGAGAGCGCCATGTGCAGCGTGCGTGGGATCGGGGTGGCGGTGAGCGTCAGCACGTCCACCGAGGTGCGGAGCTGCTTGAGTCGCTCCTTGTGGGAGACGCCGAAGCGGTGCTCCTCGTCCACCACCAGGAGCCCGAGGTTCTTGAACGACACGTCCTTGGACAGGAGCCGATGCGTGCCCACCACCACGTCCACCGCGCCCGCCGCGAGCCCGGCCACCACCTGCTTCTGCTCCTTCGGGCTGCGGAAGCGCGAGAGCAGCTCGACGCGCGCCGGGAACGGGCCGAAGCGCTCCACGAACGTGTTGAAGTGCTGCTGGGCCAGCACGGTGGTGGGCACGAGCACCGCCACCTGCCGGCCGTCGGCCACCGCCTTGAACGCCGCGCGGAGCGCGACCTCCGTCTTGCCGTAGCCGACGTCGCCCGCCACCAGGCGGTCCATCGGCCGGCCCCCGACCATGTCCGTCTTCACTTCCTCGATCGCGCGGAGCTGGTCCGGCGTCTCCTCGAAGCGGAAGGCGGCCTCGAACTCGCCCTGCCAGGGCGTGTCGTCCGAGAAGTGGGGCCGCTCGGCGACCGAGCGCGTGGCGTAGAGCTTGAGCAGGGCCTCCGCCATGTCGCGCAGCGCGGCCCGCACCGATTCCTTCAGGCGCTGCCACGCGCCGCCGCCGAGCCGGTCGAGGCGCGCCGAGCCCTCGGGCGCGCCCATGTACTTGGAGATGAGATCGAGCCGCTCGACGGGCAGGTAGAGCCGGCCGCCGTCGGCGTACTCCAGCAGCAGGAAGTCGGCGTCGTGCCCCTCGGAGGACAGCGTGCGGAGGCCGTGGTAGCGGCCGATGCCGTGCTGCTCGTGCACGACCAGGTCGTTGGCGGCCAGATCGTTGAACGAGGCGATCGCCGCGCCGCGCTGGAAGAGCGGGCGCCGGAGGCGGCGGCGCTGGGCCCCGAAGATCTCCTCCTCGCACAGCACGATGAGGCCGACCGCCGGGATCTGGAAGCCCGCCGCGCACTCGCCCACGATCACCGCGAGGCCTTCCTGGCTCCAGAGCGTCCCCTCGGGCCACGGCTCGAGATCGTGCTCGGCCAGCATCTGGCGCAGCCGCGCGCTCTGCCGCTCGTCGTCCACCACCAGGCGCACCGTGAAGCCCTCCCCCCGCCAGGTACGGATCTCGCCGGCCAGCGCCTTGAACTGGCCGCGGTAGCCGCCCACTCCCCGCGTGCCCATCGAGATCGCGCCCTCGCTGCGCTGGAGCAGCGGCAGCTCGAGGCGCTGGAAGCGCTCGAGCACGGAGGCGAGCGGCGCCGCCGACGGTGCGTCGTCGGGCGGCGCCTCCAGCACGGCGGGATCTTCGAGCACCACCAGCGTCTCGGGCGGCAGGTAGTCCACCAGGGTGACCGGCGCCGCGTCCTTCGAGCCGAGCGGCAGCACGGTCAGCTCGCGGAGCGGCGCGATCGAGCGCTGGGTGGTGGGATCGAAGACGCGCAGGGACTCCACCTCGTCGCCGACGAACTCGGCGCGCACCGGGCGGGCGTGGGTGGGCGAGAAGATGTCCACGATGCCCCCGCGCACGCTCCACTGCCCGACCTCCATCACCGTCTCGACGCGCTCGTAGCCGGCCCCCTGGAGCAGCTCGAGCAGGATCTCGCGGTCGCTGGTCTCCCCCACCGTCATCGTGAACGTGCGGCTCCGGAACGCGGAGGGCGGCGGCACCGGCTCCGAGAGCCCGGAGGGCGTGGCCACGATCACCACCGCGTCGCCGTCGAGCAGGCGCCGGCAGCACAGCGCGCGCTCCGCGTCGGGCTCCCGGTGGCGGGTGCCACGCCAGGAGGTGCCGGTGCCCGAGGGGAACTCGAGGACACGCGCGTGCTCGCCGTCGTCGTCGCCCGCGGCGGGGCCGCCCGAGATCGAGGACACGAAGAACGCGGCGTCCTGCGCCATCCGGTGACGCGGCGACGGGCCCGGCGTGAGCAGGAGGATCGGCCGGCCGGTGCGCTCCCGCAGCGCGGCCACCACCAGGGCGCGCGAGGAACCCCAGAGGCCGTCGGCGCGCAGGCAGGGTGCTCCCTTTGGGAGGGCCGCGAGGAGCTCTTCGAGCGCGGCCCACTTGGACAGAACAGACCCGGCGGGCACGTTCATCACGGACGACAGCACATCAGAGGTATCACCGGCGGCGAGCGGGGTCAAATTCGGGAACCGATGAGCGTCACGGCGGAAGGGGGGCGCAGCCCCCCTCCGAGGTCAACGTGACCCCTGGGCCAGATAGAAGGAGAGCGTCTCCAGCTCGATGGCCAGGTCCACGTTCTTCAGGCGGACGTCCTTGCCCGCCTTGATCCGCCCCGGTGCGAAGTTGAGGATCGTCTTGATCCCGGCCGCCACCAGCTTCTCGGTGACCACCTGGGCGGACTCTCCGGGCACCGCCACGATCGCGATCTGGAGGTTGCGCGCCTTGGCCTCGCGCGGCAGATCCTCCATGGACTGGATGGCGACGCCGTCCACCGCCTTGCCCCACTTGGTCGGATCCTCGTCGAAGATCGTCGAGATCCGGAAGCCCTGCCGGGCGAAGCCCTTGTAGTGGAAGAGGGCGGAGCCGAGATTGCCGAAGCCCACCAGGGCCACCTGCCACTCGCGATCGAGCCCCAGGATGCGCTGCAGCTCGGCCTTGAGGCCGGAGACGTAGTAGCCGATGCCGCGCACCCCGAACTCGCCGAAGTAGGCGAGGTCCTTGCGGACCTGGGCCGAGTTGAGGCTGAAACGCTCCGCCAGCTCCTGGGAGGAGATGGTCTTGATGCCATCTTCCTCCAGCTGTTGGAGACTTCGCGTGTAGACGGACAGGCGGCGCACCGTCATCTCCGGGATCCGGGGAATCTTGAACGGTGACCGTCGCGCCATGTTCGTTCCGGGGCGCTCACTGCGCCCGTCGGGGCCGCCTCGCGGGAATGCCCGCGTGCCGTCCCGGGGCGTGGCCCCGGGACGGTGTCTTCGAATCTGCCGCTACCTTACGACTTGACGAACAGCAGGATGACCGCAATGACGAACACGAACAGCACGAGCGACTCGATGAAGGCCAGACCGAGCAGCATCGCGGTCTGGATCCGGGCGATCGCGCCGGGCTGCCGCGCCATCGCGTCCACCGCCTGCCCGGCCGCCCGACCCTGACCGAGACCGCAGAGACCCGCGGCCAGGCCGAAGCCCAGACCCGCGGCCAGCACCGCGAAGGCCTTGGCCATGTCGGCCCCACCCGCGGCATCCGCGGCCCAGGCCATCCCCGGGACCGCCAGAATCGCCATCATGCTCATGGTGACAATGCGTTGCACGGCTCTCCTCCTTGTTGAGGGTGACTGCGACCTAGTGATGCTCGGCTTCCTCGACCGCCGCCGCGATGTACAGCATGGCCAGCTTGCAGAAGATGAAGGTCTGGATGAAGGCGACCAGGATCTTCAGAGGGAACAGGAAGCCCACCACGAACACGACCATGATCAGCGCGGCGGGCGCCCCGATCACCAGGCCCGCCAGCGAACCGCGGAGGGCCCAGCCCAGCATCCCGTCGAAGCCCATCATGAAGAAGAAGATGGCGAGGAGGATGTGGCCGGCCATCATGTTGCCGAAGAGGCGGAGCGAGAGCGACAGCGGCCGGGCGCAGTGGCTGATGATCTCGATGACGAACATCAGCGGCTTCAGCACCGTCGGCACCGGCCCCGCGAAGTGCTTCAGGTACGGGATGAAGCCCTGCTTGCGGACGCCGATCACGTGATAGGTCACGAACACGATCAGGGCGCACGCCGCGGTGGTGTTGAGGTTCGCGGTGGGCGCCACCAGCCCCGGCACGAGCCCCATGAGGTTCGAGACCAGGATGAAGAGCCCGAGGGTCGCGATCAGCGGCAGGTACCGGCGGCCGCCAGGCCCGATCGTCTCGTCCAGCTCCTTCACGAACTGCTCGAGGACGATCTCCATGAAGTTCTGGCTGCCCGTCGGCACGAGCTGCACCCGGCGGGTGGCCACGAAGGACACCACCACCAGGACCGCCATCGCGATCCACGTATAGAGGATGTGGTCCGGGATGGCCGCGATGTGCAGGATCGGCGGGTGCTCGATCAGCTCCATGTCAGCCGTGTCTCCGCGCGTCGAGCAGGCCCTGCGCCAGCAGCACCGGCGGCAGGGCCGCGAGGCCAATCACCACCGCCACCGGATGCGCCCAGCCCTGCGCCACCAGCAGGCCGAGGGCGCCGAAGGTGAAGAGCTGGCGCAGCCCCATCCGGCTCAGGCGTCCGATCCCGGTGGAACCCTCCGCGATCAGCGCGGTGGCGCGGCCCACGTCGCGGGCCAGCCAGCGGAAGTTGACGAGGGCGATGCCACCGCCGCCGCTCACGCCGGCCGCCGCGGGCACGCCCGCCAGCCACCAGGCGCCCGCGGTCAGGGCGGCCACGGTGGCGGCTCCCGTCCAGGTGACGCGGGCGGCCAGATCAGCAGTCATCGCGGTTCGACTCGTTCAGTGTCTTGATGGTCCTGTAAAAGTTCACGCCGGCCGCTACGATGCCCAATCCGAGGCCGATCAGCAAGAGCCACGGGCTCGTCCCGATGAAGCGATCCGCGAAGTACCCCGCCGCGAGCCCGACGGCCACGCAAGCGAACAGCAGCGTGCCCAGATTGACGAGCTGTGCGGTGTGACTCCGCGACGGCCCCCGCTCTCCCGGAGCCATGTGAACAGGAACACTATCACAGCCCTCCAGGCGAGACAAGAACAGGCAAGTATCTGATTATGTGGAACAAACAGACCAAACACGCGTGTCGCCAGAGAACAAGCGCGGCGAGCGAGAGCGGCTACCCGAAGACGCCGCCCATGCGGGTGCCGGCCATGCGGTTGATGATGGCGACGCTGACGGCGGCGACGATGATCAGGATGACGCCGAGGGCGGCGGCCTCGTTGGCGCTGCCCGCGATGTAGAAGGCGAAGATGCCGTTCGTGATCGACTCCCAGCCGCCCAGGGCCAGGAACAGCACCGCGGAGGCCTCCTGCAGCGAGGTCATGAACGAGAAGAGCCCGCCCACCAGCACGCCCTTCCAGATCATGGGCAGCGTCACGTCCTTGAAGGTGCGCGCCCCCGAGGCGCCCACGCTCGAGGCCGCCTCCTCGAGGGAGCGGTGCACGAGAAGCAGCGAGGCGAACGACCCGCGCACCGTGTAGGGCAGCCGCCGCACCGCCAGCACCAGCGGCATGATGATCCAGAACGAGGTCAGCCCGCGGTCGAAGCCCGGCAGGTCGAAGTGAAACGCGCGGATGTACGCGATGCCGATCGCGGTGCCGGGCACGGCCAGGATCAGGGTATTGATGGCGTCCAGCGCCCCGCGCCCCGGCACGGTGGACCGCGCGAGCAGCCACGCGATGGGCACGCCCACCCCGATGCAGATCACCACCGCCAGCCCCGAGTAGAGGAAGCTGTTGACGATGTACTTCGGCGGCTCAACGATCACGCGCTCGTAGTACTGGAGCGTGTAGGCCACCGGCAGCGGCGTCAGCGCCCAGCCCTTGCCCACCGAGGCCAGCGTCACCCCGATATAGGGGATGAAGGACAGCAGCAGCAGGAAGCTCAGGAAGGCGATGACCAGCCCCTGCCGGGCCGGCGAGAGCCGCCGCCGCTCGATCCGCGAATAGGACAGCGAGGAGTAGTCCTTGATCGCCACGTAGTGCCGCGCGGCCAGCAGGAAGAGGATCGCGAGCAGCACCATCAGCGCCGAGATCACGATGCCCATGCGGAAGATGCGGCGGTCCACGAACTGCACGATGTTGAGATAGGCCTGCGGGGCCAGGAGGTCTTGCACGCCCAGCACCAGCGGCGTGGCGAAGTCGGAGAAGGTCCAGATGAAGACGAGCAGCGCGCCCGCCACGTAGCCGGGCGTGGTCAGGGGCAGCGTGACCCGCCAGAGCTTGGACCATCCCCGCGCGCCCACGCTCTCCGCCGCCTCCTCGAGCGAGGGATCCACCTTGCCGAGCGCGTCCACCACGTTGAGCGTGATCATCGGGAAGAGGTGGAGCGTCTCCACCAGCGCCACCCCGTGGAGGCCGTAGAGGAAGTTGACCGGCTTCAGCATGTCGAAGACGTCCATCAGCAGCACGTTCACGGTGCCCGCGCGGCCCAGGATGAAGGTGAAGCCCAGCACGCCGACGAGCGGCGGGGAGATGATCGGGATCATGGTGAGGTAGCTGAAGAGATTGCGGCCCGCAAAGTCGTAGCGCACCAGCAGGTAGGCCACCGTGATGCCCAGCACCGAGGCGGAGAACACGGTCACCACGCCCAGGATCATCGAGTTCACCAGCGACCGGAGGTAGAAGCGGTCGGTGAAGAACTCCCCGAAGTTCGCCAGCGTCCACCGTCCCGCCTCGTCGGTGACCGCGTCGTAGAAGATGCGCCCGAGCGGATAGATCAGGAAAAGGACCAGGAACGTCCAGATGAGCCCGACGCCGACCGCGGGGCCGACGCGCAGCCTAGACATCGTCGGAGACGGCGAGGGTCACCGAGGGCGGGAAGCTGAGCGTCACCGGCCGGCCCACCGGGAGCGGGTCGTGATGCCACGGATCGCGGATATCCGCCTTGAGCACGAGCCCGGACTCGGTCTGGACGTCGTAGCGGAGCGTATTGCCGAGATAGGAGACCAGGCTCACCCGCCCGTCCACCCGGTTCCCCTCGCCCGAAGCCGGCACGCCCAGCGCCACGTTCTCCGGCCGCACCGCGAGCACGCAGCGCCCCGATACCGCGCCGCTGGCAACCGCCCGCAGCGGCCCCAGCGCGGTGCTCACGACCAGGTCGCCGCCGCGTCCGCCGGCGCCCTGCACCTCCCCGGGCACCAGGTTGTTGGTGCCCACGAAGTCGGCCACGAAGCGGGTGCGCGGTCGCTCGTAGAGCTCCTTGGGCGGCCCCACCTGGAGCACGTGGCCGTCCCGCATCACGGCGACCCGGTCGGAGAGCGACAGGGCCTCTTCCTGGTCGTGCGTCACGTAGATGGTCGTGATGCGGAGCTCCTGCTGCAGCCGCCGGATCTCCGCGCGCACCTGGATGCGGATCTTGGCGTCGAGGTTCGACAGCGGCTCGTCCAGCAGCAGGATGTCCGGGTTCAGCACGAGCGCGCGCGCCAGCGCCACCCGCTGTTGCTGGCCGCCGGAGAGCTGGCCCGGGTAACGCGTCTCGAAACCGGTGAGATTGACCTTGCGCAGCCCTTCCCGCAGCCGCGTGTGCACCTCGGGCGCGGGCAGCTTCCGCAGGCGGAGCCCGTAGCCGATGTTGTCGGCCACCGTCATGTGCGGCCAGAGCGCGTAGTTCTGGAAGACCATGCCGATGCGGCGCTCGTAGGGCGGCAGCCCGTTGACCACCCGGTCGCCGAAGCGGATGGTCCCGCCATCTGGTTGGTAGAACCCGGCCAAGAGGCGCAGCAGGGTGGTCTTGCCGCAGCCCGAGGGGCCGAGCAGGGTGAAGAGCTCGCCGTCCGCCACGGTGAGATCCACGTGATCCACCGCGGTCACCCCCCCGAAGCGCTTGGTGACGCCCTGGATCTCGATGATCATGCCGGGCGCCGCGGCGGCCTCGCTACTTCTTCAGCTCGTCCCACCGGGCCTCGATGTCGGAACGGAACCGGGTCTTGAGCGCCTCCGACCGCTTGGTCGCCACCACCTCGTCGTAGACGTTGGCCACGTCGGCCTCGAAGTAGGAGCGCACGCCGCCGGTGAATTCCACCGCAAGCTCCGCGGTGGAGCCCGGCGCGCCCTGTACCTTGTATTTGGGCGTGAGCGGGAAGAGCCCGCGCTCCATGAACACCTTCTGGCCGCGCTCGGTCAGCAGGAACTCGATGAACGCCCGCGCCGCCTTGGGATTGCGCGCCCCCGCCAGGATGGCCATGGGCTCGGGGGTGACGAAGGCGTTCTTCGGCGCCACGAACTTGATGTCGAAGCCGGCCAGCTTCTCCTCGAAGGCCATGTACGACGGCACCGCGAAGCCGGCCGCGAACTCGCCCTTGGCCACCACGGTGGGCACGTCCCGGCTCCGCGCGGTGAAGTGGCCGGTATTGGCGGCCAGCTTCCGCAGCCAGTCCCAGCCTCGGTCCTCGCCGTGGAGCGAGAGCATCACCTCGTAGGTCGCGTTGGAGGACGACGACCGGGTCGGCGCGCACTGGGCCACCTCGCCCTTGAGCTTCGGGTTGAGCAGGTCGTCCCAGTCCTTCGGCGCGGTCACGCCCAGGCGCTGCAGGCGCTTGGGGTTGTAGACGAGCCCGTAGGGCTCGAGCGCGGTGCCCACCCAGAAGCCGTCCTTGTCCTTCAGCGGGATCGGCTTGGGCTTGCCGATGGAGGCCGGAATGCTGTCCCAGGCCTCCCGGGAGATCTCGACCTTCTGCAGCAGCTTCTGGTCGGCCAGCTTCTCGAAGAGCGCGGATTCGCCGCCCCAGAAGATGTCGACCTCCGGGCGGCCCTTCCACTCGGTGATGCGCCCGTAGGCCACCGGCGTCCCCGCCGGGATCGCGTTCACCTTCACGGTGACGTTCCACTTCTCCTTGGCGTAGTCCGCGAAGGCCTTCAGCGCCGCGTCGTGGATGAACTTGGACACCGGCGTGATCAGGTTCAGCTCGCCTTCGATGGGCGCCTGCGCGAGGGCCGGCGTGGGGACCGCTCCCACCGCCACCAGGGCGGCGACGGCCGTCGTGATGATCGATCGCAGCATCATGCATTCCTCCTCTCGGGTTCGATCCAGCCCCGCGACCGCTCGACCGCGCGGCGCCAGCCGCCGTAGGCCGCCTCGCGCGCGCCGTCGGGCATCATCGGGGTGAACTTCCGTTCGAGCTTCCAGCGGCTCGCCAGCTCGCGGCTCTTCCAGAGCCCCGCGCCCACGCCGGCCAGGTAGGCGGCGCCGAGCCCGGTGGTCTCCGTCACCGACGGGCGCAACACCTCCACGCCCAGGACGTCGGCCTGGAACTGGCAGAGAAAATCGTTGGCCGAGGCACCGCCGTCGACTCGAAGGGTCGTCAGCGGCACGCTGGACTCGCGGTTCATGGTGTCGAGCACGTCGCGGCTCTGATACGCGATGGCCTCGAGCGCCGCGCGGGCCAGGTGGGCGCGGCTGGTGCCGCGCGTGATCCCGACCAGCGTCCCCCGCGCGTAGGGATCCCAGTAGGGCGCGCCCAGGCCCACGAACGCGGGCACGAGATACACGCCGCCGGTGTCCGGCACCGACTCGGCGAGCGCCTGGGTCTCGGCGGCCTGCTTGATGAGACCGAGCCCGTCACGCAGCCACTGGACGGCGGCGCCCGCAATGAACACCGCGCCCTCGAGCGCGTACACCGTGCTCCCCTCCACCGTCCACGCCACCGTGGTCAGCAGGCCCTCGTCGGAGGCGACGGCACGCCCGCCCGTGTTCAGCAGCGCGAAGCAGCCGGTGCCGTAGGTATTCTTCGCCATGCCGGGCTCGACGCAGGCCTGGCCGAAGAGCGCGGCCTGCTGGTCGCCCGCGATGCCGGCCACCGGAATGCCGGGCGGCAGCCCTGACGACTCTCTGTATCCGCTCGGCTCGCCTCCGGCTGCGCCTCGCCGAGCCGCGGTCTCGCCGAACACGCCGGCCGAGGGCTTCACGGTGGGCAAGAGGGCCATCGGCACGCCCAGGATCCGGCACAGCCCTTCGTCCCACGCCCGGCGGTGGATGTCGAAGCAGAGCGTGCGCGAGGCGTTGGACGGATCGGTCGCGTGCACGGCCCCGCCGGTGAGCTGCCAGAGTAGCCACGAATCCACGGTCCCGAAGCACAGCTCGCCGCGCTCCGCGCGCGGGCGCAGCGCGGGATCGTGGTCGAGCATCCAGCGGATCTTGGTCCCCGAGAAGTAGGCGTCCACCACCAGCCCGGTCTTCCGCCGGATCTCGGGCTCGGCCCCGTCCGCCTTCAGCCGATCGCAGAGCGCGGCGGTGCGCCGGCACTGCCAGACGATGGCATTGCCCACCGGGCGCCCGGAGGCACGCTCCCAGAGGACGGCGGTCTCGCGCTGGTTGGTGATACCGACCGCCGCGATCTCGGCCGGCGTGATCCCGGCGGAGGCCACCGCCTGGCCGAGCGCCTGCACGGTGGTGGCCCAGATCTGCGCCGGATCGTGCTCCACCCAGCCCGGCTGCGGGTAGTGCTGGGGCAGCTCCGCGTAGCCGCGCGCCCGCACGCCGCCCTCCGGATCGATCACGAGCGCGGTGGATCCGGTCGTCCCTTGATCCAGGGCCAGGACGAAGCGCCGCGCGCTCACCGGCCGAGCAGCTCCTTGGCGAGATCCGGACGGTCGGTGATGACCACGCCCACGCCCTGCTCGATGAAGCGCGCGATCGCGGCCCGCTCGTTCACCGTCCACACCCCGAGGGTGAGGCCGGCCAGCCGCGCCTGCTTCGCCACCTCCGCGGTGACGAGCGTCTGATCGAGGCCGACGAAGCTCACGCCCGCCTGGCGCAGCGTCTCGAGCTGCGCCCCGACCGTGGCGGGCGGCAGCATGCGCGCCGAGTAGAGCGCGGCCACGCGCGCGTCGGGGCGAACCTGCCGCAGCCGCTGCCACGTCGCGGCCTCGAAGGCCATGACCACCGTGAAGGGAGTGAACCCCTGGCGATCGAGCACCTCGAACACCTTCTCCTCGATCCCCGGGTAGCGCTGACGGCGCTCGTCGGTCTTGATCTCGAGCAGCATCTGCCGCCTCCCCAGCACCGCGAGCCTCACCACCTGGTCCAGCGTCGGCACGCTCTCCTCGAGCACCGCCCCCCCGCCGTCCTTGAGGCGCACCGCCCGCAGCTCCGCGAGCGTGCGCGCGCGCACCGGACCGGTCCCGGTGGTGGTGCGATCGAGCGTGGCGTCGTGGATCACCACCACCTCGCCGTCGCGGGTGAGGTGCACGTCGAGCTCGAGGAAGTCGGCGCCCAGGGCCAGCGCATTGCGGAACGCGAGCAGGCTGTTCTCCGCCCAGAGCAGCGCGCCGCCCCGGTGCGCGGCGAAGAGCGGCGCGATCATGCCCTGCGCCGCCACGGTGACGGATCCCACCACCGCGGTCACCGCGACGAGCCCCAGCGCCAGCAGGAGCGGCCCCCTCACTTCTCGGTCTCCACCAGGCCCTTCACGAACCACCGCTGCATGAGCAGGATGACCGCCACCGGCGGCAGCATCGCGAGCATCGCGGTCGACATGATCAGGTTCCAGTCGGTCTGGGCGTCGCCGGTGCCGATCATCTTGGTGATGCCGATGACGATGGTGTTCATGGTGCTGCTGGTCGTGATCAAAAGCGGCCACAGGTACTGGTTCCAGCCGTACAGGAAGAGGATGACGAACAGCGCCGCGATATTGGTCCGCGAGAGTGGCAGCAGGATGTGGCGGAAGAAGCGGAGGGGGCCGGCCCCGTCGATCTTGGCCGCCTCCACCAGCTCGTCCGGGATGGTCATGAAGAACTGCCGGAAGAGCAGGGTCGCGGTGGCGGAGGCGATCAGGGGCAGAGTGAGCCCACCGAAGGTGTTGATGAGGTGGAGATCGGACACCACCTTGAACGTCGGGATGATCCGCACCTCCACCGGCAGCATCAGGGTGATGAAGATCATCCAGAAGAACACCATGCGGAGCGGGAAGACGAAGAACACCACCGCGTAGGCCGAGATGAGCGACACCGCGATCTTGCCCACCGCGATCACCACCGCCATCACGAAGCTGTTGGCCATCATGCGCGCCACCGGGGAAGCCTTGACCCGCTGCCCGCTCCCCTGCGTCCACGCCTGGGTGTAGTTCTCCACCCCGTGCGGGCCCGGGTAGAGCGGCAGGTCGCCGCGTCCGATGGTCGCCGCGTCGTGGGTCGAGCCGATCAGCGCGGTGTAGATGGGGAAGGCGAAGATCACGACCCCGGCCAGGAGCAGCGCGTGGGGCAGCCAGGAGGCGCGCGACTTGCGCTCGACCATCAGTAGTGGACCCGCCGCTCGACGTAGCGGAACTGCACCGCGGTGAGCGTGATCACGATGATCATGAGGATGACCGACTGGGCCGAGGAGCCGCCCAGGTCCAGGTTGATCACCCCGTCCACGTAGACCTTGTAGATGAGGGTCTCGGTGGCCTTGCCGGGCCCGCCCTGGGTCAAGGCGTGGATGGTGCCGAAGGTCTCGAAGAACGCGTAGACGATGTTGACGACCAGGAGGAAGAAGGTCGTGGGCGACAGCAGCGGGAAGATGATGCTCCAGAAGCGCCGGGCCGGACCGGCCCCGTCGATGGCCGCGGCCTCGATGACCGGCTTCTGGATGGACTGGAGCCCGGCCAGGAAGAAGAGAAAGTTGTAGCTCACCTGCTTCCAGCTCGCGGCGAGCACCACCAGGAACATCGCCTGCACCCCGTTGAGCTTGTAGTCCCAGACGACGCCCCACCGGCGCACCGCCTGCCCCAGCACCCCGATGGACGGGTGGAAGATGAAGAGCCAGAGCACCGCCGCCACCGCGGGGGCCACCGCGTAGGGCCAGATCAGCAGGGTCTTGTAGGCGGTCACTCCGCGGATCCGCTTGTCGGCCATGACCGCGAGGAGCAGCGCGGGGGCCATCGACAGTACGGTGACCGCGAGCGTGAAGAAGAGCGTGCGCGCCGCCGCGCCCCGGTACAGCGGGTCGGTGAGGACGACGCGGAAGTTATCGAACCAGACGAAGTTCTGCCGCAGGCCAAAGGCGTCCTGCAGCAGGAACGACTGGTAGACCGCCTGCCCGGCCGGCCAGAAGAAGAAGACGATCGTGACCAGGAGCTGTGGCGCCACGAGCAGGTAGGGCAGGACCTTGCCGTCGAAGACGACCCGGCGCTGCATGGCGCGTCAGCGGCCGCGTCCCCTCCCGGCTACGAGCGGTTCGCCCGCTCGAAGTTGCGGAGGACGGTATTGCCCCGCTGCACCGCGTTGTCGAGCGCCTGCTGCGCCGACTGCTGCCCCTGGAAGGCCTTCTCCAGCTCCTCCTGGATGATGCTCCGGATCTCCGGCATGTTGCCGAGCCGCAGGCCCTTCGAGTTCTCGGTGGGCGCGGTGCGCGTCATCTGGAGGAACGGGATGTCGGTGCCGGGATTCTGCTGGTAGAAGCCGGCGGCCTTCACCCGCTCGTAGCCCGCGAACGTGACGGGGAGGAAGCCGGTATCGGTGTGCCACTTGGCCACCACTTCGGGACGGCTGATGAAGCGGAAGAACTCGGCCACCGCCTTGTACTCCTCGGGCTTGCGGCTCGGCGAGGTCATCACCCAGAAGGCGGCGCCGCCGATGATCGAGTTCTTGGGCGCGTCGGGCGTGCCCGGGTAGTACGGCAGCATGGCCGCGCCCCACTCGAACTTGGCCTCGCGCGCGATGCGGGCGCGCAGCCCGGACGAGGCGTGGATGATCGCGCACTCCCCGGAGGGGAAGAGCGCGTCGCCCGCCGCGTCGCGCCCGCCGTACTTGAAGCTGCCTTCCTTCTGCATGTCGATCAGGGTCTGCACGTGCCGCACGTGCAATGGGCTATTGACCTTGAGCTCCGCGTCGAGACCGGCCAGGCCGTTGCCCTTGGTGGCCAGCGGCACGTTGTGGATCGCGCTGAACTGCTCGAACTGCGCCCACGTCGGCCACGCGGTGGTGAAGCCGCACGGGCTCGCGTTGGCGGCCCGGATCTTCTGGGCGGCGGCCCGCAGATCCGTCCAGGTCTGGGGCGGCTTGCTCGGATCGAGCCCCGCCTTCTTGAAGGCGTCCTTGTTGTAGAACATGATCGTGGTCGAGCTGTTGAACGGCATCGCCATCATCCGGCCGTCGGGCAGGCTGTAGTAGCCGGCCACCGAGGGCAGGTACGCGGCGGGGTCGAACGCCACCCCGGACTCGCGCATCAGCTCGTGCACCGGCTTGATCGCTCCGCGCGCGGACATCATGGTCGCGGTGCCCACCTCGAACATCTGCACGATGTGCGGCGCGTTGCCCGCCCGGAACGCGGCGATCGCCGCCACCATGGTCTCCGGATACGAGCCCTTGAAGGTGGCGTGGACCTGGTACTGGGTCTGGGACTCGTTGAAGTCGGTCGCGATCTTCTCGAGGATGCCGCCGAGCGGCATGGCCAGCCCATGCCAGAACTCCACCGACACGCGCGGGGACTGGGCCCGCGCCGGCTGCGCGTGGTGTCCCAGCGTTGCCGCGCCCACCAGCACGAGCGCCAGCGCGATCCACCACCAGGACTTCTTTGTCTGTGGCATGGGTTCCCTCCGGTGTTCTTGTGGACTGTAGTGTCTCAGGCTATCGATCAGGTATCTCGGCCGGGTTGCGGCCGAATCACGTTTCCGTATCGCCTCGCGAGGGAACGGCCCGCGAGCGCTCGGAATATAGCACTGTTGACCCGGCTATGGCCGCTTCTCGTAGACCGCGGTGTACCCGGTCCGGGCGGAGCGCGCGTAGAGCTGCGCCTTGTCGGGCCCGTAGGTGAGCGTGATCAGGATGGACTGGTTCCCGACCTTGTAGTTGAGCTGGACCTCCTGGCCGGCGACGGAGTACTGGCCCCCCAGGCGCCGGCCGTCTGACGTGATCGAGGTCATCCGGCCGTCCGGGGCGAACTCGAGCCAGTCCTTCTTGTCGCCGTCCGGCGAGCGCGCCAGCTCCCAGCGGCCGAGCAGCCACGCGTCGTCGGCCGCGCGCGCCGGCGCGACCGGGCCGAGCACCAGCGCGGCGACCAGGAGGAGCACCAGACCACGGGCCAGACGCACCGTCATCGGTGCCGGAACCGGCGGCTCAGCTCCACGTGCTGGGAGTACGCCTCGAGCTCCGCGTCGAGGCGGCGCGGCGTCCAGCCCGCCAGCTCGGCCATGCGCGCGGCGATGGGCTCCGCGCAGTCGAGGCCCTGGCAGCGGCTCTGGCCGATGCCGGTGCGGCGCAGCAGCACGTCCTGCAGCGACACCGCCAGCTCCTCGCGGACCGCGTGGTGGAGCTGGGCCACGATCTCGGGGTTGTTCGGGCAGAGGCGCTCGAAGCCGTCGGGCAGCTTGCGCCCCAGCTCGAGCACGCGCGGGAAGGCGCGGCCGTAGGTCTCCACCAGCGTCCTGAGCGTCGCGCGGGAGAGGCCCGTCGCCGCCATCTCCTCCGACACGTCCATCCACGCGCGCACCTCGATCTTGCCGGCCGCCTCGTCGGTGCCGTCGAGCATCGCGCGCGCGGTGCGCGAGGCCTCCTTCCGGCCCAGCACGCGCATCACCCGGTCGCCCACGTTCTCGGCCAGGCTGCGGAAGCAGGTCAGCTTGGTGCCGGTGATGGAGAGGAAGCGCCCATCCGGCCCCTCCGGGATCACCCGGTGCTCGCGCGAGACCGCGGACGCGGAGCGGCCCGGCTCGAAGGAGAGCGGCCGCACGCCCGCGTAGGTGTAGGCCACGTTCTCGAAGGCGGCGCGCTTGTCCGGCAGCACCTTGGCGACCTCGTCGAGCAGGTAGGTCACCTCCTCGCGGGTGGCCCAGACGCGGTCGGGATCGCCGTCGAAGTCGGTATCGGTGGTGCCGACGAGCGAGAAGCCGTGCCACGGGATGACGAAGATCATCCGCTCGTCGTGCGTGGAGAGGTACACCGCGCGGTCGGTCATGCGCGGCAGGAGGCAATGGATGCCCTTGGTGGTGCGCAGCAGCCGGGGGCTCCGGTCGGCCACGCCCGCGAGCACCCGCAGGCGGTCCACCCACGGCCCCCCGCAGTTCACGATGGTGCGCGCCTTGACCGCCTGCACCTGGCCCGAGAGGAGATCGCGCACCTGCACTCCGTCGAGGCCGCGGGCGCCCGGCACGAACGCCTCGACCTGGCAGTAGTTGAAGACGCGGGCTCCGTGGCGCGCCGCCGAGAGCACGTTCTCCAGGCAGAGCCGCTCCGGGAAGAGCAGCAGGTCGTCGAAGTAGTAGCCGGCCCCGCGCAGGTCCTCCGCCCGCACGTTCGGCTCCATCGAGAGCGCGGCCTCGGGCCGCAGCACGCGGTAGCGGTCGCTGTTCTTGCCGGGGGTGAGCAGGTCGTAGAGCCACATGCCGAGGCGCACCTTGATGAGGCCCCGCGAGGCGCCACGGTACACCGGCACCAGGAACGGCAGCGGGCGCACCAGGTGCGGGGCGAGGCGCTCGAGCGTCTTCTTCTCGCGCAGCGACTCGCGCACCAGCTTGAAATCGCCCAGCTCGAGATAGCGGAGCCCGCCGTGGATCAGCTTGGAGGACTTCGACGAGGTGCCGGAGGCGAAATCGCCCTTCTCGAACAGCGCGACCGAGGCGCCGCGCAGGGCCAGATCACGCGCCACTCCCGCCCCCGCCATGCCGCCGCCGATCACCACGGCGTCCAGCGCGGCGCCGTCAAGCCCTTCCAGCCGATTCGCGGGCGCGCTCACTCGACCAGGTCCTCGATGGATCGTACCACGTGGTCCGGAGCGACCGCCGCGATTCGGGGGTCGTCCGCCCGCGTGACGCCGCTCAGGACGAGCACGGTGCCGAGCCCGAGCCGCCGTCCCATCACGATGTCGGTGTCGATGCGATCGCCCACCATCACCGCCTCCGCCGCGGGGACGCCCAGCGCGGCGAGGGCGACTTCCAGGATGATCGGCGACGGCTTCCCCACGATCGTCTCCACCTTCCGGTCGGTCACCGCCTCCACCGCCGCGATCATCCCCGCGCAGTCCGGGATCTCGCCACCCTCGACCGGGCAGGTGCGGTCGGGATTGGTGGCGATGAGCCGCGCGCCCTGCTTCACCGCCTGCAGCGCGGTGTTGAGCTTGGCGTAGTCGAAGGTGCGGTCGAAGGCGATCACCACCCAGCGCACGCGGTCGTCCGCCCGCACCTCGAAGCCGTGGGCACGCATTTCCTCGAGCATCGGCGGCTCGCCGATCACGAAGACCGGCGCGCCCGGATCGCGGTCGCGCAGGTAGCGCGCGAGCACCAGGGACGAGGTGATGACGTCGTCGGGCGCGGCGGGCACCCCCAGGCG
>Ga0137403_10002268_pt1 | contig 23623 bp, 34 predicted proteins | sample CZOMad2_1_16fung_FD_122057 | JGI IMG/M metagenome (GOLD analysis project Ga0137403, IMG submission 122057) | Vadose zone soil fungal communities from Angelo Coast Range Reserve, California, USA - CZOMad2_1_16fungal (Hybrid Assembly) | ecosystem: Environmental > Terrestrial > Soil > Vadose zone...
CCGGGGTAGGCTCCTGAGCGGAAGCGCGAGCATAACAACTCATTCAACCGGAGCGGAATCAGCTTGAATGTCATCGTTAACTTGGATGCTGCTCGGCAATTCTTCCCGCCCGGTTAATTCGGGCGTTCGGCTCTTCCGCAGTCTAATGAGAACTCAGATACCGGTAGTTGTGATGTTTCTTCTGACGGCCTTTGTTGTTCAGACGGCCGTTAGAGTTGAAGTTCTGAATTTTCAGGCTGGTAACTATCTTCCACGTACAGATCGCAATTTGGATGGTTCTCTTGCCGACGGGAAGTGGCGGGTATCGTTGGAAAATAGTCCGCGTGATCAACTTCGTGGTCTAGTGGCGACATTCGGCCTCCTCCAGTATCTACTGGCCCCGCTCCTGTTGATTTTCGCGATCATGATGCTTTTGAAATCTAGCAGATCCTGGGTCAAGATTGGTGCGACGCTCAGTTTAGTTGTATCAACCATTGCGATGTCACTCATGTTTTACCGCGAGTATTATGAAAGCTTGGGATGGTGAATCCGACGCGAGCCGAACGTAACGTAGGACCGGAGCGGCGGTAGCTCATCTCTCAAGTTGTTAAGTTCCACCGAGGCTGCTGTAATCGCGCCGCCCGGTCAACGTGAGCGTTCGATGGCTTCTTAGTCTCATGCGATTCAAAATTCACCTGCCGATTTTATTCTTTGCCATAGTCCTCAATGCTGAGCTGATTTGTGCCCAACAAGCGAATGCCAAAGATCCGTGTAACGAGCTTCGGTTTCTTGCACTGATGAATGAAGCTCCAACAATCGATGCGACAGATGTCCGAAAGCTGCCGCAGTGTTTCAGTGGGAAATTCATACGGCTCGTTGGCATCTACCGCATAGCCTTTGAAAATTCGGACCTATATGATCCTACCGATGAGAATGGTCGGACATGGATAACGTTTGACCCGTTCTACTCCGTGGTTAAGCGATGTAGCGATGCTGAAGCTTTACGTTTGCTAAACCCCAAGAATGGTGGGACCTTTGGTTTTGTTGCCATGGGCATCTTTCGTGGACCAGAGCCTCCCAAGTCTGTTGATCCGAAATTACCTGCATCGTTACGAGAGCGTCTTGAACGAACGCCGCTTGGCTACGGTCACTTGAACGGGTGGCCAAACGAATTCCGGGTAATCTGTGTAGAGAAGATCGTGTACTTTTCGGGAGATGGCTCGTTCATTGAATTTCAGAAACCCGAAGTCCGCAAACGAATCCTGAATTGGTATGCTAAGAATCGCTCGCGTTAACCGCCATCGAACAAGCGCTTGGAGCGGACTCGCCATGAGCGGGCTTCCTTGGTGAGTTGAGTGGGCGAGCCGCTCAAGCGCAACGTTAGCCCGCTCACACAGTATCTTGCGAGAAACGAGAAAGACACACACGCTTTGACTCGACTCTTGAGTAAATCGTTGGGAGGAGTAGTTTTCGCACTCGCTACTCTCTTGTTCATTGCATTTACGGCCTCAATAAACGCGTCTCAGAGTATGGGTGGCCCGATGAATATGTCACCCTCTTCTGAAGAATGGTTTTACATCGTTCTGGTGATTGATGCACTTCTTCTCATTAGCGCATGGCTTGGAATCAAATTGTTTGGATTCAGAAGGCAAGCCATTTGGGGGTTGAGTTTATTGGTAGGGATCGTGATTCTGGTTCTCGGAGTGAGAAATCACATCCAGGCGCCACCTCTCGACGGAGTTAACTAAACAAATATGATGGCCGTGCCGACTTTTCTCCATTACGCGGTGTATAGCTTTGTTGCGCTCCTTTTGATTGGCGGAGCTTTGTTAATGAAGCGCAGGCCATATGATATGAGTACAACCCGTGACGCCGCGGGCTAACAAGCGCTTGCAGCGGACTCGCCGGTGAGTAGCCTTTATTCGAAGTTGCGTGGGCGAGCCGCTGAAGCGCAACGTTATGCGCTTCGAGCTAGCGTCAGCCGACTACGAGGCACGGCAGTCTTCTCTTCGTTATTGAGGAGTAACTTTTCATGGCCCGGTCCAGCCCGCTGCTGAACAAAGCGATTTTCGAGGTAGTCGATAACCAGATTCGTGATGGCAACCCTCCCGCCACGAAAGAAACATTCGATCGTCTGGTTGGTGAGGGGATAGCGCGAGATGAGGCCCGCCGTTTAATAGGTTATGTCGTCGCGAGTGAGATCTTCGACATCCTCAAGCACCAGCAACCTTATGACGAAGACCGCTACGTGACGGCTCTTAGGAAACTACCGGAATTGCCGGAGTAGGTCGAAAAGTGGCGCGCATGAGATGGCGGACGCCGCGCATAACAACCTGTTGCAGCGGAGCGCGCGGGATAGCGTGGTTCTCAAGATGCTTCCTGGCGGTGCGGGTTGGATGCTTTTCGCCCGCGCCCGCTGAACAGGAGCGTTCGGCGGCTCGCATTGATGGGCAAAGAGCGAGAAACGTAATCATGAGGAAAACCTTACTGTTCGTTTATACACTTGCGACCAGCTTACTGTTGTCTAGTCCTGTTCTTGGTCAATCTCCGGCCAAAACTGAATCTAACCAGATGCGGCGCGTCAAACGTCAGGTGCTGACTTCGACATCTCTTCCTCCTATCCGCATTAAGTTTGATAAGGCCTTTACGTACGTCGGCTCACAGAGTTTTATCTTGTTTGATAGGGCGCAAGTGGAGCAGCACTTCTTTGTTAACGTCGATAAGCAGAAGCGTATCAAGCGTATGTACATGATGCAGTTTGAAGGCTATCTGCCCAACATCAAAGCTACATACGATTACCCTCTCACAAAAACCGTTACTCTTGGCGGGCAAACATACATCGTAAATGCCGAAGGCATTCCGAATGTTCCTGCCGCGCTCAAGCAGAATCCACAATCAGATGTCACTCGCGCCGCGTCATTTCTGGAGAGCAAAGGTTATCGCATTAGTGAGTCAATAATGTTTCAGCGTTTCGTGCGTCTGGTGGATGACGCCAAACGCCACGAGTTCATTTTGCTTTACGTTGAAGATGCAGTCACAGGCGCTTCCGCCGAAAATGAGAAAGTCAGGCAAGAGTTTTCAGGCCGAGCGTTGAAGGGTTTCAGGATACTAAAATAAAGAAGCAACTTGCCGGTGAAGCCGCCGCCGAACAACTCGTTGGACGCGAGCGGCGGGATCGTATTTCTCAACTTGCCTATTGCGGCGAAGCGGGCTTTGAATCGCGCCGCCGCGTCAACTCAACCGTTATGCCGCTAAATTCTGACGGAACAGTGGTATGAGAAATCGTCAGTTCCGATTCGCGTATTTCACGCCAAAATACGAGGAAACCCTCGCCTTCTATCGGGAGTTCCTGGAACTTACCGTTATCGAGGCGTGGGACCGTACACCTGAAGATAGAGGGACGCTCTTTGGCGCTGCTTCCGGTGTGATTGAAGTGCTGGCCTTACCGGACAGCGGGCAATCCGACCACCTCTGGGATGCGAGGCCGCCGCAGGGCGCCTTCATGGTAATCGAGGTGAATCATGTGGAGTGGCTCTACCACTGTGCGGTCGAGAGAGGTCTGCCGATTCAAGAAGCATTGAAAGAGCAACCGTGGGGTCATCGGGGCTTCTGTGTCCGTGAGCCAAACGGACTGACGATCTACTTCTTTAGTGAGTTGGAGAATGGCTAGTGTAAGACCGCGGCATAACAACACGTTGGACCGGAGCGGCGGTAGCGCATTTCTCAAGTAGCTTGTTTAATCTAAAGTTCTTCTAATCGCGCCGCCCGGTCAACGTGATCGTTCGGCTTCTATTGAATCACGATGAAAGTGTTAGTCATATTGATGGCGTTAACGTCCTCCTGTTCTTCGTTGCAACAAACACAGGGAAATAACGCCACGCCTGTCCAAGAGCGCAAGGAACAGCAGTTGAATACTCCAAAAGATGGTTGGGAACCTATCTTTTTCGAGGCCATCAATGAACGCGCAAAGATGGCCAATCTTAAAACTCTTAGGGCTGGTGCTTTGGCTGAAAGTGATCTGGAGGTTCGCGTATGGCACGGGTTCGGTCTTACTGCGTTGGAGGGGTTCGTCCTCAAGCGCGCTGCAGGAAAATGGTCGGCCATTCATCTGGAAGGCATACACCCACGATTACCTCGAAGCGAATACCAAAAGACTTTGCAGGCGCCCAAATCAGGCTGGGAAATGTGTTGGCAACGGCTGGAAGAAGCGGGAATCTTAACGCTTCCAGATGCGTCGGCGATTGGCTGCAGCACAATGGTCATTGACGGGATGAGCTATGTCGTAGAATTCAATAACAAGGGAACGTACAGAACCTACCTGTACGACAATCCAAGTTATGCAAAATGCAATGAAGCTAAACAGATGATCAAGGTCGGCAGTGTTATTTCTGAAGAGTTTGGCGTCCCGGAAATGGGTACAAATGAATAATTCATCTGACGAAGCCGAACAAGCTGTTGCACCGGACGGCTCGACAGCATCCTTCTCACACAGGCTTGTTACTTCGTTGCTTGTGTGGTGATCGCTCGCCGCCGGTGAACAGCAGCGTTCGGCGCATCGTTTTACAAGAGGCGCTGTGGCTATCCACGTTCTTTATATTCTTCGCAAGCCCCATGCTGGCGGGCATGAAGGTACTCGTATATGTCGGATTCCTGGTGCTGGGCATTCTTGCCGCGCGCGGCGCACGGTGGGCGTTTATCACTTTCGTAGTGCTTGGCATACTCTACTTTCCGGCTAGCGTCGGGTTTCATTTGCATCCGCAGCCATGCGAGGGTCTGCCTAACATGGCGTTAGCAGTCTATTCCTTAGGCAATTACGGACATATTGTGTTGTTCGTGTTGTTCTTCATCATGACCAGCGCGCAATTTAACATGTCGCGTTGGTCTGGGTTTGTGTGGGCTGCCGCGGCTTGTGTTGCGATGGGAATACTCGTGGAACTGGCTGAAGGTGTCAGTGGTACCCACCATTGTCGCACACGCGATCTGATTCCTGATGCGGCTGGAATTATGATCGGCGCCGGAATTGTTTTTCTGTGGAACCGAATTCGAACTAAACCGCTTACTGCTTAGGGGGCGCCCCAACAAATCGTTGGATGCGCGCGGCGGAGCGTGTTTCGCAACTTGATCTGTCCGACGACGGTTGAATGAAATCGCGCCGCCGCGTCAACTCAACCGTTAGTTGGCTACTGTTACAAATGCGAGTCGAATTCAATTACACGATTGACGATATTCTGGACGTTCAGATGCGCCTTTTGAAGCGCTCGCGTGCGGCACGAGCATGGCGTTGGCGAAACCTTACTCTCACATCTTTACTGTCAGGCGCTTTCCTCTTCGCTGTCATCCCCGAAGGAATTATTGGTCGGCTTGTAATGGGGAGTATTGGTGTGTTGTCAGGTGCTGCGGTTTACCTCGCTCTAAACGACGTTACAGTAAAGCGTAGATTGCGCAAATGGTGTGAAGAGAATGCTGGCACTGATAGAATCTTTACCTGTGACGTTGAACTAAGCGACTCAGGCGTTCACACAAACTCGAACGGCACGCAGATTATCTACGCTTGGGCCAATGTAAACGAGATTAAGGAAACCGAGGATTCTGTTGATATTTACTTCGAAAAAGGCGGGCTAGTTGTGGTAAGAAACCGGGCGTTCACTTCGCCCGCGGACCGTGAGCGTTTCATTGAGCTTGCAAAGCAATATTCGGACGCGGCGCGTAAATCCTCTGAACCCAACGACGCCAGCTAACAACACGTTGGACCGGAGCGCGGGGCGCGTGTTTCGCAACTTGATTGGTTGAATTGAATGTTGAATGTAATCGCCGCGCCCGGTCAACTCAAACGTTTCGGCGCCTTCCCTTGATTATGATTTCGCTAAATGGAAAAGAATGGTCGGCGTTGAATCATGCATACGGCAGCGCGGAGAACATCCCTTTACTCTTATATAATCGTCAAGCGCGTGAGCCGTTAGCTTTGTGGTCAGAGTCGCTTCTTAAAACCGTCAAGCGTGGTAGTCCCTAACTGAGCGCATCTAACAGCGCTTGCAGGGACTCGCCGGTGAGTGGCTTTTTTGGTAAGTGGCGTGGGGCGAGCCGCTGAAGCGCAGAGTTAGGCTTACCATTGGGTGGCCATGAAGAAGATCGTAAAAGTAGTCATAGTTATACTGTCCAGCATCGTCCTCACGGTGGGAGTAATCGCGCTCCGCATCTACACCTACTGCAATGCCTCTCCTGACGTACAGGCCGACGCTGCCATTGTCCTCGGTGCTGCCGTTTGGGGAACAGAAGTCTCGCCGGTCTTGAAGGAGCGAATTAACCATGCCCTCGACCTGTATCGGGCGGGCAAAGTCAAGAAGCTGATCTTTACCGGCGGGCGGGGAAATAGCGGCGAGTTGACGGAATCCGCTGCCGCCAGGGAGTATGCGATTTCTCGCGGAGTTTCGGCAGCTGACATCCTGATCGAAGAGAAGTCCCATACCACCTATGAGAACATCCTGTGTGCGAAAGAGGTGGCGGATGCCCAGGGACTGAGGAAGGTGCTGATTGTGAGCGATCCTTTGCACATGAAGAGGTCAGTGGAAATGTCAAGAGACGTGGGATTCGAGGCTTACCCTTCGCCGACGCCGACGACAAGATTTGAGAGCGTGCGCAGTCAGGCAGGTTTGTTGGCGCACGAGACCTATTATTACATCGGCTACTTGCTGCGACGGCCCTTTCTGAAGAAGGTAGCGCATGCGTGAGGAGGTAAGTCTAACAACGGCATGCACCCGACGCCCCATCAGCGTGCCTCTCATGTACTGGACACGACCATGAAAATGTTTATACCAGCAGTTGCATTTTGTCTTGTCACATTTGTCTCCATTGCCGCTGTCTTTCCTTCGTTACAGTCTCTTGGAACGGATCAGCATACGGAATGGATTGCCAAGTGCCTCAAAGAAATCGAAAGCATCAAGGTTGGCATGACGAGGGACGATCTTCTGAGGGTGTTCAAAGAAGAAGGTGGTATCTCAACGAGGGAATGGCGGCGTTACGCTTATCATGATTGTCCGTATATCAAAGTTGACGTGGAGTTCCAGCCGGTCGGTGACCCAGATAATAAGGTGAGTCAGAGCCCAAAAGATAAGATCATCAAAATCTCCAAACCGTTCCTTGAGTGGTCGATCATGGATTGAAGTTGTTTGGGTAAGGTATCCTCGGTTGCGCAGCATAAGTGCTTGCAGCGACTCGCCGGTGAGCGGCTTTTTGGTAAGTTGAGTGGGCTCGCCGTTGAAGCGCATCAGCGTTGGATGCTTCGTTATTCGTTCGTTACATGGCTCACGTTACAATCAAAATCTATGAGAATGGCGGTGCCGCCACGCGTCCAGACCGAGTACTCATTCGTACGGTTCGCGTTGAAACCTCTTCTGATAAACGGCTCACCAGTAAACGTGCTGGCCAGCTTCTAGCGAGGGAGTTTCCGGATTTCAAGAGTGCTCGAAATGGGATGATAAAAACCGATGAAGGTTGGATGGCTATGAGGAGTGTTCGCCCTACCGAACATTGCTCTTTCCATTACATTTGGGAAAGTGCTTTGGTCGCGGAGGACGTTAACTCCTAGTCCGCGCCGCTCTACGACGGAACGCGCATCCAACACGTCGTTGGACCGAAGCGCGGGGAACGTGTTTCGCAACTTGATTGATTGAATCGAAGGTTGAATGTAAAGGCCGCGCCCGGTCACCTTTCGGCGGCTTTGCTAGATCGTTGATTAAAGACTCCTCGCCCGCGCCCGGAGCGAATCTCCAGCACGAAGCGAGGGAACGGAGCCTAGAAGTGAAGCACAGTACGAACTCCCGAGAAGACGACTCCCTCAGTTTAATCGCAGATAAGCGAGCGGAAGAGTACTTCTCGAAGCAACAGGCCGCTCGGCGGGCAAAGCTCAAATCGTCCATGCTCGAGCTTCGGGAAAAACTCGGCCTTCGGCCGGAATAAACGCTTGAGGATTTTATGGGACTATCTCCATCGAAAGGCTACGTTCACAATGAAGCAGAGATGGAGTTGGATCCCGAGGTCGCCAAGGGCATTGACGATTTCTTTGACGCGTTCGTTCGTGTCTACCTCGGCGACACCGAATTAGACGAGGCTTTTGGGAAACCAATGGATGGAGCCTAACCGTACGATACGAGCTGTCTGCTTTCTGGGAGTAACTTCGCCTCCCGGCTTACGGTGCCTCTAAACCTGGACGCATTTCTACGTGACGCGCCGAACAAAACGTTGGACCGGAGCGCGTGGAGCGCGCTCTTTAACCTGATTATTGGAATCGAAGTCGTCGCTAATCGCTGCCCCCGGTCAACTCAATCGTCATGTTCTTTCCAGTTGATGAAGGTATTTCAATTCACAGCTTCAATCTCTGTCCTGGCAGTCGCTGCTTCGTTCGTCTTGGTTGCTTGTGTATCGACGAACCGTCGCGCCGAAATGACTGCTGAAGCGAGAAAAGAGGCTATGGTTATCACACTGGAATGGGGACGCCTCGCTCCTTTTCCGCCATCAGCTCGAGAAGTCACAATCAAAATCGAAGGAGGATCCTTCACGCGAACATTTCGTTCCCACTTCAAAGCACCCAGGCACGATATTGAAACGTGGATTAAAGCGTCACCCGGACTGTTGAGTGCTGAATCAACTTATGGTGACGGAAAAAGAAAATACATAATCAAACCTGGTGGAGGAGCAAACCGCGCGGAGGTCACAATCGGAGATGATGACTCAGTCGAAATCTATACGAGTTGGAGTTGATCCCGGAGCAGAACATAAGCGCTTGCAGCGGACGCGCCCGTGAGCAGCCTTTATCGTTAGTTGCGTGGGCTCGCCGCTGAAGCTCAGCGTTATATGGCTTCTGATGAACAACGGAGCCTCTCATCGACAACTTACCGCACGATGCAGTTGTCGCCCGGCCGCTGAAGCGCATCAGCGTTATGCGTCAGGTGATTCGGAGGTATAGGGTTATGGATGACGAACAAGAACAGATTGCTCTCGATAAGGTAGTTCGCTCCCACGTCTATCATTATGTCATGCGAGAAGGAGTGCTCCCGACCATAGCCGAAATATCCTCTGCTCTGGCACGCTCGTCGGATGAGGTCAGAGTTTCCTTTCAGCGTCTCACTGATGGACACATCATTGTCTTGCAAAAGGGGAGCGGTGAGGTTCTGATGGCGAACCCATTCTCAGCCGTGCCCACAACTTTCCTCGTCAAAATTGGAGACCGCTCCTATTACGGTAATTGCATCTGGGATGCGATGGGCATACCTGCAATGTTGAAGCAGGATGCAACCATCGAGGCTTCGTGCGGCTGCTGTAGCACAGCGATGAATCTGAAAATCACAAATGGCTCGCTTGAGGAAGCGCAGGGTATCGTCCATTTCGCCATACCAGCGGCGCATTGGTGGGACGACATAGTCTTTAATTGAAAGACGATGCTGCTCTTCTGGTCAGAAGAGCATATTGAGAAGTGGTGCAGGGACTGGAATTTGTCTCGCGGTGAAATTATACCGCTCGACAAGTGCTATCGTTTGGCGCTGGCTTGGTACAGCCCCGACCGCCGTGCGCCTGAATGGAGAAGGCGAACGATTGATGAAGCGCAAGCGTTGTTTGCGGAGCTTGGCTTTACATCAGAGTTCTGGCGCTTGTCGAGTTGATGACGCATAAGAAATCGTTGGATTGCCGGAAGGCGCAAGATTATCGGAACTAATTCGTTCCTCAACGGTTCTAACAAACTGAGCAAACGACATTCGATGAGACGTATACTCCTGAACCTATCGATTTCCGTTCTGGCATTTGCCTTAGGCATTGTCCTTTCATGTTTTTGGCGTTTCTAACTGATGGCGCGCGTGTATCGACTGATTCATCCAACGGCCTAATAATCGCGCCGCCCGGTCAACGTGATCGTTCGGCGGCTTCTCTTGATACATGAGGAGGCTTAAGTGAAAGCGCTTGTCATTCTTCTAATAATGTGCACGGCCGTAGTCGCTCAATCTAGAGACGACTTGAAAAAGAAAATATGGCCAGTCCGTGGCCGAAACGTACCTGATTCGTCCTGGAATCATTGTAACCGCCTCGTATGATTCAACCGGCCAAGTTACTGAACTGGTAATTGCCCCACAGTTAACTGACCTCATCAAGTCAAAGAACAGAGGCCTGGGCCGTGAAACTCTCAACGAGGTAATTGATGAACTGATACCGACGTCGGAGCGCGGTCGGGGATTATTCGGAGGTTTTTTTAAACATCGGGTGCATGCCTAAAGTACAACTTCACGCTTTCGGTGACGGCGCAGCCGAACAACTCATTGCACCGGAGCGTGGGACAGCGCGCTTCTCAAACTTGTTCGTGAGATCGCAGCTTGGATGGCGTTCGCCCGCGCCCGGTGAATTCGATCGTTGGGCGGAACTTCTTGACTCCCATTGCGTCTAAAAGATTTATGAAACAAATCGCTCTTAGGGCCATAATCGCGATAATTGCCTTTGCGCTCGGCATCGCCTCTGCTGCCCTGTGGCTTTCCAGGCGCCCAGCCACTCGTATACCCTCAGCAACCACCAGCGAGTGTGTGCCAGTTTATGATCCGACCATCGTCGTCAAAAAGATTAGGGAGGATGATGACCCACAATTTTTCGCCGCTTTTCAAGAACCGCCTCTAAACGCAATGCCCGATTGTGTCGATGAAGCTTATAGCTTAACGTGGATCCCTTCGTTCCATCCTCCAGTGCTAGTGCGCGTTTGGCGCTCGGGAAGTAAGGCTTTTATGGTGGCCAAGGAGCTCGACAGCAAAGGGTGGTCCAAATTTGGAAATCTCAAAGAGACCAACGCTCGTCCTATTACTGCATTCGAGTGGCGCGACTTTACCAATTTGCTGAACCGCTCGTCTTATTGGGAGGTTCCCTCAACAATCGATGAGATTGTGCCTAATGATGGTGCGGCCTGGCTCGTCGACGGCCTCCGGGGGAAACAATATCATTGGGTTAGGAGAAGAGTTCCAAATGAGCAGTACGCGGAAATCTGTAAGCACTTCATTAGGCTATCTGGGCTTGCATCCAACACGTCGTTGGATGGCTTCGATTTTTATGAAACGGAGACTATCATCTCTTCAAACCTTCCTCGTGAAGATCATCTTTCCTGCTTTTTGGATTCCTCTTTTTGGTATGGGCACTTTGGGAATGTTCCTGGGCGGCTTTGAAGGCCCAGACTTACCTCCTAAGTTGCTTTTCCTGTTTTTCTGGCTTGGTGGCTCTGCCTTCATCTATTGGAGCTGTATCCGGCTGAAGGAAGTTAGCGTTGATGACGATTTCTTGTACGTATCCAACTACCTGAAGGAGATTGTTATTCCTTTATCAGAAATCTACGATGTGACAGAAAACGTATGGGTCAATATTCACCCAGTCACAATACGGCTTAAGACCCCTTCCGAGTTCGGTGAGAAGATTGTCTTTATGCCGACGGTGAGATTCTTCGCACTCTTTAGCTCACACCCGGTTGTAACCGAGTTAAAGGAATTAGCGAGGTCGAAGAGTATGGCGGCTAGATTTATCCGATAGGCGCCATCCAACAACGTCGTTGGGCCGGCGCGTGGGGAGCGTGTTTAATGTGATGCTGGACTTCACCGCACTCGAAACCTTTCTTGGGAGTGTCCCTGCCGTTATCGGGCCCATCGGCAAAGGCTCCGACCCGGAAGGAATATGGTGGGTTAAATTCGCAATAGACATCGATCATGAACTCGCGTGGCGAGTGGTGCAGGAGTTCGGGTATGTGCTCAATTACGTTTCGCTCGACGAGCGCTTGCCGACAGTGTTCAAACCTGTCTCACCACCTCCGTACATGAATGGCGGCCCGCGCGAATTTCTCTCCTGGGTGATCGAATGCGACGATGCCGAATTTCCTCCAGCGAAGTGCGCCGAGTGGCTGGAGGGGCGGTTGCCGAGGCCAGTTTATGATTTGGCGACCTGGAAAGACGAAGAACTCGATCCATGATGCGGGGCTGCCCAACAAATTGTTGGATCGCTGTTGATGCTGACGAAAGGACTCTTCGCATGATCGTGTGGATAGGGCTTTGCACAAAAAGTCCTGACTACCGCCACGGGGAGCGCGATCAGTGCAGTACCGCGAGCGAAGCGACCGGACGTTACGCTTCAACTAACTAATTGACTGGCTGCCAATTATGAGAATCACATCAGGAAGTCGAGTGTCACATCCGGTCGCTTCGCTCGCGGTACTGTACAGACCATCGCATCGTTTTGTGCAAAGCCTGTGGATAGTGTTTACGATGAAAAGACCACTACCTCCCGTTCTCACCGTATTTACATCTTCTTCGTTGGCATTCAATATTTCTAGTTGAATAGTATGGAGACCGTAAACCGGATCGAGACAACTAAAGACGTTGACGGCATAACCGTCCGGATTAAGACCAAGAAGAATTGGTTCATGCTGCTGTTCCTTCCAGTGTGGCTAACAGGTTGGACGTTCGGCGGAATAGCTGCTATTACCGGACTTGTCACGGGGCAAAGCCCTGGTCCAATACTGCTTGTATGGTTATGCGGATGGGCCGTTGGAGAAACTCTGGCCATTTGCTCATGGGTCTGGAGTGCCTTCGGTCAGGAGAAGATTTCCGTCCGCGATGGCCTTTTTACACACAAGCGCGAAGTGTTTGGAAAGGGATTAGCCAAAGTCTATCCTATCCGCGAGCTGTTTAATCTCCGCGCCTCAGGGTTCTTTGGCAGCATGAATGCATTTAGCAATTCCTTAGCGCAATGGCAGCTCGCCGGTGGAACGGTTGCCGTCGATACGAAATATGGAGATACCTACCGATTTGGCATTCACCTTGAAGAAAGGGAGGCAGTCGCTCTGGCGAACACTTTGGCGCCGTATGTTCACGGAAACATCTAACCGGGCTGTCGCACAGGACGGCTCGATAGCATTCTTCTCAAACAGATCTATTACATCGCTGCAAGTGCGGTTTCGCTCGCCGGCGGTGAACAGGAGCGTTAGGTGGCTTCGGTAACGCACACAAGTATGAAGCGATTCTGGACATTCCTGCTAACAATCATTCTCTCGATACCGTTGGCTCTGGTCTTCACGCACTTCTTGCATCGACCCTCGAATAAAATTATCGGCCAGTGGAAGCAGTCGGATTTGATAAATTACAAGTCCTTTGATCCATATTTCCTATCGGTAGTAGAACGAGATGTTAATTGGACCTATTTCCCGTTGAACTGGGAGCGGCATTACGTGATATACGTCGGACGCGAAAATGGCGTCCCAGCATACGGACATTTCATCGAGTATTCATTCCATCCTGGATACGATGACATCGATAGTCACGTGAAGAAATCGACCGTAGAGTGGGCTGACGCCGGTGTCCTTTTCAAGGAGGCTTCAGGCCACGTACTCTTTATTCCCAAAGATGTGTTCATCGGGGGAAGGTAATACAAACACGTTTTTCGACTGTGGAGGCGCCACATAAGTGAACTGATTGCGTATTGTTTGTTTTTGTTACTGCTGCGTCTGTGGCTTTGGGCGCATGGGCGTCACTTGAAAGCCGACCTCGACCCCTCAGCTTTAGACTTTATTTCATCTGTGGAATCCAGATCCGGAGGAAGCTTGCACTTTGGTGGCGGCGGAGATTTCGGCGGAGGTGGCGCAGGCGGAAGCTGGGGAGAAAGCGTCGCATCTTCGTCAGCAGCCTCTAGTAGTAGTTCTGCCTCGCACGGAATTGGTTTCGATCTAGACCTGGAAGAAGGCTGGCTTCTTGTTATTGCTCTCATTGCTTTAGTCGGCGGACTTATCGCGAAGCTTTACATAGTCTATATCGCTCCTGCCCTGCTTGCGGAAATCCTGGTTGATGGCGTTTTGGTAGTGGGCTTATATAGAAGAGTGAAAAATATTGAGCAACGGCACTGGTTGCGAGCTGCAGTTCGTCGAACCTTATTACCGGCATTTTTAGTCGCAATGCTTTTCACGGTTGCTGGATATGCAATGCAAAAAGCTGTTCCTGAAGCACATTCAATCGGAGACGTCTGGAAACATATGGGGTAAGTTGAATGGTGACTCCCTCGCGCCACATAACAACGTTGCAGCAGAGCGCGGGATAACATCTCCTTAACGCAGTTTGCCCTGGGAGCGCGGGCGTCTCGCCCGCATCCCACGGGAGATCGATCAGATTGCGGGCGAAACGCCCGCGCTCCCAGGGCAAACTGAACCAGTATCCGTTCGGCGGCCTCCTTGACTGAGAATAAATTAATGTCCTTAGCTTCATGGAAACTGACATTCCAACTCGTGTTTTCAAGTCTGATCGTGTTATTGGCTCTGTTAGTCACCTGGCTCATCATGGGTGACAGCTCACCGTTGCATGAGGGGCGCTAGGCTTCTCTCTTGAACTGTGCATGTTCCAAATACCCTTTCGTTGGGATCTTACCCATCGTAATCATCTCGGCAGTTTGGTTGATGGTGAGCGAGCTGAATCGTATGCTGCCTTTTTAGATCAGCTTTTGCCTTGCTGCTCCAGGGTTCTAGCCTTCGGCGGCGATTTTGATCTCATTTTTGTCGGTAGGTCGCCGGAAAGTATTTTTGATCATCTGAGTGGATTGCTCTTCGACTCATCATGGTTTAGCCGGCTTGAGCTATTACATTTTTCAATGCGCTTTCGAGAAGAGGCCGATGTCCGTCAAGAGCATCCGGAATCAATAAATGCAATGCGCGCGTATTTGCAGCATCTTGGCTTACATCCGGAAGGGATGGCTACCAGAATCAGACCTATAGCATTCATAGATTTAGTGGCAACGGGTGATACGTTCGGGCGCTTGGTTACATTCTTTCGCAATTGGTCCAAGGAGATAGAATACGATTGGAATGCGGTCAAAAGAAGGATACGTCTTATCGGTATCACAGAAAAAACAAAAACAAGCCCAAAGACATGGCGGTGCTGCTTGAGAGCAGATCCGTAAAGAATGTATCCATTCCTCGTGAACTGTGGGAGTACTTAGGGAATTACCAATACAAGGTAAGCCAATCCTACACACCTTCTCGCTGGGGTGACCCTGAGCTTTCCTTACCAAGTTATTCCGAAAGTCAGATCAAAGCATTACGATTGGCATATGAGCTGTTCGAGCTTGGCCGGACAAAAGAACGAAGAGAGCGATTCGTTTCGTTGTTGGTGAAGGAGCCGGCGATGAAACATGAGTGGTTCAGAATGTTGATTCAAGGGATTCGGTAATTGAGAGGCGGTTGTTAATGGACCAAGCCTAAGAAGCTGTTGCACCTGACGGCTCGATGGCATGGCTTTCAAGTAATTTCCTTGCGTCGATGCTTGGGCTTTCGCTCGGCGCAGGTGAACAGCAGCGTTGGGCCGCAATTCTTTTTCAGGTATCGCTATGAGCAAAGAGAACATCCAAAGCGTACTGGGTCTCGAAAACAACGTCGTTCGACTCAGTGACCATAATTCGCTTTGGGCTGACCTTTACCGAGAAGAAGAGAAACGCATCAGAGCAGCCGTCAGTCGCCTCATCATCGATCTCCAACATATCGGCAGCACTGCCATTCCCGGAATTAAGGCTAAGCCCATTCTTGATATGATGGCGGGTGTTGCTCAACTTGAGAAAGCCCTCCTTTGCCAAGCGCCGCTGGACACTATCGGCTATGACTATATCGCGCAGGCCGGCATCGCTAACGATTTTGTATTCGGCAAAGGTGTGCCTCGGACACACTACCTTCATGTCGTCGAGTATTGCGGTGCGAAGTGGACAAATCACTTGTGTTTCCGCGACCGTTTGAGGAGTGATCCAGAGTTAGCACAAGCATATGGAAGGCTCAAGGAAGAACTAAGCCGGAAGTTCAGCGACAGTTGGGCAAAATATCACGATGCAAAGTCGAAATTTATCAGCGAAGTAGTAGCGGCCTAAACAAATCGTTGCAGATGAGCCGCGATTGCGTGTCTCCATCAAGTATTTGTCCTCTCAGGTGTCAACTCTGACGTTATTCGGCTGCTGGTGCGAAACACCTTCACTCAAACAGAACGGTGGCGATGTCGAGGAGGTATTCATGGAAATTGAAGTCATCTCATCTCCCAACGCTCCCCAAGCGAAAGGACCCTACTCTCAGGCGACTCGCGCTGGAGACTTTATTTTCTGCGCTGGACAGGGCGGCTTCGATCCCAGGACAGGGACCTTGGTTGAGGGTGGGATTCGGGAGCAAACGGCTCAGGTCCTTCGTAATTTGAGTGCCATCCTTGATGCAGCAGGAAGTAATCTGAGTCGTGTCGTGAAAGTCACCGTGTTCCTGCACGACTGGAAATACTTCAACGAGATGAATGAGGTGTTCGCGGAGTTCTTCCCCGAGAAGCCGCCGGCGCGGTCAACGGTACAGGGCCAGCGGTGGCCTGAAGGGTCTTTGGTTGCCATGGAGGCCGTTGCCCTGGCCCAATGAGGTGGGCCATCCTAAACAAGCATGATGCAACGAGAGATCTCGCTAAGCGCTTACTATGTAGTATTCAATTTGATGGTGATGCCTTTACAATTTCTTAGAAGCGCTTTATGAGAAGGATCAATTTAGTTCTGTGGTTTATCGTGTTTCTAGGAGTTGGTGTCCCCAGTGGTTTGGCTTGTTCCTGTAGCTATATCGGGCAAAAACTGAAGCTTGAGCTGAGCCAGGGAAAAGTTGATCCTGTCCACCGGGAATGGCTCAACGGCTTCTCTGGAGTCGTGTTCATCGGCCGTGCAGTGCAGATTAAGAAGGTTAAGATGAAGGTGTTTGGTGTTGATTGGTACAACAACCGGGTCACTTTCAAAGTCGAGAGATATTGGAAAAGAACTGATAGCTTTATTGGCAGGTTGAGTGGCCGAGCCGCTGAAGCGCGGCGTCATGCCTCGGAGGAACACAATTGGAACTTGTCGCCATTACAGAGAAAGAAGAGCGGATAAAGGCGATGCCTGCCCTGCCGCCCTTAGCCGCGGAGGTTGTGCAGGCGACGAGGCAACTGTACTGCACGGTCGGCTATGAACCACCTTGGATCGGTTATCTCGCACTAGAAAATGACATTTGCGTAGGCTCATGTGGGTTCAAGTCACCTCCGCAGAACAACCGCGTTGAGATTGCCTACTTCACATTTCCTGGACACGAGTCTCGCGGTATGGCAACACGAATGGCGTCAGAACTCATCCGTCTGGCCTTGGAGAAACGGCCTGCCGTGACCGTGGCAGCGCAAACATTACCGGAAGAGAGTGCCTCAACTTCGGTTTTGAAGAAGCTGCGGTTTCGCTTGACCGGTACTGTCGAACACCCAGAGGACGGGCTGGTTTGGGAATGGCAGCTAAGTAATGTTTCCGAGGATATCGAAGGTCTTCGCCAGGATGGTCATCCCATTACAGAGCCCTCATCGAGCGTTTAATATGTCGAGGCTTTGCAGAAAAAGTCCTATCGCGCCGAGGTGGCCGAAGCATTCTTACAGTACCGCGAGCGAAGCGACCGGATGCTAAACGCAACTTTGCTAAGATCCTGAGCGGTAGAATCATTCAGGACGTTAACTTGAATGTAGCATCCGGTCGCTTCGCTCGCGGTACTGTACTGCCAGTCGCGCGTCGAACAAGTTTTTGTGCAAAGCAATATGTCGAGGTACTTGGTTGAATGTAAGTCCGAGGGGGCTTGGCTGAATTAAACCTTGTCTTTAGCGAACCTCAGCGGGGGTAAACCACCCTTCCCAACCTGAAAGACTTTCCAACTTGAATCATCATTCTTGTGACTTGAACACCTCGACAGTCGAAATTGTTTTGTTAAGCTTTCGAGGGAACGTTAAATCGCTCAAGTTAGAAAGTTTCGCAAGTCGGGAAGGTGGCGGTTTACCCCCGCTCAAGCTGTGGCAAATTCAACGAACGCGTGCCAGGCTTGTTCCGCCCCCAGTTGATATTCGCCGCAACCCAACCATTGCTGGTCTCCGGAATCCTTTCGCGATGCACTCAACCAGGAATGGTACAATTCGCGGCCGAGATAACAACCTGTTGGAGCGGAACGGCGATAGCTCGTATCGCAGTTTGATTCCTCTGGCTTGAACGGATTCGCGCCGCCCGCTGAACAGGAGCGTTGGGGCTACTTCGCTCGACTGTGTTGTGGTCGCGTCACTTGGGAAGGCGTGACACGACGAGAGGGGAACGATGGCAACGCTACAATTGGCGCAGGCAAGCTCAATCCTCGATGTAGCACTCGCAACGGCGCGCGAGCGGCACTTTGCTCCACTCGCCGTAGCAATACTCGACGCGGGCGGTCATCTGATCGCCTTCAAGCGAGAGGACGGGACCGGCTTCGTTCGGTTCGACATCGCGTTCGGGAAGGCGTGGGGCGCGTTGGGCATGGGCTTCGGCACGCGAGAGTTGGCCGAGCGTGCAGCTAAGTTTCCGACGTTTGTCGCTTCCCTCGCGGCCGTAAGTCAAGGGCGTATGGTGCCGTCACCGGGCGGTGTGTTGATTCTTGGCCAGGACGACGGCGTGCTGGGCGCCGTCGGAATCTCAGGCGATACTGGTGACAACGATGAAGTATGCGCGATTGCGGGGATTGAGGCGGTTGGGCTTCGTGCAGCGTCAGGATTGCGGTCCGAATAAACCAATTGCCTATTACGTTGCTTTCTTTCCTCTCGCTCAGGGAATCACTTGCAACGGAAGAGAATGTCAGCAAGTTGATAGATAGTCATTGATTGCGCTAAACACGTCACTTGATTCCAAGCCGCGGACACATTCTCAACGGAGTGCTTGTTGGTGCAGCCCTGGGTGCTGTTATTTTGTTCTTCTTTGGAGATGGTTGGGCGATGGCCCTCTATCTTGCGGGTGAAGGGATCTTAATCGGTGGTGTGATCGGTGGGCTTGTTGGAGTGTTCTTGCGTCTAATTTCATGGGGTTCGTAAACAATAACGACGGACTTAACAACCTGCTGCAGCGGAGCACGGCGTGTATCTACGAATAGATCGACACAGGGCCTTTCAATCCCGCGGCGAATCGAACAACACCGGAGCGGCGAGAGCGTGCTTCTCAACTAACATTATGCGGCGATGCTTGAATGCTGACTCATCGAAAAGGCCAAGGATGTGTGGCTCCGACTTTGCGGTCGAGACTCCATGACGAATTGGAACGCGTCGGTTCTGTCGTCGCTGAATTAGCCGACCGCGACACGATTCGCGGTTCATCGGGCGGCGAAACGTGACAAATCGTTATGCGGCGGGGGAAAATGGCGAATGAACGCCAGCCTCTTGCAGACTCCCCAACCTACTTCGAGTATTGTCACGTTTCGGCGATGGCTGCTGCGGATCCATGGAACGATTTTGACGCTGGTTGCGTTGGGGAGCGCTGTCGGTACTACGATCGGCTGGATGACTGGAACTGGCCCATTTGGTTTCATGCAACAGAACCCCATGGTCTGGGTAGGGCTGATCCAGGCTTATCTGTTGATGACGATTATTGCGGTATTACTGGTACTTGGCTCGCGTCAAGCGAATGCGAGGAAATGGAATGTGGTGGGAGCATTGGCGCACTGTGCCCCTCTAATCGCGGCTCTCTGTTCATTAAATGTGTTCCAGTCAATGGGAGCGGTCGGAATTGTCCGGATGGCTATTACGTTCCACTTTGTCTGGCTCTGTCTTGAAACATTTGCAGCACTTTATCCGGACCCAAGCCACTAGCCAGCGCGGAAGAGACCCTTCCACACGTGGCGCGCAGGCAGTCTTAGCCAGGCGCGACACTGCGGCGTCAGGGGCGAGGGCGAGAGTCGTCCCAAAGAAAGAACGTGGCGTATGTTGATGTCGTTGTAGCAACAGGAGGATTGTCATGGTCAAAGTAGCATTGTTCGTTCGTCTCGAAGCGAAACCCGGCAAAGAGAAAGAGGTGGAGAGCTTCCTTCTGGGCGGTCTTCCCCTCGTCATGGAAGAGCCCGCAACCACCGCTTGGTTTGGCATTCGCCTCGGGCCAAACACCTTTGGAATCTTTGATGCCTTCCCGAATGAAGAGGGCCGGCAAGCGCATCTTTCCGGCAAGGTTGCAGCAGCGTTAATGGCAAAAGCCGGTGAGCTGTTCTCCGAGCCGCCTTCTATCGAGAAAGTTGATGTCCTTGCGGCAAAGCTCCCCGGCTAAGCAAGCCCAAAAAAGCGCTCTAGCTTGCGATGAAGCTACGGCAAACCCACGGGATTGATACAAACCAACGTCTTTTGGGTCAAGCGTCTCGATTACACCGATGGGACAAGTTGGCGCGAGAAGAATCACAAGAGGTAGCAAATCACCTTTCTCACGTCGTATGGCCCAACAACTCATTGCACCGGAGCGCGGGACAGCGTGCTTCTCAAACTTGTTCGTGAGATCGTTGCTTGAACGCCCGGTGAACTCGGTCGTTATGCGCCACTCGTTACCGATGATGCTCAAAACCGCATCTCTAATTATTCCTTCCCTTGCCGTGTCGGCGTGTGGTCATCATCAAAGCAACATGCCTGTAGCGCTCGATGAGGTCGTCAAGCATTTTGCGGAAAACGAGAAAACACAGAATTGAATCGTCTTTTGAGTAAATCATTGGGAGGTTCAATTTTCGCGGTCGCCACCTTCTTGTTCATCGCTTGCACTGCCTCAATAAATGCGCCTCAAAGTATAGGTGGCCCCATGAATATGTCGCCCTCGTCTGAAGGATGGCTTTATATAGTTCTGGTGATTGATGCACTTCTTCTCGTGTGCGCAGGGGGTGGAATCAAGTTGTTTGGATTCAGGAGGCAAGCCATTGGTGTGTTGAGTTTATTGGTTGGCATAGTGATTCTGGTTCTCGGAGTGAGAAATCACATCCAGGCGCCACCTCTCGACGGAGTTAACGATACAAATATGATGCCCGTGCCGACTTTTCTACATTACGTGGTATATAGCCTTGTTGGAATCCTTTTGTTTGGCGGAAGCTGGTTAATTAAGCGGCCTATAGAAAAAACGCGTGATGTGAGTACAACCCGTGACACCGCAGGCTAACAAAGCGCCTGCAGCGGACCAGCCGGTAGCGGGCCTCTTTGGAAAGTGCGTCGGCTCGCCGCTGAAGCGCAACATTCGACAGCTTAGTATGTACGACGACGACTATCCCACGTGCAAAGCAACTTACGCTACTCTTCGCATCTACCATGACGAGCTTGAGCCCGACATTGTCTCTTCCAGGCTAGGACTTCCGCCCTCTCAATCGCAGACCAAAGGCCAAGTGCTTGGACGTAACCGCGTCGCGCCCGTAGGTGGGTGGTTCTTGTCTTCCAAGAATCAAGTGACCTCGAAGGATGTCCGTCGGCATATTGCCTGGATCCTGGACAAAATGGCAGGTAGAGAAGGTCAGCTTTTGGAGTTGCAGAATGAGGGATATGAAACCGACATATCGTGTTATTGGTTATCTGCGAGTGGTCATGGCGGGCCCGAACTCGATCCTGACCTAATGCAGCGCCTTGCCTCTTTAAGGTTACTAATTGGCTTCGATGTGTATTGATGTTGATTCACCGCTGTCCAACAACTCATCGCACCGGAGCGCGGGAAAGCGTGCTTCTCAAGAAGCTTCCTCGCGGCGCAGGTTGAATGCTTTTCGCCCGCGCCCGCTGAACAGGAGCGTTGTGGGGGGCTTCCAATTGAAGGAGTAGGAAAATGTCGGCATCATCAGAACCTGGGGTCGTGAGCTTCGCGAGCCCGCATCCTTTCGACGGCACCACGGCGCGAGTCGTACGCGGGCTCGAGCACGCTGGTATGACAATCTTTACAAGCATTGATCAGCAAAGCGCCGCAGAAGCCGTGGGTTTGTCGATGCGACCCATGATGCTGGTGCTCTTCGGTAACCCGAAGGCCGGAACGCCGTTGATGCAAGCGCATCCGACGTTGGCTATCGACCTCCCGCTCAAGGCGCTGATATGGGAAGACGCGCATGGCCAAGTATGGGTCAGCACGAACAGCCCAGAGTACCTGCAGCGGCGGCACGGCATGGCGAAAACGCCATTTGCAGGGGTGCCAGAGCTTCTGGCGCAGGCGATGGAGTCGACCAAAGCGGAGCCGTGAGCAATCGCTCGCCCAACAAGCGCTTGCAGCTGCCGGCGCGATAGCAAGGTTCTCAAGTGATCTTGTTACCTCAGAGTGGATGCCGATCACGCGCCGCAACTGAAGCGCATCGGTGTCACTACGATGAAGATTCCGAAAGGGTTGAAGATCAGTCAGGTCAGGGCCGGCACCGGCCAAGTGGCGGAACCTGGGATGTTCGCGCTGATTCACTATGATTGCTACCTGCCTCGCGGCGAAAAATGTGATAGCTCTCGCAACAAAAAGCATCCAGTGCAGCTAAGAGTCTGCGAGCGACTTGCCTATCCAGCCCTCGCCTACGCTGTACCGGGAATGGCTGTCGGTGAAATTAGAATGGTCAAGGTTAGTCCCAATCTCACCTATTATGAGCGAAAACAGAATCCCGATTTGCCTCCTGACGTCGCTCTCAGATATGAGATTGAACTTCTTTCCCTCAGTGATAAATGGGACAATACCGTTTACCGACCGAGCAATGTGTCAGGAGGGGAACCTCAGAACAACACGTGACACAGGGGCGTTGGGCACCTTTTGATGATTAATCAGATTTGTGGAAGAGAAAAGGAGATTATCATGGCTGAAATACCAGGTTTGGGAACAACGAACATCGTTCTCGTGCACGGTGGCTTCGTGGACGGGTCGGGTTGGGAAGGCGTCTATAGGATCCTGACGAAGAGTGGCTACACGGTCAGCGTCGTTCAGAATCCGACGATATCGCTGGCCGACGATGTCGCCGTGACCAAGCGCGTTGTTGCCGCGCAGAATGGGCCTGTGGTTCTCGTGGGCCACTCCTACGGCGGAGCGGTGATCACCGAAGCCGGCAACGATCCAAAGGTCGCGCGGCTTGTCTATATCGCCGCCTTTGCCCCGGACAAGGGCGAGTCGGTGTCCACGCTTATCAAGGATCCACCGCCCGGCGCGCCCGTGCCTCCGATACTGCCGCCGCAGGACGGGTATCTAATCCTCGACAAGACGAAGTTCGGCGCCTCATTCGCAGGTGACGTGGACAATGATAGGGCCGCGTTCATGGCAGACTCCCAAGTCCCATGGGGCGTGGACGCGCTCAGCAGCACGATCAGCGAGCCGGCTTGGAAGACCAAGCCGAGCTGGTATCTGCTGACCACCGACGACAAGATGATCCCACCGGCGGCCCAGCGTTTCATGTCCAAGCGTGCGGGTTCGACTGTGGTCGAGGTCGCGGGCAGTCACGCCATCTACGTGTCGCAGCCGAATGTGGTGGCCGCGATAATCGAGAAGGCCGCCGGCGCACTGAAGGCGGCGGCGAACTAAGTGGGTTGGATTTGCGGATCTCGTGGCGATTCTCAACAACTCATTGCACCGGCTTTGCCTCAAAAGTCAGCAATCCCACCAACCGCGCGCAGTTGGTGGATGTTTCATACTTAGAGTACAGAAAGTGAGGAGCGCTACTAGGTTCTCAAATCCCCACCAACCGCACAGACTTGGTCAAAACTCTGAAGAATCTGCAGTCGCGACTGGACAACTCAAGCCGAGCGAATTCGCAGGGTTGGAGTAGAGATGACCATTACTGGCCACCCCCTCCACGGATCCGGACGTGCGCAATTAACGCATCCGGCTCTTG
>Ga0137403_10002270_pt1 | contig 23621 bp, 14 predicted proteins | sample CZOMad2_1_16fung_FD_122057 | JGI IMG/M metagenome (GOLD analysis project Ga0137403, IMG submission 122057) | Vadose zone soil fungal communities from Angelo Coast Range Reserve, California, USA - CZOMad2_1_16fungal (Hybrid Assembly) | ecosystem: Environmental > Terrestrial > Soil > Vadose zone...
GTTTCGAGATGCCAGAGGACGGCGACCGGCGGATCGCCGATGGCGAGATCCTCCCAAAGCCGGAGGATGGCGACCGCGCCCGGCCGCCCCGGGACGGGTTCGATCTTCCAGGGGCCGGCGAGCTCGGCCTCGGCGGCGGTCAGGACGTCGTCGCGCTCGCGGAGGAGGGCCAGGTAGGAGGGGGAGAAGGCGTTGTCGAGGGGAGACGCGGGGGTGCTGCTACCATCACGGGAGCTTCGCATGAGATTGTTCCTCTTGCGGAGTCAGGGGCCGGTTCGAGTTCGCAGCTCGGGCCGGTCCCGTTTGTTTGGGCGGGAGGACGATCCTCCCGATTGGGGGACAGTAGCAGGAATGGGGCGGGAGGGCAAGGGTTGGATATCGCCAGTTGACCGAGATACAGCTTCGCCAGGCAACCCAACCTGGGGCTGGCGCCCCAGGCTATAGGCCTTCGCCCCTTCGGGTGGATTTTTCTCCGGGCGGAGGTGCGACCGAGACCAACGCCGACCCCGGGAAACCCGCGCTCGCCGTCCCAAGAAGAGGACGAAGAGCCATTCCGCACCGCCCAAATGGTAGAAAAGAGGCTCCGGAACGCCGCGGAGCGGCTCCCAACGTCTCCCAGACGCCTCGAAATAGGTCCCGAGCGCCTCCAAATTCAAAAAAAGTCACCCGAAATTCATTTCGAGCCACCCGAATTGAATTTCGCGTCACCCGAATTGAATTTTGAGCCGCTCGAAATGCATTTATCCCCCTGCGAAATCTAAAACACGAGGCTCGAATTCGATTTCAAGCGGCTCGAAATGGATTTCAGGTCGCTCCAAATTCATTTCGAACCACCCGAATTGAATTTCGAGCCGTTTTGGGGAGATCCACAGGCCCGGCAGCGAGGCGTAGAGCGGGAAGGACAGCCGCCGGAGCGGCTTCTTCGCAATTCCCAGTCGCCGGGAGAGCCTTCCGAAAGGGCGGAGAGCGATTCATCGCGGCCTCTCCACCTTAGGGGGGGTGAGGGGCGGACGCGATCCGGACTAGAATGTCTCCCGACTGTGTGGAGGAGGAAGGCATGAACCATCACCCGCGTCCCAAGTTCACCTCTCTCGGCCATTCCACCGTACGGTGCGACCTGCCGGGCGGAGAGGTCGTGGTCATCGACCCCTGGGTGACCACCAACCCGCGCTGCCCCGAACGCCTGAAGACCTTCGATCGGCTGGATGCGATCCTCATCACCCACGCCCACTCCGATCACCTGGGCGATGCGGTCGAGCTCGCCAAACGCCACCAGCCGCGCCGGGTGGTCGGCGGCTACGAGCTTTGCGAGTGGCTGACCGGCAAGGGGGTCGAGAACTGCTCCGGCATGAACCCCGGGGGGACCCAGGAGGTCCTCGGCCTCCAGGTCTCGATGGTGCGCGCCGACCATTCGAGCTCGATCGACGACGGCGGGCAGGCGCTCTACGGCGGCGTCGCCTCCGGCTTCGTCGTCCGGCTGCCGGGCGGCTTCACCTTCTACCATGCCGGCGACACCGCCCTGTTCTCGGACATGCAGATGATCGCCGAGATGTACCGGCCGGAGCTCGCCTTCCTGCCCATCGGCGACCTCTTCACCATGGACCCGCAGCAGGCGGCCCGCGCCTGCCGCTACCTGGAGGTGCGCAAGGTGATCCCCATCCACTGGGGGACCTTCCCCGCCCTGACCGGGACGCCGCAGCAGCTCGACAAGGCGCTGGAGGACGGCGGCATCAAGTGCGAGGTCATCACCTTGAACCCCGGGGAGAGCTACTGAGCCGGCCGGTCGCCGTGCCCCGATACCCATGCCGACCAGCACCGTCGAGGATTACCTCAAGTCCATCCTCGTGGAGCAGCAGAGGAGCCCGGGCTCCCTGGTGACGATGGGGCAGATCTCCGCGGCCCTGGGCGTCGCCCCGGGGACGGTGACTGCCATGGTCAAAACCCTGGCCGACAGCGGCCTGGTCTCCTATGAGCCCTACAGCGGCGTCCGCCTGACCGACCACGGCTGGCAGCTCGCCGCCCACGTCCTGCGCCGCCATCGCCTGGTCGAGCTCTTCTTGGTCTCGGTCATGGGCATGGACTGGAGCGAGGTGCACTCCGAGGCCGAGCGCCTGGAGCACGCCGTCTCCGACCGGCTGATCGAGCGCATGGACGAGATGCTGGGGCATCCGGCGGTCGACCCGCACGGCGATCCCATCCCGGACGCCCAGGGCCAGGTCCACGAGCCGGTCCTCCCCAGCCTCCTCGGCTGCCCACTCGACGTTCCCGTCCGGGTGGCGCGGGTGGGCGACCAGAGTCGGGAGTTCCTCCTGCTCCTGGAGCGCAGCCGGATGAAGCCGGGCAGCCGGCTGCGCGTCCGGTCGCGAGACGAGGCGGCGGACACCGTCGCGCTCGCCTTGGAAGGGGGGGAGGAGCTCAGCCTGGGCTTCCGCGCCGCCTCGAAGATCCTGGTCGAGCCGCCGGCCTGACCCGTGATTCCGGACTAAAAACCGTCAAACCTGCATCGGAGGGAGCCCGTTGGCGCGCCGTGGGTGAATTTAAGATATTTGTATCTATCTTTTGTCTTGCTGCTAGGTGCATGCCAGGCGCGGCAAGCGTAAACTAAAGGTATGAGCAATCGACAACTGCACCCGCGCGAAGAGCCGTACCGGTGGGCGATCGAAAAGCTGGACGAGATCTTCGGTCAGGAGCAGGTGAGGATCACGCCGCGCCATCACTACCACGTGATCACGGCGACGATCTTTTCCGGGGAGGGAGAACGGTCGGGCGATCTCGTCCTGCGCAACCCGACCGAGGATCTGAACAAGCAGAAGGACCGCGAGAACTTCCTGGACCGCTGGATCGGCGAGGTTCGGGAACGCTTCACCTCCGGCAAGCGTGCCGTGCGCAAGAGGTGAGGGTCAGCTCATCCGCACCCAGCGGGCGCGGGCGAGGAGGCCCAGGCGGGAGAGGAGCCCCAGCCGCGGCGGCTCGGCGAGGAGGTCCGTGTCGCCGTCCTCGATGCGGATGAGGAGCTTCAGGGCCGCAAGGAGCGCGAAGACCGCGGCCCGCCGGTAGCGCGCCGGGAGCTCGACCAGCCCGCGCGGCGCCTTGAGGAGGCGCGGGCGGAGGAGCCGGCACTCCCGCTGCGCCGCGGCGACCAGCCGGCGCGGGTCGGGTGGCGCCTCGAAATCGGTCGGCAGCTCGCTCTCCGGCAGCGGGCAGCGGTTGTGCCGCGACTCGGGCCCCAGGTTCTGCAGGGCGTGGAGGCGCAGCAGCGCGCCGCCGAACGCGGCGAGCTCCTCGGCGGGCTCGCGGCCGAGCACCGCGGTCGCCACCCCGCGCGCCAGGCGCTGGGCCGCGGCCGCGGCTTCCTCGGGGCTCGCCGGCCGGGCGCGCGTGGCCCGCCGCCTTGCCGCCGCCGCGATCTCGTCGAGCGCCCCGTCCGGCCACGGGCGGAGGGTATGCTCGCGGGCCATGGCGACGAAGATCGGCTGCCCCACCTTCTGGCCCGTGAGGGCGAGATCCAGGGTGAACTCCCAGCGGTTGATCTGCGCCAGGCGCTCCCCCTCGATCCCGCGCTGGCGGGCGAAGTCGAAAAGCGTATGGGTATAGGCGATGAGGGCCTGCACCCGGCGCCGCTCCGCGGCGGAGAGGAGGAGCAGGGCGGGTGAGAAATCGCCCAGCAGGCCGCGGCAGAGGGCGGCGCAGAGCGCGGTCGCCCGCTCCTCGTCGTAGTCCTCCCCGGGGGCCCGGATCTCCTGATCGAGCCGGCTGTGAAGGCTCCGCGCCAGCGGGTCGGCGCGCCACTCCCCCTGCGCCGGGTGCTGCTCCCGGGTCGCGGGCTCTCCTGGTTCGTCGACGGGTCGTTCTCCCGGCATGGTGGAAAGGGTAGCAGAGGGGAGCCGGGCAAGCCGCCCGAGACAGGGTACAATCCGCGCGGCAACGAAACGCTCGGGAGGAACGACCTCTTGAAGAAAGGCAGGCTACGCCCATGACCCGTATCGAACGCGCACTGGCCACCGCTCTGGTCCTGGCCCTGGTGCTGGCCGGCTCGCTCCGGGCCGCCGGCGAGGGAAGAATTACGGGGACGGTGCTCGACCCAACGAACAAGCCCGTCGCCGGCGCCAAGATCACCATCACCAGCCCGGAGTTCAAGTATTTCCAGGACAAGACGACGAACGACAAGGGGGTGTTCACCGTCATCATCCTGGACGCCACCCGCAAGTACACGATCAAGATCGAAAAGGCCGGCTTCACCCCCTACGAGGCGCCGCTCGAGGTCAAGCTCGGCGAGAACGTTCGCGTCACCTTCAACCTCGGCACCTCGGCGCAAGCGGAGCCGACCGGCAAGCCCGAGGCCCAGTCGCCGACCAACCAGGCGATCGCCGCCTACAACGAGGGGGTGGTCGCGTTCCAGAAGAACGACAACGAGACCGCCGCCGCCAAGTTCCAGCAGGCGGCCCAGCTCGACCCCAAGAACGCGACGATCCAGGCGGGGCTCGCCGAGGTCTACCTGCTGCAGAACAAGTTCGCCGAGGCGGCGGCGGCCGCCGACCGGCTCATCGAGCTCGACCCCGGCAAGGCCCGCGGCTTGAAGGACCGCTACGACGCCTACAAGGGCCTCCTCGCCGAGGCGCGGGCGGCCAAGGACGAGGCCAAGGTCAAGGAGTACGACGCCAAAGTCAAGCAGGCCCTGGACGCGCTCGCCGCCGCCTCTCCCGGCCACGACACCGCGGTGCGCATCTTCAACGAGGGCGCCGAGGCCACCCGCGAGAAGCGGCCGGCCGACGCCGAGGCGGACTTCAAGCGTGCCATCGAGGCCGACCCGACGCTCGAGCAGGCCTACTCGGCGCTCTCCGACGTCTACATCGTGCGCAAGGCGTACCCCGACTCGCTGGCCCTGGCCGACCAGCTGGCCAAGGCCGACCCGCAGAACCCGGAGGCCAACACCATCCGCTACAACACCTACAAGCAGATGGCGGACGAGGCCCGGGTCAAGAAGGACCAGGCGCATTTCAAGGAGTACGACGCCAAGGCCAAGGAGGCCTTCGCCGCCGCCCAGGCCTCGGGGCAGGGGGCGAGCGCCGACTCGCTCTTCCGTAAAGGGGTGAAGCTGTTCAACAACAACCAGATCCCCCAGGCCCTGGAGACCTTCGAGCAGGCGCTCTCGGTCGATCCCAAGTATGCCAAGGCCCACTATATGCTGGGGCTCTGCTACACCAACTCCGGCGACACCGTGAAGGCCAAGGACCACCTGAAGCAGTTCATCGCCCTGGCGCCGAACGACCCCGACGCCAAGTCGGCCAAGGAGATGATGGACTCCATGCAGTAGGGAAGGTGCCTCGGCAGGGCAGGCACGGGGGCTCTGCCCCTACCTGCCCTGCCCCGCGCCCTCCCGCACTTGACCCGCGCACTTGACCCGCGCACTTGACCGGCGCGCAGCGGACCTTCAAGATAGGGAAAATTCCTCACGTCGCCCAAGCGAGCGGGCTCCGGCCCGTTCGGAGCGCTGCCGTGCGAAGACCGAGTGCTCAGCTCCAGACCGCTCCGGAGGTCCGGCAGGCTGCCGACCGCCTGACGGCGCAGAACGCCCTGCCGGGCGTTTCGACCTACCCGTTGGTCGTGCTGACCGTCGGGGTGGTGGCGAACCTCTACGCGCGGCGACCCTACCTCTTCGCCCTGGTCCTGGCGGCCAGCCTGGCCCTCGCCGTCTGCCGCATCGTCCTCATCCGGCGCTTCCCAACGATCTACCCCCCAAGGCCCCGGTTCTGGCGGCGGGCCTTCTACGGTTCGGTGCTCGGCAACGCCCTGCTCCTCGGTGGATTGTTCTTCGTCGCCACCCGGAGCTTCGGGCCGCGGGGGGAGTCGTACTTCCTCTTCGCCACCGCGGCGGTGATCTCCAGCCTGGGGGCCATGCTCTTCGCCCACGAGCCCAAGGTCGTTTTCGCCTTCGTCGTCGTGCTGAATCTGCCGGTGCTCCTCGCCCTCACCGGTCTCACCGACCGGGCCGCCTGGCGGCCCGCCGGTTGGGAGGGCCTCTGGGTCCTGGTCTTCTTCTTCTATCTCTTCGGGCTCGCCGCGCAGTTCTACAAGGAACGCTGGGCCGGGCTCACCAGCTCTCACCTCCTCGCCCTCCGGGCGGCCGAGCTGGAGCGGGCGCAAGCCGAGCTGCGCGGCGCCCATGACGAGCTCGCCCGGCTGGTCGAGGAGCGCGCCCAGGAGCTGCGCAAGGCGAGCGAGGACTACCGCCGGATCTTCGAGAACGCCCACGACGCCATCCTCATCCTCGACCCCGAGGACGAAACCGTCTTGAACGTCAACCCGCGGGCCTGCGAGATCTATGGCTTCCCGCGCGAAGAGTTCCTCGGCATGTCGATCCAGAGCCTCTCGGAAAACGTCGAGCGGGGGCGCCACCAGATCGCCCAGACCATGGAGCAGGGCGTCTTCTACAACTTCGAGACCGTCCAGTACCGGAAGGACGGCAGCCGGATGTTCCTCGAGATCAACGCCTCGCTCGTCGAGTACGAGGGACGGCCGGCGCTCCTCTCGATCAACCGCGACGTCACCGAGCGCCGGCGGAGCGAGGAATTGCGCCTGGCCAAGGAGGCGGCCGAGCAGGCGGACCAGGCCAAGGGCCGTTTCCTCGCCAACATGAGCCACGAGATCCGCACCCCGATGGCCGGCGTCCTGGGGCTGGTCGACCTCCTGCTGAAGACCGACCTGTCGTCGCAGCAGCGCGACTACTCCACCCTCATCCAGAGCTCGGCCGCCTCCCTCCTGCGGCTGATCGACGACATCCTCGACTTCTCACGCATCGAGGCCGGCCAGCTCCTCCTCGAGCGGGAGCGGTTCGATCTCCACGCGACCCTCCACGAGATCATCGAGCTGCAGCGGTTCCGCGCCAGCGCCCAGGGCACCGAGCTCGGCCTCGTGATCGGCCTGGGGGTGCCGGTCTGGGTCTGGGGCGACCCGGGGCGGCTGCGCCAGGTGCTCACCAACCTGGTGGGCAACGCCGTCAAGTTCACCGAAAGCGGCGAGATCGGCGTCGTCGTCTCGAAGCTCCCCGACGGCCGCTACCAGTTCCGCATCCACGACACCGGCATCGGCATCCCCGAGGCGGCCCAGGGGCGGCTCTTCGGGCTCTTCTCCCAGGCCGACAGCTCGACCTCCCGGCGCTACGGCGGCAGCGGTCTGGGTCTCGCGATCAGCCAGCGGCTGGTGCAGCAGATGGGCGGGGAGATCGGCTTCGAGAGCCACCTGGGCGAGGGCTCGCTCTTCTGGTTCACCCTGCCGCTCGACACCGCCTCGGCGCCGACCGCCCCGGTCCCTCTCGTCCGCCCGGAGTCGGTCCCGCGGCCGGACGGCCGGCGCCACCGCATCCTGGTCGCCGAGGACAACCTGGTCAACCAGCTGGTCATCACCCAGCAGCTCACCGCCTTGGGCTACGACGCCCTGGCGGTCAACAACGGCCGCGAGGCCCTGGAGGCCCTGGCGAGGACCCCCGTCGACCTCATCCTCATGGACTGCCAGATGCCGGAGATCGACGGCTACGAGGCCACCCGTCGCATTCGCGAGAGCGCCGGAGAGGGCCGCACGATCCCCATCGTGGCCCTGACCGCCCACGCCATGAAGGAGGACCTTGAGCGCTGCCTCGCGGTGGGCATGAACGACTACATCACCAAGCCGTTCCGGGAGGACGTCCTGCAGCGCAAGCTCGCCCACTGGCTGACCGGCGGCAAGGAGACGCCGCCGCCGTCCGCGCCGGCCCCCCGGGTGGAGGGCGAGATCCCGGTGCTCTCCACCGAGCGGATGGCGGAGCTGCGCGAGCTCGGAAGGGCTTTGGGCCGCGACGTGCTGCACGAGCTGACGGAGAGTTTCCGCTCCCAGACCTGCATGGAGGGGATCCGCACCGGCCTCGCCGAGGGCGACCTGCCGCTCGTCGAGCGCGAGGCGCACACCCTGAAGGGCAGCAGCGCGGCCCTGGGAGCGATGCGCCTGGCCGATCTGTGCGCCAAGCTGGAACACCAGCCGCCGGAGACCGCCGAAGGCTACGTCCCCCGGGTCGCCGCCATCGAGGAGGAGTACCGGCGGGTGCTGGAAGGGCTCACCGCGGCGTCGGGCGGGATGGGGTGAGGGGGGGCCCCGCTCAATCCTCCTCGTAGCTGATCTCCAGCTGCCGGATCTTCCGCGCCGAGATGGCGAGGAGCACGGCGGTGAGGAGGAAGATCCCGGGGATGGCGACCCAGGGGGAGGGCGCGTCGGCTGGGATCGCGAAGGGGCCGAGAGGGACCGACACCGGACAGAGCGACTCCAGGTAGTGGATCATCGAGATCTTCTTCAAGAACGGCGGCAGGAGGAAGTTGATCGCCTCCCAGCCGAAGACGATCACGGCCGGGATCGCCGGGCTCTTGAAGAAGAAGCCGAAGGTGAGGAAGACCGCGCCGTAGCCCAGGCAGGCGAGGAAGGCCACGCCGACGTAGGCCAGGAGCTGCCCGAAATCGTGGAAGAAGGCCCCGAGACCGCACGGGAGGTAGGCGAAGAAGAACGAGGCGATCGTGGCGCCGCCGAAGAGAGTGAACGAGACAAGGAGACCGGTCAGGTATTTCGCCGCGGCCAGCACTTCGCGGCGGACCGGCGAGAGGAAGTAGTAGTGGAGGGTGCGCTCCAGCATTTCGCGCCGGATCAGGTTGCCGAAGACCTCGACACAGCCGAAGAAGATCACCAGCCGCAGAAAGAAGGTCTGGAAGGAGATGGCGAAGGTCCGCGCCACCTCCACCGGATCGGAATGGCTGCCGAAGGCCCGCGAGACGATCGCGCGCAGGGCAAGGATCGTCACCGGCATCAGCGCCAGGAAGTAGACCCCCAGGGCGCGCTTGCCGAAAAAGCCCTTGCGCACTTCGAGGCCCAGGATGGCCGCCACCTGGCGCCGGTAGAGATCCCAGGGGAGGCCGCGGGCGATGCTCGGCGGCGGCGGCGGCGCGGGAGTCGTGGACAGCGTGCTCAAGGGCTCGGCGCTCATGCCTTGCCTCCATTCGAACCGATCAGGTACTGATAGACGGACTGCACGTCGGCGTCGGCCGGTGCCACCGCCTCGACGACGAGGCCGGTCTCCAGCACGACGCGATTGAGCAGCAGATAGAAGCCGTCCGCGTCGCGCGTCGAGACCAGGAGGCCGCGGCGGTCGGGAGCGATCTTCACTTCGACCACGTGGTCCTCCTCGAAGGCCCGCGCCGCGAGGAGCGACGGCCGGTCGCAGCGCACCGCGATCTGCATCGGGTGCTGCTCCATCTCCTCGCGCACCCCCTGGATCTTCCCCTCGGCCACCACGTAGCCGCCGTTGAGGAGGATCACCTGGTCCGAGATGCGGTCGACCTCGTGCAGGATGTGCGAGGAGACGAGGACGTAGAGCCCGGCCGCGGCGAGGTCGCGGAAGAGGCCGATGACCTCGGCCCGCGCCATGGGGTCCAAGCCGTTCAGCGGCTCGTCGAGGATGAGCACCGTCGGCTCGTGGGCCATGGCCTGGGCGAGCTTGATCCGCTGGCGCATGCCCTTGCTGTAGCCGGCAACCTTGCGCGGGGCGGCTTCCATCAGCCCCACCCGCTCGATCGCCTTGGCAGCCAGCGCCTCGGCCTCGGCGTGGCTGCGGCCGTGGACGCGCAGGTAGGAGTAGACGAACTGCCAGCCGGAGAGGCAGCGCGGGAAGGCGTCGTACTGGGTCGAGTAGCCGACGAGCCGGAAGAGCTCCTCCGGCCGGTGGGTGGGGATGCCCAAAACCCGGATATCCCCTTCGGTGGGCTTCAAGAGCCCCACCATCAGGTTCATCAGGGTGGTCTTCCCCGAGCCGTTCGGCCCCACCAGGCTGGTGATCCCCGGCGGGATCGAAAGGTGGACCCGGTTGATCCCCAGGACCTCGCCGTAAAACTTGGAGACCCCGGCGAACGTGATGCGGCCGGCGGTGGCCGGCAGGGTGGCCGGGGGGGGCGACGCGGGGGAGATTCCGGCGAGGGCGACCGAGGCGCTCATCGCACCACCTCGTAGGCGCGCAACTTGCGCCGCAGCATGGAGAGAAAGAGGAGGCAGGCGGCGGCGAGAGCGATCCAGGCCGCCCAGGCCGGCAGGTCGTTGGGCTGGGCGCGGTTGAACAGGCTGGCGCGCACGGTGTCGTTGAGCTTGCCGAGGCTCACCAGGCCCCCCCAGCGGGTGTCGAGGGCGGCGTTGATGGCGAGGCCCCAACCGGCCATGACGAAGAAGACGGCGAGGAGGACGATGCGGGCCACCGGCTTCCACTTCACCCAGGCCGAGATGGCGAGGGTCAAGAGCGAGAGCACGACGATCCACTCGACGGAGGCGGCGAAGAGCGCCCAGGCGAGCCCCAGGTGAGGGCCGAGCCAGGCGGGCTCGAGGCCGGCCTGGAGGAGGAAGAGGAGCAGGCCGGGCACCCAGGTCAGGGCGGAGAGGAGCGAGAGGAGCACCCCGATTTTGCCCAGCACGTACTCGGTGCGCGAGAAGGGGCGCGAAAAGTAGAGCGGCAGGGCGTTGTTGCGGACGTCCGGCGCGATCAGCCCGGGACCGATGACGAGCGCGAGGAAGAAGCAGAGCGAGCTCTCGACGCGGAGGAAGAACTCGAAGAAGACGTTGTCGATCGGGACCAGGCGGTCGATGGGCAGGTCGATCGCCGTGAGCGCGGTGAAATTGTGGTGCAGGTAGATGAGCACCGCCGTGGTGAGCACCCCCAGGCCGCCCACGATGAGGAGGACGAGCACCAGCCGGCTGGCGAGGACCTCCTGGAACGCGTAGCGCAGGAGGATCAGGAAGCGGGTCCGCTGCGGCGTGATCTCGCCGGTGTAGCGCCGGTAGGTCTGTTCATACACTGCCATGGCCGGTCTCCATTGCTTGCAGGAAGATGTCCTCCAGCGAGTCGCGTTTGAAGTCGAGCCGCCTGATCTGCACCTGGCGCTCGGCGGCGACCCGGTAGAGGTCGCGGACCTCGATCCCGTCGGGGAGGACGAGCTTCAGGCGCTGCCGGCCGGTGACGGCGAGCTCGCAGCCCAGCCGCTCGACCGCCTCGGCGAACCAGGCGTCGTCGCCGTCGGCCGCCCCCTGGGTCTCGATCTCCAGGAACCGCCGGTTGGCGCGCCGCTCTTCGGCGAGGTCGGCATAGACCGCCACCCGGCCCTCTTTCAGCACCAGCACCTCCTCGCAGCACTCCTCGACGTCGCGCAGCAGGTGGGAGGAGAGGACGATGTGGACCTCGCCCAGGTCGCGGATGTCGCGGATGAGCTCCAGCATCCGCTCGCGGGCTGGAGGATCGAGGCCGTTGGTCGGTTCGTCGAGGAAGAGCACCCGCGGCCCGTGGGCCAGGGCCTGGGCGAGCTTGGCGAGCTGCTTCATGCCCAACGAGTAGGTGCCGACCGGCCGGTAGCGCGCCTCGCCCAGGCCGACGTAGAAGAGGGCCTCGTGCGCCCGCTCCAGGGCCGGCTTGGGCGGCAGGCCGGAAAGCTCGGCCATCATCCGCACGAAGCGGACGCCGCTCATCCCGGCGATGAAAGAATCATTCTCCGGCATGTAGCCCATGAGCGAGCGGATCTCGCGCGCCTCGGTCTGGATGTCCCGGCCGAAGATCCGCGCCGTGCCGGCGGACGGAGGGTGGAACCCGAGAAGGGTGTGGAGCAGGGTGGTCTTGCCGGCGCCGTTGGGACCGAGCAGGCCGATCGCCCGCCCCTTCAAGGTGGCGTCGAGGCCTTTCAGGATCGGCCGGCTGCCGAACTGGACGGCCAGCCCGGCAAGCTCGATGACCGGATGGGTGGATTCGCTCGTCACGTGAGGCTCCTTTTCCGATCTCCGCTCATCCCTACGTAGAAACCCACGATCCTGTTGCAAAAGAAAAAAGCCCGGGCGGGGGGCGAACCCCGCCCGGGCGATGGTTTGCGACTAGTGGGCCTCCTCCGCACCCGGCCCCGAGCCCATGGCGCCGAGCAGGCCGCGCAGGCTGGCGAGCGTCCCCAGGTTCAATCCCAGGGGTCCGGTCTCGCTGTGGCTGGCGAACAGGATGCGGTCGTCCTGGGCGTAGGCGTAGGTGAGGGTCGGCCCGGAACCGGCGATCATGCGGGCGATCGACGCCCCGCCGGCCCCGCCGTTCCCTGGAGCGCCCTGCGGCGCGAGGTTGGCCAGGGGGGCCAGAGCCGAACCGAGGTTGTGGTAGACCAGGGCCGAGAAGTTGACCTGCTGGTCCTCGGGGAGGAGCGCGCGGAACTTGGCGGAGCTCGCCAGGGTGAAGCCCTGAGCCCGCTGGGTGATGGCGGTGTCCAAGAGCGCCCGGCTGGGCGCCACCACGAGGTAGCCGTCGACGAAGGTGTAGTCGACCCCGTGCTGGTGGGCCGGATCGGTCGAGCGGATGCTGTAGTACGTCCGTCCGCCGGTGGTCTCGTGGGTGAGGGTGATCTCCGGCTTGCCGGCGGCGTGGAGCTGGTCGTTCACCCGAGCGACGAGCTGCTCCAGGGAGCTTTCCAGGGCCTGTGGGTGGTAGACCTCCAGCACCAGCTTCCAGGACGGGCTGGGCAGAAGCGGCCCGTCGACCGCCAGGGCGACTTCACCCCCCAGCGAGGCCGCGAGGTCGCGCAGGTGGATGCCGTGCTCGGTCTGGAGCTTGTCGAGCTCGGTGGCGAGCTCGGGGACGGCGGCGAGCAGGTCGTCCAGGAGGTTCACCGGGTCCTTGACCACGAACGAGGCGGCCAGGTTGGCGTCGGGGGAGACGAAATCCAGGGCCCGCATGGGCGCCGGAGCGGCGAGCCAGGACGGGATGCCGCGGCGCGGCCGGTCGAAGGTCACCGCCGCCCGGGTCTCGGTGCGGCCGGTCCCCTCGTGGCGGTCGACGATCACGTCCTGGAAGTCGAGGATGCCGAGGGCCTCGGCGTGGCTGTCCGGGCTTCCCGGATGGTCGGCGAGCAGCTTCTTCAGGTCGCCGGCGAACAGCCAGCCGGCGCCCTCCTGGTAGGACTGGGCCACCCGGGCGTGGAAGCTCGCCTGGCGGAAGGGGTTGGCCGCCGGCTGGGCGAGGACCTGGCCCATGCGGGCGAGCAGCGCGGCGCTCGGGGTGGCGACGAAGAGGTCGTCCTTCACCCAGAGGTAGAGCGCGTGGTCGTCGGCGCCGGGAGTATTCGGGATATTGGCGGCATTCGGGCTGTCGACGAGGATCAGCACCGCCTTGCCGGCCTTGGTGTTGTCGGCCGTGACCTCCTGCTCGAGCAGGGCGCGGAAGGCGGACGGGTTGGTCACCTCGGCGAGCACCACCGGTCCGTCCGCCGTCACCGCCACCGCCACCTCTTCGCCCAGGTTGTGGCCGAGGTCGCCGATCTTCGCGATCACGTCATGGAAGTGCTGGCTCGACGGGCCGGAGCCGAAGGCCTGTCCCCACCACTGCTGCAGGGTGGCGTCGGTCGCCAGGCGCTCTTCGAGCTTCGCTTGCGTCTCGGCCAGGTTCTGCGACAGGTTGGGCAGGCCGACCCAGATCCGGGTCTCCTGCGGCGCCAGGTCGAGCAGCCGGGTCGAGGTGCGCAGACCGGGCCGCGCCACCGAGGCGTCGATGTCCTTGCCCAGCTGGGTGAGCTGGGTCAAGAGCGCGTCGTACTGGGCGGCGTTCTTGCTCCAGGCGATCTCCCGGCGCACCGGAACGGCCGCCATGCTGACGTGGGTCGCCACCTGGTCCCCCGGGTGGAGGATGCTGTCGCGGTTCGCCTCCTTGACCCGCACCTCCCCTTCGACCACCGAGACCCGCGACCCCTTGGTGCCGCGGTTGACGGCGAAGATGGTGCCGGTCACCGAGACCCGGCAGTCGGCGGTTTCGACGTAGAGATGGGTGCCGTGCTGCTTGGCCGCCTGGACGAGGATCCGTCCCTGGCCGAGCTGGATGGTGGTGCCGCTGCGCCGCGTGACATAGGAGAGGCCGGCGCGCTCGTTCATCTCGACCCGCGAGCCGTCGCCCAGGCGGACGAAGGCGTGCGAGCCCTTGGCGGTCCGCACCTCGACCCCGGCGCCGAAACGCTCGCCGGCGACGACCGGACGGATGTCCTGGCCCGCCACCGCGTAGAGGCTGCCCTCGATCGATTCGACGCGGGCCTGCGGGGCGCCGCTCCAGGGCATCTGCTGGAAGAGGTAGACGAGGCCCAGGCCCACCCCGAAGAGGAGCATGGCGGCGAGGGCGGTGGTGAAGCCGCGGCGCAGGCGGGGCGAGAGGAACGCCGCCTTGCGGGTGTTGGGGGCGGTGGTGTTTGCCGGCACACCGCTCCGCGCCTCGCGGAGAGCGCGACGGCAGGCGATGCAGCTCCGGGTGTGATCCTCGACGAGGAGGGCACGGGCCGGCGGCAGCTCCCCGGCGAGATAGGCCGGGAGAAGACTCTGGAAGTCCGCGCAGCCCTTCAGGGGACCGGCGGGAACCAGGTGCGGCGTGGCGGGGGCCGGCGCCGTCTCCAGGCGGTGGGCCTCGCCGTCGCGGGAGAGGCGCTGCCAGACCCGGGCGGTGGCGGCTTCGACCTGGGTCGGATCGGCGGTGTCGTTCACCACCGTGTCGACCGCCCGGTCGAGGTTTTCCTCGTGACGCTTCGAAAACAGGCTCATGACAGTCCTCCTTGCCGCGGCTGGAGCTCTTTCTGGAGCCGGTGCCGGGCGCGGTGCAGAATCACGGCGATCGAGGTCTGGGAGGCGCCCATCTGGCGGGCGATCTCCAGGTTCCCGACCCCCTCGAAGTAGCGTAGGGCGAAGATCTCGGCGGCGCGGGGCGAGAGGCGCGACAGGGCGGCCCGCAGGCGGGTGGCCAGATCGCGGTTCTCGCGGTTCTGCTCGGGATCACCGGCCGCCTCGTCGACGAGGAGAGGCTCGACCTCCTCCAGGGTGACCGACGGGCGGCGCTTCCGGCGGCGCAGGAGATCCAGCGCGGCATTGACGGCGGCGCGGTGGAGATAGCTCCCGGCACCCTGCGAGAGGTCGAGGTCGTCCTCCCGGCGCAGGATGCGGGTGAATACGGTCTGCAGGACGTCCTCCGCGTCCATGGCGTCCCCGGTGACCCGGTACGCGGCGCGATAGACGGCCCCGCTATGTTCCTTGAAGAGCGCTTCCAGCGTTCCCTGGGGGGCCCCCGGGGGCGGATGGAGCGTCTGTTCGGCGGCTGCTTGCACGGCCTCCTCCTTCCTTTCGTCTCCACCCATGAAACGTGGCCCTCGGGAGAATGTTACGCCAGGAAGGAGAGGGAAGGTGGCAGGGCTTGCGTTGTTGCTGATGGACGGGGAGATTCGCCGCAGCCTCCGGCGAGGTCGGCGATCGTGCGGGCGACCCTAGAGGAGGTGCTCCAGGGCGGGGGGGAGAGGCCGCATCGGCGAGGTCGCTCTGGCTCATCTGGCGGATGGTCAAGCCGTAGGTGGCAGCGCCGCCTGGGAGTCAGCCTTTCCAGCGTGTCTTGCAGTATTGCACTGCTTCCCGGATGGAGAGCCGACGCGTCGAATTTCCTGTTCGTAGGTAGAAGACTTCGTCGTTACCCTCTTTGAGGAAAACAGGCCGCGGGCCAGGTGTGACGGTCACCCGGCAAATGTCTTTACCGTCCACCTCGTGAAAGGTGACGCGCAGGCACGTACCGAGGTCCTTACCTATGGCGCCAAGCAATAGGTCGGTCAGGAAGAGCTCGAAACCATCCCGGTTCGGTTTCTTGAATGTACCGTAGTCGGGCTCTAGGCCTACGATCGAGCCGTCGTCGGCCACCCCGATGAGGAGGGTGCCGCCGTGCGCGTTAAGGAAGCCCGCGACAGTGAAGCGGATGACGGCCTCAAGGTCCGGGTTCTTCTTCTCCTCGCGCAGGTCCCAGCGGGCAGTGGACTTGAGCTCCAACTCTGCGCCTTCACCCTGCTCGATCAGGGCCAGGATCTCAGGGTCGCCCGGCCGGGGAGCCAGGGCCCGATAGGCGGCGAGGGCAGCGTCCTTGACCTCCTGGGAGACGACGGGAAAGGTCGTCAGGATGTAGGCGAATTCCTCCTCTGTCAGGCCATAGAGGTGGGATACGAGGCCGTCCAACTCGGCACGCAGGCGCGCCCGCTCAGCGGGAGCCGTTGCGATCTCGGCTTCCGACCACCGACTGCCCGTGGCGCCTTCCCAAAGTTCACCAAACTCAGCTGTAATGCAGATCAGTCTTGCGGCACACTTGATCATTGCCTCTGCATGAAGAGCCGAAGGTCGGGGACCTGGAAGCTGGTAGACATAGAACATACTCACGTTTGCAGCTACCCTCTGCCTCAACAAGTAGTCCAAGACAAGGCTGTTTAGTAACGCAGATAGGCAGAGAAGGTCTCCATGTCTCAGTGATTTACTTGTCGACAAATTCAACGATTCCGAGGCGAAGACTTGCGGAGGGATCACGGTAGAAATCATGGTTCTTTCATCGGTGTTGCGACCAATTCTGCGAAATGCCAACCTGAAATCCTGATATGCAAGTCTTTTGTCCGAGCCTGTCTCTCCTTTTCCTAGCAAAGCTTCGCGGCCTGCGCCCTCCTCGACCCAATAACGAGGCGCCGCCCGCATGTACTCGAATTGGTGAATCATTTTCCCTTCGATGAGCGGCAGCCTTCCTTTGCGGAACACAGCCTGGAATAAGTGACTATCCACAGTCATATCAAATTCTCTGCCGAGGCGGAGACCCCAAGCTCCCTCAGCTTCATCGCCGAGTAAAGGAAATCTAGATAGTTTCTCCGCGATGGAGATATCGACTTGGTTCTTAAATTCTATGACGGAAAACGAGTCTGGCGAGAGAATCTTGATCACGCTCCAGCTTAACTCAAGATGAGACGAGTCATCAGCGAGAAAAGACTCTAGCTGTTCTGCTGAAATGGCCTCCCTGGGGTTGATTCGAAATGCAGCCATAAAGGAGTCTGTCGGGCTACCCTTCCTGAAGGCCAGAATACACATCCGAAACGAATGGTGGACTCCTTCGAAGAGAAATTTCTCGTTTGATAATCCGAACAACGCTTCGATCTTCGCTTCCGCGAAGAGCATCTCCCGCAGCCGCTTCGTCCCGAGATCCGTATAGATACCGGTCGGCAGAAGGATCCCACAATAGCCGTCCTGCCGCACCAATCGGAAGCACCGCTCCAGAAAAAGCTTGTACAGGTTGATATCTGTGCCCGCCTTCCGGCCCTCGACGAGCGAGATCTGATTGCTGTACTGCGGGGCCGACCTGAAGTAGAGACTGACGTGCGGAAAACGGCTCAAGTAATCGAGCCAGGCTTCCTGCACCTCGTGGTTCCTGAGCAGTTTTGCCTGCTCCTTTTCGAACTCCTTGATCGTCATGATGTTCTTCGTGACAATGTCCGAGTACTCGGCGAAGAACTCCTTCGCCTGCGGCTTGAAGACCTCCCACGGTGGATTGGTGAGAATGATGTCGAAACCTCCGCCCTTACCCAGGATTTCGTCGAACTCATAGCCCCAGTGGAACGGTCGGAGCGCCTCGACGTCCTTGAACGATACTGGCCGTCGCACCGGCTTACCCGCTTCGTTCTTTTTCTTGTCCCAGGTCGCCTGCTCGAAGCGGATGCCGAGCTCTTTGAACTCCTCGTGGAGGATCTCGCTGAGGGTCGTGCCCGCTTCCATCTTCTTCCGCTCGATATCGTCGCGTACCTCGGCCAGCGTGTGCATGCTCCCGGCGAAGTCGCGGTAAGCCTTGATCAAGCGGTTCTTCTCATCGAGAACCTGCCGGAACGTCGGGTGAAAGAGATGCGTTTGGCCGCCCCCTTGCCGACGCTCGAAGTCCTCGTCCTCGACGTGCAACAGGCCGATCAGCGAGTTTCCTGACAAGATATTGAAGTCGATGTTGGGCAGCGGTTCCAATTCTTCGACGGACGTGGCTGAGGCGACGAGGGTGAGGAAGAGCCGGAGCCGCGCGATCTCGGTCGCCTCCTCCATGATGTCCACACCGAAGAGGTTGTCGGTGATGATCCTCTTCTTGACCCAGTACTGGAGTGAAGGGTGCTCGTCCTTCGCCTTCTTGAGATCTCTCCGCAACCCCATGTCGTTCACGAACTCAATTTTGCCGACAACCGCGGAGTAGACGTCCAGGAGCGTCTTGAGAGCGGCCACCAGGAAGGCCCCCGAGCCGCAGGCCGGGTCGAGAATCGAGAGGCTCGGCAGGATCTCTTTGAAGAGCCGCCGGCAGAGCCGCGCGTTGAGCCGTAGGAGAAGCTCCTCGATCGAGTCGAACTGCCGAGCGCTCTCCGCCTCTTCGTTCACCCGATCGAGGACGAGCGGGTAGATCGTGCTCTCGCACAGGTACCGGGTGATTTCCGGCCGCGTGTAGTAGGCGCCGAACTCCTTCTGGTTGATGTACTTCTCGAAGATATAGCCCAAGACGTCCGGATTGATTTCGTCATCCTGGCCGCCCGGCGTGTCGTTCAGGTTCCAGGAGTATTTCTCGAAGAGGTCGAGGATGCTCTCGAAAGCCGCATCCGGGATCTCGAGGTCCGCGTGATCCGTCTCGAGCCGATGTGGCAGAAAAAGGCCGCCATCCAGGTAGGGGATCGCGCCCAAGAGCCGACGCGCTTCGGGGCTGCGCTCAGCCGCTGGGCGGGCGAAACCCTCGAAGAAAAGAAATTTTAAGAAGCGGCGGTAAAAGAGATCCGGACCTTCCTTGCGGCTGGCGTCGAGCTTGCGGCGCAGGTAGACCTGATCGCCACCATCCAGAAATCCCTTCTTCTGGAGGAAGTAGACGAACATCAGCCGATTGAGCAGGATCGAGGCGTACCAGCGGCGGTCCCGCTCGGCCTCGATGCCCTCGATGCGCGCGAGAAAAGCGTCATGCTGCTCTTTGAATTCGCTGTAGAAACGCTTGGTGACCTGCTCGACATCGAGGGCTTCGCGGAGGCGCGAGACGACTTGGGTGACCGGCACGTCGACCGCTTCGGCGAGGACGGCTACATCCGCGAGGTCGACCACGAGGGACGACAGCTTGGAGAGGAAGAGGTCGCCGGGCTGTCCCTTGAAGTAGAAGTGAGCTCGCGGCTGGAGCTTCTTCCCCTCCCACTTGGCCCAGGAGAGGGCGCTCTGGGAAGGCGCACGGTCGATAAAGATCAGGATGTGCTCGTGGTGGATCTTGGCCACCTCGCGGTGGACGGCCTGACGTATCGGCGCCTCCGGAATGGTGCCGTCGTCGGCCATGATCTCAAGTACCGCCACGGAGCCCAGATGTGCGATCTCTCGCCCTGCGAAATCTTCCCCCTTGACGTTCCAGGTGCGAGGCTTGGAATCGCGCGCCGAGGACCAGCCGAGCTCGTCGACGAAGAGGCGGCGAAAGTCGAACTTTTGCAGGGTCTCGCGGGTCCGCTGGAGATTGAGCTTGGCCAAAGGGTTTACCTCGAAGAAGGTGTACGTAGCCCGAGCGAGCAGATGATCCGCGGCTCCGGGTCGGGCTCGTCCTTCCGTACAATGCAAAGTCGGTCTTCCTCGCGGAGAGCGAGAACGAGACGGGAGAGGTCGTCGTCGGAGACGCCGGAACGGAGTTGACGGTTGATCTGGTCCGCCGCGGCGGCTCGCAGCGGAAAGCGGTAGATCTCATCGATCGCCCGATGCAGCTCGGCGAGGTCGAAGAGCGTCCCCTGGAGGGAGAGAACGTAGTTCTTCAGGCGCTCATAGGTGCGGAACCGTGCTCCCGAGGGGCGGCCCAGAGCACCGGCGCCGCTCCGCTTGCGCTCGGCGATGAGCTCGACGCCTTTGCGGACCAGCTCGTGATGTGCCTCCTGGCGCGGGAGCGCGGGCGTGTCCGGTGCGCACTCCGCCGCGTCGAGGATGGCGAGCTGCGACTGCGTCACACCCCGGCCCTCCCCATCGACCCAGGCGAGGAAATCGTTGTCGTCGGTCGTCCGCAGGTAGAGGAGCACGCCGGGCGGGCCAGCGTGGGACGGGGTGTGGGAGCGGGTCGAGTACACCACGTCGGGCAGCTCCATCACCTTCTTCTCCAGGCCCGGGTCGGCCTCGGTGGCATTGCGCCAGAGCTGGTAAGCATGGGAGGCGAGATCCACCTCGGCGTCCGCCTCTCCGTCGAGGAGCCCCGACTTCTCGTGGTAGAGGTCGACCAGGATGGAGTCGTTGCTATCATCGTCAAAAAATCGCTCGTCCGTCCCTACCACCTCAGCATTCTCCCGCAGGCGCTGGCGCACCCGGCTGCGCAGACGGATGATCCGTTCGACCCCATCGGCAGGGAGGAACGAGTAGCAGAGTAGGGTTTCGGCATGCTGGCCGATGCGGTCGACGCGCCCCACCCGCTGAATGAGCCGGATGATCGCCCATGGCAGATCGTAGTTGACCACCACCCTGCAGTCCTGCAGATTCTGACCCTCGCTCAGGACGTCGGTGGCGAGGAGGACTCGGACCTCGCCCGCCGGTGCGATCTGCTGGCGCTTGCCGTTGCTCTCCGGGCTGAAGCGCCAGGCGAGGAGTGTCGGATCGGGAGAGGCCCCGGTCGCCGCGGCCACCGCCGCGAGACCGTGGGCTTGGAGCTCCCGCTCCAGGTAGGCCACGGTGTCGGCGAATTGGGAGAAGAGGAGGATCTTCTCCTCGCCATGGGTCTCGGCGGCGATCCCCATCAGGGCCAGGAGCTTGTGGTCCCGCGATGGGTCCCAGGGGCCGCAGTCGTCGAGCACCGAGAGCAGGCGGCGGCTGTCGGCCAGGAGATCCGTAGCCAGACCTGCGACGAAGCGGTCGGCCCGCAGCCACTTGAAGCGGCGCCGCTCGCGGGTCTCGTACTGATGGTAGACCTCTGCGGCGCGTTGCCGGAAACCCTCCTCCGTCAGGAGCCTGCCCCCTCCCACCTCATCGGCATCGCTCGCCGGGATGCTATCGCCATTTCCGTTCTCGTAGAAAAGCTCGGCGTCGGCATCGGAGAAGCGGGAATCGAGGGCGGCGCTGTCCTGGGTGCCGATGGGCAGAGGGAGCCTGGATTCAATGGCATGGAGGAAGACGAAGTTACGCAGCACGTGGCGCTCGACGGACTGCAGGAACGACCAACCGCTGCTCTCCAGCCGCTTGAACAGGTTGGTCCGGCAGAACCCCATAAGACGCCGGCCGGCGCGGGAAAGATCGCCGAGGATCTTGGCCTCCGCCGGTGTGGGAGGCTCCCGCCGCGCGGCCGCCACATAGTTGCCGAGCCCGTATCGCGGCAGGGACAGGGAGTTGATGATCTCCACCACTCCGTCCGAGAAGAGACGGGCGTAGGGATCGTCGGGGTTTCCTTCGGCGATGGCGAAACGCACCGTCCGTGGTACCCGGGCCGGGAAGTAGGAACGGGTCCCATCTTCGAACGTCAGATACCGGCGCCCCGTTGCGGCATCCGTTTCAGCGTAGTTTTCCTGAATGAAGGACCGGGTGCGGCGGACGAGGTAGAGGCGCATCAGCTCGCGCCAGTCATCCGGATACTCGCTCTTCTCGAAAGCGGCGAGCGAGTCGGGGCTGCACTGGTGGCGACGAAGGAACTCCGGCTCTCCCAACTCGCGCAGCAGGCGCTCGGGCCGAAGGCCGAGCCGGGAGTCCTCCGGCACGAAGAGCCGGAGCTGGCTCGACAGGTCGAGGTACGTCTTGTTGTAAGGCGTCGCCGAGAGGAGAATGACCTTGCTCTCGTTTTCCTCAATGTACTCGCGGATGGCGCGGTAGCGCTTGCCCTCGCGGTTCCTCAGGTTGTGGCTCTCGTCGATCAGCACCAAGCGGTAGCGACGCAGGTCCGGCAGCTCCTGGGCAACCCGGGTGATGGGCAGCACCCGGGCGCGCAGCCGGTACTGATCGCGATAATCCTCCCACATGCGGACCAGGTTCTTGGGGCAGAGGATGAGAGTCTCGAGCCCGTGGTCGTCCTCGAAGATCCGCGCCAGGGCCGTAGCCATGAGAGTCTTGCCCAGACCCACCACGTCGCCCAGGAGCACCCCGCCGCGTTTGTTGAGATGATGGGCGGCAATCTTGACCGCCGCGGTCTGGAAGGCGAGAAGCTTGCCGCCGAAGTCCTTCGGGATACGGAACTCCGCGAGGCCGGCCCGGGCCTCGCGAGCAAGGTGGTAGACCATCTTCAGGTAGATGAGATAGGGCGGGTAGAGCTCTTCCCGCGCCCAGCTCTGGTCGATGGCGAGCAGCAGCTCTTGCGAGACATCGAGGCAGAAACGATCCTCCCAGCGATCCTCGAACCAGGCTGCCAGCTTGAGGCAGGCATCGTGGTCCAGCACATCGACGTTCAGCTCTCCTTGCCGGGCCAGGCCCGCGAGCGTGAGATTGCTGCTCCCCAGGAAACCGATGATCGGGTTGACGGGGTCGGAGCGGAAGAGAAGGTAGAGCTTGGCGTGCAGGGGATACCGCAGGAAGAGCTTGACGACCAGCTTGCCGGACCGCAGTTGTGTGGCCAGGCGCCGCAGGCCCACCTCATCCTCGTCCGTCGGGGCGCCCAGGGTGAGCTGCTCGCGGAACTCTTCGGCCAGGCGCCGCTTGAGGCGAACGGCCGTCTGGAGATCGATGTCATCGACCCGCGGCAGGAGACTTAAAGCTTGGCGCAAGTCTTCCTGGGGGAGCCGTTGCATGCCAACGAGCAGCCGACAGCAGTTCCCTTCCCCTCCTGGCCAGCACTCGACGAGCGGATCGATCGCCTTCCACCCGCGCAGGTTGAAGTAGCCGACGCAGAAGTCCGCGCGGCTTGAGAGGGCAAGCCCGTCCCGCAGTGCGGGCAGAAGAGAGCGTTCGATATTGTCGAAAATGCGCGGCATGCAAAGTCGAACCCTTGCGGGTGTCCCCACCTTCCATGGACTCCGGCAGATCCTATGGCGGGACAGGGAGAAGGGTAGCACGCGCGGGGCGGCGCCGCTGGCCCCGAGAACCGCGACCAGGAGCTACGCCCATCTACGCTGGTTTTGGACGCCAACTGTTATCGGCGATCCTGAATAAGGGAGTGACGGGCCCTTTCCCGGACGCGAGCGGAGGCCGAACGGACGCTAGAAGACCCTTTTGGACGCGAAACAGCTCCCTTCGGAACCAGAAGAGAGCTGATCGGAGTCCGAAACGTTCCATCCGGACGCAGAACAGCTCTCCCTGGAGTCCGAACAGCTCTGTTTGGAGTCCAGTACGCTCTGAGTAGAGTCCGGAGAGCTCGCTTCGGAGTCCAAAGCGAGCTGCACGGACTCCGGAGAGGACTGTTCTGCGTCCGAAAGGAGCTGCTTTGCGTCCAGAAAGAGCTTCTAGCGTCCGTTCGGACGGTCGCTGGAGTCCGGCGGACTCTCGTAGCGTCCAGATCTGGACGGAGCAGCGTCCAGAATCGAGCTCTTTCACTCCGCCAGCCGACCCTCCGTGTTCAGACGGATCTCTTTGGTTCGAAAAGACTTGACGCGGATGGCTTGCGCCAGCATGGCGTTGCCGAACCGGGCGAGGGAGGGAGAGTCCAGCGTCCAGTGGACGCTACGAGAGGAGAAAGAGTCTCCGGACGCTACAGGGCGGCCGCCCCCTCGCCCTTTCGGGGCTTCCCCTTCGGGGCAGGTCAAGTCGCCCCGCCTTCCCGCCCTTGGCGTATTCCGACGTATGATGGAAGGAGTGGAACCTGAACACCTCGGGTTGACCCAGGCCGAAGCGACGCGCCGGGCGCGCGAGGG
>Ga0137403_10002271_pt1 | contig 23615 bp, 19 predicted proteins | sample CZOMad2_1_16fung_FD_122057 | JGI IMG/M metagenome (GOLD analysis project Ga0137403, IMG submission 122057) | Vadose zone soil fungal communities from Angelo Coast Range Reserve, California, USA - CZOMad2_1_16fungal (Hybrid Assembly) | ecosystem: Environmental > Terrestrial > Soil > Vadose zone...
TCGCGAACGTGGCGGAACTGGCAGACGCGCAGGACTTAGGATCCTGTGGGGCAACCCGTCCGGGTTCGACTCCCGGCGTTCGCACTTCCCTGTGGAGCAGCACCTTAGAGTGGTACAGCGAAAGCAGCCCGAGACCGCTTCTGATGCCCACTTTGACGAAACTTTGACGCCGATGGCGAGGTCCCAATCCGGCTCGGCCCCGTGGCCGGGCTAGCGCCTCCCACCGCATTCAACCTCAACGTCGCGCGGTAGCTGCTGACGTTGCATACCAACTCGTGCCGACCTGCCGCGGGTCAGGGAGCTCTCAGAGTTCGGCGCCCACCGGCCTGGTGGAAGCGAAACTTGATCCCTGCCGAAACGAGGGACGGATTCAAAGTCACGCGAGCCTTCACCGGGACCCCGCCCGCAAGGAACCCAACCGCGTTCACGGCCAGCCAAAGCTGCTTGAAGTCGGCAAAGACGTCCCACGCCTTATTCAAGCGGTACTCCGCTCCAGCCTGCAGCACGAAGCCCCAGTTGTTGTGAACGTCGAGCTGGGAGACCGCGGCATCGTGGTTTTTGACGATGATGGCGTACGCCGCGCCGGTGCCGACGTAGGGTCGGAAGGCCCCGCCCGTTGGGACGCGGTAGCCGGCGGTTAGAATCGCCGGACCATATCGAACTCTTCCAAGGGCACCCAACGATGTGACGGTTCCCTCGCCGGTGACTGTAGGCCTTGGCGGCACACCCACCATGAGCAGCGCAAAGAGGTTCCTGGTAAAATCGTAGCCGACGTCGAAGGTCGCGGTTTGGTTGTTGCTGACCGTGGCGGTGGCGCCCGGGAGCAATTGTCCGTTCGTGGCGATCGTCGCGCTCGAGTGATAGAACGCGCCCAGACCTGCGATTCTCCCAAACCAGGGGCTCGCGTGCCCAGCGGCACCAGCCTGAGCGTGCAAGAGGCTCTGAGCCTGAAGCACCCCGACTGCCAGCACTATTGAGAAGAGTCTCGTTTTCATGTCTCGTGAGCTACGCCGAGCCGGCCGAGGTGGCGCGACCTTCCTCTATATCGGAGCACCACCCAAGCCAGGCTCCAGTACACGACCACCTGAATCCAGAGCGCCCCCCAGGGTCGGAGCGTCTGGTCGAAACGGGCGCCCATCTCGGCCAGCTGCAGGAAGCCCTGAATGCCGAACGTGCTGGGCAGCACCACGGCCAGCGCCCGGACCCACGCCGCCTGTACCTCCACCGGGAAGCTCAAGCCCGACAGAAAGAGCGCCGGCAGCCCCATCGCCGCGAGCGCGACAGTGGAGGACTCCGGCCGATCGAACAGCTCCGCGATGGCGAGGCCGAGCAGCGTCACCGCTGCGAAGTACGGAACGAGGAAGACCACGACGTCGAGCCACGATGCTCGCATTGGGAAGCCATAGAGACTGAATACCACGCCGAACATGAACACGGCATGTCCGAGATAGATGAGCGCGGTGGCACCGAGCTTCCCGCCGAGGATCGCCCACAATGGCTCGGTCCCAGACTCATCCTTCTCGCGCTCGGCCACTCGCAGGGCGCCAATGCCGATGAGCAATGTCTGCTGGAGGATCAGGATGAAGACGGCCGGCACCACGAAGGTTCCGTATCCGGCGAGTGGATTGAAGAGCGGCCAGGAAACAAAGGTGACCGGACGCGCACGCTGGAGCGCGGCCTTCTCGGTCAATCCACTCGCCTCGAGTCTCCGCACCGAAATGCCGGTCGAGAGGGTGCCCACGACGCCGTTGATCGCTCGGAGCGCCGTGCTGTACACCAGGAAATAGCTCGCGTCGGCGTAGGCTTCCACGTAGGCCGGCTCCCGGCGCAGCACGTGGCGCTCGAAATCCTGGGGGATCAGGAGGACCGCCCCGGCGACGCCCGCCCGCACCGAGTCCTGGGCCGCGTTCAGGTCGTTCACGCGACTCGTTACGCTCCCCGCCTCACTCGCGTCCAGCCAGCGGGTGAGCTGCCGGCTCATGGCCGTATGATCCCGGTCGACCACGACGATGGGCAGATCACGGATAATCTGCCGCAGGTACGGTGTCGGGTAGAAGAACGCGTACAAGACGCTGGCCCCGAACAGGAGGATGAGCGTCTCCTTCTCCCGGAAGATCTGCCGGAGGGTCTGGCGGAAGCAGCGAGCCAGCGCGGTCATTCCTGACCCCAGAGGCGACGATCACTAAAGACCCGCCCCATCCGCGGCAGCGCGAGCAGGCCCGCGATGAGCGCTGTGCCGGCCAGCACCAGCACCGGGGCGGCCGAGATGCGGACTGGCGCGCCCACCATGACTTGGTCGCGGACCAGGAGCATGAAGCGGGTGAGTGGGACGAAGCCGCCCCACACCTGCGCGAAGGCCGACATGCCGATCCGGGGGAAGGTCACACCGCTGAATGCCACGGCGGTCCCGAAGAACAGCGACCCGACCCCAAGGGCCTTCCTGAGGTTGGCGAGCCATACCGTGAGCAGGACCCCGATGGACTTGGTGGCCAGAGAGAATGCCACGGCCCCCAGCGCCAGAAAACCGAGATTGCCGAGCACGGGAATGTGAAACCACGCCGAGAAGCCGCCCACGAGTACCATCATCAACACCAAGTCGTAGACCAGATACGGAGCCAGCTTGCCGACCCAGGCCACAACTGGCGAACCGCCCGCGGTCGCCAGCCACTCCCCGGCGGTCGAGTCTCTCAGCTCTCGGCCGACGACGTAGACCGTGGAGAGTCCGGCCACGATCTGCACCAGCCCGACGACGAGGACCAGGCCCACGCCGCGGGCGTAGTTGATCGCAGGATTGAAGAGCAGCCGTGAGTCCACCCGGACCGGCTCCGCCGCCGCTTCGGCGGCCGCTGCGGTCAGGCCACCGCTCCGCCGCAGCTCGAACGCCACCGCGCCGGATCCGGCGTTGACGGCGCGGGCGACGTCCGCGGAGATCAAGTTGCCCGCCGTCAGATATTGCTCGTTGTACAGGAGTGTCACTCGAGGTGAGCGCCCATGCAGAAGGTCCCGCTCGAAGTGACGGGGAATCACGAGCACGGCGTACACCTTGCGTTGGACCAGGAGGGCCTGGGCCTCCCCGAGATCCTGGACCCGCGCCACGATGTTGACGGTCCTGGCCGCGTCCACCCAGCGGGCCGCAAGTCGAGCAGGCTGGGTCCCGTCGAAATCGAGGATGCCGATGGGAAGGCGGCGCGCCACCTCCGCATGAAAAACGCCTGTCAGCAGCAGCCCGGCCGCCAATGGGATCGGCCCCAGCAGGGCCCAGAGCACCGGGAAATGCGGCAGCCGGTGCAGCTCGCGCCGCATCACGCGAGCAATGCGGCTCATCCCGATGCCCTGGCCGGGCGCTCCGGCGGCCAGTCGATCAGCGCGCTCATCCCGGGTCGGAGTCCGTCGATCGGCTTGGGAGGACGCGCTCGCACTTCGAACGTGCGGACGTCGAAGCCGCCGGTCTCACGAGTCGCCCGCCAGGTGGCAAACGACCCCAGCGGCGAGATGTAGTACACCCTGAACCGGAGGCGGTCCGGGCCGAGCGCCGGAATCACGGCCGTCAGGGTATCGCCGACTTTGAGGCCGGCCAGCCGGTCCTCCCGGAGGTTGACCGTGATCCACTGGTCCGAGAGATCCACGACCGTGAGCACCGGCAGGCCGGGCGAGACCAACTCGCCCTGCTCGACCACCTTGACCATCACCTGCCCGTCGACCGAGGCCCGGAGGATATTGTCGTCGACGTAGCTGGTCGCCTCGGCCACCGCCCCTTCCGCCTTCCTGAGGTCGGCCATGGCGGCGGCGCGGTCTTCGACCCGCATCCCCGAGAGGACCAGCTCGTATTGCGCTCTGGCGGCGCCGGTGGCCTCCCGTGCCGTGCGATAGTTCGCCTCGGCCTCGTCCCGCTTCTGGGTCGGGATCACGCCCTCCGACGTCAGCCGGTCGTAGCGGACGAACGTCGTTTCAGCGATCGCCTCGGCCGCCGCGGCGCGGCGGTAGTTGTCGCGGGCCGAGCGAATCTCCTCGGGCCGGTAGCCCCGCACCGCCCGGTCTCGGGCGGCCTGTGCCGCGTCTCTCGCCGCGTGGGCCTGTGCTGCGCGGGCCCGGATTTCCGTGCCATCGAGCGTGGCGAGCAGCTGCCCTCGCCGCACCATGTCGCCCTCCCGCACGTAGATCGAGTCCACCCGTCCGGAGACCTTCGGGGAGACATCGACGTGGGTTGCGTCGGTTTCGCCCTGTACCATCCCGGCTCCCCGACCACATCCAGTGAGCAGCAGGGCCCAGCAGAAGCCCCGCACGAGACGCGTCATCGTAGTTCCTCCGCCGGCGTTGCCCGGTCCAGATACTCCAGGAATCGCTCGCTTTGGCCGCTGGCATCGAGCAGCCGGGCGAGCCCCACATCGAGATCGTAAAGGGAGGTGAGCCGATCGACCCGGGCCCGGGACAGCGCCAACTCCGCGTCCACCACGTCGAGCGAGGTGCCGACCGCCGCCTCGTACGCCTTCTGCTCCGAGCGGAGGCTCTCCTGGGCCAAGGCGAGCGTGGTCTCGAGCGACTGGTATTGCTCCAGCGCCGACTGGTACTCGTCGTACCGCTGTTGGACCAGAACCGAGACGTCGCGCCGGGCTCGCTCGTGCTCGAAGCCGACGGCGTCTTCCAGATGCCGAGCCGATCGCAGCTTATTGAGCCGGGCGAAGCCGTCGAACAGCTCCCAGCGGAGTCCGGCCCCCACCACCCACTTGGGATCGGCCGTCGAGTTGAGCCCTCGATGGATGAACTCGTTGGTCCCGAACACCGTCACGGAGGGCAACAGCTCGCCGCGGGCCGCGCGCGCACCCTGATGCGCCTGCTCCCGAAGCGCAGCCAGGCGGCCGATCGCCGGGTTGCCGGAGTCGGCTGTCGCCGCAAACGTCTCCAACGGCTCCAAATCGCTGATCAGCGACAATGGGGTGGTCGGCATGGCGTCGATTTGCGTGCCGAGGGTGGACCGGAGCGCCACCGCGGCCAGATCCACGTCCCGGTGGGCTTTCTTGAATTCCCGGTCGGCTTCGGCCAGGGCGACTTCCGCGCGGAGCTCGTCCCTGCGCGCGATCTGGCCGGCCGCGCGCAGCCGGCGCGCGTCCTCCAAATGGCGGGTGAGCGTCTCGAACGCTTGACGCCTGACCTCCAGCACGTCCGCGGCCAGCCGTCGCTTGAAGTACCGATCCGCCAGCTCCGTCGTGATGCCGTGCTGGGCCACCCGCTGCTCCTGCTCCGCAACCGCGACGCCGGCCTGGGCTCCCCGATTCGCCGCGAGAATGCTCCCGCCGGCGAACACGGTCCACCGGGCGCTCAGGCCGATCCGGTACGGATCATTTTCCAGCACGGTGGCGGTGAGCGGCGGGATCGGCACCGCCGGGTTGAGCGCGGAGAGCACCGGCCGCAGTCCGTCCAGATCGACGAACAGCCGATCGTTCATGTGGGCGTAGATCCCGTTGGCGCTGATGGTCGGGAAGTAGAGACCCCGCGCCGCCGATCGCGTCGCGCGGGACCGCTCGACCTGCGCCTCGGCGGCCCGGAGCTGCTGGTTGTGCTGGTCGGTCAGGCCGAGGGCATCGCGGAAACTGAGGGGCGTCTGCGCATAGAGCGGCGACGACAGCCCCAGACCCAACACGCAGGCGACCCACACGTGCTTCATCACTAGAAGGCCTCGGCGAACCCAAAACTGAGCGCACTGGCCCCTCCCTGCCCCCGCGCGTAATCCATGCTGAAGTTGGCATTCTCCTTGGTCGACAAGTTGAACCGGAAGCCGGTCCCGTAGGTCGGGCGCAGCGGTCCGAACGAGAAGACCCCAGGCCCGATCACCCCCGCTGCCACGAAGCCAACGACGCCGCAGCGCCAGACGACGTGCTGGCGCCACTCCACCTGGCTCCGCAGCGCGGCGCGGTCGCGCCAGCGCCCGTACACATAGGCACGCAGCTCGCTGCCGCCCAACTGCGGCAACTCCTGGAAGGGCACCGTACCGGACGCTCCCGAGAACGCGAGCTGCATGGCGAGAACCGAGCCGGGTCGCACGAGCCGATAGACCCGCGCGTCGAGCAGATAGAGCTGGTAGCCGGTCGATCCCCCGAGCGGCGGCAGATTGACCCGCACGTGAGCTTCGACGAACGCTCCGCTCCAGGGATCGAACAGGCGATCGCGGCTGTCGAACACCAGACCGATTTCCGGTGCGACTTCCGTGTAGCCGGTGCTTCCCGGGATGGTGTCCGCGATCAGGAGCCCACCCGGGACCTGGTCCACGACCGACGCGTGCAGCAAGTGCAGCCCCAGCTGGACGAACGTGTGGGGCCGGATCTCTCGTTGCGCCGTAAACCCCAGGGCGAACGTCCGCGGGGTGAACAGCTCTTGCGCCGCCTGTGAGGTGCGCGGGCCGATGCCGAAGAACGGGGCGGGAAACCGCGAGTATTCGATCCCGAAATTGAGGTGCTGGGTGTTCTGGGGAGCCCACAGGTCGCCCCCGAAGCCGATCAGCACCTGATGTTTCGTGGTGAAGGCCGAATGATGGAAAATCGCGCTCGGGCGAGTCGTGCCGTCCAGAGCGGTCCGCCAGAGATACGCGCCGACCAGCGTGAGCTTGAGGCCGGTCAGCTTTTCGCCGGTGGGCACCGGGTAGAAATAGAAAGCTTTCCGTTGCGGCGTCGCCGCACCGGGCGGTGGCAACGAGTCGCTCGAGCGAGCAGCGTGCCCCGAATCGCCACGGGCCTCGGCCTGGGCCCACGCGGGGTGAGCCAGGCTCAAGCTGCCGAGGAGAACGGCCCAGACGCCAAGCACCAGGTCGAACGCCGCGGCCCGGCCGCTCATGTCGCTCGCTCCGCAAAGACACGCGTGCTAACCGGCCACTGCAGCCCGCGGTGCCGGCGCTGCGGCAGGAGCGCGTGCGGGCACGGTGGCGCCGGCGTCGGCGTGATGTTTCACGATCAAGCCAGAGCCCCGCTGGGCCGTCAGAAAGGTCCATAACCACTGCACGAGGACGCTGGCGCGGATACTGGAGGCAGCGAGATACATGAGATGGATCGCGGCCCAGACGAGCCAGATGACGAACCCGCTCATCCGCACACCAGGGCTGTCCAAGACGGCGAATCCCTTCCCGACCACCGCCATGTTCCCCTTATTGAAATAGCTGAAGGGACGCGGGGCGGCTTTGCTGGAGACCCGGCGGCGAATCAGCTTGCCGGCATAGCGTCCCCCCTGCATGGCCACCTGGGCGACGCCCGGCAGGGGCTTGCCGTTCTGCTGGAGCGAAGCGGTGTCGCCCACCACGAAGACCTCCGGGTGGCCGGGAACGGTGAGATCAGGCTGCACCTTGACCCGCCCCGCGCGATCAGTCTCTACCGCCAGCCACTTCCCTGCCGGAGATGGCGTCACACCGGCGGTCCAGATCACGGCCTTGCTCGCGATTCGCTCACCCGCCACGATGACGCCGTCCTCATCGATGTGATCGACGGCGTGTCCCAACTTCAGCTCGACGCCCAACCGCTCGAGTCGCGCTTGCGCAGCGACCGACAGGCTCTCCGCGAACGTGCCCAGCACGCGCGGCGCCATGTCGGCCAGAATGACTCGAGCCGAGCGCGGATCGATCCGCTTGAACTCCGACCGGAGAGTGGTCCGCACCATCACTGCGATCGCGCCGGCCATCTCGACGCCGGTAGGTCCGGCGCCGACCAGGACGAAGGTCAGCAGATCGCGGTGCCGGCTGGGATCTTCCTCCGCCTCCGCCTGCTCGAATGCCTGAAGCACTCGGTTCCTAACCGCCACGGCGTCCGCCAGCGTCTTCAAGCCGGGGGCGAATGGCGCGAACTCGTCGTGCCCGAAGTAGCTGTGGCTCACGCCCGTCGCCAGGATCAGGTAGTCGTAGCGGATCGGCACGTCCCGCCGATCAGCGGAGCTGGCGATGACGTACTGCTCCTCCTTGTTGACGCCGGTCACCTCGCCGAGGATCACCGTCGTATTCTTCTGCCTGCCGACGATCCCGCGGATCGGATAGCCGACTTGCCCCGGCGCGAGAACGGCAGTCGCCACCTGGTAGAGCAGCGGCATGAACACGTGGTGATTGTTGCGGTCGATCAGGATCACCTCGACCGGCGCCCGGCGGAGCGCCTTGGCCGCCGCCAGCCCGCCGAAGCCTCCGCCGACGATGACAACGCGTGGTAGTTGTGTTGGTAGTTGTGCAGACATGTCCGCCTCAATAGAAGCCGTGGGAGTCTCGCTGGACGCTGACCTTTCCCACGTAGCGCCGCGAGATGAAGACGAAGTAGGCAATGGTCAGCATGAAGCCCACGGGCCACCACATGGTCGCAATGGCCAGCGCTCTCGGACCGGCAGCGACCGCCTGTGCCGTCAGGGAGTTTTCCGGAGCGAGAGTCGAATGCAGCATCACCGGATAGAGTGCTGCGCCTCCCGCGGCCAGGAGGCCCACCAGGAGGAAGTTGGAGCCGAGGAACGCCCGCGTTTCCCGGCGGGTGGAAAGGCCCGAGATCAAGGCGATGGCGGAGCCGAGCACAACCAGCGCCCCCAGCCACCAAAACGGGTTGGCAAGGGCGCCCCCTCTGAGATCGGGGCGCACCAGCCACGACTCGAACGAGATGAGGACCAGCAGCGGGACGACCGCGGTCCAGAGCCAGCGCGCGTACCGGTCGCTCCGGTCATGTACCGCGCCATCGGTTTTGAGCGTGAGATAGGTCGCGCCATGCGCCGCCAGTAAGACGACCGCAAAGACGGCGACCGATACGGTATACCAGTCGAGCAGGCCCACCTGGCCGCGCACGCTGAAGTCGGTGAAGAACGGCATCGAGAAATTGCCCTGAGCGTCGAGCGGCACTCCCCGTGCCAGGTTCCCCGCCGCCGCGCCGAACAGGATGGCCAGGAGAAAGCTGGAAAACACGAACACCACGTCCCAGAAGCCCTGCCAGAGCGGATCGTTGATGTGACCGCCCACCTCGATGGCGATGCCCCGCAGGATAAGACCCCAGAGAATCAGCATGAGCGCGAGGTAGTAGCCGGCGAATGCCGATGCCATGAGCCGAGGGAAGACGGCGACCAGCACGCCCCCGAAGCCGACCAGCCACACCTCATGCCATGACCACAAGGGTCCGATCGCGGCGATGACCTGGCGCCGTTCCTCCGGCGTCCGGGCAACGTACCGGTGCAGCATTCCCGCGCCGAAGTTGCGCCCGTCCAGCACCACGTAGGCGATCAGCATGAAGGCGACGACGCCATACCAGATCGGGATCATGGCATCGGCTCCGCTTTCCGGCCGGCAACGACCGGCTTGGCCGGGCTCTCGGGGACGACGAGCAGCTCTCTGTCCGAGCCGCGGCGGATGGCAGGCAGGGGGTCGTCGGGGCCGTGGGCGATCTCGCGGCCGGTCAGATAGAGGAAGAGCAGACCCAACACGAAGTAGAGGCCGGTGAAGCCGATCAGGGTGAAGATGGTATCACCGGCGCTGACCACCTTGCTGTAGCCGTCACGCGTGCCAAAAAGGCCATAGATGAGCCAAGGCTGGCGGCCCAGCTCGGCTGTCATCCAACCCAGCGTGTTGGCTATATAAGGAAAGGGAAACGCCAGCATCAGCACCCAGAGGAGCCCGGTGCTGGTCTCGAGCCGGCCGCGCCAGTTCTGGAAGCTGGCGTAAGCCATCAGAGCGATGAACAGCGAGCCCAGCGTGATCATGAGGTGAAACGAGTAGTACAGCAGCTCGATGTTGTCGGGCCATTGGGTCTCGGGATACTCCGAGAGGCCGTGCACGTAGCTCTGGAACGTGCCGTAGGCGAGAAAGCTGAGAGCTCCTGGCACCTCGATGGGATTGTCGAGCCGCCGGGCGGCGACGTTGGGCTGGCCGATCAGGGCGACGCCGGCCATTGGCCCACCCTGGAACTTCCCTTCCATCGCGGCGAGGGTGACCGGCTGGTGTGCGCCCACCATCTTGGCCTGCTGGTCGCCTGTCGGAAGGGCGACCAGAATCGACGCGACCAGTCCGACCGCCGTTCCCCCGCGCAGATAGAGTCGTGCCTGGCTGGGATGGAGCCCTCGCAAGGCATAGAAGGCTCCCACAGCCGCGACGACGAACGAGCCGGTCACGAGCGCTGCCACCTGGTTGTGGGCATACTGGACCCACGCCCATGGATTCAGCAGATAGTCGCTCAAGCTGGCGATGCCGAGCAGGCCGTTGGGTTCGATCTGGTAGCCGACCGGGTGCTGCATGAACGCGTTCGTGACCAGAATGAAGTAGCCGGAGAGCCAACTCCCCAAGGCGACGGCCAGCGCGGCCAGGAAGTGGTACCGCTGCCCCAGCCGCTTCTCGCCCCAGATGAGCACGCCGACGAACGCGCTTTCCAGAAAGAACGCGAACATCCCTTCCATAGCGAGCGTCTGTCCGATCACACCACCCGAAAACCGGGTGAACTCCGCCCAATTGGTGCCGAACTGGAATTCCATGGGAATCCCGGTGACGACGCCGACGGCGAAGTTGAGCCCGAACACCTTGGCCCAGAACCGGACGGCCCGATTGTATCTCTCATCACCCGTCCGCAGCGCGCGCCACTTCCAGTACACCAGGAACCAGGCCAGGCCCATGGTGAGCTGCGGAAAGAGGTAGTGATACGTGAGGGTGAAGCCGAACTGCAGCCGGCTCCACAACTCAGGGTCGGAGAGATGGGAGTCCATGCCTCTACTTCTTACTCTCGATTTTGAAGGAGAGCTTCACTTTGGCGCGATAGCTCTTGATCTTGCCGTTCTCGATGGTCACGTCGAACTGCACAATCTCGCCGACCCTCACGTCGCGAACGCTCTTCGACGCCTGATTGACGGCCGCCGCAGCGGCCTTCTCCCACGACTCCGAGCTCGTGCCCACCAGCTCGATGAACTTGTATACGCTGTCTGCCATGAACTCCTCCGTTTGGTGGCGTCAGCTGACGGCCCGTTCCTGATGTTCCCAAAACCGCTCCCGCAGCACCCGCTTGAGGATCTTCCCGGAGCTGCTCTTCGGTAGATCGGTGTCGAAGAACTCGACTCGACGGGGGACCTTGTAATTGGCTAAAGACCGGCGGCAGTGCGCCAGCAGCTCATCCGCGCTGAGGGTGTGTCCCGGCTTCAGCACCACGCACGCCATGACCAGCTCGCCCCATTTGGGATCGGGGATACCGAACACCGCCGCCTCGCGGACTGCGGGGTGCTCGTAGATCACGGCTTCGACTTCGCCGGAGTAGACGTTCTCGCCGCCGGTCACGATCATGTCCTTCAGTCGATCCAGGATGTAGAAGTACCCGTCGGCATCCTGATGGCCGACGTCGCCGGTGCGAAACATCCCGCCTCGGAACGCCAGGGCGCTCTCCGCCGGGTTGTTCCAATAGCCGCGCATGACGTTGGCGCCCCGGGCGACCAGCTCGCCGGTCTGACCGGGCCCAAGCTCCTTCCCCGTCTCGTCCGCAACCCGCACGTCGATACCGATACAGGGCCGGCCACAGGACTTGAGGCGTTGCTCCGTGTGCTCGTGGTCCATCAAGCCGGTGAGGAACCCAGTCTCGCTCAGACCGTAGACCTGGATCAGTTTGACGCCGGGGAACAGCGTCCTGGTCCGGTGGATCAGCTCGGGAGCCATGGGCGAGCCGCCGTACCCCAGGACCTGGAGACTGGTGAGGTCGTACTCCGCGATCCCCGGGAACTGCGCCAGCAGGTTGATCATCGTGGGGACCAGCACGGCGTGGCTGACGCGCTCGCGCGCGACCGCGTCGCAGAAGGCCTGCGGGCTGAACTTCGGAATGGTGACCTGGCAGGCGCCGAACCCCGGGGCCGCGAACATCACCGGAAAGTCCGCGATGTGAAACATCGGCGCCGCATGCAGCCAGGCGCCTCCCTCCCGATACTCCATCCAGGCGCCGAGGTGTTCGACGGTGGCGAGGACGGCGGCGTGGGTCAGCATCACACCCTTGGGTCGTCCGGTCGTCCCGCTGGTATAGATGAGCGTCAGGATCGCGTCCGGGTCGTAGACCGGCTCGGGAGGCTCGTCGCTCCCGACCTCGAGCTCCTCCTGATCGAGCACCACCTGCCAGGGCACCTGAGTACCGGGCTCCGGCAGCGACGAGTGCCGGATCAGACCTCGCGGATCGGCGTCGGCGAGCACGCGATCGATCTCATGGGGTGAGAGCCGGGTGTTCAACGGCACCGCGATCACGCCGAGCCAGCTGCAGGCATACACCAGCTCGATGTACTCGGGCTCATTGGGCAGGAGCAGGGCCAGTCGATCACCGGCTCGAAAGCCCTGGCGATGGAGTGCCGCGGCGATGCCACCCACTCGATCGCGAAGCGCGCGAAAGGTCGAGCGCTTCCCGGACGACACCAGCGCCGTCCGCTCGGGATAGTATCGAGCAGCCCGTTCGAGGGAGTGGGTGTGCATCATATCAGCAAGTCCGCTCGTCGGTTCTAGGATGCTGCCGCAGTCGCGAGCTTCTCTTCAGCAGCGGATTCATCGGCCCGCAACCGAAGCAACGCGACCAGCTTCTGGTTTTCGTCCTGGGCGAGCTGCTCCACCGAGCGGTTCCCGGCCTCCTGCAGAACCCCTTCGGTGATCTTGGCCTTGAGCTCCGGTGTGATGTTCGGATTGCCCAGGGTCTTGAACATCGGGAGCAATCCCTCGAAGACGCCCTCGAAGAAGTGCTTCATCCCTCCCGCGCCGCCAGCGAGGTGGAACTGCAGGTTGGGTCCCATGATGCCCCAGCGCAGTCCCGGTCCCCAGCTCACCGCAGCGTCGGCGTCCGCGACACTCAGCACGTCCTGCTCGAGGAGGTAGAGAACCTCCTTGTAGAGAGCGATCTGGAGCCGATTCGCCACATGGCCCGGGAGCTCCTTCCGCAGCAGAATGGGCTTCTTTCCGAGCTCCGCGTAAAACGCCAGCGCCCGCTGGATGGCGTCGGGCGAGGTCTTGGCACCCGCCACCACTTCAACCAGCGGAATGATGTGCGGCGGATTGAAGGGATGGCCGATGAGACACCGCTCGGGGCGCTTGCACTTGGACTGAATCACGCTCATCGTGAGGCTGGACGAGCTCGAGGCGATGATCGAATCCGGCGGCGTGGCGTCGTCCATATCGGCGAACAGCTTGATCTTGAAGTCAGGCCGCTCGGGCCCGTTCTCCTGGACGAAGTCGGCCTGGGACAGGGCCTCCTTCATGTTGGTGGTGAAGCTGAGCCGGTCCCGCGAGGCGCCGGCCGACAGGCCGATGCTCGTGAGTACTCCCCACGCCTCGTCTACGTACTTCCGCAGGTTGGCTTCGGCATTCGGGGCGGGGTCGGTCGCGACCACGTCGAGCCCGCGCGCCAGGTACTGGGCCGCCCAGCTGGCGCCGATGACTCCGGTGCCGACGATGGCGACCCGGCGGATTGGCTTCTCGAAAGACATGTCAGACCTCCGTTGCAGGGATGTCAGCGTAAGCGATGCCAGTCAGGTTGCCCTGAGCCATGAGCAGCACGGTCGGCCTCGAGCCGTCGAGCCTCGCCGAATAGACCGAGCCGCCCAAGTCGGTCATGAACATCCGACCGCCTTTGAGGTCGAGTGCGATGCCGATGCCTTCCATCAGGTGGGTGAACAGAATCTCCGGGGCCGGACGCTCTTTGCGACCTGCATCCATGGGAGCGCGATTCACGGTGTTGCCGCGTGGCGGATCACCGCGGTCGGTCCAGTACATGAGACGGTTCTCGCGGTCGAGCTCGATGTCGATCGGCTCGGGCAGCCCGTCGTAGAGCACCTCGATGTCCGTGCGGGTGGTGGCACTCTGCCCCTTGGGGATGTCGATCCCCGCGCGACAGAGCCGGCCCAGCCCGGCATTGTCCGGCCCCTTGTGGGTCCAGTAGATGTGGCCCCGGTCGGGATCAACCGCGATTCCCACGCACCACTTCGTCAGGTCCCGGCGATCGGCGTCTCCCTCGCCGGTCTGCACCAGGGTCTCGACCCCTGAACCGTCGAGGTTTGCCCGCATCACCCGCATCCCCTCCCGATCCGACCAGTAGAGCTTTCCACTCGCCTTCTCGAGGTGGAGCTGCTTGGGAGTGAACGTGACACCCGGGGGCACGATCGTCTTGCGATTGGCGCCATCGAGGTCGGCCCGTTCGATGTAGCCGTTGTTCTTGCTCGGCACGACCATGTTGGTCCAGTAGATATGCCCGGCCTCGACGTCCACCACGATCCCGTCCGGCAAGGGGACGTCTGAAGCGAGCACCTTCTTGCCGGAGCCATCCGGATTTAGCGAGAGGACTTGGCCCGCGGCGATATCGAGCAGGAACAACCGACCGACCGTTTTATCGGTGGAGGCTCGCGCAGGTGTGGCAGCCTGGGATACAGTCATGTCATGCTTCCTTTCTATCAGTCGCCGCGAGACTAGCTGGCGGCCGCGAGCCGCTTGGGGCTGGTGACGGTTCCGCTCGCACGCAGGCCATCGATCTCCTGCGCGTCGAAGCCGAGTTGCTTGAGGATCTCTTCGTTATGTTCGCCGAGCTCCGGGGCACGCTTGGCCGGGACTTTGGCCACATCGTGCACCTGAATCGGACTGCTGATCGTGGAGCTCAGGTTGCCGCCCGCGCCCTGGAGGGGAACGACGATGTCGTTGGCCCGGAGCTGCGGATCGGTAACGACGGCGCCCGGCGCCTGGACCACGCCGAACGTGATGTGGGCCTGGTCGAGGACGTCATGCCAGTGCGCCATCGGCTGGGAGGCAAAGAGCTCGTCCAGAATCGCGGTGAGTGGCGCGGCGTTGGCCAACTGCTTCGCCGGATCGGCAAAGCGCGGATCGGTCAGCAGATCCGGGCGACCGATCGCTTTGGCCAGACCCGGCCAATGATCGGGCGTCACCACGATCAGAAACCAGTTGTCGTCCGAGGTCCGATACACGTTGAAAGTGGCATTCGGAGGATTCAGCCGATCGTGCAGCGGGTAGAACGTCGCGTCGACCAGCGCGGCCTGAACCGCGACCCCACTGGCCCACACGCCGGCGGCGAGGAGCGACGTGGTCACGTAGGATCCCTTCCCCGTCCGCTCCCGCCGGTACAGGCCCGTCACGATCGCGGAAAAGAGAGCCACCGCGGTCGCATGATCGCCGCTGCCTGCCACCGGCAGGGTCGGCGGCGCGCCTGCGTCGCGCGTCATCGACAGCAAGCCGCTCCGAGCCCAGTAGGATGTGATGTCGAATCCGGGCAGGGCGGCATCCGGCCCCTTGTCGCCATAGCCGGTGACGTCGGCATAGATCAGTCGCGGATTCCACTGCACCACGTCCTCGTATTCCAGCTTGAGCTTCTTGCGTGCCGGGTGAGGCGTGTTGACGATCAGCACGTCAGCCCACTTGACCAGCCGCTCGAGGATCTCCCCTGCCTGAGGCGACTTCAGGTCGAGCGCCAAGCCCCGCTTGTTGCGGTTGTTCAAATGCCAGGGATAGTTGTCCTTGGCGCGGGGTTGGGGCGGGATCTTGTAGCCGATTCGCCAGGTGTCGCCCGTGGGGGGCTCGACCTTGATCACGTCGGCGCCGAAGTCGGACAGCATCACGGCGGCCCCCGGCCCGGCGATGAAGCTCGCCAGATCCACCACCTTCAGTCCCGAGAAAATGTCGTTGTCGCTTGCCATTAGGATCTCCTGAATCGGTACGAGCTCTGAGGCGACCGCCGGTCGGCGGTGGTGTTGTGGATGCCGGCACTGTGATAGCGGTCTAACGACCGGTGGGTGCCGGCGCTGTGATAGCGGTCTAACAACCGCTGGACGCTTTCGGGTTGCTGGCCGACGGGGTCTCCGCTGCCTGAGGTCACAGGAGCTGCTTCGCGCACGGGCATGCCTGTCACCGCCCCTTGAACTGCGGCGCCCGCTTGGCGAGGAAAGCGGAGGTGCCTTCTTTCTTGTCTTCGGTGCCGGCGCAGAGGCCAAAGAACGACGCTTCGAGCGCCAGTCCCTCATCCTGGCTGGTCTGCATGCCCTTGTTCACTGCCTCGAGCGAAAGGCGGATGGCGATCGGGGCGTTGGCCAGAATGCGGTGGAGGATTGCCTCGGCGCGTGGGATCAGGTCCGCAGGGGGAACGACTTCGTTGACCAGCCCGATGCGGTACGCCTCCTGGGCGCTGATGATCTCGCCCGAGAGGATGAGCTGCAGCGCCCGGCCCTTCCCGACCAGCCGGGGCAGGCGCTGCGTCCCACCGCCGCCGGGGAGAAGACCCAGGGCGACTTCGGGCTGACCAAACTTGGCCTTCTCCGAAGCGATCCGGATGGTGCACGCCATCGCGGTTTCGCAGCCGCCGCCGAGCGCGAACCCGTTGACTGCCGCGATCACGGGCTTGCCCAGGTTCTCGATCAGGTCGAGGACTGATTGCCCGAAGTGGCTCGACTTCTGGGCCTCGACCGCTGTGATCTCGGCGAGCTCGCTGATGTCCGCGCCAGCGATAAATGCCTTCTCCCCCGCTCCGGTCAGGATCACACCTCGCACGGCCGGGTCCTCCAGCGCCTCCTCGAACGCCCGCTCCAGGTCCCCCCACGTGTCACTGTCCAAGGCGTTCAGCACCTCGGGCCGATTGACCGTCACGTAGGCGATGGGGCCCTTCGTCTCGTACAACACATTCGTAAGCAGTGGTACAGCTGCCGGCGCACTCATTCGATCATCTCCTGATGGCAACGTTGGAGCTCAGACGAAGGCACTGAGGCCGGTGACGGCCTTGCCGATGATGAGGTTCTGCATCTGGTAGGTACCTTCGTAGGAGTAGAGCGCTTCGGCATCGGCGAAGAAGCGTGCGACCTTGTAGTCGCTGCTGATGCCGTTGCCGCCCAGCAGCTCCCGGGCCCAGGCGACAGTCTCCCTGGACTTGGCGGTGGCAAAGGCCTTGGCCAGGGCCGCGTGGGCGTCCGACAGCTTGCCCTCGACGTGGAGCTGCGCCATGCGGGTGATCAGGCACTGCGAGGCAGTGATGTTTTGGATCATCTTGGCCAGGAGATCCTGGACCATCTGGAACGAGCCGATCGGCTTGCCGAACTGCAGGCGGGTCTGGGCGTACTGCAGGGCGGCCTCGTAGGCACCCATCGCGCATCCCGTCGCCATCCACGCGACTGCGTAGCGCGTCATCTTGAGCACCCGCGCCGTGTCCTTGAACGAGTTGCCACCCTGGAGCCGGTTCTCCTCGGGCACCCGGACGTTGTCCAGCGTGATCAGGCCGTTCTGCACGACCTTGAGGGCGATCTTGTTCTGGATCTTCTCGACGCTGAAGCCGGGCGTGGTCTTGTTCTCGACGATGAAGCCTTTGACCTGGTTATCGGCGAGGTCGCGGGCCCAGATGATGGACACGTCGCACCAGGTCGAGTTGCCGATCCACTTCTTCTGCCCGTTCAGGATCCAGGTGTCACCCTCGCGCTTCGCCGTGGTCGTGAGTCCACCGGCGGTACCAGAGCCGACCAGAGGCTCGGTGAGCCCAAAGCAGCCGATCTTCTCCATGCGGGCCATCGGCGGGAGCCACTTCTGTTTCTGCTCTTCCGATCCGTCGATGTAGATGGACCCCATCGCGAGTCCGTCGTGAACCCCAAAGAAGGTCGCGATCGACGGATCGATGCGTGCCATCTCCATCACGACAAACCCGAGGAGCGCCAGGCTGCCACCGCGGCACCCGTAGCCCTGCATCCCGAGCCCCCCGATATTGAGCTCCTTGAACGCCGGCAGCAGCTCAAAGGGAAAGGCGTCGTCGGCCCAATACTTCGTGATGATGGGCGCGACCTTGCTCTCCAAGAACCCGCGCACCTGCTTGACGATCGCCAGCTCCTCGGCGCTCAGGGTCTCGTACACGTCGTAGAAGTCACTGTTCGGAGGCGGCAGTTGCTTGGGTTGCCTGGCCTCTTTCGCTGGTCTCGTGGCTGTCGTCATCGCTTTCCTCTCTTAAGCCTCGCGGTTCATCAGGGTGCCGGCGTGGCCGGCGGTTCATCCCGCTCTTCCGCCTCGATCCACCGGCGGATGTACCGTGGACAGTTCACCAACTCGGCGCCGTCAGCGGCCGCGCGCCGGAGGTATTCCACGCCTTCCCGAGTGACCAGAGTGAGATCGGCCAGGTCGAACGTGATCCAACCAGACCGTTCGGGCTCGATGATGGCGGCGACCTCGCCAAGCTCCTCCCGGGTCAACTCGCCGCTGAACACGAAGGTGACGCGTTTCCCGTTCGCCCACCGACTGATTCTGAATGTCACTCGGCATCTCCGGAGGCCAGGCAAAGGCAAGGCGAGTGCCACGCGTAACCGAGTGATTTTGCTGGGCGACGACCCACCGATCGTGAATTGCTTACGAAGGCTCGCGAAAACCTCGCGATGACGACCGCAAATCCTTGAGGGTCTTGAGATCGTCGACCACGTATGCCATGGAGGCCCGTATACCTGTGCCTGAACGAATGGGCGCCAGGTCGGAGAGCTCTTCGCCTCTGCAGACGGGCAGTGTCAGAGAACCTTCCCCGATCCACGCCTGCTCGATCTTCACATCGTGCGGGACGTTCTCAACCAGTTCGTGAATGGCCGGCTTGTCCTGCTGGCGAGCGGCGAGACGCGGGTAGTGGAGGAGATTGACGATCGGCCGCTCCTGCAACCGCGAGACGTCGGTGACCGGCTCCTTCAGCGTTACGACTGCGTCAGCCAGCCGTTGCCCGCCCGCGGTCAGGGACCCAGCGAACTTTGCTCCCGGCGCGAGAGCTGGGCCTGCCTTCCCCGTCGCGGCGTGATATCTGGTCTGGTACACCTGACCGAGACGCTTGGGATAGCCCTGAGTCCAACCGCGAGCAAGGGCCGCATCGTTGTCGACGAAGATGTAGGGGCAATACGAGACCGGCTTACCCTGGTAGAGCGCGTCGACGAGGATGAAGAACTCGCGATACTGATACCGGGCGGGGTCCAGGTATTCCTCGTCCTCCCCGCTGAATTGCCAATCGTAGAAGAGCGCGTTGCTGCGACCGTTCGCCGAGGGATCGGGATCGAGCCCGGGGGGCAAGAGCGCCGCCACCGCGGACGGCGCCGCCCAAAACTCGACGTTGAGAAAGTCCGCCGAGTAGTACCACGGAGGCGGTGGATTGAGGGTCGACTTGCCTCTCGGCGTCAGCGGATAGTTGAAGCCTCTCAGCATCGGTTGCTCTCCCGTGTCCGTACGCATTGCGGGAGGGCAAGCCCAGTGCCACTCGTAGAACCTTGATTCGACGAGGCGGCGAGTTGGAGCTCGTGAAACCCTCACGAAGAGTCGCGGAAGCTTCGCGAGGGAGCGTCGCGATTCCGCGACGGGCGGTCCCGAAGCGGTGCCAGCCCACTCCCGTCTCCCTGATCGGGGGAGCACCGCCGTTCGAGCGCTCGACTGCGCCGGGCCCAAGTAATGCACAGCGAGTGGCGCGTCGACAGCCCAGATCGGCTAGCCCGCCGTCTTGGATGGAGGAGACCGTGTTCGAGATCGTGGTGCAAGGGGACCTGGTTGGTCGGACTCGTTCGTGTGCGCGCGCTGTCCGGTGGGTGGCTCGCCTGGTGCGGCGGGGGCTCTGGGCCAGTTGGCAGTGGGCGCCCTAGCTCCGCCCCGCACCGTAGCGATCTGGCTGGCCTTGATTCCCTGTTGGAGCTCTGCGCTCGCTCAGGCGGCACCGCTGTCGCCCGATCGACCGTGGGAGCCAGCCGCGGAGCTGCGAATCGAAGCCGACCTGCAGCGTGTCGCCACGGCGAGGCCCAGCATAGAGGCCAGCAAAACGTACACCTTGGCCGCGCTGATCGATCTGGCTGAATCGCACAACCCCGAGACTCGCGTCGCCTGGGAACGGGCTCGGGCTCAGGCCGCGGCACTGGGGGGCCGATGACGGTCCGGAACAACTTCCGAACCACCGGGCGATTGCAACGGAACTGCTCTGCAGGTTAGGGCGCTGGCGGACGGCGTGGTTCTCGAATTTGGTCCTTCACGCGACACGAACCTCCCCAGCGGGTGTTGGACGACGATCTCGCTAGAGCGCTCGAGAACATGGCGGACCGGATCGAGGGCAAGTCATCACGCCTGAGCACGTTCCTTGCCTGAGGAGACCTAAGTGCGAGGCCCAAAAAATCGGGTCGAGGCCTCGCCTGGAACCCCACCGGCGCAAGCCTTAGCTTCGTGATGCCATCGTCCGCTGGAGCAGCCCAGCTCACGTCGACTTGCGTGACCATGCATTCCCTCTATTCCGCTCGCCGCCTCGCCATCGCTGTGCTACTTGCCTGCCAGCAGCTAGCCCCTCCCAGCATATGGGCGCAAAAGCCACAGCGAACCCCTTCACAGGAGTTCCGTCCCCGAGAAGCCATCACCGAATTCGTCCATACCTCGTGGACGGCGAAGGACGGTGCTCCGACTGATGTCCGAGCGCTAGCGCAAAGCACGGACGGGTATTTGTGGCTCGGGACGCCGACGGGCCTGTTCCGGTTCGACGGAGTTCGGTTCGTGCGGTTCGAGCCACGGAGCGGGGACATCCTCCCGGATACCAGGATCCAGAGCCTGCTCGCGAGCCGCGATGGAAGTCTCTGGATCGTGTGGGGGTCCGGCGCCGTGAGCCGGCTTCTCGACGGCCGCCTGACCTCGTACTCCGAGCGGGAGGGCCTGTCCCCCACGTTTCGGCTGGCCGAGGGGAGCGATGGGATCCTGATCGCGGGCACGACCAAAGGCCTGGCCCGGTTCAGCGGTGCGAGGTGGAAGGATGAAGGAACGGACTGGCCGTTTCCGGGGAAGCAGGCGAGGCGGATCTACTTCGACCGGTCTGGCGCGCTTTGGGTCCTCACCGAAGACAGGGTGTTGTACCGTCCTGCCGGCCAGAGTCGGTTCGTCGATCCGAGTGAGGCAGCATACCCGTACACAGGTGCGGCTTCTAACAACTTTGCGCAAGCGCCCGACGGCACGATCTGGCTTGCGGAGGTCGCTCGATCCGCCCACACGTTACGACGGTTGGGTGATCGGAGCCCGGTAACCGAGGTCCTGGTGGGCGCCGCGTGTGTCCTCTTCGATCGGAATGAAAGCCTGTGGGTCGGCTCGGCTGGTGATGGCCTGCGCCGCGTCGCGGTTCCGGACCGGATTCGTGGTCAGCAGGTTGCTCAGTTCGGCCCCCAAGCGAAACAGTTCACAACCAAGGACGGGCTGTCGGGCGACATCGTCATGTCCGCCCTGGAGGACCGGGAAGGCAACATCTGGTTCGGGACCGTCCAGGGTCTCGATCGCTTTCGAGCTGGTGCGTTCACGCCCGTGTCCGTTCCCCATCCGGACCGTCCCAGGCTCATTCTGCCCACCCGGGACGGCAGTCTATGGACTTTCGCCTTGAACATGCCGGATGTGCTCCGCATTACTCCCCGAGGCAGGCAGGAATTCGCGACCCCCTCTTCCGAGTTCTTTTTCCGCATGTTCGAGGACGAGACCGGTGGCCTGTGGGCCATCGTCACGTGGTCGCCGGATACCCTGGCCCGGTTTCAAGGAGGACGATTCCACCCGTTTGTCCTGCCCGCCAGCGGTCAGGGAGTGCTGCAGGCCATGACCAGCGATCGAGCCGGCGGCCTTTGGCTGCTCGATCAAGATGGAGGTCTGTTTCGGTTTGCGAGGGGTCGGTTGACGAGAGTCGCTGATCAACTCGAACGGCTCTATAAGAGCCAGAGCTCCTTGTATTCGGATCGCCAGGGCCGTCTCTGGTTAGGCCAATACGATCGTGCGGTGCTCTACGATCAGGGACGGTTCCGCGTATTCGGACCGAATGACGGTGTGCCGCCAGGCCTGGTGCTCACATTCTTCGAAGACCACGCGGGTAACCTCTGGGCAGGCGGTGATGGCGGTCTGAGCAAATTCGAGCATGGACGCTTCCACCCGGTTTCGCAGTCGAATGGACTTCCGGAGCGGTCCGTATACGGCATTGCCGAGGACAACGACGGTGCATGGTGGATTGCTAGCCAGACGAGTGTGCTGCGCATTCCCGCCGGCGAGTTGGACCACGCCATCGCGGACTCGGCTCATCGCGTTCGTTATCGATCATTCGATATACTGGATGGTCTGCCGGGAAGGCCGCAGAACGATTTCGCGACGCCGGTGGTCGCCCGGACAACCAATGGCCGCATCTGGTTTGTAACCAGTAATGGTATCGCCTACGTGGATCCGGGACAGATTCCCAGAAACACCGTGCCTCCGCCGGTGCACATCGAAGCCGTCAAGGTCGCTGGTCGAGAGCTGTCGCTTGCGGACGGGATTCGGTTATCTCACCAGACCAAGGATCTCGAGATCGATTACACCGCACTGAGTCTCTCGATCCCCGAGCGGGTTCACTTCCGCTACAAGCTGGAGGGCTGGGATACCGAGTGGCGGGACGTGGGCACCCGCCGTCAGGCCTACTACACCGGTCTCGCGCCGGGAAAGTACCGGTTCCGCGTCGCGGCGAGTAACAACGACGGCGTCTGGAATGAAGCCGGCGCTGCCTGGAGTTTCAGCGTCGAGCCCGCCTTCTATCAGACGACGTGGTTCCTTTTGCTTTCCGTACTCCTCAGTGCGGGCGTGATGTGGTCGGTTGGGGCCTTCGTGGTGCGGCGGCGCACCAGGCTCGCGCGGGCCCTGCTCCAGTCGCAGTTCCAGGCTGCGCTCGCCGAACGAAGCCGCATCGCCACGGACCTTCACGACACGTTGCTCCAGGGTTTCGCCGGGCTCACCCTGGAGCTCAAGACCGTGGAGCTCGCCCTGCCGGAGCAACCGGATGTGGCTGCCGAGACCTTGGCCCGTGTCCAGCAGCTTGCCGGGGCAGCCCTGCGGGAGGCGCGCGAGAGCGTCTGGGACCTGCGGTCCACCGGGCTCGACGAGCTCGATCTGGTCGAGGCACTGCAGGCCCGGGCGGTTGCCGCGACCGTCGGGGCCGACACTGCCGTCAAGGTCTCAACCAGCGGCGAGCGGCGGCGCCTCCCGCGCGACGTGGAGGTCGCCGCATTCCGAATCGGGCGGGAGGCGGTGGCCAACGCCGTCAGGCATGCTGACGCACGGGTGATCGAGATCGCCCTGGACTATGGCCCGTCGGCGCTGACGCTCGAGGTGCGCGATAACGGCTGCGGGCTGACGGACGCTCAGCGCGCCGCCGCGACCAAGAGCGGCCATTTCGGGATCACCGGCATGGAGGAGCGGGCCCGGCGGGCAGGGGGCAGTTGTGAGGTGCGCCCGCGGTTGGGAGGGGGAACCGTGGTAGCTCTCCAGCTGCCGTTGCAGCACCAGCCTCCGCCTCGCCGGGATGACCAGGGAACGGGCCCCGTGGCACGGGGGAAAAACTAGCCGAATGGTGTATTGCCGCCCGACTGCGGCCGGGGACACCCTTCTGTATGGCCTCCCCCGATGCCCGTATCCGAGTGATGACCGTGGATGATCACCCCATTTTCCGAGGTGGTCTAGCCGCGCTGCTGGCGGCCTATCCGGATCTGAAACTCGTCGCCGAGGCCGGCAACGGGCGCCAGGCCGTCGAGCTCTTCCGGGTGCACCGCCCCGATGTGACGCTGATGGACTTGAGCATGCCGGTCATGGGCGGAGCGGAGGCGATCGAGCATATCATCGCCGAGTTTCCGGATGCGCGCATCATCGCGCTGACGACCTGGGACGGCGACGGCGA
>Ga0137403_10002273_pt1 | contig 23609 bp, 19 predicted proteins | sample CZOMad2_1_16fung_FD_122057 | JGI IMG/M metagenome (GOLD analysis project Ga0137403, IMG submission 122057) | Vadose zone soil fungal communities from Angelo Coast Range Reserve, California, USA - CZOMad2_1_16fungal (Hybrid Assembly) | ecosystem: Environmental > Terrestrial > Soil > Vadose zone...
ACGACCACGATAGGTTGTGGGAAGCCGAAGACCTCCTTCAATTTGTTGTGGCGAAAACGAGTTCTCACACAGACTCTGAAGCCCCGACCTCCTAAGAAAAAAACCAAGATAAAACCCGCACCCCCAAACCGAAGAGCGTGGCACACGCGCAGGGCTAAAGTCCGGCGCCTACAACTACGGTTGCAGCCGACGCCGGAGAACGATTGCCAGGCTAAAGGCTAGCCCTACGACGGCCTGGTAATCAGCTGCCAAAAACTAGTGGCCGGCGGCACCTACGAAGGCGGCGCCGCGCTGTTGCTGGGCTTGGGCAAGAGCGGGAGCGACTTCTTCGAAGACGGAGAGGTGCTTGTCGATATCGGCGTCGGTATGCTGCACGGAAATGGTCCACTGCTCGTCCCACCAGTAGGGCTGGGCGAGCACGCCGCGATTGACCATGGCGAACCAATAGTGGCGCCAGAGATCGACGTCAATTTTGGTCCAGTCACGATAGTTCTTGATTTCCTGCGGGTAAAGCATCAGCGCGCCGTTGACGCCTGCGCTGGCGATGTAGGCTTGCAGTCCGGATTTTTTCACGATGGCGCGGTAGCCTTCGGTGAGTTTCTTACTGAGTTTGTCGGTGTGGGCGTAGGCTTCGCGGGTGAGGACTTCGCGGAACGTGGCCAGGCCTGCGGCCATGGCAACGCGATTGGTGTTGTAGGTGCCACCGTGGAAGACTTTGTGCTGGGCGATGAGATCCATGACGGAGCGGCTAGCTCCGAAAGCGCCGAGGGGAAGGCCGCCGCCGATGGATTTGGCCAGGCAAATCATGTCCGGCTTCACGCCAAAGAAATCGCTGGCACCGCCCCAGGCTAGCTTCGCGCCGGTTTTTACCTCGTCGAAAATCAGGAGCGCCCCGTATTTGTCGCAGAGATCGCGCAGGCCTTGAAGAAAGCCGGGCTGCGGGAGGCACAGGCCGACGTTCATGAGAATGGGCTCGAGGATGATGGCGGCGATTTGATCGGGATTTTCCTTGAAGCGGCGCTCGACGCTTTTCAGATTGTTGAACGCGGCGACGACGACGTTGGCTATGGCTGCCTTCGGAATGCCACCACCGCCGGGAACGGAATTGGGCGCTTCGGGATCGCCCCAGTCCTCTTCCTTGGGCTTCACGCTGACGAGGGCGGTGTCATGCAGGCCGTGATAGGAGCCTTCAAACTTGAGAATTTTGTCGCGGTTAGTGGCGGCGCGGGCGATGCGGCAGGCGTGCATGGTAACTTCGGTGCCACTGGATCCGAAGCGGACCATGTCCACGGGATAGCGTTTGCAGATTTCTTCGGCGAGCTCCCATTCTTGTTCGTGAGGCATGCCGAAAGTGGTGCCTTCGTCGAGCTTTTGCTTCACGGCTTTGACCACAGCGGGATGGCAGTGGCCGGCCATCAATGCGCCGAAACAGAGATTGTGATCGATGTATTCGTTGCCGTCGATATCGTGAATCCGTGCGGCTTTGCCGTCTTTCACAAAAATCGGGTAAGGCTCGTAGTGGCGATAATTGCTGGCAACACCGAGGGGAATGCGTTCCAGAGCGCGTTTGTGCGCGGCTGCCGATTTAGGGGTGCGCTTTTCGTAAGTGGCAAGTTCTTTTTGCAGTGCGTCGTGCATGGTGCAGCTCCATGGATTGCAGGCCTGTTCCCTGCGGTCAGTTTGAAATATCGTTCTTCTATTCTCTCATGCATGCGAAGGCGCGGCCCTCGCGGGCCGCGCTAGAAAACCCTTGATGCTTCTGGCTGACTAAAAAATCAGCTTCAGGGCGAACTGCAACAGCCGCGGGTCGCGAACTTTCTGCGGCTGGCCAAAAGTGGTGTTCGAAGTACCCCCGTCCACGCCATAGAACTGCGCGTGATTAAAAAGGTTGAAGATCTCGGTCCGAAACTCGAGACGGAGTTTCTCGTTGATGGGCGTGTCCTTGAAAATGCCGACGTCGAAGTTGTTGATCGGAGGATTGCAGCACAGGGTGCGCGGCGAGTTGCCGATGGTTCCCAGAGCACTGTCTGTAAAGACGGAGGTATCGAAGACATTGCCGTCGATGCGGGGATTGTGGGTCCGGAACGTACCCGTGATGTCCGGCTTGCCGGGGCATTCGAACCCGAGTGTACTGCCTTGCAGCTCCTGGTCGTCGCAATTGTTGATGAGAATCGGGAAACCGCTCTGGAAAGTGTAAATCCCCGAGACTTGCCAGCCGTTGAGAGCTTTGCCTTTGAATCCCTGATATTTCGGGACTGGCAGCTCCCAGACATAGTTGAAAACGAAGCGATGCCGGGAATCGAAGAGCGAAGGTCCGTAAGTGGAGTTGAAATCGAGCGGATTCAGGATCTCTTCGAAACTGGAGGCGTTGTCCAGCGACTTGCTGTAGGTGTAGGAAGCTTGGAATTGCAAGCCGTGTGAGAAGCGCTTCTCGAGAAGTGCTTGCAAGGAGTTGTAGTTGGAGCGGGCCACGGTGTCTTCCGCGAATATGCTGGTGAAGATGGGCGTGCCATCCTTGGGGCAGCCGACGCCGGTCGCAGTGGTTGGCTGACAATTCGGCGAAGAAAAGGGCCGCAGCCCCACGAGCGTGATTGGATTCGCCGTTGGCCCGGCAGGAACAACCAAGCCGCCGCTGCCTGCGTTGTAAGGCAAATGCAGCCCGCCGGCAGGTATCATCGTACCGGCCGGAATGAAGTAGCGGCTATCCTCGCCCAAGGGGCCACAGGTGGTGGGTGCACCGTTCTGGGGACCGTCCAGCACATTGTTGGGATCGGCATTCGCTAGCGCCGCAAGATCAAGACAAGTCTGAGCGTTTGCGAAATTCTGATCGTGGATGGCGAGGAGCCGATGGCCCTGGGACCCAACGTAGCCTATCTGGGCCAGGATGTTGCCCGGGAGCTCGCGCTTAATGGTCAAGTTGTACTGCGCGGAATACTGCGTGCGCAGGTGCTTGGGAAACTGCCCGAACAGCAGTATCGGGCGATACAGCGACCAGTCCACGGGCTGGTTGCGCGGCGGATTCAAGAAAGCGTCGGAGACATTAGGCTTGGTCGCCCCTTCCTGGGTGACAAATGGTGTACTGAAAAGAGGATTCGAGACGCCATTGCTAATGCCGAAAGGCGGCTCGGCAACGAATTGCTCGAGCACAAGTTGCTCGATGGGATTGTAGAAAAGACCCCAGCCCATGCTGACTGTGGTTTTGTTCGGACCACCGGTGAGTTTGGCGAGCGGACCATCTTTCCAGCCGGGACTCCAATTCAAACCGAGCCGCGGCGCGAAGGCTTTGTAGTATGTGTCAAGCAGACCACCAGGAACGCCTTTGTCTCCCGGGAAGACCAAGCCAGTCGGCGTTACGCCTTGATTGTCGCAGGTATTGCCCGGCCCAAAAAGATTGCTCCGGTCGCTCAGTTGGCAGGGATACACGGTGGAGAGCTGGCCGGGATTGAAACGCTGCACTTTCTGGCCGACATCGGTAAGGGGAGTATTCATTTCCCAGCGCAAACCGTAATTCAGAGTCACAGTGGGCTTGATCTTCCAACTGTCCTGAGCAAAGAGATAAAGCGACTTGCTGCGGACAAATTCGGTGTTGGCCGAGCCTTGCGAATAGGAGGCTGGAAGACCGAGCAGGTAGTTGGCGTACAGGTCGGAGGCGCCGGTATCGTTGAGCCCTCCGGGGCCGAAAATGTATTCGCCGTTTATGTTGAAGTAGACCTTTTGATCGAATTTCTGATAGCGGAAGTCGCCACCAAACTTGAAGCTGTGCTTGCCGATAATTTTGCTGTAGTTGTCGTTGAACTGAAAAGTGTTGCCAGTCTGCGGCAATTGTCCTTCGAAATTGTTTCCGAAGAGGCCTTGCGTGCCGTTGAAGGTGATGAACGGCACGCCTTCAAATTTCGAACCGAGGCCAGGATGAATGCCGCAGCCGAAGCCAGGGCAAGCCGGCGTCGATCCGAGCGCGGTGCCGTCATTGGCGACGAGCGAAGTATCCGAGGTGCCGGTGAAGCAGAAAGGCGTCGCTGTGGGATCGCTGCCGCAGGACCCGGTAACGGCGTTGGTAACGGTGGGCGTGTAGAACTGCGGCTCGGCTTCGCGGAATAGCGTGAAGCGAAACTCATTGACGCCAGTCGAGCCCAGCGTCCAGGTGTGACTGGCATTGATTTGCTGCACGTGAGAAATGATGGTGCCGCCAAAATTGCCGAGGGAGCCGCCAGCCAGCTGGAAGATGGCAAAGGGATCGAGCGTATTGTCGTTGTTGTAGTAGTAGTAGACGGAGAGCTTCTGATTTTTGTTTAGGATTTGGTCAAAGCGGATCTGGAACTGATCGCCGCGATCTCTTGATTTCACGACGTCTTGCACTTGCGAACTGGCGCCGCCGGACCCCGGCAGGAATCGCTTGGCCAAATTGAGGGCCACGGGATCGAAACACGCGGTGGGAACGTTGGCGCTCAGAGCGCTAGCGCCCGTCGTTGTAGTTGTAGGAAATACCGCATCCCACGGTTGCGGATTGCCGGCGACCACGGCGGCCAGCGCGGCTTGTCCGCCGCCACTGAGAAGACTGCCGCAACGATTCTGAAGAATGGTGGCTACCGTGCCGTCAGTCAGCGTACCGGGAAATACCACTGTGGGATCGGTTGGTAGCTTCGGCAGAGCAGCCGTGAAGGTGCCGGCATAGTCTCCAGCATTCGGGACCGGCACGCTCTGCGAGACGATGCCGCGGACGATGCGGCGTCCTTCATAGGAACCGAACAGGAAGGTTTTGTCTTTTCTAATCGGGCCGCCCAGCGTTCCGCCGAACTGATTCTGCTTGAAGGGCGGCTTCGGTGTGGGCTGAAAGGTGAAACCGTGGGCGTTGAGCACATCGTTGCGAAAGAATTCGTAAGCGCTGCCGTGCAGGTCGTTGGTTCCAGATTTGGTGACCACGTTGACGACGGCGCCGGAATTACGGCCGTACTCGGCGTCGAACGAATTGGTAATGACGCGAAATTCTTCAATGCTGTCCGGCGAGGGCTGCACCGCGGGAAGATTGGCGAAGAGATCGTTGCTGTCGCCGCCGTTTACGGCGTAGTTGTTGGAGCGCCCGCGGCCGCCATTGACCGTGACCACACCGGGTTTGTCCGATCCGTAAAACAGATTGTTCCCGATCTGCGACTGCACGCCAGGTTGCAGTTGCAAAAGCTGGAAGACGTCGCGGGTATTCAGCGGCAGTTGCGTGGAAGAGCGTTCGTTGACGATCGCGCCCAACTGTGTCGACGAAGTGTCCACTACCGGAGGCGCTCCGGTGACTTCGACCGTCTCCGACGCGCCGCCGATTTGCAGGGGGATATCCACCAACAAGACTTCGTTTAGATTTACCGGAATGCCCTTGCGTACGTACTTCTTGAATCCTTGCTGGTTCACATCGACTTCGTAACTGCCGACGGGAACTTCGAGAAAAATGTATTCGCCGTTTTCGTTGGATTGCACGTCGCGCGTCGCGTGGGTCGCCTCGTTGATCAACTGGACGCTGGCCGCCGCAACCGCGCTTCCGCTAGGATCCGTCACCGTACCGCGGACCCGTCCGCCGGTGCTCTGCGCCTTCCCATCTACAGCGGTGAGGAGCGTTGCCAAAGAAAATAAGAACACGCCGAACCGCAATGACCGGAGATAGGAATGGACCAAAGGCCGGGTCGCCCGGCGACAATGCGCTGCAATCATGAACTCACCCCTTGCCCCGACGGAAGGTTCCCCGTTTGCGAGGCTACTGCCCCCCTGAACCTTACTATAATCCGGGAAACTTAGAGAAAGGAGGGAGTTGTGTCAAGCGGAAAGAATTTATTGCCAGCATCAGCAAATGTTGCGGTTCGTCACCGCATACAAAGCACCCACGAATCTGCGGCGGATGTCGACAGCGGAGTTCAGGAAACGCGGCACTTGCGTCATAATACCCCAGCGGTGCCGCCAGGCTGGCTCCGCGGAGGAAGCATGCCGGATCGCCTCGACGACTTTCAGAAATTTCGCGTGGACCTGAACGAAGAGATTCTCGGCTGCGGCCATCTTGGCATGAAGCGGTTCTTCGCGCTCGATCATCAAGCCTATGAACCCGGTCCCATTGGCACCAAGACCAAAGAGCTGCTCGGCCTGGTCGCTTCCGCCGTCCTGCGGTGCGACGATTGCATCACCTACCATCTGCTCCGCTGTGGCGAAGAAGGCTGGAAGCGCGAAGAAGTGGTGGACGCGCTGAATGTCGCGCTCATCGTCGGTGGTTCGATTACCATTCCACACGTCCGCCGCGCGTTCGCGCGTATGCGAGAAATCGAACAGCTGAAGCCCTAAGCCGTCACCATGCCAGACACCGCATCCCCAGCCCACGACGTTCCGCAAAGTTTTGGCATTCGTCTGCGCAATGCAGCCATGGCTGGTGCTTTTGCCCTCGTTCTGGTGATTCCGAAGATTTTGAGCCTGCGCCGGAACCCGCCCTCCTGGATGGCCTTCCGTTTTCTTCTGGCCATCACTGGCGCAGCCGTTGTAGTCCTCCCACTCGGTCTTTGGAACAGCTATTTGTTCGCGGTCGTCGGCCTGGGAATGTTTATCGCCGCCATCTTGCTGCCGTCTCCTAGACCAGAGACGGCCGCCGGCGAGAAAGCCCGGCAACTCGGCGCCTTGATCATCGTAAACGGCGGCCGCTATCAGCCGGGAAACGGGCCGGCGTGCTCCGCCCAACTGTTCGTCGGTCACGAAAATGTTTGGGCTCTCGATTCTCACATGCAGCCGATGCTCGTAGTTCCGGTGTCCGAGATTGTTTCCGCCAGCGCTGTTGTCGCCGGCGGTGGCTGGCTTCTGCGCATTCGCTGGGATGATCGTGCCGCGGAATTCCTCTATCGCGGAGTTTTCGCCGAACACCTCGCCCGCGTCGCGGAATCCACGCTGCGTAGCGTGATGCGCCCGACCCTTCCCGTTATTCCCCAGCGGCGCGCCGCAAGCGCCTGACAATCCCGGCAATTGACAATGGGTGGCCGCAGGACAACCTGTTCTTCAGGAACACAGGCTAATCTGCCCAGAGTGTGGGACAATAGAGGCATGGCGCGAGGCTGGGAAAGCAAAGACATCGAAGCTCAAATGGAAGCAACCGGGCTGGCCAAGGAAAAGGCCGAAAAGAAGGACAAGGCTGACGTAGATCTTGCCCGTAGCCAGGCCCGCAAGGATCTCGAGTTATCCCGAATCCGCATTTCCAACGACTTGCAATCCGCCACCAATCCCAATCACCGCAAGTCTCTCGAAGCCGCGCTAGCCCACCTCGATAAGAAAATTACCGAAGTTTCCTAGCCGCTTCACGCTTCAGCGAACGAACTCGCCAGCCAGTCCCCAGAAATCGTTTACGTAATAGTGCGACAGCACATTCCCGAACAAATAGCAGATACCTTCGCACGGCGGGATATCGCCGTAGATTTTCTTGCCCCGCGCGAAAATTTTGTCGAGCGAACCGTCGCGCAACAAATTCCCTGCGATTTTCCGCAGCGGCTCGCACGGGTAAAACACGTCTCCATTCGGATACACGCGGGGAAACATCGTCGGAAAGCACTCGAATGACCGGAATCTCAGCAGCGTGTCGATGGTTTTCGGCGTCCCGTTTATGGCCTGCGCGTTGCTCCTTCGGCGCTCGATGATCTTATCCACCAGCACCTGGTACCCCGGATTCCGCAGCAGTGCCAGATTGGGCATTTTTTCCATCTGCGCCGATTGCGCCGCGAAAACGAATCCTTGCTCGCCGCACCAATCCAACAGCCGCTCCACCTGTCCGATGTTCCATTCCTCGATTACCGTGCTGATGGTGATGCGCCTGGGATTGCCCAGTTTTTCTTTTGCCAATTGCAGATTCTCGAGTACTTTCGGCAACGCCGCAGGCTTGGAGAGCGGATTCGTTGGATCCGCCGCCAGCGCATCCAGGCTCACCACCAAGCCGGTCACCCCGTTCAGAATCCGCTGCTTGCGGTCGAGTAGCGTTCCATTGGTAATCAGCAGCAGCGAGCGAAATTTGTGCTCGAAACGTGCGCGCTCTACCAATTCCTCGATGTCTGCCCGCAGCGTCGGTTCGCCGCCGGTGATCACGATCGAGTCGCTTTCCCGTCGAATCTTGCGCAGCAACCGCAATGTGTCCCTGGTGCCCAGCTCCTCGCTGAACACGTCCGGCTCTTTTTGCGTGCAATAGCTGCAGGCCAGATTGCACTTGTGCGTCACGTAAAACGTCACCGCGTACGGCGCAACCACTTTCGTCCGCAGCACTTTCCGTCGCCAGGCATTCTGGAAGTACAAACGAAAATTCTTCGCCACAAAAGGCGCCTGCCGCACCAAACCACGCAGCAATTCCCGCTTCGAGGGCACCCGCTGATCCAGCGCCTTCACCGGCACAAAGTTCGCCTGTCGAGCTGTTGTCATCGCTTCGAGCCTACCTGACCCTTTCCAACCAACGCCGCAAAACAGCATGAGGTCAGTTTCCGATTAGGCGACTACCCGGGAGTTGGAAGATTCACTCAAGCCGCGATTTCTTGGGAAACAACTGGACGGGCTTCCAAATTAACGCTGCCAGCAGAGCGTAGTACACACCGTTCTCGACGCCTATCAAGACTACCACTAACAGTACAACAGCAAGGGGCGGGTGGCCATCGAGTGCGACCAGCCCAAGGCAGAAGGGCCAGACTATGCTCGCGTGGTTATACACATAACTTGTGCTCATCATCCAGGCGTTGAGTGTGAGCAGGATTGCTACGCAACCTCCAAACAAACCCCATCCGGCGACCCATCTGAGGGGGCTTCTGGACGAATCGATTGGAGCCAACCCATCCCACTGCACTCATGCACAGCAGGATGAACAGAGTTGGAAGCCCAAAATAGGCGTAGAGATTTGCCGAGCTCATTGCTGTCGGAATTCTAATCTGATTTCGACGGCATCGCCAACTCCTGATAAACGCTAACCGGAAACTGACTCACTGTCTGCAAAATAGTATGGGCGCGTCCCGCCGCCGCGGGATGCGCCCAGTCAAGAAAATTGATTTCACCCGGAAGCCCCTGAATCTTAATCCGTAAACACCACACCGACCGCGATGCGCCCCTTTTCCGGGGACTGATCGATGCGCACCACGTAGCCGCGAAGCCGCATCATCTGCAGTCCATCCGGCCCGGGCGTCTCCATGATCACCTGCAACTCCGATTGCAACTTCGGCAGATGCGCCAGCGAAATCAGCGCGCCCTGCAAGGAGAGATCGCGCACGACTGTCTCTTCCTCAAATTCTTTCCCGCCCTCGGTCACACCGGCAACCTTCGCGCGGAATTGCGCTTCGCGCCGCAGCGCCGTTCGCGTGCCGGGCATGTGCGCCTGCACTCCATCGTCCGGCGAACCCAGCGTAATCACCATGCCCTCGCTGCCAGCAAACACCGAATCAAACTCTTCCCGGGCGTTCCGCAAAATCGAATCCACCATGCGGTCGGTCGAATCCGGATCGTGATGAAACAGCACCAGAGTCTTGGCTCCCGCTTCACGAGCAATCTTCACGCCTTCTTTCCACGAAGAATGCCCCCAGCCGCGCCGTGTAGTCGCCAGTTGTTCCGGAGTGTATTGCGCGTCGTTAATGAAAATGTCCGCGTCTGCGGCCAGCAATCGCAAATTCTCTTCCAGCTTTGGATCTCCGGGCTCGTTGTCCGTCGCGTAAACCACGATTCCTGCGGGCGTTTCAATCCGGAATCCCAGGCAGCCCTGCGGATGATTCAGCCACCGCGCCGTAATCTTGTTTTCGCCAATTTGAATGACGTCTCCGCCATCTACTTCTTTGAATCTCCTTTTCGCGCACATCGCCGAAAGGTCCACGGGAAAATACGGCGTGGCCATCTGCGCTTCGAACACCTGCTTCAGGCTGTCGCGTCCCAGGAACTTCGACCGGAAACTGTAGAAATGAAATTCGTTGCTCTCGACGTACAGTGGAGAAAAAAATGGAATCCCCTGGATGTGGTCCCAGTGGTAGTGCGTGACCAGAATGTGCGTGCCGTGCCCGCGCCCGCCCTCGGGCACTCCCCAGCGGCTGCCCAGCATCCGCAACCCGGTGCCGCAATCCAAAATGAATTGGCTCCCGTCCGGCGCAACCAACTCCAGGCACGGCGTGTTTCCGCCGTACCGCCAGGTGGCGGGGTCGACCGTTGGCGTACTGCCGCGCACGCCCCAAAAACTCAACTTGGCGATGGGAACCGTCATTTCCCTCGTCGTCTATTTCTTGTGTGGAATCGCCCCACGAGTCTGCACGCGAAGCAGGTGCCAGTTCATGGTGGCAGTGGCGGTATATACCGTCAATTGCTTAGGCGCAACCAGTTGTCATAGTGCCCAATAAGGGCAACCCTAAGCTGCGCACGCGCACCCGGTTGCGTACAATAGTCTGGATGGGTGCTCATTCCAACTCCCACACTCACGGTCATGCCGGGCACTCCCATCCCGCTCTCCGGCCCTCCGTCCTTGGCTGGGCCATGGTTGCCACACTGGGATTAGTCGTCGCGGAGGTCTTTGGCGGCATTCTCGGCCGTAGCGTGGCCCTCCTCAACGACGCCGTCCATAACCTCTCGGACGTCCCCGCTCTGGGCATCTCCTACCTGGCCATGCGCTGGGCCGAGCGTCCCGCAGACTCGGAAAAGACCTACGGCTACCACCGCGCCGGCACCCTTGCCGCCTTCACCAACTCCGTCGTTCTCGTACTGCTCGCTCTATGGCTTGGCTGGGAAGCCATCGACCGTCTCCGCGCCCCCGTGTTGGTCGTCGAAAGCTGGATGATTTGGACTTCCGTCGCGGCCCTCGCCGTAAATGGCGGAATCACCCTGGCCCTTGTTCGCGGTCACAAGGATCTGAACCTGCGCAGCATCCTGGTTCACAATTTCGGCGATGCGCTGTCCAACGTCGGCATCATCGTTGGCGCCGTGCTCATCCATGTCACGGGTGCCCCCTGGATCGATCCGATCCTCGGCTTGGCCATCGGCATTCTCGTTCTCTGGTCCAGCATTGGAATCCTGCGTGAGTCCGCGCACATCCTGCTCGAAGGCCGCCCGCGCGAGATGCGCATCGAAGACGTTGCCCGGGCGCTTCTCACTATCGAGGGCATTCACGAAGTTCACGACGTGCACATTTGGTCGCTCGGCGGCGACCACATCGCTCTCAGCCTGCATGCGCGCATCCCGGACATGCACATGGACCAGTGCGAAAGCATCCTGTCATCCATCAGGGAAAAAGCACAGAAGGAATTTCGGATCGAGCATATCACCGTGCAACTGGAACGCGCCGGTTTGCCCGCCACTTCCGGTTACGTCATGCCGGTGCCGACGCAAAAGTAGGCCTGCGCCTGCGCAGTAGGGCCAAGCTTTAGCCTGGCAACCTAGCCACTCTTTGAAAAGCTATTCGGTTAGGGTTCGAATTTATTTCGGATGCTGTTACGCCGGAGAGCGAAAACTCAATCCGCGTTGCTCGTTGAACTGCTGTGTTGCGCTCAAATCCAGCGAGTCGCGAGTCATCGTTCCGCGCAATCCCTTGTTAGTGATGTACCGCAACGCGCCATTCTCCCACGAATACGCCACCGCGAAGAACACCGTACCGTCGCGGCGAACAAAAACATATTCGTCGCTCGGTCCAATGGGTGCTTGGTACGAAGACGCTGGGGCCGGCTCCGGCGGCGCAATTACATGAATCACTCGGCGAGGTGCTTGTTCCGCGACTTCTTCCTCATCTCCGGCTACTTCTTCATCCACCGTCGGAATGGACGGAATCGCAAATCCGCCACTGAAGAAGGGAAAGAATCCACCCACGGAGGACTGCCGCCGGTGCCTGAACCCATTCGGATGAATCGCTGCAAGATGCGCGTAATCAAACCCCAGGCCTGGAACGGCATCGCCGAAATCCGTGCCCAAATTGTTCGTTGTAAGGTTCCGGCGGACCGGACGGCCGGTCGTCCGCGAAACCCGCCGCACCAGGCGCACCGTGCCATTTGCCGAGCGTACACGCACCAAAGTCCCGGTTCGCGCGCCGGTAGGAACGCCAACGCCACCCGAAACGGCCGGTCTCGACGCAACAACGTGCGCTGTGGAAACGCCGCCTCCCCGCATGGCTACCGGCGCAGCCGCGGACGGACGCGCACCCATAGCCATTCCCCTACCTTGTGCTTGAACTAACGCGGGAAAAACGGCGAACATTCCGAGAGCAATCAAAGCCTGCTTCATGGCTTGCATCATGGCTGGCACCTGGGAACCCAACTTCAAGAGCCTGGCTTTATAAGTCACCAAGCCCTCACTATGAATGATGCGCCCTCCACCCTTTTGGTTTCAACCCTTAAACGCCCCTTCTTCCTGCCCTTCCGATTCCCCTTTACCACCAGGTTGTGCTATAACCGTCGAGCCGTGGAACATCCCGCGAAGCAGCTTCTGGCGCCGGCCCCGCCTTCCGCATCACTGGCTCCGGCTCCGGTCTCTGAATCGCCGCGGACCTCTCTCAACGAGACGGCCCGCCCGGAAGACGCTTCTCGGTTTTGTCCCGTCTGCTCGCAGCGTTTGGAATCGCGCCGTTGCAAGCTGGTTTGTTTCGTCTGCGGCTATTACATGTCTTGCGCGGACTATTACTAGATCAGGGTTTGCAAGTACAAACCCTGAAACCCGTACTGAATAGCTTTTTGAGGTTCCGGCCCGGGTTGCCGCCGGTTCCTTTTTCCGACGAGGAGGAAAATAAAGTGGCTTTGAAGATGACGACTCGCGAAGTGGACGGCGTGTCCGTGGTGGCGCTAGACGGCCGCATCGTGTTGGGCGAAGAGAGCAACGCGCTTCGTGAAAAAATCAAGGCATTGATCGCCGAAGGCAAAAAGAAAGTCGTCCTGAACATGGACAATATCACCTTCATCGACAGCGCCGGTCTCGGCACTCTGGTCGCCGCGCACCACAGCGCCAAGTCGCAAGGCGCTTCCTTGCGCCTCTGCCATCTCGGCAGCAAGTTCCAGGAAGTTCTGCAAATCACCAAGCTGCTGACCGTCTTCGAGGTCTACAACACCGAAGCCGAAGCCGTCTCCAGCTTCTCCAAAGCCGAACGCTAGATCACCGGCGGCGTCCATCGGGCGGCGCTTCTATTCCTCAAATCACAATCTCGTCTGGATTCGCGTGCGGCAGTCAAGCGCGGTCACCCAGCGTGTCTACAGGGGCAGGCTACGGTTCGTACCAGAATTGCACCGTCGCCTGCACGTGCCCCGCTACCGCTTTGCCATTTTGCGTCGCAGGGGCGTACCTATATTTCTTCAGAGCCTCAATCGCCGCGTCGCGTAACGACTTCGGCCCGGAAATCACCTTCATCGATTTCACATGCCCGGTTGTATCCACGACCGCATCCAGAACTACGTTCCCGGTCACAAATCCACGCGGTGGAACGGCTTTCACCGATTCGATGAGCTTTGGCGGTGCAGTCGCTCCCGGCCTGTCGCTCACCGAAACCTCGGTTGTTTCCGCTTTCCTCTCCGAGCGCTCATTTTCCCGCTTCACCATTATCGCGGTGCTCATCGCCTTCCCCGCATCCCGTGAACTTGCCGATTCTCGTGACGATTCCGCTTCAGCCTCAGCCGCCGTGCCAGATTCCGTCACGACTCCCGGTCCCGAATTCTCTGGCGTCTTAGCGGCCTTCACGCCTTGTGCGGTGCCTGCCGCGTTCGCTGCGATTGCTCCGCTCGAGCCTGGACCAGCCGCGCCAGCCTGCGGTCGTCCGGCTGGAACAGTCGGTGCCGCAGCGGTTCGGTGAGTAATCGCCACCGGAGTTCCCGGAACCACCGCCTTCGCATGGTCCAGCAGCGGCAGCGGGAGCCAGCCCTGGTACCAAGCCCCGCCAGCAATGGCCAGTACCAAGCCCGCGCCCAGCCCCGCCAGCCGCAACGTTCCTCCACTGCTCGTTCCGCGAGACTTCGCCTTTCCCTGCACCGCCCGCGCGATAGCCTGGTCTGCTTTCTGGAAATCCAGAGCTACCGGCGGAAAAAGATTCTGCGCGGCAAATGCTGCTATTTCAGAATCAGCGCTCCCTTCACCCGTCCCCTCAGCAGCAGATGGCGACGCGTTCGGCGCTTCCACAAGCGGCTGTGCATCGCCAGCGTCTGGCAATCTCATCTCGGGCGCATTCGCGCGAACTGGAACCGCCTCTGCTGCGTGTGCGGCAGCGACTGGCGACGGAATCGGCTCCACGCTCGCGCCCTGCTTTATCGACTGCAGTTGCTCGCGCAGCGCTTCCACTTCCTGCCTAAGCCGTTCAACCTCTTCCACATTTGGCGTAGACGCCACCACCGCGGGTTCCTCGCCCACTTCTTCCACAATCTGCAGCAACGCCGCCGCCAAAGTCGGCGTCGGAATAGCTCGCGCCTCCGCCTTCTGCGCCGCAACCGGAGTCTCCACACCCCAAAATCCCGGCGCCGGCTCCGTAAACTCCAATTCAATATATGGATTGCCCGTAGGAAAAGGCCGCTTCCGCGTAACCTGCGCCACTACTTCCCGCTTGGTGTCTCGCTGCGTCAAAAACAGCAACTGCCCGGCTTCCACTTCCGCCGCCAGCCGGATCACGCCGCCGTTTTCAAACACCAGCACCGTCGTGGTGGACTCCGAAAATAGTTCGCGTTTCCCGGAGCTTCCTCCAGGCCGCGCTCCGGTTACGTCCACACCCGTTTCGTGCGCTATGGCATTGCGTTTTGCTTCTGCAGGAGGGTCCGTCACGCGTGAAGCGGTCGTGAGGCCGTTGTCCACTGCGTAACCCAATCTGGTGTCCCTTTGTGCGTCTCAGGGTCGGGAAGGCGCACCATAAGAATATTGCCAGTCCACCACCGTTCCACGCAACGGTGACGCGCACCTGATACTCGCAACCTTTCCACCCTCTGGCCATAGTACAAACGTACTTTCAGTTACCTGTCCACTCGTCCGGGTGCGCTCAGTGACGCACGAGCTCTTCAATTCTTGCTGGGCGCCATCGGCAACACCACGTACGACACATGCTCCGCACCGTGGTAAATCGTTTGCTCCGCCACCTGCAAATTCGCCGTCTTCCCCAACGCCTCGCCGGTATTCTGGTTCCGGTCATACTTTGGAAACGCGCTGGACGCTACTTCCACCCGCACCCGATGCCCTTTGCCAAACTCCTGGCAGGTGTTCCACACATCCACTTCGTACTCGTAAACTTTTCCCGGCTCGATCAGCGACATTTTGTCTCCGCCCTCGCGGTATCGCGCTCGCACCATCCCATCCGTCAACCTCTGCGCAAACCCGTTCGGCCATACGTCCAGCAGCTTCACCATAAAATCCGTATCCACCGCGCTCGAAGCGGCCGACAAGTGTGCTTTTACCGGCCCGCAAATCAACCGCTCTTGCTCGAACGCTTCCGACGTATACACCAGCACGTCGTCGCGCCTCTCCACCGCCCGGTAATCGTCCGGCCCGCCAACTTGCGCATACGTAGGCTCCATCAAAAACGGCACCGGATCCGCCGGGTCATACCGATACTGATCCGTCCTGGAAACCCCGCTCGGCGCCCGGGTCACCAGCTGGCCATCGCCAGACAAGCCGTTGGCCTTTCCTCCGCTGCTCAAGAAATACTTCACGTACTCCGTCCCCGGAATCGGCCAGTCCGTTTCTTCTCGCCATTGGTTGCGGCCCATCGCAAAAATCCGCACCGGTTTTTCGTCCATAATCCCGTTGGCCGCGCCTTTCAGCCAGCGGTCAAACCATCGCAGCTCGTATCCTTCCAAATCAATCAGCGCCGTCGGCCCAAAATCAATCGCACCCAGTTTCCGCGTCGAGTTCACCGCATGCGGCCACGGCCCCATCAGCAGCTTCTGGCTCTTGCGCACTTCCTCCGCCGCCCCATGCTTCGTCATCCCGACGTAATTCATCAACGCGCCAGCCTGCTCATCGTCATACCAGCCCGAAATATGCAGAATCGGCAGCTTCACCCGGTCGAACTTGTTCTGATAAATCAGCGGCTCCCACCACGCGTTGATTCCCGGATGATTCACAATCTCTTGCCAGTATGGCGCATGGAATCCCGCCGCTTCATCCATGGTCGCCAGCGGCAAATGCCAATAGAGTGCGGTCCAATCCACTGCCGCCGCATTGTGCAGCGTGTGCCCCAACAGCAAGTGATACCAGCTCATGTACGTCGGCGATTGCAGCCCCGTAGGCGATTCCACAAAAGGATCCGGCGGCGTTACCAGCACGATCATCGTCGTCAAGTGCGGTGGCTGCTGCAGCGCCGCAATCCACTGGTCATATCCCAAGTACGACGACCCAATCGTCCCCACTTTTCCGCTCGACCAGCTCTGCGCCGCGCACCATTCAATCGCGTCGTACCCATCCGGCCCTTCATTGCGGTACGGCACAAACAAACCATCCGAGTCGCCGCGGCCGCGCACATCCATCGCCACGTACACATACCCATGCGCCGCAAAATATTTTCCCAGCGTCAGGTGATTCCCGCGCTCCGTACTTTTGTTGTACGGCGTCCGCACCAGAATCACCGGAAACTTCCCCGCCCTGCCCGTCCCGCGACCTTCTGGCCCGCGATCGTCCGGCCGGTAAATATCCGCCGAGAGCGTCGGCCCGTCCCGCATCGGCACCCGCACATCAAAATCAATCCGCACCGGCAAAGCTTCCTGCGCCGCGCATTTGCCGATCGGCCAAAGCAATGCGCAGAACATCAAAGCAAACATCATCGGTCGTTTCATGCGGCAGATTCTAGCGCTTCCATCTCCTAACTTGTAGCCGCCCTGTTGTAGCCGCCCTCTTCAGAGGGCGGGCCTTCCACCACGTCTTGGCAACCGGCTGCGCCGGCCACCGTCATTTCGAGCGCAGCAGGCCGACGCTTTTCTTCCCGCCTCGCTCTTGCGAGGCGGTCGGCTTGCGGAGGGAGAAATCTCTCTTCGATCGATCCAGGAGGCCCAGGCGGCTCTCCCGAGGTTCCTTGCACAACACCTTTGCTAAACTCTTTCCATGCCCGTAATCGACGAAGTCCTGCAAGCCAACGAAATCTACGCGCGCACGCACGAACTTCGCGCGCTCACCCCGCGTCCCGAACGCAAGCTGGCCATACTCACCTGCATGGACACGCGCCTGTCCATCCTCACCCTCGGCCTGAAAACCGGCGACGCTCACATCATCCGCAACGCCGGAGGCATCGTCACGGAAGACTCGCTCCGCTCGCTCATCGTCTCGCACCATCTCCTCGGCACCGCGGAATTCATGGTCATCAACCACACCGACTGCGGCCTGATGCAAACCACCGAGCAGGATCTGCGCACCCGCATCCAGAATCGCACCGGAACCGCCGCCGTCTCTCCAGCCTTCTTCTACGCCTTCCAGAACATCGACGAAAACGTCCGCCACCAACTCCAGAAACTTCGTACCCATCCCTGGATCCCCGCCTCCGTAACCATCCGGGGCTTCGTCTACGACGTCGCTACGGGCCGCCTCCGCGAAATCAAGCACTCCTGAGGTGGCCTGGAAGACTGACACCCCCTCCCCCCGATTTTTGTAAGTGTTGCGGATAAAGGGGTTACAGGCGCGAAGCCTGTAAGTGTTGCATCTAAAGGGGTTACGGCAGGACAACTTCGGCCAAAACACGGCAAAACGCGGTGTTTGCCTGCAAGTGTTGCGTCTAAAGGAGTTACGGGAGAGAAAATCGAAGGAACCAAACTTGGGGAGTTGAAGGAATGCTCTCGATGCCACCCCCGGTGTTTTTTGCAAAGAGTGCGCAAACGATTGCAAATAAGAGGGATGGCGTTCGCTCTTTTGCAGAAGAGCGCAAGACGCCGCAAAAGAGTGGCGAAGGAGCGGAGAGGGGTCGAAACGTAACGACGCTTCGGGCTCGCTCGCGGTAAGCCTTGAGGGTGGAGAGGAAGAGCGGAAAAGTCATTGGAGGAGGATCGGAATCGAGGATGGCCGGGCAGGTCCGCCACGGCGGATAAACTCGCCCCGGCGAGTAGACTGCGGACGCCGATAGAAGAGGGCAGCGTCCAGAGTCATACGGAAGGTTAGCACGAAATCGGCGATATGTCTACTGGAACATACCTAGCCATAGTAACTAATAGGAACTGTTGTGGAAAACGGGGAGTGTCGGGATGCCATTCACGGAGTCGGGGGCTGAAGTGCATTGTTGATGAGCGTCGGCGGGAGTGCTTGCCTTTGCGCTGGCGATTCCGTATCGTCGAGCCAAACGGGGAATTCGATGAATTCAGACCGCCTCAATCGAATCACCATTGAAGCCGACAAGTGCGGGGGCCGACCGTGTATCCGGGGGCAGCGCATTCGTGTGACGGATGTGCTTGAGTTGCTTGGGGCGGGGGCATCCTACGAGGAAATCCTGAGGGACTACCCTTTCTTGGAGCGCGAAGACATCCTTGCGGCGCTGGAATATGCAGCGCACCAGACTGACCATGTCGTCCTTCGGACGCCGTGAAATTGATCGTCGATACCAACTTCCCGAAGCGCTCGCTGAGTACATCCGCCATCGAGGAATCGATTGTCAGCACGTTCTCGATCTGGAGATGGGTGCCTTAGTCGCTGTGGGTGTCGCGGACGGCGGTGCGGGGGCGGCCGGTGAGGGAGCGGAGGGCGCGGCTGGGCAGTTCGCTCCAGGGCAGGGCCTCAAACTCGGCCAAATACGAGTACGCTACCGGGACCACCAGGAGCGTCAGAATCAGGCACAGCGTCTGGCCGCCGATGATGGTTACGGCGATGGAGGCGCGCTGTTCGGACCCGGCGCCGATCCCGACCGCCACGGGTATCAGCCCGGCTACGATGGAAAGCGTGGTCATCAGAATCGGCCGCAGGCGCACGCGGTTGGCTTCGAGGATGGCTTCGCGGACACCCATTCCGGCGGCGCGCAGGCGGTTGGTGTAATCCACCTGCAAGATGCCGTTTTTCTTCACGATACCGAGCAACAGGAACATGCCCAGTGAACTCCACAAGCTCAGCGCGCGACCGGTAATCCACAGAGAGAACAGCGCAAACGGGATGCTTAGCGGCAGCGTGAGCATGATGATGAAGGGATGCGAAAAGCTGCCAAACTGCGCAGCCAGCACCATGTACATGAAGATGGAAGCCAGCAACATGGCCAGCAGCAAGTTCCAGGTAGTCTCTTCGAGGACTTTGACCTGCCCGGTGAACCGGTACGAATACCCGGCTGGCAATCCAATTTCTTTAATCGATTGCACCGTATGAGCAGCAGCCACATCCAGCGGAAAACCGATGGCCACGTTGGCGTACACGCTGACCTGAAATTCGCGGTTGTAGCGCCAGAGCGTCGCGGGCCCGGCCCCGCGCACAATGGACGCGACATTTTCGAGGCGCACCTGCCCCAGTTTCGAGGACGGCACCATCATTCGCGCCAACACATCGGGATTGTCGCGCTGCTCCGTCAAAAGCTGCATCGTCACGGGATACTGCTCGGAGCCTTCCTTGAATCGCGTGATTTCATCTTCACCGGAATAGAAGAGGCGCACGGCGTCGCTGATGTCGTTCATACGCACACCGATATCGGCGGCGCGCTGCCGGTCCACTTTCACTTGCAACTCCGGCGTGTTCAAGTTCAGCGCTGGATTCACGTCCACCAGATCTTTGTATTTCATCATACCGTTGGCGACGCGCTGGCTCAGATCCGCAAGTTCGCTCAGGTCGGGCCCACGAATGACGGCAGCAATCGGAAAGTAGATTTCGCCGCCCAGCACCGATGGCAGTCGCACGTTGTAGGTAATGTTTTTGTAGTCGGTATACATATTGCGGACCACGGCGGCGACTTGCGCGTGCGATTTCTTGCGTTCGCCGCGCGGCACCAGGCCCACGAACAGATGTGCGTGATTGGTCGGTCCGTGCGTGAACGATTGGACGAAGGAAACTTCCGGCAAGGCCGCAACCCGTTCCGCCATCACTCTGGCAAATTGCGAGGTCTTTTCGAGCGAAGTGCCTTCCGGCAATGTGAATGAGCTGATCAGCTCGGACTGATCGTCCGAAGGAATCCAGTCGCGGCCCACCAGGCGGTAAAGGCCGAACGTAGAAAGAAACGTGACCACGCAAATCAGAATGATTACCGGGCGATGCGCCAGCGACCAGCGCAGCATGGCCAGGTACCACTCGTCGATGCGATGCAGAAAACCATGCGCGTGCCGCTGCTTCTCGTCGCCGCGCAGCTTGAGCATGCGTGAACTCATCATGGGCGTGAGCGTGAAGCCGATCAGCAGGGAAACCATGATGGCCATGGCCATGGTCCAGCCGAATGAGTTGACGTACTTACGCGCGAACCCAGTCATGAATGCGATGGGCAAGAAAATAATGACCAGCGAAAGCGTGGTAGCCATCACTGCCAGGCCGATCTCGCGCGTCGCTTCAACCGCCGCCGTTCGGCGGTCCACCCCCTTCTCTTCCATGAAACGCACGATATTTTCGAGCACAATGATGGCGTCATCGATGACGATGCCCACGGCGAGCGTGAGCGCCAGCAGGGTCATGTTATTCAACGAGAAATCCATACCCTTCATCAATGTGAACGTAGCGATGATCGACGCCGGAATGGCCACTGCCGCGATAATCACGGCGCGCCAATTGCGCATGAACAACCACACCACCAGGCTGGCGAGGATACTGCCGAGAATCAAATGCTCCAGCAGCGAATCCACGGACGCCTTGATGAAATCCGAAATGTCGTGGATGACCAGCAGTTGCACGCCTGGCGGCATTTGTGCGCGCAAATCTTCGATCTTTTTCTTTACGTTGTCGGCGACCTGTACCGTGTTGACGCCGGACTGCCGGCGCACGTCGATGGCAATCACGTCCTGGCCGGCAGTTCCTCTGCGGTACAGCGCGGACCAGGTCAGCAATTCCTGCGCACCGTCTTCCACCTGGGCCACGTCGCGAACGCGCACCAGCGCGCCGCCGCGTGTACCGACAACGATGTCGCCGAACTGGTCCGCGGTGCTCACACGACCGAGCGTGCGCAAGCCTAGTTGCTGCGGGCCGGTAATCATGCGTCCGCCGGGCGCTTCGATATTTTCCCGCTGCAGCGCGTTGCGCACATCCAGCACGGTGAAGTTGTGCGAGGTAAGTTTTTGCGCATCCAGCAGTACGCGGATTTGGCGCTCTTGCCCGCCATTGATGTCCACACTGCCAACGCCATCCACGGTCTGGATCGCGCGGCGCACTTGCTTGTCGGCGACTTCGGTGAGTTCGCGGCGGCTCATCGAGCCACTCACGAGTAGCGTGAGGATGGGATCGGACTGCGGGTCTTGCTTGGTGATGACGGGCGGCAGGGTATCGCGGGGCAAGCGACTGATGGCCGCGGAAACTTTTTCGCGAATATCCTGCGCCGCACCCTCGATATCGCGTTCCAGCACGAACGTGCAAGTAATGTCGGCCATGCCTTCGCTGGAATAGACGGTGATTTCATCGATGCCGCTGACCGAAGAAATCGCATCTTCAAGAGGAAGAACGACGCCGGTGATGACTTCTTCCGGCGTAGCGCCCGGAAGTTTCACATCGACGTTGACGGTGGCCGGATCAGCTTTGGGGAAGAGATCAACCGCCAGCCCGCGATAGGAAAACGCGCCGAGCGTGACCAGAAAGGCGATCAGCATCACGGTGAAGACCGGATATTTGACGCAGATGTCGGCGATTCTCATGAAAGTTCTGTCCCGGTCCCGAACTTATTTCGTGGACGTGGGATTCGGCGCTTCGCGCTCTTCCTGCACTGTGGCTCCGTCCCTCAGATCTCCCGTAACGGCTACAGCCACGCGGTCGCCTGGTTTCAATCCTTCGGCGACTTCAAAGCGTCGTCCGCGTTCGTCTTCGGTTTGCCCTGCGGGGCGAATCTGGCGCTCAGAAACGTGATTGCCATTCAGCAGGAAGACTTTGTAAACGCCGTAGCGGTAATTCACGGCGCCGTAAGGAAGGAAAATCGTTTTCTCCTGCTTCTCGCTGGGGATGGATGCCTGCACAAAAAATCCCGGCTTCAATTTTCCATCGATATTTTCGAGCAGAGCTTCCGCTTCAAAGGTACGGGAATCTTGCGCCACCGATGGATTGATGCGCGAGACGCGTCCATGAAAGCTCTCGTTCGGGAACGCTTCGACGTGCAGATCGACCATGGCGCCGTCTTTTACCCAGCCGGCCCAGCGTTCAGGTACCGCGAGCCGCGCACGCAATTTGTCCGTGCGAACGACGACCATGACCGGGCTCTGCAGCCGCAAATATTCTCCGGGATGAACGTTGCGTGTTCTTACGGAGCCGGGGAATGGCGACCGGATGGTGGCGTCGTTGAGTTTTTTCTCGGCGAGTCTTTCGGCGGCATCGCTGGAAACGAGGAGCGCTTTGAGGCGATCTACTTCTTGGAGGGCGACGCTGTAGGCGGCTTTGGTGCTTTGGTCGCGGCTGGCGGCTTCGTCGAGCTGCTGCTGGGAAATAAGCTTTTCCGTGAACATTTCCTTCGCGCGACCATACTTGCGCTCGGCGTCAAAGAGATCGGCTTCGGCGCGCTGCACGGAGGCGATTTTCTTGGGATCGGTGGGCAGCGGATCGCCGGGACCGATGCCAAGCTGCGCGCGCACTTGCTGCACGATGCCGCGCTGGCGATCGACTTCAAACTGCAATTCTTGAGGGTCCAGAACAATAAGCGGCTGGCCTTCTTTTACGGCGTCGCCTTCGTCAGCGAGAACTTGTGAAACGCGTGCTTCAACCTGGGCACTGAGGGTGCTTTCTTCGAGAGCGTAGAGCGAGCCCACCGCCTGAATCTGGCGGTGAGCGGTTTCTTCCGCAACGGTGTACAGATGAACGCGAGTAGGGTGGCTGGCGTCGCCCAAAACGCTAGCAGAGGGCGATTTCGCACAGCCGAGAGTGAGCGCCACAGCAAGCACTGGAGCGAGGGCTGCCAGGATCCGAGCACGGTTCGCCTGCGGGCGACAACAGATGTTGCAGAATGTTTTTCGAAGCACGTTCGTTGGGTGGCCCCCGTTTGGTTTCTTAGACTCGCGACCTAGCCAGTTGGTTTCAGGTGCGGGCCCGACGACCAAAGGCGCAGAGAGACATTATGAACGCGCTGGGTGGTTCCATCCAAGAGCAAACCAGAAGGCCGTCAGGGGGCAAGCCAAGGGGCCATCGAGCGCTGGAATTTATTGTAGAGTGGCAAGGTCATAGCCAAAGGTGGGTGTCTAACATGATCTTGCATGCTCCGCGGACGCGGCCCGAGTCGTTGCGGGCACGGATCGCCAGCAGACCAATCTGGTCGGCACCGTTCTGGCTGATCGAATATCCGTTTGAGTGGATGGCGTACGCGCTGAGCCACTGGGCGTTTCTGGAAGTGCTGGAGTATCTAGGAAGTTTTGGCGTTTTGATCGCGGTAGTGTTTTATTTTTCGGAGTCTGGCGACCGGCTGAAGCAGAAGCACTATCAAGCGTGGCAGGTGATCAACACGGCGCAAGGGAAAGGCGGGAACGGAGGCCGAGTCGAAGCGCTCGAGGAGCTCAATTCCGATGGGATTACGCTCACCGGGGTGGACCTGTCCGGGGCATTTCTGCAAGGGGTGCGTTTGGAAAAAGCGCGGCTGGCGCGGGCGAACTTCAACG
>Ga0137403_10002274_pt1 | contig 23606 bp, 20 predicted proteins | sample CZOMad2_1_16fung_FD_122057 | JGI IMG/M metagenome (GOLD analysis project Ga0137403, IMG submission 122057) | Vadose zone soil fungal communities from Angelo Coast Range Reserve, California, USA - CZOMad2_1_16fungal (Hybrid Assembly) | ecosystem: Environmental > Terrestrial > Soil > Vadose zone...
AAATACGTGCACAACGCGCTCTCTCGTGCACTGCGCAGCGACCATCCGCAATCAATGCGCGCCTATGTACGGCTTGTTGGGCTTCCCGTGTTCTGGAAGAGCTGGGGAGCGCTTGAGCAGGTGGTGCGCAGCGGCAAGCCTGCAGTGACCGACATTTTTGCGTATTTTAAAGGGCATCCGCAAGAGACGGAGATTTTCGATGCGGCCATGAAGTCGAAGGCGCAGAGCGCTATTTCGCCAGTTCTTGCAGCGTATGATTTTTCCATCTTCGATACGATTGGTGACATTGGCGGCGGCCTGGGACACTTGCTCAAGGCCGCACTCAAGTCGGCACCGGAATTGCGCGGTGTTCTGTTTGACCAGCCGCATGTCGTCGAGCGTGTAGGGGTCGACGAAACAATCGTCGGTCGATTAGTTTTGCAAGGCGGCGACTTCTTTCGCGGACCGCTGCCACGCTGCGATGCCTATGTCGTTATGGAAGTGCTGCACGATTGGCCCGATGAGCAGTCGCGGCAGATCCTCCAGCAGATTCGGAAAGCCGCACCCGACAAGGCCAAGCTGTTAGTAGTCGAGACCGTTCTGCCTAATGAAAGCGCGTGGCTAGCAGGCAACGGCCAGCACTTCAGCAATCACCTCGATATCAACATGTTGGTGCTTACCGGCGGACGGGAGCGCACCCCAGATGAGTTTGCGAACCTATTCGCGGACTGCGGGTGGCAGCTCGTCCGGGTGATCCCAACATCGAGTCCGTACTCGATTGTGGAGGCGGTGACGGACTAGCTGCCCTCATGAGTTGCAGGTTTTGAATTCTCCTAACGGGTTCTCCGACTCCAACCGACCCCTACGAATGCAACTTGGACGCTGAGACTCGCCTCGAAATGACCCGCGACCCGGCTCATTCCTAAGTACCTTTAGAATGAACACTTGCAAAAGTGTATCAAAACAAAGGACTTTAACTATCTTTAGAATGAACACTTGTGAGAAAACCGGGGGAGGGGTTACCTGGAGTGCGGCGGTCTTGCCGCCGCTTTCGAGCCGTAAGCCAGAGCACTCACCGATCAACGACGCCAGGACGGCGCTTGCCTACATTCGTCGCTTGCTCGAAGGCGTAGCCCAACTGCAGCACTCCCCAGTCATCGTGGTGCCGCCCTACGATCTGAATCCCGATCGGCAACCCACTTTGCGAAAACGCGCACGGCACCGACATCGCCGGATTCCCCGCAGCCGAAATGTAATAAGCCGACTTCATCCACGCGATGTAATTCTCCATCTTCACGCCAGCAATTTCCGTGGGGTAATGCACGTTCACATCGAACGGCAGCACCTGATTCACCGGCAAAATAAAATAATCAAACTCATTCTTGAATCCGCAAAGCCGCTGAAACAGCGCCGTGCGCTTCGCCTCCACTCGCGCCAGATAAGGACCGGTCAGCTTGCGCCCCTCTTCCACATGCCAGTGAACGTACTCATTCAATTGATCGCCGTGCGTCGCCAGAAGATCGCCAAATGCTAATTCGTTCGACCAGTGCCGCCAAGCCACAAAGCATTCATTCGCATCCGTAAAGTCTGGCTCCGCTTCCTCCACAACGCATCCCAGCGACTCAAACACTTTCCCCTGCGCCTTAACCGCGCTCTTCACCTCCGGATCCCAAGGCAATCCCATGTCCTTGAACATCGCCACCCGCACGCCCTTAAAACTCCGCTCCAGCGGCCGCGCAAACTGCTCCCCGGTTTGATCGATGGAAATCGGCGAATGGTGGTCAAATCCCGCCAGCACGCTTAGAAAAAACGCGCAGTCCGTAACATTGCGCGCCACGGGGCCAGAGACCGACAGCGTCGCCCATCCCAATTTAGTCGGAATATCCGGCACGCGCCCCGGCGAAGTCCGGATACCCACCACATTGCAAAAATTCGGCGGATTCCGCAGCGACCCACCCATATCGCTTCCGTCCGCCAGCGGAACCATCCCGCAAGCCAAGGCCACCGCGCCGCCGCCAGTGCTCCCGCCGCAAGTCTTGGTCAAATCGTAAGGATTGCGCGTCGCTCCAAACACCGGATTAAACGTCTGCGAGCCCAGACCAAACTCCGGCACATTCGTCTTGCCAATCACAATCCCGCCCGCCGCCTTCTCCCGCTGCACCACCCGGCAATCAAAATCCGGCACAAACTCGCGATGCAGCGGCGAACCAAACGTAGTCCGAATCCCCGCCGTCTCATGCAAATCCTTAACCCCCACCGGCATCCCATGCAACGGCCCCAGCAACTTCCCCTTCGCCAAAGATTCATCTGCAGCAGCCGCCTGCGCCATCAACTGCTCTTCCGCAACCAAGGTAACAATCGCATTAACCTTGGAATTCACGCGCCCAATCTGGTGCAAATGCGCCGACATCACTTCGCGAGCCGACAATTTCTTCTCGCGAATCAACCTCGCCATATCCACGGCGCGCATAAAACAAATGTCACTCGACGAGTCAGAAGTCTTTCCTGTAGTTGGCGATGTCGCTTGAGTTGGTGTTGCTTCGATCGAACTTGCTTCCGCAGATTTGGCGGAAAGCAGCGGCGTAATAGCCGCGGACACCGCAGCATTCGTCCCCAATTTCAATGCATCCCGTCGACTCATCGTATTCATCAGTTCCTCGCACCAAGCCGAGGAACAATACCATGTAGTGGCCGGTCTTTAGACCGGTCATCAAACACCCAAACACTAGCCGGAAATCAGCAGCTGCTTTGCGAGCGCCACAGCCTTCTCAGCCTGCGCCGCATCGTTCAATTTACCGCGCGCGAAATCGCGTGTCCCGCCGCCCTTCCCCGCGAATTGGGTGAACACTTGCTTCAACAAAGCATTCATGTCTTTTCCAACTGCCGGATGCTGCGCAAAAAGCAAATGTCCATCGCCAGATTGACTTAGCAACGCAATCGTTTTCTCCGATTTGGCCAACTGCGTAGCGAAATGGTTCAAGTATTCCGGTTGGCTGTTTTCATCGAACGTGCGCGCGATCACACGCAATCCATCCTTCGCTGGCTTCGCGGCCTGCAGGACACTTGCGGCATCCGATTCCGCTACTCGCTGCAACAGCGACTTTACGCTCTTGAAATGGCCATCACGTTCGCTAATCGCACGTTTTGCAGCAGCAGGCACATCTTCCGCAGCAGCGCCCAGTTCTTCCGCGGCTTTCTGCAACAGTTGGAAGTCGTGCCGAGCCACTCGCGCTGCTCGCCGCCCGCAAACAAATTTCACGCGCCAATCCTGGCGCATCTTGCTGCAGTGGCGCACCAGGATAATCCCGATCTCCGCCGTGCTTTTCACGTGCGTGCCGCCGCAAGGTTGCAAGTCCGCGCCTTCAATCTCAATCGCGCGCAAAATTCCCTCGCGCTGCACTTCTTTGCGCACGCCGCGTTCGGCAAACTCCTGCGCGGTTCCATAGCGCGCCGTAATCGCGCGGTTTTCGCCAATAATTTGGTTCGCGATGCGCTCCGCGCCCTCCAAAATGTCCAGCGTCGGCTCCGGCCCGCGCAAATCAATCGTGCAAACGTCGATCCCCAAATGAAACGAAACCGTCGGCCGCCCGTAGCGCTCTTGAAACATCGCAGAAAGCAAATGCTGCCCAGTGTGCTGCTGCATATGATCGAATCGCCGCCCCCAATCGACACAGCCCGCAACCGAACCAAGGGGCACCTCGCGATCGATCACATGAAAAATGTCTTCGCCATCGTCGCGCACATCGACCACGTTGGCATCGCCCAGCTTGCCCAAATCATTCGGCTGCCCACCCGAGGTCGGATACAACGCCGTGCAATCCAAAATCGCAGCCCAAGCCGGCGCAGTTCCATGCACTTCCGGCTCACAACTCAACACCTGCGCGCTGAATTCGCGCTGATAAGAATCATCGTAATAAAGCCTGCGGGTCGCCATAATTTTTCTCATGTAGTGGCTGGGCTTTAGCCCAGCCAGACTAGCCGAGTGCTAAGCTCGAACCACCCAATACGAACGCCCACCACGCAGCCAAACGCGAAGCACATTGCTCAAGACTGCAGGGCGCGCTGCCACGCTTCGGAATATTTGTATCCGGTCCCAGTGTTGAAGAGTACGACGGTTTCTTCCGGCTTGATCCAGCCGGAGGCGGCGAGCTTGCGCGCGCCGATCACGGTTGCCGCGCCTTCGGGTGCGGCAAAAATGCCTTCGAGCGACGCGAGTTCCCTTCCCGCTTGCAACATCTCGGCGTCACTCACGGTAAGCGCCGTGCCCTTGGTTTGCCGCAGCATGCGCAGCATCATCAAATCGCCGAGCGGACCGGGCACGCGCAATCCGGAAGCCAGCGTCGCCGCATTCGCGAAAAACTCCGCGGAGTTGCGATGCGCCTCCCACGCTTTCACAATCGGAGCGCAGCCCTCCGCCTGCACCGCGACCATGCGCGGGCGCTCCGCGCCGATCCATCCCATCTCCTGCATTTCGTCAAACGCTTTGCACATTCCTATTAATCCGACGCCGCCACCGGTCGGATACAAAATCACATCCGGCAATTTTCCTTCGAACTGTTCCCACAATTCGTAGCCCATGGTTTTCTTGCCTTCGACGCGATACGGTTCTTTGAGCGTCGAAACGTCGTACCAGCCTTCGCGGTCTTTACGTTCGGCTACATATTTTCCGCAATCGGAAATCAATCCGTCCAGCTTCACGACTTTCGCGCCAAACGCCTGGCACTCGATCACATTTGCCGCCGGAGTATCCGCGGGCATCACAATCACCGCGGGAATCCCCGCCGCAGCCGCGTAAGCAGCGAGCGCCCCGCCCGCATTGCCCGCCGTGGGGGCCGCAAGAATTTTCGCGCCAAGTTGTTTTGCGCGCGTGACGGCGGCGGTCATGCCGCGCGCTTTGAAGGAGCCGGTGGGATTCAGGCCTTCGTCTTTTACGAAGAGGCGTTGCAATCCCATGGATGCGCCGAGACGCGCGGCGAGCACTAGCGGAGTCATGCCTTCGCCCAGGGTTACTGGCTCGCCTGGGGGGAGCACTTCGCGGTAACGCCAGAGCGTTCGAACGCGCTTCGATAAATTTTCCAGTGTTAGCGTGGCGGCCGCATTTTTGAGGTCGTAGCGGACTAGCAGCGGCTTGCCGCAGGTACACAGATGTTGCTCGATTTCGGCGTCGAATTTCTTGCCGCACTGGGAGCATTCCAGCTCCATCACATTGGTAGCGGTGGCCATGAAGGGAAAAGTCTAGCACAGCCGCTTTGGCCTCTTTGCGAGCCGCAAGCACGCAACGCGGACGGCCAAAACTACATCGAATCCACTGTACAATTGGGGTATGGCAGTGAAGCTTATTGCTCTCGATATCGACGGAACGTTGCTGGATAGCCGCTGGACGCTGCCGGAAGCGAACCGCGCAGCTATCGCGGAAGCGACTCGACGCGGCATCGAGGTGGCGCTGGTTACCGGGCGGCGCTACGACTTCGCCATGCCCATTGCTATGCAGCTCGGCTCCCCGCTTACTATGATCGTGAGCAATGGAGCAGTGATTCGAACGCAAGACGGGCAGACGCACCTGCGGCATTTGCTGCCGCGGAAAACAGCGGCCCGCGTTCTCGAAATTGCCCGAGCGTGGCGCGACAGCACGGCGGTGATTTTCGATCGGGCACAACCAAATGTGATCCTGGAGATTTTCGCGACCGACGATCCTATTCGCTCGGCGTATTACGCGCGTAACAAAGAATTCATCGGCCAAGCGGTTCCACTGGAAAGCTGCCTCACGGAAGATCCGTTGCAAGTGATGCTATCGGGCAAAGTAGAAGCGATGCGCGATGCGGAAGCAGTGCTGCGCGGCGCGCAGGCAGCTGAAGGATTCAAAGTCGCTGCGACGGTGTATGAAAGCCGGGATTTTTCGATGATCGATGTGCTGCATCCGCACTGTTCGAAAGGAGCGGCGCTGGCGGAGTGGGCCACCCTGCGTGGAGTGACTCGGGAAGAAGTGATGGCCGTCGGCGACAATCACAACGACCTGGAAATGCTTTCCTATGCGGGAGTTCCGGTGGTGATGGGCAATTGCGTTGCGGAGCTGAGAAATTTTGGCTGGCACGAAACGGCATCGAACGACCATAATGGAGTGGCCGCGGCCATAGAGCTGTTTGCGCTGCGGGAGGTAGCTCCGTGCGGTTGAAGCACCTGGCGATGAGCGGATTGTTGGTGGCCTTTGCCGCGCCTGCGGTGCGGGCCGAATACATCGTCTTGCGGAGCGGCCAGCGATTTACCGTAACCGGTTACCAAATCCTCGGCAATTCCTATCGTTTACAGATGAAGGGCGGCACCGTCGATGTGCCCGTCGAGCAGGTGCTAACGATTGAGCCGGAGGAAGTCTTCACACCAGTACCGCACGTGGAGATTTCGCAAGAACCGTTTGGCGAGTTGATTCGTGCAGCTGCCAAGCGCTACAGCGTGGACGCGGACCTGATTACCAGCGTCATCGCCGCGGAATCGAATTTCGACCCTAAAGCAATCTCACGCCGCAATGCGCGGGGACTAATGCAACTTCTTCCCGCGACGGCAGCCCACCTGGGTGTAAAAAATATTTTCGACCCACAAGAAAATATCGATGCCGGCACGCATTACTTGAGCGATCTTCTAGTTCTCTATAAGAATGATCTTGCTCTGACGCTGGCCGCGTACAATGCCGGCCCGCAGCGTGTTCAACGCTATGGCCAAAGGGTGCCGCCTTTCGCCGAAACCATCTCTTACGTGCGCCGGGTGAAGCAAACCTACAACCAGCGCAAGGCAAGCGCTTCGCCCGTGAAAATCCTCGCCGGAAGCACGGCGGCGGTCACGTCGGCGCCAACCGCGCAATCCAGGCAGTTCCAGAGTTCCTTTTAACTGGTTCGCAATACAAGCCCACTCTTATTGCGGTGGAGGAGTCACTGGGGGATCCGGAGGAGTGGGCAGAGGCATATCCTCCGGAGGATTCTGCGGATTGTTCGGCTGATTGTTTTGTTGATTATTCTGCTGAGTATTTTGCGGCCCGAAGCTAAATCCACTCTGGCCCGGAGGATTCTGCTTGGGAGCGCCCATTTGCTGATTCAAAGCGTTGGCCACGTCTTTGGACGGATTCCAGACAAATTCAAAAAGGCGATAGTTCTTGGCCTTATCGTAGATCATGACGGAACGCTTGTTGATCTTGCTGCCCACGCCGATGATGTTGCCGCCCATCAATGGGCTATCCGAACTGACCAGTCCGGAGGGTGTAGCGTTGGCGGCATCATCGGGCGTTGTCGCATTACCGGACGCGGTCTGCGTCCCAGAACCGGGTTGCCCGGAATTCGCTCCGCCCTGATTGGCGCCCGCGCCCTGCTGCCCGGGTTGGCCTTGCTGCGTAGGCGCCGGTCCAAATCCCGAGGCTCCGAAACTGATTGTCTGCTGAGGATTGGCACCCGCTGGAGTACCGGGTTGCGCGCCATTTACACCGGGCATCTGGAAGGTCTGCGGCGGCTTCAAGCTACCGACAAGCTGACCCGACGGTCCAACGTAGATAAATCTCCAGGCGCCGTCCGCTTTGTTCATCGGATCTTTGTAGGCCTGACGCATGAAGCGCAACGAGCCTAATTTCGGCTTGGTCAAATCGTCCACCGAAGTCGGGAAGCGACCGGTCTTGCGGTAGTAGAGCTTGATCCCGCGGACATACTGCTTGCCGCGCCAGATCATCTCTTGCTCTTTTTCGCGCTGCCGCTCGGTGCGGATGTAGGGAGCCGCGGCGATGGCGCCCAGAAGCAGCACGGTGGTCATGAATATGACCATTAGCATGGCGTATCCGCCCTGCGATCCTGCGGCGGTTCTCGCGCGATTTTTCATTGCTATGCTCATGCCGGCGGTGCCGCCTGCTCATCGAGAGACGCGGAATTGCGTCGCCCGGAGCCTAATTCCTCAAATTCAAGGCTGGCGTTGCCGATCCTGACGATGCGAAATCTCCCAAGCAGCGTGTCCCCTTCTCCTACAATATAAACCTCTTCCCCATCGCTGAGAAAGGCGCGCTTCGATGTGCCGTTTGGCACGGTGCCATATCCAAAAAACTTCATATTGGCCGGCAAAGCGGGTGGAGGAGGCTCCGGCGTTGGTTGGATCACCGCAACGGGAGCGGGCTCGGGCTTTCTTTGAACTGGGGCTGGCGGCAGACTTGCGCTGAATAAATCACGGCCGCTGCTCTGGTATGCCGTGCGGCGGCTGGCGTCTATTTTCCAACGCCGCAGTTCGGGATTCTCCACGGGCAACGGAGCGTAGTTCTTGGCGGTGAAAGTCGATGTCTTGCCCGAAAACGGTATGCCTTTACCATCAAAATAAAAGACACCCGCGGCCACAAGCATCAAAGTGAACAGCATGGCGAGTTTTGTCCTCTGCTTCATCACGCCGCCCGATAATAGGTTTTGATATGCACGGTCACCTGCAAGCCGCCCTTGCGGCTTTGCGAGCGAGCCTGAGAGCGCGCGGTGAGGCCCTCAACCGCATAGTAATTGGTGGAACGCTGCAGGGAGTTCAAGAATCGCACTACACCGCGATAGTCGCCGCTGACCTGAGCGTCGATTTCCAATTCGGTCAAGTCATGGCCCTTTACGAGCTTGGGTTTGAAGGCACGGCTATCCAAGTGCAGTCCGGATTTGCCCGCCAGCGAGTCCAGTTCCGCGTTGATCCCTGAATATGCAGTGTTTTCCGGGAAGAGCGACTGCTCAAATGCGTCGCAGTCTTTCTGAATTGCGGGAATGTGGCCGCGGATTTCGCGGGCGCGCTGGATGTCCTTCTTGAGCAGGTCGCGATTGCGCATCATCAACGCCAACTCCTGCTGCTCGGCTTGCGCCGATGCGAAATTCCAGGTGTAGGCGCCGAGAGCCATATCGGCGGCGATAAGCAGCGCCAGCAGCAGAAGGATCACGCGCTTTTTGAATGTGAAATTCTCGCGCATCAGCTCCTCGCGTACACCACGGTCAATTGAACCTGCAAACGATCCAAATCGTCGCTATTGGCCTGGGGGTCGACGACATTTTCGCGGTCTTCCCTAACCTCACGGAAAGCCGGGGAATTTTCCAGAGCGCGGAGAAATTTCAGCTTGGCCTCGTCGCTTATGGCGCCGATCTGTAGCTTCACTTTTACCTGGCCCTTTTCATGAGCCGGCTCGATGCTTACGAGACGCACGCCGGTGGGCATGATCTTTTCCATGTCCATGAACATTTGCGTCCAATTGAGGCTTTGCTCATCGATCAAGGAGTTCAAGAAGGTAGAGCGTTCGTTGAGCCTGGCGTTTTGCGGTTCCTTGAAGAAGTTCTCCAATTCGTCGCGCTCTTTCATGAGCCCAGCCATTTCCTGGCGTATGGCCGCCGATCGCGCGCGCAGCGCTTCATTGGATTTGCGCACGGAATAGACATGCCAACCGAGGCCGAGAAATACAATACCGGCAAGCACACCGATCAGGCCCGCACCGGCCAAAAACTTACGGTGAGTCTGCAATGGATTTGTGGCTAAATTTAAACGAACCTTCATACTTTTATTTCCCTGGATTCCCTGCCCAGATTTCGGAGTTCAGTTTCGATGCATCATCCAGCCGACGAGCCCGTCGGCTTCGCGGTCCGCCAAGGGCCGGGCATCGTGCGGTAATCGGCCATCGGAGACCGCCCCGTGCAAGAGCGAACTGACCTTGCAATGAAACTCGGACTCCAGCGGGGGCACAAAATCCGCCAGCCTCGCGCCCAGACCGGCAACACGCACCGAACCGATGCCTTCGCCCCAAGTATCCTGATAATACGCAGCCACGGGATAAATCTCTTCCAACAGCATCTGGGGCGTAATGTCGCCGCTGTGCGCGGGAAGCTCCGTGCAGCGGTAGCCACAAAGGACGCCGCCACGCACGATGACGGTGGTCAGGGCTACACCGGACAGGCGGGCCAGCAAAGTGGCTCTTTTGTCTTCGAGCAGAGAAATGGCCGCGAGCGAGGAGCTGACGATCACGCCAGGATGGACGCTGGCGCCTTCGGCCAAAGCTTCATATTCGCGGACAATGCGGAGACGCGCCAATGCGGTAACGACGTCAACGCCCTTCTCGCGAGCGGGCTGACGCATGTAGGAAATTACCGTTTCGTCGGCGTCGAACGGGATGCTTTTCTTCAGCTTCCAGCGCAGCATGGGGATGGCTTCCTGCGGCGAGCGCGGGAATTCGTCAAAGTGCTGCACGAAGACGCGAACGACGGGATCCGGCAAAATCAGAGCAACATCCTGGTCCTTGGCGCGCAGGCGGCTGACGATGTTGGCCATTGCCGATTTAACGGCGCTGGCGTTGACGATGTTGGGTTCTACCGCGGAGGGGACGAGCGCGGCGGGCGGCAGCGTTTCCACCGTGAAATCATCCACGGAGGTCCCTTTCCAGCGCGCGGCGGCCATGCGGTCAGGCGAAAACTCGATAGCCAAGTGCGGATGAGGCATGGCATCGAGCCAGCGCGAGAGCCTGCTGAGCAGGCCGGTTTCGCTGGTGTCTGGTCGAATGGTGGAGATGCTACTCAACGAAAGTCACCTTGTTGATTTCCTTCAGGGTAGTGATCCCGTCGCGAATCTTGGCGAGGCCGCTTTCGCGCAGGGTGATCATGCCTTCTTCACGAGCGATGCGCTTGATCTCCGAGGTGGGCCGGCGATCGACGATCATTTCGCGGATGCGGTCGGTCAAGTCAAGCAGCTCGCAGATGGCGGTGCGGCCGTGGAAACCAGTACCGGAGCATTCGAGGCAACCGCCGCCCTCAACCAAAGTTATGCCTGACCATTGGGCAGCATCGAGACCGGCTTCGGTTAATTCCTCCGTGGTGTATTTCTTGGGGCGCTTGCAATTCTCGCAGACCACGCGAACCAACCGCTGGGCCATGATGCAGTTCAGCGCGGACACAAAATTGTACGGCTCGACACCCATGTTGATAAAGCGGCCGATTACGTCGGTGACGTTGTTGGCGTGAACGGTGGTGAAAACCAAGTGGCCGGTGAGCGCGGATTGAATGGCGATTTGCGCGGTTTCCTGGTCGCGAATTTCGCCAACCATGATCTTGTCTGGGTCGTGGCGGAGAATCGAGCGCAAACCGCGGGCGAAGGTCAGACCCTTTTTTTCGTTGACGGGGATTTGGGTGATGCCGCGAAGCTGGTACTCGACGGGATCTTCGATGGTGACGATTTTGTCTTCGTCGGTTTTGATTTCGTTTACGGCCGCGTACAGAGTGGTGGTTTTGCCCGAGCCGGTTGGTCCAGTAACCAGCACCATGCCGTAGGGCTCGCGGATATAGCGGCGAAAGCGGCGCGTTTCTTCAGACGAAAAGCCTACGACGTCCAAGTTCAGGCTCTGGAATTTTTCGGAGAGGGTTTCCTTGTCCAAGACGCGCAGAACCGCGTCTTCGCCGTGACTGGCGGGCATGATGGAGACGCGCAAATCGATGAAGCGGCCTTTGTACTTCACGCGGAAACGGCCGTCCTGCGGAACACGACGCTCGGCAATGTCCAAATCGCTGAGCACTTTGATGCGCGAAAGGACGGTGGAATGCCATTCCTTGGCGATGGGCTGCATGGCGTGCTGCAACACGCCGTCAATGCGGTACTTCACGGCCACTTCGGTATCGCGGGCTTCAATGTGAATATCGCTGGCGCGGCGCTCGAGCGCGGTGAAGATGATGGTTTCGACGAGACGGACGACCGGGCTGACGGTTGTGTCGCCGCGGGTCAGGCGATCGCCGGAGATGGTCTCTTCGCCTTCTTCTTCTTCCTTGGCGACTTGCAGAGTAAAGGCTTCCGTGGCTTGCTCGAGAACGCGCTGCGATTGTTCGGTGCGCTTGAGCAAATCGGCGATCTGACGGCGAGTGGCAACTTTGATGGAAAGCTTCTTGCCCAAGAGCAGAGGAAGCTCATCGCTCATCTGCACCTGGCCGGGATCGGCGGCGGCGATGGAAAGCACGTTGTTGTGGGATTCCAGCGGGACAAAGTTGTAGCGGAACATCAGGTCCGCGGGAATGGTGCGAATGAGTTCGGGATCGATGCGCTGCTCACGCAGATCGATGAAAGGAAAACGGTAGCGTTCGGCGAGCTTGCGAGCGGCTTCGCGCTCGTTTTGCTCGTCGGCGGCAGAGGTGATGCCCGCGATATTGGAATGTTCGGTGGTTGCCATGAATCCTTAGCCTGCCGTTCCCGCGGCGGAGAACGAGAAAATTGGCAAGTATAGAGAGATTAGAATGAAGGCGACTAGTGCGCCCATGAATACAAGAATTGCCGGCTCGATAATGGAAACTAATGCGCTGAGCCGCAGCGCGACTTCGTCCTCGTAAAATTCGGCGACGCTGGTGAGCATGGGGGCCAGAGCGCCGCTGGATTCACCAACTTCAATCATGTCCAGGGCGAGGACGGGCACGACTTGCTTGGAGGCCAGCGCGTGGTGGAGGGATTCCCCTTCGCGAACCATCTGGGTTGCTTCGACAACGGCTCCGCGCACCAGGCGGCTGGAAATGGCGTCGGAGGCGGTTTGCAAGCCAGCTACGAGCGGGGTTCCGCCCGTCAATAATGTTGCCAGGGTGCGGGAAAACTGGGCCATCTGAAATTTCAGGAGGGTGTTGCCGATTACGGGTAGGCGGAACTTAAGGCGATCGAAGGCGATGCCGCCCTCATCGGTGCGCGACCAGAAAAAAACGCCCACGCCTAAGAGCACGAGCGCGGCAACGCCACTGAGAAATAGATAACGATAGTCGACGGTCAAGGCAATCAGAAGGCGAGTTGGTCCAGGAAGCTTGACGTTAAGATCTTGATAGAGCATGGCGAACTTGGGGATGACTGCGGTCACCAGGTAGGAAACGATGACCGTGGCCATGACAATCAATAGAGCGGGATAAACGAGGGTGGCGATGATTTTCTTGCGGACGCCGGTGGTCACCTTTTGATAGGCGATGTAGTATTCGAGGACGCCGGAGAGGTTGCCGCTTTTTTCTCCCGCGAGTATGGCGGTGGAATAGACTTTGGAGAACACGCCCGCTTCGGTGATGGCCTCGGAAAGTGACCTGCCTTCGCGGACGCGGTCGCGGATCTGGGAAATCACGGGACGGAGCTTTGGGGATGATGCGCGGTCGGCGAGGAGATCGAGGGCACGCAGAATGGGGAGGCCGGCCTTGATCAAGGTGTTGAATTGCTGATTGAGGATGAGGAATTCGCTGCCGCCTATGGCGCGCTCGCGGCGCTGGAACATGCCGGCCAAGAGGCGGTTGCGCTGATCGACCGCGTACACGTATAGTCCGCGGTCGGCGAGCTTCTGGCGCGCTTCCGCTACTGAGGTCGCAGCTTCTATATGCGAAAAAACTCGGCCGTTGGCATCCGCCACACGGCAAACGAACTCACCCATAAGTACTCAGTTTACCTCATCTAACTGATATGCGGGGAAGATGGCTGGGGTTGGCCGTTATTTGAACGTTACGGGAGGGCTGGCCCGCAATGTCCGATTAATTTCCCTGAGTTTTTGCGTCTAGTAATTCGCCGTTCACAATGGCCACGCCGGGGGGCGGCTCGAAATGAAACATCGATTCCGGGATTGGCGGGTCGAAGCGCCAGTTCTCGAAGCGAAACTCCACCTGGATACCGCCGGCTTGGCGGACGACTATTCGGGCTAGTTCCCCGTTGTCGCGGTTTACCTCAAAAAAAATGGCATCGGCTGTTTCGTTGCCGAATGGGTTGTCGGCTGAGCTGGCGTTTGCTGCGGTTTTGGGTTGGCCGCGGACGACGCAATGCAATACTGCGTCCTCTTCGCGCAGGGGATTTTCGCGCTCGGCGAGCTCCACACGCGAGCAAATGCGCGAAATCTTCATGCGACCAGCCAGGAGAGCCAGCGGCGTACGCAGGTCTTCGCTTTGCTTGGCCGGCACCCGGGTGACGGTGTGATCCGCGGGGACGTAGAACCACGCGGTTTTTCCATCTACGAGGAATAGATCCTTCTCTGGGTGGTCGTACTCCCAGCGCATTTTACCGGGACGCCGAAAATATGCGGTCCCCGCCTCGGTGCGAAGGACCGCTCCATTCTCGGAATAGCGCTCGAGAAAAGTGGCCTGCAGGGTTTTGGCGTCTCGATATCGCGTCTCCAGGCGGGAAGCGAGCTCCCCAGCTTCCTTCCGGCTTGTGGAGGGAAGGAGTAGCAACACAAGAGCGAAGAGCACTGTGCCCATGTTGCTAGTTTAGCAGGCGGGACAAGTCGCAGGGTGAGCACCGTCGAAGAATCGGGCGAGCGATTCGAGAATGCAGTGGAAAGAGACGCGCAAAAGAGATACGAGTTGGCGCCGTGGATTACTCAGCCAAGCCGTTTGCCTGATCGACCTGCGGGACGTAGCCGCCGAGCCGCTGCTTGTCCGCGAGCAAGACTTGTGCCGCCGTGTGCAGCGCCTGCTCGGCCCGCCCGATCCGGCCAGTAAACGCCTCAACCTCCGCGAAGCCGCGCGCGGCATTCGCTATCGCCGGACCGGTTCGCGCTTCGAGCAAATCTTCACCTACTATCGCCTTGCCAGGCAACATTTCCCTCAGCGCTACCAAAACATGCTGCGGCTGCGCCTTCCCGCCATCCTTAAGGTCAGCCTCCGCTACGCGTGTACGCGCTGCGACTCAATGCGGCGCAGCGGGAAACTCTTTCGGATGGAGTTTGCGCAAGCCTCGGAGAGCGTCCGCATTGTTGGGGTCCAAAACCAAAACTACCCGGTATTCCTTTTCGGCTTCGGCTTCCCGGCCGCTTGTAAAGTAAACGTTGCCGAGCGAGACGTGCGCGTGACCGTCGAAAGTGGATAGCCGCACTGCCTCGCCCCACGCTTCTTCGGCCTTTCTTGGATCCCCCTCGCGCAAGTAAATGTCTCCCGAAGCGTCCAAGGCTTCCTCATTCGGCAGGTTCTCGATAGAAGCCCGGTATTGGACCGCTGCTTCCGCTAGATTCCCCGCATCGTAGTAAAATTTCCCAAGCGTGTTCCGTGCCAGAATGTTCATCGGATAAATCTCAACGGCGCGGCGTAATTCCACTTCGGCGCGGGCCTCGTCGCCCTCCGCGGCATAGACTTTACCCAGATGGATGTGCGGTGCGGCGTAGAGTGGCCGCAGTGCGATGGCCTTCTGGAGGTAGGTCTCGGCGTCTTGGTAGCGCTTTTTCTCGAGCATCGCCAGGCCAAGATTCGACAGTGCGATGGCGTTATCAGGCATGTCGGCAAGTGCCAGCCGCCACTCACGCTCCGCTTCCGCTTCGCGACGCGAATTCCATTCCAGCACGCCAAAATCCGTCCTCATATAAGAGGCATGCGGCTCGACTGCAAGGGTCCGGCTCAGAAGAGTGAAATCGTCGCGCCAATCGCGGTTGCGGGCAACGATCTCGCCTGCTGCAAGAAAAACAAGAATGGTTGCCGCTGTCACCAATGTCCAGCGTAAGGCCGGGATGCGGCCAGTGAATCTACGAAATAAGAATACGAATCCCCCCGCCACCAACGCGCAGAATCCCACAGATGGCAAATAGAGATAGCGCTCCGTGAAGACATTCGTGGCCATCCAGCGAGCGTTCAGAACCGGAGCGAGCGTCAGTGCGACCCAAATGACCCAGAAGGAATAAATTCGCGAGCGCTTCCAAAGGTAGATGAAGAGCCCCACCGCGGCAACACCAACACCGATCCCGGCTAAAACGCGCGGATCGCTAAGCGCAACGCTCTTGCGAAATACATAAAATGCCAGCAAAGGATGCGGCCAAAAAAGCTTCGCGACATATTGGCCTACCAGCGCGAATGCAGACATAAATGCCTGCGGCCAACTCACGTCTGCATGCCGACGCACAGGAGCAAGGCCGCCCAAAACGGCTATGCGAAACGCCAGATACATAGTCGTAATCATCCAGAATCCGCCGTAGCGATAAACTTTGGTTTTCCACCCGGTGGTCTTGCGGTCAGAGCGATAGAAGTGCTCATAAATGGTCGCGAGGACAGCGAGGCTCACGGCCTGCTCCTTCGAAAGCAAAGCCAGGGCAAAGCAGGCGCACATGAGAATGCCGCCTGTTCTCCTTTCCTTGGACGGCAAGGAATCCAGCCGCAGGAAAAAAATAAACGAGGCGAGATAAAAGATCGCCATCTCAAGCTCGGTCACTGCGGCAACCCAGGCAACAACTTCCGTATGAATGGGGTGCAGTGCGAAAATCGCAGCCGCGCCTAGCGCGACGATCTCATCCCGGAAGATCGTCGCGCATGCCAAAAATACAAGCCACACCACCACGCAGTTTAGAAGCACGTTGACCAGATGAAAACCGAAGGGAAACGCTTGAAACACTTTGTTGCATACCAAAAACCCTAGCGTCATCACGGGCCGGTAATAATTTGTGTTCCCTTCCAAGCCTTTAAAGGACCAGACCGTTGTGGTGAGAATTTTGTCCAGGTACTTGAAACTTCGTACGTAAGGGCTCTGTTCGACCTGAAAGTGGTCGTCGTAGACGAAGCCGTTCAGCAGCGTGTTGCAATAAACCAGCAACGCGAGAAGTAACAGACCACCAAGCGCAGTCGAGCGCCTTTGGCCGGCCAATGATGGATATGAGCCGCTCATCTTCTTCTGTAGTTCCATCATAACGGGAGAAAGACTGCCGCCCCAGAATGCTCGATAGCATTGTGGCGATGTCCCGGAGGCGACACCAGTCGGTCCTCAAAAAAGACCAGGCGGTACCAGAAAATCGAAAGAGCACGGAACCGAAGTTCCGCGCTCTCTCTGCTTCTATTGTCCAACCGGCGGGCGGTAGAATCGGCCCGCGAGCCGGAAAGGACTAAATCGGACTGTCAGTCCCTGTTGCGGTGGCCGTTGAATTCTGACGGATCACCAGGCTTGGGTCCGTATAGAAATGCCGCACACCGCTCGAACCCGGGGTTCCAGGATCGTTCACAACACCATACCCAGACGTTGCGGTTGGAGCGGTGTAAGTCAATACGTAGCCCGATTTTTGCTTAGCAAGCGTGGTAGCTCCTGCCACAGCGGCATCAAGCAAGCATGCGGCGGCAGAAGTTGGCGGAGCAGCGCCTTGGACGCAGTTAGCAGGGACGCCGTTATCGGCTAGGGCCGTGAGAGTGGCTGCAAACGTGGTGGCCACATTGTACGTGCTGGAGTAAACGACTTCCGCCGTGTTAATCGAACGTAGAGTAGCCACCGCAGAAGCTTCATTGGCGGCCATCTTCGAGCGAATGAGGTTCGGAATTGCGATGGCCGCGATGATCAAAATGATCGCCACGACGATCAGCAATTCGATAAGCGAGAAACCCTTTTGTTTGTTACGCATGTGATTTCAATCTCTCCTTGAGAACTCGTGTTGCCAGAGCACGGTGCCTATACTAGCAGGCCTAGTACCAACTCAGAACTTCCTTAGGATTGCATGCCTAAATACTTGTATTCCACTCAATATGTTAGACTTATTAGGTTCTAGTACTAATTTTCATGAACCGCCGTGAGCAGAAAACTCGAACTTGGACGCTTATTGTCGACAGTTTTTGTCTGTATCCTGCGGCAATTAGCGTCACTGTATGTCTATCTAAATGTTATGTTTCTTGGCGTAGTGTCTGAAGGACCGATAAGTGATCTTGAGTGCCTCTGCCGCGCGCGTTCGGACCCCATCGGCCTTCTCTAGCGCCGCCTGCAAATAACGGCGCTCCGCATCGGCCATTTCCTTCTCGAAATCGATCCCCTCGGCGGGTATGTTCAGCCCCCCACCCGGGACGGCGGCTGCGCCAATGCCGGAGTATCCGGCAATACGGTCCGGCAACACGGGAAGCGATATTTCAGAGCCGCTCTCCAATGCCACGGCACGTTCCATAGTGTTTTCCAGTTCGCGGACATTGCCCGGCCAATCGTAGAACTCGAGCTGCCGCATGGCCTCTGGCGATATGGCGTTAATGGGCTTTTCCATGACCTTGCGAAAGCTCTCAAGAAAATGGCGGGCAAGCAGCGGAATGTCCTCACGGCGTTCGCGTAGAGGCGGCACCTGTATCGGGATTACGCTAAGGCGATAATACAAGTCTTCGCGAAAGCGGCCTTCGGCAATCTCTTTTTCGAAATTCTTGTTGGTGGCTGCAATAATCCGGACGTCAACGTCGCTCTCTTCATTGCTTCCCACGGGCCGGACCTTGCCCTCCTGCAAAACGCGGTACAGCTTCACCTGCATGGTGAGGCTCATATTGCCGATTTCGTCCATGAACAGCGTGCCACCATGGGCGGCCTGAAACAGACCCTGTCGATTTTCGGCGGCGCCGGTAAAGGCGCCTTTCATGTAGCCAAAAAGCTCCGATTCCAGAAGGGTCTCCGGAAATGCCCCGCAATTGATGGTGATAAAAGGGGCCTGCGCACGCTGGCTGTTTTCATGAATGGCGCGTGCGACTAATTCCTTGCCGGTACCGCTTTCGCCGGTGATGAGCACCCGGCTGGTTTGCGGCGCGACAGTCTGGATCATGTCGAAAATCTCGCGCATCTTGGGGCTTTGGCCGATGATATTGTCGAGACCGGTCAAGCGGCGAAGTTCCCGGCGGAGATAGCCGGCCTCTTTCTTCCACTTCAAGCTTTCGGAAACCTCACGGACGGCGCGGCGAAGCTGGTCGACTAGATCATGGTCTTTGATGACATAGCGGTCTGCGCCAGAGTTAATGGCAGCGATGGCCGTTTCGACGGTGGGGACGCCGGTAATCAGCAGGAAGAAACACTGCGGAGCGATCTCCTTGGTGAGCTTTAGAAGGTCGACACCGCCTTCGCCGGGCATGCGTATATCGGATACCACGATATCGAAAATTTGGGATTCAAGTTTCCTCTTGGCCGAAGGAACATCATGGGCGACCTCGACACGATGACCCTCTTTACGGAAGGTGATCTCGAGCAGTTCACAAATGGAACGCTCGTCATCGACCACGAGAATATGCACGGGCTGCTTGCCTAATCCCTTAGCGGCTGTTTTAGTAGCTTGCATAGTTTTCAGGCCATTCTCGGTAGCTCGATAATAAATTCGGCACCGCGGTCCTTCTCGGAGACAACGCTGATGCGGCCGCTGTGCGCCTGGATGATTTGATACACGATGGAAAGGCCCAAGCCGGTTCCGCCCTCGAAGTTCGATTGGAGAGGCTCAAAGATCTTGGCACGCTGCTTTGGGTTTAGGCCGACGCCGGTATCGCGAAATGCGATGTGCAACCAAAATGGGCGCTGTTCGAGTCCGACGGTGAGCGTCCCGCCTTCGGGCATGGCGCGCAATGCGTTGTCGCACAAATTCCAGAACACCTGCTTTATTTTATTGGAATCCACACGTGCCCGCAGCTCGTGACCATTAAACGAGCGCACAATCTGATACTTGGCGCTGACTTCCGGTTTTTTCTCGACCAGCGTCAGCGTTTCATCCAAAAGAGCACGGATGTCGGCGTCCTGAAATTCATAGGTCTTCTCGCGTGAATAATTGAGGAATTCGGTAATGATGCGGTTAAGGCGCTCGGATTCCCGATTGACGATGCTGACGAGCTGTTTTTCATCTTCTTCGAGCGGAGCCATGCGCGCCAATTCTCCGACGGCGCCCGCCATGGCGGTCAGCGGCTGGCGAATTTCATGGGCAATTGCCGCGGAAAGACGTCCGAGCGCGGACATGCGATCTTTGGTGGCGACTTCCTGTTCAAGCCGGCGGAAATCAGTGAGGTCCTGAAAGTTAAATACGTAACCACTGCGCTTGATATCACGCGACCGAAGCGGAGACACGCTGACGCCGAGGTAGCGTTGCTGACCGTCCGGGGTGACGAATTCAATCTCGCGGCGCAGCGAAAGGCGCTCATTAGTGCCCGGACGGCCGGCCGTCCAGAATTCTTCGCTGATGTCCGCGAGCTTGCGTCCGCGAATGTCCGCGAAGCGACAACCCAAAATTTCTTCGCCGGTGCGATTCAGCAGGACCACGTGGCCGTCGGAGTCGGTGGTGATCAAGCCGCCGCGCATAGAGTGAATGATGTCTTCGGTGAAATCCTGAAGGTCAAGCAGCTCCTCGCTCTTTTCTTCGAGTTCACGCCCTTTGCTGCGAAGCGATTGAACCAGCAGGCCTGCCAAGTAAGCAACGGCCAGAAATCCAAGCAGGTTGCTGAGGAACCACAGACGAAGCAGCTCTGAGGTGGGGCTACCCACGTAGGTCCGCGGAATCTTATCTTCATAGGAAAGCAACGTCAGGGCGCCTAGCAGTGCCACGCAAACAGCGGCGGTGGCAAAGGCGGTATTGCGGGAGAACAAGATACTGGCGACGATAATCACCAGCAGGTAGAGGGAGATGAAATAGCTTTCTTGCAGGCCGGTGGCATACACCAGGGCCGAAATCATCAAGACATCACTGGCTACTTGAGTAGGTCCGTGCCAGCGCGCTTTGGGCAGCCAGCGGACCAATATAATGTGGAGAGTGGCCAGCGTTATCCAGAAAATTACCAAAGGCAGGAAATAGCGGCTGGAGCCCGCCAATGGCAGGTAGGAAGGCCAAGCCACGCCTACGCTGAGAATGAGTGCGATCATCAGCAGACGGACGCGCGTCAGCCAATCCAGCCATTCTCGTGTGGTGTAGCCCTGTTCCATAGCGATTCGACACTCTATAGTTGTGGCTTGCCGGACATTGCTGGCCGCTTAATGCGTGAAGGCCGGCAAGCGCTCTCCGGCCTCCACAAATAGTTAGATGCTGCCGGCTGATACCGGAAACTTAGTGCATCGAGCTCAACTGGCCGATGAGGGAGAACAGCGGTAAGTACATGGAGATAACCACGCCGCCGACGACCACTCCCAAAAACACGATCATGACTGGTTCGAGGGCGGTGAGCAAATCTTTGACTGCGGCATCGACCTCGTCCTCATAGAAGTCCGCGATTTTTTGCAGCATGGCATCCATGGCGCCGGTCTGTTCACCAACTCCAATCATCTGCGTAACCATCCCGGGAAAGACTTCGCTTTCACGCAGAGGCTCGGTGAGCGACTTGCCTTCTTCAAGGGCTCTGCGCACCTTCAATAGCGCTCTTTCTACGACCGCATTTCCCGCGGTTCTGGCGGTAATGTCCAGTCCTTCAAGAATTGGTACGCCGCTGGAAATCAAGGTTCCAAGGGTGCGGGTAAATCGCGCCACGGCAATCTTTCGCATCAAGATGCCGAGTACCGGTAGCTTCAAAAGTATCGAATCCAAAATAAAGCGTCCCTGGGTCGTCCCATACCAAACCTTAAGGCCAAAGATAATGGCGGCGAATCCGACGAGGAACGCCAGTCCGAAATAACTTCCTACGAAGTTGCTGGCGCCAATCACAATTCTGGTTGGCAGAGGCAGGTTCACGCCCAAGCCCGCGAACAACGTTGCAAATATCGGCACGACCTTCCACAGCAAAAGGGTGATGACGCCACCGGCGACGGTCAAAACGCCGACCGGGTAAACCAAAGCCGACTTCACGGCCCGCTGCAGCTTCACGTTCTTTTCGATGTATTGCGAAAGGCGCTGCAAAATCGTGTCCAGAATACCGCCCGTCTCGCCGGCTTCCACCATGTTGACGTACAGCCCGTCAAAGACCTTCGGAAACTGGCGCATGGCGGCGGAAAGAGTTGCGCCGCCCTCGACCGCGGATCTCGTTCCGGTCAGAACTTTTTGAAAGAACTTGTTCTCCTGCTGTCCAGCGAGGATTTCCAGGCATTGCACGAGCGGCAGACCGGCATCGATCATCACCGAGAACTGGCGCGTGAAGACGGCCAACTCCTTAGCGTTTACCGAGCCGCCGCCGAACGTGGGCAGGTTGAATTCCTTGCCCTTCTCTGACATTTTCGTGGCGGTAATCTGTTGACGGCGCAAAATGTTCTGCAGCTCCGCCTTGTTGGTCGCCGTAGCTTCGCCGCTAACGGCGCTGCCGCCACGATTGGTTCCCCGATATGTATAGACCGGCATTTCACTCCTCCTCTGTCACTCGACCCAACAGCTTGCCGCAGCTTCCGACTGCTCAGAACCTATCGTTTCGATGCCACCGGCGTTCTCGCCCCTCCGGCGGGAGAGGACACGCCGCGGTTAATCATGTCTTGCAGCTCATCGGGATTGGACGAGCGCGACAAGGCCATATCCAGACTAATCAGTTTTGCGAAATAGGCGTTGGCCAGTCCTTGATTGAAGGTCTGCATGCCGGTTTGCCCGGTGCCGGTCTGCATGGCCGAATAGATCTGATGAATTTTGTCTTCCCGAATCAGGTTACGGATGGCAGGGGTGGGGATGAGCACTTCCATCACCATGGCCCGGCCTCGACCATCAGGGCGCGGCAAAAGGGCCTGGCAAAGAATCCCTTCGATGACCATGGAAAGCTGCGCGCGAATTTGCGGTTGTTGATGGGAAGGAAAAACGTCGATGATGCGGTTGATGGTGGATGACGCGGAATTAGTGTGCAAGGTGGCAAAAGTCAAGTGGCCGGTCTCCGCGATGCGCAAAGCCGATTCGATGGTTTCCAGGTCGCGCATTTCGCCGATGAGCACCACGTCGGGATCTTCGCGCAACGCCGCGCGCAACGAGTTCGAGAAGGAATGCGTGTCGGCGTGTACCTCGCGTTGATTCACCAGGCACTTTTTGTGATTGTGCAAAAACTCAATGGGATCCTCGATGGTGATCATGTGCTCTTCGCGCTCGCTGTTAATCTTGTCGAGCATAGCGGCGAGCGTGGTGGACTTGCCGGAGCCGGTCGGGCCAGTGACGAGGACCAATCCGCGCGGTTTTTCGCACAGGCCCTTTGCTACAAGCGGCAAACCAAGGGCGTCAAAACCCTTGATTTCCCAGGGAATGGTACGGAATACCGCCCCTACGGCACCGCGTTGATTAAAAACATTTCCGCGAAAGCGCGCCAGATTCTTCAAGCCGAAGGAGAAGTCCAACTCCAGATTTTCTTCAAAGCGATGCTTTTGCGCGTCGGTGAGCACGCTGTAGGCCAGTGACTTGGTATCCGAGGCGGTGAGTGGCGGCATGTCCAGCGGGCGCAGCTTGCCGTGCACGCGAACGCGCGGCGCGCTGTTAGTGGTGACGTGCAGGTCGCTGCCGCCCATCTCGATCATTTTCTTCAGCAATTCACTCAGCGTAATTCCCGGCATCTGGCACCTTTCCTACAGAACCGTTTCGCGTAGCACTTCTTCCATGGTGGTCTGACCCAAGGCGACCTTAATTAACCCGCTGCGCCGCAACGTGATCATTCCCTGCTCGATGGCTTTCTTCTTCAGCTCCAGCGCCGACGCGCCTACTAAGATCAACTCGCGCAGTTCGTCGTTGATCTCCATCACTTCATATAACCCTGTGCGGCCTTTGTATCCGCCCTTGTTGCAGGTTGAGCAGCCCTTGCCGTGATAAATCTTGGTCTTCTTGGCCTCTTCGGGAGAATAGCCGGCATCGATCAACGCCTGCTCCGGCACGTCCAGCTCTTCCTTGCAGTTGGAACAGATGCGGCGCACGAGGCGCTGCGCACAAATCAGATTGACCGAAGTGGCTACTAGAAATGGCTCAATACCCATGTTCATCAAACGGCTGATGGTGGAAGGCGCATCGTTGGTGTGCAGCGTGGAAAGCACCAAGTGGCCGGTGAGCGCGGCTTTGACCGCAATTT
>Ga0137403_10001793_pt1 | contig 23597 bp, 26 predicted proteins | sample CZOMad2_1_16fung_FD_122057 | JGI IMG/M metagenome (GOLD analysis project Ga0137403, IMG submission 122057) | Vadose zone soil fungal communities from Angelo Coast Range Reserve, California, USA - CZOMad2_1_16fungal (Hybrid Assembly) | ecosystem: Environmental > Terrestrial > Soil > Vadose zone...
TGCGCGAGAGAAAACAGCTGCGCCACTTCCTGAAATGGACGGCTGAGATGAACAATTACGCGCGTCCGAAGCCGAAGAATCCATAGTCGGTCAGCAATCAGCACTCAGCCAACAAAGCAGCTGGCAATTAACAACTAGCAAATTAGCCGAACAAACCATGTTGCACCGTAGATACCACCGGCATGAGCGAAAGCTCAATTGGTTATGCGGGAGTTGCTTTCGTTTTCATTAGCGCGGAGTCGAAACAAGCAGCACCAAGCCAACGGAGGGCAAAATGGAGCAGCGTTCGAAAGGCAACACCAACCGCAGAAATTTTCTGGTCAACTCAGCCGCGGCCGCTGGCCTGGCGCTTTATCCGGAGACTTTGTTATTCGCACAGGCGACTGGCGCATCGTCCGCACCTTCCTCCACTACTCTGCAAAATCCCTCTGCGAATACGACGGCCAACAAGCCCCGGCCCGATCCGCTGAAACCGGAACTGGTGAAGGAATTTGTGGTGGCTGCGCATGGCGATCTGGAAAAGACAAAAAGCCTGCTGGGGGAAACACCAAGCCTGTTGAATGCCACGTGGGACTGGGGCGGCGGCGACTTTGAAATGGCGATCGGCGGTGCAGGACATATGGGAAGAAGAGACATCGGGCTGTTCCTGATCAGCCAGGGCGGGCGCTTTGACCTGTTTGTGGCTGCAATGCTGGGACGACTGGACGTCGTCAAGCCAATGCTTACGGCATTTCCTCATCTGGCCGAATCAAAAGGCCCGCACGGCATTCCGCTGATGGTCCACGCGCAGAAAGGTGGGCAGGAAGCGGCGGAGGTTGCGGCGTTTTTGGAGGGGCTGAAGTCGAAATCTGCTTAGTAATTAGCCGCGAATTACGCGAATGAAGGCGAATCAAAACATTCAATTGCGGAGAACGTAGAGGTCGCGGAGAAATTATCAGGCAGAGTGGCGGGAGGAATTTGCTGACGGCTATCAGCAAAGGCCAATGATCCAACATCAACCAATTCTTCGTAACAAAAGGGTTCCCTCCCCTTCGACAAGCTCAGGGTCGGGACAAAAGCACAAAAGCAAAAAACTAGATGTCGTACTTCTTCAGCAAATGCCGGAACGAGCGGTATGAAACCTTCAGCAGTTCGGCGGCGCGGATCTGGACGCCGCCAGACTGTTGCAGGGCTGATTCGATCAGTGAACGCTCCACACCGGCAACATACTTTTCAAAATCAATTCCATCTGTCGGAACATTTGGACTGCTGTGGCCGTTGCTGGATGCGGCTGCGGCGCGGGCTCGCGGACGGTCAGCCTCAAAATCAACTTTAAGCTCATTGCCCATTTCCATGGCAACGGCCCGCTCAATGGTATTTTCCAACTGGCGCACATTGCCGGGCCATTCCAAGGCCTTGAGCGCGTCCAGCGATTCATGTGAAATGCGCAAAATGCTCTTTTGCGCCGCCGCGGAATATTTCTTGAGGAAATGGCTGGCCAGCAGTTCAACGTCATCGCGGCGCTCACGCAGGGCCGGCACCTGGATAGGAATCACGCTCACGCGATAATAGAGGTCTTCACGGAACGTGCCGTTGGCGACCATCTCGCGCAGGTCACGATTGGTGGCTGCGATCACGCGAACGTCTACAGGAGTTTCCTGCGTGCCTCCCACAGGACGGATGGTGCGTTCCTGGAGAACCCGCAGCAGCTTTACCTGCATGGACACGCTCATCTCGCCGATTTCATCCAGAAAAATAGTCCCGGTGCTGGCTACTTCAAAAAGGCCGCGCTTGTTCTGGCTGGCCCCGGTAAAAGCGCCTTTTACATAACCGAAGAGTTCGCTTTCGAGCAGCGTTTCCGGAAAGGCCCCGCAGTTGATGGAGACAAACGGCTCAGTGGCGCGGGCGGAACAGGAATGGACCGCGCGCGCAACCAGTTCCTTGCCCGTGCCGCTTTCACCGTAGATGAGCACGGTGCTGGCGGTAGGCGCGACGGTGCGGATGGTGGCTTTCAGTTTTTCGATGACCGGACTGCTGCCAATAAAGTTATCGAGGGAGTTGCGGCTGGCGGCATCGCGCTTGAACGCAAAGTTTTCCCGCTGAAGCACCAGGGTTTCAAGGGCACGTCCCACGGCAAGCTTTAGTTCTTCAAGCAGGCCGGGGCCTTTGTGGATGTAGTCAAACGCTCCGCCCTTGACCGCCTGCACGGCAGCTTCGTAATCTTCGACAGCGGTTATCAAAATGACGGAAGTTTCAGGCGAGGATTGCCGGGCAAAACGCAGCACTTCAATGCCATCAGTCTGCGGCATCTTGATATCGGTGATCAAAAGTTCGTAGTTGGCGGAGCTGAGTTTCTTTTTTGCCGCTTCGCCGCCATTGACGGTCTCAACGCGATGGCCGTCTTTGCGCAAAGAAATATCCAGCATTTCGCAAATCGAGCGCTGGTCATCACAGACAAGAATGCTAGCCATGCGAGACCTCCTCGTTCACCGGCACATCATCAGATTCCACCGCGGCTGCCCGGGCATGAAGGATTTCCAAAATAAATTCTGCTCCACTGCCCAGAGTTGACTGGACAAAAATTCTGGCCCCGTGGGCCTGCACGATCTGGTAAACGATGGCCAAGCCCAGACCTGTCCCGCCTTCAAACTGAGATTGGAACGGCTCAAAGATTTTCTCGGTGAGGTTGGGAGCAATACCAGGGCCGGTGTCGCGAATGCCGACGCGCAGAAAATCGCCAGCGGCGCGCACAGACACCGCAATCGTCCCCTTGCCTTGCATGGCGCGGACCGAATTTTCCAGCAGGTTCCAGAACACCTGCTTGATTCTGTCGGCATCAATGGCGGCAAATGCTTCCGGCAAAGCGTAGTCGCGAACGATGGTCAGCTCCTTGGTCTGTGAGCGATTGGCCAGAAGCGCAAGCGCATCCTCCAGTAACGGAATCAGGTCGATGCGCGAGAACTTGAAACTTTTTTCACGGGAATACACGAGAAAGTCGGAAATGATGGCATTTAGGCGGGTGGATTCGCGAGTGATGATGTTGACCAGGGTCTTCTGTTCCTCGTTAAAGGGAGTTACTTCAGCAAGCACGTTGATGGAGCCGGCTATTGAGGCCAGCGGATTACGAATTTCATGGGCGATACCGGCAGCCAGCCGCCCTACGGCAGCCAGACGATCGCGCCTGCGGATTTCGCCCTCAAGCCGGCGCAGTTCCGTGCGGTCTTCAAAGGTATAAACGTAGCCGATAGTGCCCTGTTCGGGAACGATCAGGGCCGTCACGTTTACGTCAAAAGTTTTTTCCGTGCCTGACGGAGTCAAGCCGCGGACCTCGCACTGGGCTGAATCGATGTTGGGCAGACGGTCCACAAACAGCTCCGAGACATGACGGCCGTAAACCGAGGACGCTGTGCGCTCCAAAACTTTTTGCCCGGGGGCGTTCATCAGCGTGACGCGGCCTTCAAGGTCGGTAGTGATGAGAGCGCTGCGGATGGAATGGATCACGTTTTCATGCAGCGCCTGCAGGCTGAGCAGCTCGCCGCTCTTGTCGCGCAACTCCACGCCGGCCTGGCGCAGCTTGGCGGCCAAAGAACTTGAGAGGTGCGCCACCGCCAGATAGGCACAAAAATTGATGACGATTACAACCTGGAGGGACCTGAGATCGCCACGCGCGGAAAATTGAAAAGACGGTATGCGCTCAAAGTAGATAAGTTCCAGCAGCGCGCCAAAACAGATAAAGGAAACGGCCGCCGTTAGATAGGCCCAATAACGCGGCAGCAGAATGCTGGCGACGATGATCACCAGCGGGTAGAGAAAGTTGAAAAAGGTATCGATGCCGCCGGTTACATAGACGAGGGCAGTGGTAAAAGCGAGATCGGTAAAAATCTGGACGATGGCCTGGCGCTTGGATTCCTGCCAGAGCGAGGCCAGGAACATGAAAAAGAAAGAAACAGTGAACCAGGCGACAATGACCATTTCAAACAGGTGGACGTTGACATTGTTGGGCGTCAACTTAGCGATCAGGAGTTCGACAGCAAGAAGAACCGAGATGACGATGACACGAACTTTTACAAGCCATGCCAGCCACGCCCGCTCGTTAAACCTGATGTCTCCCATTTCCGCCTGTTTCTTATACTGTTTTTCGATTGAAGACCCGCCTGCAGAACAGGCGGGCCAGAATGTTCGCTTGATTGGATCCGGCGAATGTTTAGCCGGAGAGTTTCGAAATCATCGAGAAGAGCGGCATGTACAGAGAAATTACGATGCCACCAACTGCGACACCGAGGAAACCGATCATGATCGGCTCCAGAAGAGTCAGCATGTCCTTGGTAGCAGCGTCCACTTCATCTTCATAGAAGTCGGCGATTTTCTGCAGCATAGCGTCCATGGCGCCGGTGGCCTCACCGACTCCAATCATCTGCGTAACCATGTTGGGAAACACGCCGCTTTCCTTCAAGGGATCAACGATAGTTCTTCCCTCTTCAACTGCTTTGCGAACTTTCATCAATGCATCTTCAAGAACGGCGTTGCCGGACGTTCTTGCGGTAATGGAAAGACCTTCAAGAATCGGAACGCCTGACGTGATCAACGTGCCCAGGGTGCGGGTAAAGCGCGCGACGGCAATCTTGCGCAGCACTGTGCCGAGAACGGGCAGGTTCAGGAGCATCTTATCGAACATGTAGCGGCCTTTGGGGTCTTTGCGGATGTATTTGATTCCGACAAAGATCAGGACCAGACCACCCAATACCAGCCACCAAAAACGTCCGACAAAATTGCTTAAACCGATGACGATTTTTGTGGGCAGCGGCAAATCGACGCCCATGCTGATGAACATGTTGGCGAAGATCGGCACCACAAACTTGAGCAGGCATCCGACGACGAGGCAGGCAATGGAGATAACGGAAACCGGGTAAATCAAGGCCGACTTGACCGCCGCCTTCAACTTCACGGCCTTTTCCACGTAGGTGGCCAGGCGCTGAAGGATGGTATCGAGAATACCGCCGGCCTCACCCGCTTCAATCATGTTGGTGGTGAGATCGTCAAAGATCTTGGGGTACTGGCGCATGGCGTTGGAAAGCGTGGAACCGCCTTCGACGCTCTGCCGTACGCCGGTCAGACATTTCTGGAAGACCTGGTTTTCCTGGTTCGCGGCCAGGATTTCCAGACACTGCACCAGAGGAAGACCGGCGTCAATCATGACGGAAAACTGCCGGAAGAAAACGGCCGTGTCCTTGACAGGTACTTTGCCGGTGCCGAGTTTGGGAAGAGCGAATTCCTTGCCCTTCTCTTTAATGGCCCCCGGGGTAATGCGTTCGCGGCGCAACTGCATGGTGACAGCGGCCTTGGTGTCAGCTAACCGTTCCCCGGCAACTTTCTTGCCCTGGGGGTCGGTCCCTGTGAATGTAAATACCGGCATACCGTGTACTCCTCTCGTCCTTTTTGCCTACCGACTTCGCTTGCCAGCCCCGGGGGAGGGCTGAAAAACTTTTATCTGCGCTGTGGCGTGGCCGCAGAAACTTTTGGGGCCTGCACACCACGATTAATCATGTCCTGCAACTCATCGGGCATGGAAGAACGCGCCAGCGCGGTCTCCAGCGTGATGGCTTTTTGAAAATAAAGCGTCGCCAAAGACTGGTTAAACGTCTGCATGCCGAACTTGTCCTGCCCGGACTGCATCGACGAATAAACCTGGTGGATCTTGTCTTCGCGAATCAGGTTTCGTACCGCGGCGTTGGGAATCAGAATCTCCATGGCCATGGCGCGTCCCTGCCCGCCCACACGCGGAAGCAACGTTTGGCAGAGAATCCCTTCCAGTACCAGGGAAAGCTGCGCGCGGATCTGCGACTGCTGGTGCGACGGAAAAACGTCAATAATACGGTTGATTGTGGAAGCGGCCGAATTGGTGTGCAAGGTGCCAAAAGTCAAGTGGCCGGTTTCCGCAATACGCAGCGCAGACTCAATCGTTTCCAGGTCGCGCATTTCGCCGATCAGCACCACGTCCGGATCTTCGCGCAACGCAGCGCGCAGCGCGTTGGAGAAAGACTGCGTGTCAGAGTGAACTTCACGCTGGTTGACCAGACAGCTTTTGTTTTGATGCACAAATTCGATCGGGTCTTCGATGGTAATAATGTGATCGTGGCGTTCTGTATTGATTTTATCGAGCATCGCCGCCAGCGTGGTGGACTTGCCGGAGCCCGTGGGGCCCGTGACCAGAATCAAGCCGCGAGGCTTATCGCACAACTTGGAGATAATATTCGGCAGGTTCAACTGCTGAAAGGTCTTGATCTCAAAAGGAATCACGCGATAAACCGCACCCACCGCGCCGCGCTGATTAAAGCAGTTGCCGCGGAAGCGGGCCAGCCCTTTCAGCCCGAATGAGAAATCCAGCTCCAACGTTTCTTCAAATCGATGCTTCTGCGCATCCGTGAGCACGCTATAAGAGAGCTGCTTGGTTTCTGACGGAGTCAGCGGCGGCATATCCAGTGGCTGCAAATGCCCGTGGACGCGCACCTGCGGCGGTGAATTCGTGGTGATGTGGAGGTCACTGCCGGACATGTCCAGCATCTTCTTCAACAGATCGCTTAGTGTCACATTCATGGTGATTCCCGTTTCTTCCTAATGGCTCTGGCTTTTGGCCTTTAGCCTGTTTCGCCTGCATCTGCTTTAGCTGGGCTAATTGCCAATTACTAATTGCTAATTGCTTAGTGCAGCGTCTCCCTTGCCACTTCTTCCAGCGTGGTCACGCCTTCCTTAACTTTGACGAGACCGCTGCGCCGTAGCGTGATCATGCCGCGCTCAATCGCCTTCTTCTTCAATTCCACGGCGGACGCGCCAATCAAAATCAACTCACGGATTTCATCGTCCACTTCCATCACTTCATAAAGGCCTGCTCGTCCCTTGTATCCCGTGCCGTTACAAACGGAGCAGCCTTTGCCCTTGAAAATCTTGACGGTCTTGGCTTCTTCCGGGGTGAAACCGGCGTCAAGCTTGGCCTGTACCGGCATGGGAACTTCTTCGCGGCATTCAACACAGATACGCCGGATGAGGCGCTGGGCGCAGATCAGATGGACGGCCGTCGCTACGAGGAAAGGCTCGATGCCCATGTTCATCAGGCGACTGATGGTTTCCGGCGCGCCGTTGGTGTGAAGCGTAGAAAGCACCAGGTGACCAGTGAGAGCGGCCTTGATGGCGATTTCAGCGGTTTCAAAGTCGCGGATCTCACCTACCAGAATCACGTTGGGATCCTGACGCAGGAAAGAGCGCAGGGCAGCGGCAAAATTCAGGCCGATGGATTCTTTCATCTGCACCTGGTTCACGCCGTGCAACTGGAACTCAACCGGGTCTTCCGCGGTAATAATATTGGTGTCAGGCTTGTTGAGCAGTGAGACCGAAGAATAAAGAGTGTTGGTCTTGCCGGAACCGGTAGGGCCCGTGACCAGCACCATGCCGTAGGGCTTGAGCACCGCGCGCTGAAACTTTTCCAGCGACTCCGGCTCAAAACCGAGCTTGGTCATGTCAAGCCGCAGGTTTTCTTTATCCAGCAGCCGCATGACAACTTTTTCGCCCCACAGCGTGGGCAGGCAGTTGACGCGGAAGTCGAGCTGCTTTTTCTTGCCGCCAATCTGCATCTTCAGCATGATGCGCCCGTCCTGCGGCAGGCGCTTTTCGCTGATGTCCATCTTGGCCATGATCTTGATGCGCGAGGTGATTGCGTCTTTCAATTTCATGGGCGGCGACATAATGTGCTGTAACACGCCGTCAATGCGAAAACGCACACGGTATTCTTTTTCGTAAGGCTCAATGTGGATATCACTGGCGCCGCGCTTGACCGCGTCCGTCATCACGATGTTCACCAGCTTGACGATCGGCGCTTCGTCGGCCGATTTCTCCAACTCCGCCAGGTCCATCTCGTCCTGCTCAGCCTGTAGTTCAACGTCAGCCTCGTCGCCCATGGAAGCCAACAGCTCATCGACGTTCGATTCCTGTTGCGAACCGCCATAGGCCTTGTCGATGGCGTCCATGATGGCGGATTCAGATGCGACCACCGGCTCAATGTTGAAGCCGGTCATGAACTTGATATCGTCCATGGCAAAAACGTTGGTCGGATCGACCATGGCAATGGTCAGCGATGCGCCAACACGGCTGAGCGGAAGAATCTGGTAGCGCTTGGCTGTCTCTTCCGGAATCAGCTTGACCACGGAAGAATCGATTTCAAAATATTGCAGGTTGATGGCGGGAACGCCGTACTGCCGCGAAAGGAAATTGGTGACTTCCTCGTCGCTCACAAATCCCAGGTGGACCAGTGTGGAACCGAGACGGGAATTCGGGCCGGACTCACGCTGCGTCTTGAGCGCCTTATCGAGTTGCTCGTGCGTGATGATCTTCTCTTTGACCAGAAGATCGCCTAACCTTTGCGACATAGTTGGTAACAGGTCCTGGATGAAATTTGCCTCAAGCGCACCATGTCTCAAAGAGGCCGGGGGACAGCCGCTGGTCGTGGGAAGAACTTGAGTAGCCAGATTGTGTGCCGGGTGACAGAAATTGTCAATCAGCCGTTCTCCTCTAAGGTTCATGCACTTACGGGAAGAGTAAACAGGAACTCTGGAGTATTAAGGCGAAGCCCTGACATCTGAAATTAAACATGATCCGTTGAAAGCCGGTGCCTGGCGCGAACCTCTAGCGCGAATACCCTAAGTTACTAGTGGTGGGGTCAGATTCTTCTCCTCCGTCTCGTAAAATGCTTCCTGTTCCGACTCAAATGCTTCCTGTTCCGACTCAAATGCTTCCTGTTCCGACTCAAATGCTTCCTGTTCCGACCCGTGAAAGTGTCTCATTCGACCAGACAACCCAAATCTGTCATCCTGAGCCGCTCAAAACGACCGCAGGGAGTTGAGAGCGTGTCGAAGGATCCCTGCACTCTTTCCTTCAAAATTATTGCTTCAGGGAGTTCTTACGGACTAGGGTTTTGATTTTCCGATCCCACTCCCTTCGCTGGGGCCGAAGAACCCTGCTCTGCCCACGCTTCCGCCGTTCGACGCTCTATTTCCTCTGCTGCCTCCGTTCCTCTGTGTTTCAAAGGTGTTGAACTTCACTTTCGGCGATTTTGGCAATCTTGGCAATTTTGGCAATTCTTCTTCGCCGCAATCTCCGCCACCACGCTTCTCAGCTCAATCACCTCCAGCGGGCACTCCGGCCAGTTATGTATCCAGCACACAATTCCATCGCATCCATCCAGCGGATGCATGTGCAGCAGAAAATTTTTGCTCTCATACTCGGCTTCCAGGTGTATCGGCTGGCACTTGTTCGGCCCTACCTCGCGCATCGCCTCTATGTCAGGAAACTGCATTTGAATCCGGGTAACGGAAAGCCCCAGCTCATGCGCCACTCCGCCAAACACAAACAGCACGCCCTGCTCATTCGTCGGCGCAAAGCTGAACGGCGCAAACATCGGCTTCCCATAAATTGGACGATCATGCAGCACCTGCGCTCTCCGCGCCCCTTTCCTCGGTTCCAACGTCTGTGACGGGTTCCCTTCCGCTTTCACCTCCGCCGCAAGCATCTCCAGCACGTCTTCCCACTCCCTTTCCAGTCCTTCCTTCCTCCCGTATTCCAGCATCCCCGCCGGCACGTTCACCCAGAACCCGAATCGACGCACCAGCGGCCTCGGGCTGTATTTGCTGTGCAATTCATAGTCTGCCAGCGTGGGACACTTCTTGAGGCGCCGGACGACCCCTGCCCAGTCGGCAAAAAGGGCTTTCATCTCCACCATGTGTCCTGACCCGCGCGCTTCCAGTCCGCTCGCCTCCAGCAGTTGCCCGAACGTGCCAAAATGTTTCCGCACATGCCCTTTCCCAATTGCCGTCGCCTTGCGAAACTCTGCCATGCTGGGAGCATGTCCGAGTTTGGTTGCGCATTCCTGTACCGCTGCAATCACTTCTTCTTTCGTCATGGTCTTCTCCTTAAAGCCTTTCTCCTTAAAGTTTTTTTGCCGGAAGCTTTTTCCAATAAAAAAGCCACCCTAAGGTGGCTCAAATTCAGAATTTTTGGTTTTACAAGACGTATTGGAGCGCAGCCGCCCTCGGCTGTGGGCTTTGTTCTTCAAAAACGGTCGTGGAGCGCAGGCGCCCTCGCCTGCGTGCGATACTCATGTAGCACAGCCGCCTCGGCTGTATTTTTTGGATTGCTTGAATGGGAATTTAGAGATCGAATTGGATGACTACAGCTAAAACACAAAGCCAAGAGCTAAGAGCCGCTTCTCCAACAGCAGCTTTTTCTCACACTCCCGCGACCTATCCAAACGAACGGTGTACAGAGCAGAAGCGCAGCTTTCCCCACACTTCAGGTCGTCGGAGGCCGCGGAAGCTGGGACCCATACGAGAGGCCACAGTCCACAGGGGTGCAGGCCTTTTTGGGTTTCCCCGGCCAACCAGCTTTGATTGCTGATTGCTCCTTCTGCCGGCGCCGCTCCCGTCAGAAGACCTTTAGAATATAGCAAAATTAGAGCGAACAAAGCAAGAGAAAAATACGAAGAAAATTCGTTTCCAAAGAATTCGCTGCCCTGGACAAGACTGGCACCGGCGGCGCTGCTATTCCCTGAGCGCGGCGTCAATCCTATCGGTGTCGAAGCCAACAATCACTGTGGAATCGATCACGATCACTGGTGTTGTCATGTATCCCAACTTCTTGAGATCATCCAGCGCAGTGGGGTCTTGAATAATATCTTTTTCCAGGAACTGAACGCCCTTTTGCGAAAGATACTCCTTCGCTCTGTCGCAGAACATTCAACCCTTCTGGCTGTACACGGTAACAGTTTTCATTTGTCATTTCCCCATCAGTTGGTTGATGGCTTGTTTCGCGCTGCTGGTAACGTCGGCTACAGGATGCCCAGAATAGGTCGGCTTCGGTGGAGCTTCATTCCACATCGCACCGGGCGGATATACCGCAATGTAGTCCCAAACCACGCTGGCGCGATCATGTTCGCCCATGACATGCGACAGTGCCCGCCCTTTATCCCAATACTGCGAAGCTCGGGTGCTAGAAACACGCCTTAACGTCGCGGTTGATGGCGCTGCCAAATCAGTCGCCAAGACAGGCTCCCAGACTACGAACACGCGCATGTTTGCGCCGGTCACGTCTTTTAGCAGCGTTTCAGTTGCGGAGGCCCCCCGCAAGCAATACGCTCAAGTTGGCGAGAGCATTACCATGATCCGCACAGACGATGCAGAGTCATTGAACGCCGTTTTGAGCGTAGACATGTTGTTGGCAGTAAGGTTGACAAGTGGCGACTGCCCCCTCGGGGTCGAGCCACCACCATAAAAGTAGTAAGCGACGCCGAGGGCAATCACGACTATTGCTCCCCAAATAATCCGCTTCAGGTTCATGATCCACCTGCCAGAACATTGGCTAAGAAGTTGGCGACTATCTGCGGGAAAAAAATAAAAACAAACACCACAACCGCCGAGAACCACAGCAGTACGGTGCTGACGCGGCTCGGCTTGCAATTGCACTGCTTGGCCCGCCAGGATTTATAAAACGCGAATGCAATCAGCAACACGGAGATGACCAGCAAGTAAGGCCGAAGCTTGCCTACGAAGGCCGAGGTTCCCGCCGCACCGGCTGCAAATAGAAATGGCAGAAGTGGTAGACAGCAGCTTGAAGCGGCGATCACGCTGGCGAGGGCGCCCAGGCTCGCAACGACCGTGCCTTTCGAACCCGGTTTATTTTTTTGCTCTGTTATTTCTGTTTGTTGCATGTTACTTACCGTTGGCCCCATTCATGTGTTCAAGTTTGTCGATCAATGGACAACACTCGTCGTGTTTGACCTTGCCCTTATGCCGCAGCTCGCGCTTGCAGTCCCGCAAAGCGCTGCTGAGTTCTTCCTCCAGATGGGCGAGGCTCCTGATTTTGGCTCGAACATCCTTCAACTTCCGGTCCAACACCGTTTGCACTTCTGGGCACAGGTGCTGTTTCTGGCGAAGCGACAGCAGTTCCTTAATTTCAGTGAGCGAGAAGCCCAGTTCTTGAGCGTGCCGGACAAATGTGAGGTCACGAATCTGATCACCGCTAAACAGGCGATACCCGCCAGTGCTTCTGGCGATGGCCGCAATGAGTCCCCGCTTCTGGTAGAAACGGATCGCGTCCACGCTCATACCGGCCTGCTTCGCCGCCTGTCCAATGTGCACTGCTTCCGCCATCACATAAACAGCATAAACCCTGGAGTTAAGTCCAGAGTCAAGGGAATTCGCCACCAATGCGGGACTGGGAAATGCTCTCCCCTCGGGGCTTTGTATTCAGAAACTGGCAAGGTCATTTTCCAACATTTTCACCTAATAATATAAAGCGCATTCATTAGTATATTATTTTTTAATTGAAATTATCTACTAACCGTCTTATAAACATAATATGGCTCGTCGGCACTGTACGCAGTCAGCCCCACCAAATCCGCCTAACTATGGAGGCAAACTTGGCTGAGATCGATGTTTCCCAAAAGGCCGAGATTTACCACACCTTATATCTCTTGAATCTTTCATTTGCCTCAATCGTGGGATACTGCCGGACCTTGCAGCAAACCGGAATTTTCAGGCCTCAGTTCGTCCGGTTGTTTGAGGGGTTCACGCAGGAGTTGCAGGCAGAGATCAACCAGGAATTTTTGGGTTCCCTGGAAAGCATCGAAATCGATCACTGGAACCGCTTCGCTAAGGTCCGGGAAAAACGGGAAAAATATCTTCTGGGCGAAGACGCAAAACCAAAGAAAAGAAAGTCCCGTAAATCGTGACTAAACTAATACCCAGGCTCACCCGGTTGTAACTTTCCGCGCCACTCCTTTACCATTCCGCAAATGAATCCGCCCGGCCCGAACACCCATGGCATTCGGGCCGTTTACTCGCTGGTAAAGTAATCCACCGCCACGGGACTCTCAAACAGCGAATAGTCGCGCGTCACAATGGTGATGCCGGTCTCTGTAACGATGTAGTTCTTGGCGTCTTCTTCAGGATCAAAGCCGATGACGGTCCCTTCGGGGAGATGCACGTCGCGGTCAATAATCGCGCGGCGGATCTTGCAATGCCGCCCGATGTTGACATGCGAAAAGATGATGCTGCTCTCGACCTCAGTGTAAGAGTTCACGCGCACGTCGGGCGAGAGCACGCAGTTGCGCACATAGCCGCCGGAAAGAATGCTGCCGGGGCAGACGATGGAATCAATGGCCATGCCGGTGCGTCCGGGCTCGCCGAAGACAAACTTGGCCGGCGGATATTGCCGCTGATGCGTACGGATGGGCCAGTGCTTGTCATACAGGTTGAACACCGGCGAGACTGAGACCAGGTCCATATTGGCTTCGTAATAGGCTTCAATGGTGCCCACGTCGCGCCAGTACTGCGCTTCCTTCATGTTCTCGTCAATGAAGTTGAAGGAAAAGATTTTATACTGGTCGAGAATGCGGGGCAGGATATCATGCCCGAAGTCGTGCGATGAGTTGGGGTCTTCAGCGTCTTTCAGCAGCACGGGCAACAGCACGTCAGTGTTGAAAATGTAAACGCCCATGGAGCCGGAAACCATCTCCGGGTTGTAGGGCGAACGCAGCTTGGTCTGCTTGGGCTTTTCTTCAAAGCCAGTAATGCGCCCCGAGCGATCAATGTCAACGATACCGAATTGATAACACTCTTCGGGAGAAATAAGGATCGTGGCCAAAGTCACGTCCGCGCCCGCAGCCAGGTGCTGGTCCATCATGAGCTGGTAATTCATTTTGTAAATGTGGTCCCCGGAGAGGACCAGCACATGCTTGGACTGCTCAGAGCCAATCGAATAAATGTTCTGGTAAACGGCGTCGGCGGTGCCGAGATACCAGCTGTCACTCACGCGCTTCATCGGCGGCAGGACTTCAATAAACTCGCCCAGTTCGCGCGCCACCACCGAGCCCCAGCCTTCGCGGATATGCCGGTTTAACGAGAGAGCTTTGTATTGCGTAAGGATGTAGACCTTGCGCAGGTCTGAATTGATGCAGTTGGAAAGCGTGATGTCAATAATGCGATAGTTGCCGCCGAAAGTCACTGCCGGTTTGGCGCGATCGCGCGTAAGTGGGTAGAGGCGTTCTCCGGCCCCGCCGGCAAGCAATACTCCCAATGTATCCTTCATAATTTTTTGCGGACCATTTACTTGCAGATCATTTCTTGCGGACCATTTTTGAATGGCCCGATGGAAACAGCAGGGGAACTCCTGGACACCAGAAATTTATGCTAGCAGAAAAAAGAAAAACCGGCACAGCACTGCTCGCCGCCGGACGATCCAGAGGTTTTCAGCTATGCAGCTTCGTCGGTGGAGATGCGCAGAGACTTCAGGAAGCGCACATCGTGGGCATTGATGCTGAATTCAGGTTCGGCATGCTTCTTGCGCGAGCTCACCAGCTGCGGCGCAGTCTCTTCGTCATGCTTGTTGAAGCCGATGGTAGCTTCCAGCACCAGAAAAACGTCAAAGCCTTCGTCTTTTATTCTGGCGATCACCTGCGCGATCTGCTCAGATTCAGAAAGAGACACGTTGATGGCCTCTCCCAGGTCTTTCATCAACTGCTTTAATCGTGGATTCACGCAAACTCCTCTGGACTCCTGAATTAGATGCCCGTGAGGTTACCGGCGTTTTATTCTTTCGGCAGGATTCGCTGATTTTCGCGCTACAATACCCAAAATGACACAAATTTCCGCTGTTAAAAATGCTTTGCAAAGCGTTGTAAAGAAAGACCGCCTGCTCAATGCGGTCTTTGCCGGCGGAAAATCGTTTGTTGTCTCAGTGAGCCGCACCTTTTACGCCTTCTATCTCCAAACCACCGGATTGATCTTCCTGATGTTTACCGGCTACGGTGTATGGAACCTGTACCACCATTACCGCCTTGACCACTTTGCGGACCGCATGCGCCTTTGGATTGTGGCTCCCGTAACTTTGGTCCTGGCATTTTTCACGGTGCATTCTTTCGTAAAAGCCAAGCGCACCCTCAAGCGGAAATAACTCTCGCCGATAGCAGATCGAACTGAAAACTCAAGGTCCCTCACTCCGAATCCTTCGCTCTGCCCCTTCATGCCAAAAGCAGGCGTGAACAGGTCCCGAAAACGCGCGCGGATTTGCGGAGTTCGGGATGACGTTTGGGTGGGAGTATCATGGCAGAAGAGCAGCCCTGAACATGCCCCAGGACACCAAACTCGAACGTGACGCCGAGCAGTTGAAAGACATTAATCCCCAGCCGCTCTACACGCCCGCCGATCTTGAAGGCTGGGACTACGATGCCGATGCGGGCTATCCCGGCGAGTTCCCTTTCACACGCGGCGTGCAGGCCACCATGTATCGCGGCCGCCTGTGGACCATGCGGCAGTATGCCGGCATGGGCGACGCCGAAGAATCGAACAAGCGTTACAAATATCTTCTTTCCCACGGGACGACTGGGCTTTCCGTGGCGTTTGACCTGCCCACACAGATCGGCATGGATTCAGACCACGCCATGGCCGCAGGTGAAGTCGGCAAGGTGGGCGTGGCCATTGATTCCATTGAAGACATGGAGCGGCTCTTTGCGGGCATCAACCTGGAAAAGATTTCTACGTCGATGACCATCAATGCCAGCGCCGCCATTCTGCTGGCGCTCTACATTGCCGTGGCCCGCAGAAACGGCTCTGATACGCGCAAGCTCAGCGGCACCGTGCAAAATGACATTCTCAAGGAATACATTGCGCGCGGGACATATATCTATCCGCCGCGCCAGGCCCTGCGCATCATCACTGACATGTTTGCTTATGCCAATGAGCACGTGCCGGACTGGAATCCGATTTCGATTTCCGGGTATCACATGCGTGAAGCGGGTTGCACAGCGGTGCAGGAGGTGGCGTTCACCCTGGCGAATGCCATCGCTTATGTGGATGCTGCGCTGCACGCCGGGCTGGACGTAGACAAGTTCGCCCCGCGCCTGTCTTTCTTCTTCAACGCGCACAACAATTTTCTGGAAGAAGTGGCCAAGTTCCGCGCGGCCCGGCGCATGTGGGCGCGAATCATGCAGTCGCACTTCCACGCCAAAAATCCGCGCTCGCTCATGCTGCGCTTTCATACGCAGACTGCCGGATCAACGCTCACGGCGCAGCAGCCGGAAAACAATATCGTCCGCACGGCTTTGCAGGCTATGGCGGCCGTGCTGGGCGGAACGCAGTCGCTGCACACCAATGGCTTTGACGAAGCGCTGGGCCTGCCGACGGAAGAGGCGGCGCGCATCGCACTGCGCACGCAGCAGATCGTGGGACATGAAACCGGAGTGGCCAATACCGTTGATCCGCTGGCCGGGTCTTACTACATCGAGTCGCTGACCAATGAGATCGAGCGCCGCGCACAGCTCTATCTCGACAAGATTGAAGCTCTCGGTGGGACGCTGCGAGCAATCGAGCAGGGCTATGTCCAGCAGGAAATCCAGAACGCCGCGTACGATTTCCAGCAGGGCGTGGATCGGCTGGAGAACGTCGTCGTCGGCGTGAATCGTTTTCAGACGGAAGGCGATAAGTCGGTGCCGGTACTGCGTATCGACGAAGGTCTGGAAGGCCGCCAGGTGGAACGCGTGCGCGCTTTACGAACTCGCCGCGACAAGACGAAGTGGGAAGCCGCGCTGCGCGCGGTGGAAGACGCCGCCCGCGGCGAGCAAAACCTGATGCCGCATATCATTCATGCGGTCGAGAGTTATTGCACCGTCGGCGAAATCTCTGACACGCTGCGCAAGGTTTTTGGGGAGTATCAGGAAACCGTGGTCATCTAAGGAAGGCGAAAAATCCTACCGCGGATAAACGCGGATGAACGCGGATCGGGAAGAATGCCAACCCTCGCAACATGCCGTCCCGAATCCCGTCGGCGAGCCTTGGTGAGCCGCAGTGGTGAGGGATCTGCGCCGCTGCTTTTACGGTTCTCGATTAGGTATCCTTTACCGCCCCAGGCGGTTCCTAACCAATGACAGACATTGCGGCACGTGGACGCCTCAGCAGAGCCGATCCCTCGGCCTCACGGAAGACATACGAAAGATGTCAGCGGCTTGGATATGTTCGGCCTCGGGATGGCATATGGTTTGGACGGCGGGATGTTCTACCTTTAAATCATGTCAGACCTGAGCAGCATCCGCGGCACAGAAGCCCTCATCTACCGTTTCAAGAACGCTTCCAGCACTTCGACATACTTTTCCGGCTCCTCGTAAGAAGGCAGATGGCCGCTTTGTTCGAAAAAGACGAGCTTTGCGCCGGGGATGGCGTGCGCCAGACGCCAGGCCGTGAGCGGCGCCACGTTCATGTCATAGCGGCCGGTGATGACCAGCGTCGGGAATTTGAAACCGGCTAGCTTGGGCGTGAGATCAAGATTCTCGGTGGCTTTGGCAACAGCTTCGCCAACTGCGGGCTCAAAGCCGAGATCGCCCATGTGGCTCATGTAGGCATCGCGTTTCTCCGGCGAGTAAAAGATCATGCGGAAATGATTGCGCAGGCCAGCGCGGGCGGCGGCTTCGGTCTCGGGGCCAAGCTTTTGCGCTTCCTGTTTATTTTCTTCTTCGATATCGGGAAAGACGTCGGGCAGAACGTGGACGATATCGTGCCAGGAAGGGCCAGGAGAGTCGGAGAGTATCAGCTTCGCGACGTGCTCAGGATGAGCGGCGGCATAAGCCATGGCAACGAGTCCGCCATAGGAGTCACCGAGCAGCGCAAATCTAGTGAGACCAAGAGTCTGGCGCACGGCGTCGAGGTCAGCGATTTGGGCGTCCATTGATTGTGAGGCACCAGATTGTGAGACACCAGATTGCGAAGCTCCGGCCTGCATGCGTTTGGATCCGCCAGTGCCGCGCTGGTCGTATAAAACGACGAAGCGGTTTTTGCCGATGCGCGCCCAAAGGTCATTCTGCATCATGTAGGCATGCGAGAGTCCGGGGCCGCCGTTGATGGCGATGATGGGAAGCGCGGTTCCTTTTGCGCCGTAGGTTTCATACGAGAGGTCGACCTGTTCGGTATGCGCGACGCCGGTAGCGTGAGGGATGGTTTGGGCCGACAGTGCGGAACAGAGAAGGAAGAATGTAAGCAGCAGGTTCATTGATTGGTGACCTCGTTAGGAATGGCTGGGGGAACTTAGCAGGTTAGCACGGCAGTTTGGAGCAGTCATTTAAACTCACGGTGCTCGGACACATTCATAACCCAGTCCCGCGCCAGCGGGACGTTTGGCAGTAGCCCGCCGTTTCAACGGCGGGAAAGCTGACACAAACAAGACAAGTCCCCTTCAGGGGACGACTGAAAAACCCATGCCGCGTTGTAAAATGCCCAGCGCATGTCACACACCTATTACAGCATCCTGGCGCATTGCGTGTTCTCAACAAAAGAACGTCGGCCCATCATCCCCACCGACCTGAAGGCCAAACTCTGGCCGTACATCGCCGGAATCGCGCGACAAAATAAATTCAAAGCGCTGGCGGTGGGCGGAAGGCCAGACCATTGTCACGCTCTATTGTCGTTGCCGACGACAATCTCCATCGCCAAAGCTGTGCAATTGCTTAAGGGCGGCTCGTCAAAATGGATCAACGATCATTTTGAACGACGATCGTTCGCTTGGCAGGATGGTTATTCCGCATTCAGCATCGGTATCTCTCAACTCGAAAACACAATTCGCTACATTAACAATCAGGAGCGTCACCACGCAAAGATGGATTTTGCGCAGGAGTTGGAGAAGATGCTGAAACGTCACGGAATCAAGATTTATCGTTCGTCGCGGGATTGAAATCCCGCGTTGTTTCAGTCGTCCCCTCAAGCCACCCCAGCAAGCCAAAACCGGTCTTGCCGGGGGCCCCGGTTCGGGGACTTTATCGTTCTCTTCAGCTTTCCCGCCGTTGAAACGGCGGGCTACTGCCAGACGTCCCGCTGACGCGGGACTGGATTAGGGCTGCAAATGCGCTATGTCCGGCACGTCAGATAATAGTGAAGTAATGGGCTGGAGATGGCGGCGTCCCCGGAGTGTGAACAGAAAAAGCCCATGGTGATGACAGACCGTCCTGTGTATGGCCCCCTGATACGGCCGTACCCGATGATTCATGGGCCTATCAACGAAAACGGGGTGCTTTACCTGTTCGGAACGGTGTCAGAGAGGCTCGGCTTTGTGGTGACGCTGATTCAGGGCGCGTTTCCAGACTGCTACGCGATGAGGCTGGTGGATGTAGATCGGTGGCAGCCGGTGCGGATTGAGTTTGAATACGAAAGCCGCAACTTTCTGAAGCACATGCATGATCCGAGCGGGTGCGACATTATTGTGTGCTGGAAGCATAACTGGCCGGAGTGTCCGCTGGAGGTGATTGAGCTGAGCAAGGTGGTGGGGGAAGGGTCTTACCACTGATTAACACTGATGACACTGATGACACTGATCAGGAGAAATTGCCAGAATTGAAAAACAAGACCTTTGAAACGCGGAGGAACGGAGGGCGCGGAGGAAGAGAATACCGCGGATCAGCGCGGATGGGCGCGGATCAGAGGACTAGAACCAACCACGGAGTCGTCATGACCGGAGGGCGGTCACAAACGAGCATGAAAATGTTGTATCTATAGGTCCCGCGGCAGCAGCGGAGCCGATCCCTCGGGTCCTATTTGGCTGCTGAAGGAAGCGCAGCCAAACTTACGGACCTTTCGGGATGGCAACTCTCAGATAGCGGCATTTTCGAGAGAGGCACGGAGAAAAAGAACTTTGCCCCAGATTTGCGCAGATGCACGCAGATCAGAACAAAATGGCAATTGAACAACAAAACCTTTGAAACACAGAGGAACCGAGGGCGCAGAGGAAAAAGGGAATTGCCAAAATCGCCGGAAACATGGCGGGGGATGCGTTGTCGGGATCTTTCGACTCGGCGTCACTCTCTTCAGTCGTGCCGCCAGCGCTCAAGATGACAAGATGCGAGCGGCGTTGGTCGAATTGAGGCATGATCGAGAAACATCATCGAGAAAAACGAATCCGCAGGCGGGGGCGCCTGAGCTCCCAACCGTCTTCCGTCCATTTGAAAACCGCCATTTGCACGCCATCTCACTTTCCTGTAAACCTTGTCACTTACGAGCCAGCCGGGTTTTGAACCAGAGTTCCAAAAACAGAGTCTTGAAAATCAGAGTTTGATCGGTTTGATCGGGCTTTGAAGGTGGGTATTGCGCCTGGGCTTCGAACCAAACTTCGAACCGGCGCTTTTGAACTAAACCGCGACCGTGTACGTATCCTTCGACGGGGAGACTGCTTGGAAGAGCAACAAACAGGGGTACTTGTTCGCCGATGCCTGGCAGGCGATGCCGCGGCATGGGAGGAGATCGTGCGTCTGCACAACAGGCGGATCTACAACTTGTGCTATCGGTTTACGAACTCCCCGGATGACGCCCAGGACCTGACGCAGGAGGTTTTTATCCGCGTGTATAGGTCGATGGCTAGCTATCACATTGAAAAAGGGGCGTTTACGACCTGGCTGACCACCCTGACGCGGAACCTTCTGGTGGACCATTTCCGCAAGAGCAAGCAGGATCGGGTGACGGATTCGATAGACGCAGGGCTGCGGGAAGAGGACGATTCGCTGTCTCTGGGCGACCGGCTGGAGGACCCAAGGCCGAACCCGGATGATCGGCTGGCCAGCAAGGAGACCCAGAGAATGGTGCAGATGGCGCTGGCAAGGATCAGTCCGGATCTGCGGGAAGCAGTGATTCTAAGGGACTTACAGGATATGGACTACAAAGAGATTGCCCAGGTGTTGCGGGTGCCGGAGGGAACGGTGAAGTCGCGAATAAACAGAGGAAGAATGGAACTTGCGCGATTACTTTCTCGTAATAAAAGGCAGGCAAGCAATGAATAGCGAAGCAAAAAACGGAATGGAATGCAGCGAGTTTGAGGCCCTGCTGGCCGAAGCATTGGATGACGCACTGGCAGCCGATACGCGGACGGCCTTCGATGAGCATGGCCGAAGCTGCGCGGTCTGCGGACCGCTGTTCGCCGAAACCTGGGAAGGCATGGTGATGGTCCGGGGGATGGCAGAGCTGGAGCCGCCAAAGAACCTTGTCCATAACATTCTGGCGGCAACGAGCCGGAAAGCAGCCACCGCTGAGCAGCTTGCCGAAGAAGCGAAGCTGGGCTGGCTGGAACGGATACGTCGCACCCTGAAGCCGCAAGTCGGCGGGCTGATGCATTCACGCTTTGCCATGTCATTCGCGATGGCGTTCTTTTCGCTCAGCATCACGCTGACGCTGGCGGGAGTGAAAGTGACTGACGTGAAGAACATGGTCGCGCATCCGAGCATGCTGCGCAAGAACGCGGTGCTGGGATTTACCCACGTCGAAGCGAAAGTCGCAAGCTATTACGAGAACCTGCGGCTGGTGTACCAGGTGCAAGCCAAAGTCCGCGAGCTGAAGAAGAATACGACGCCGGTAGCGGAGCCGGGTGGGGAGAATCGGCAACAGAATAGGAAGTCGGCGCCGGAGGATGGGCGTCCGAAAGAGTATGAGAATTACAGCATGGAGCGCGATGGTGGGTTGATCGCGCAAACTTTTACGTGGCACGAAGGAGCCCAGATATGAACTGCGCCGTACACAATCAGACCCAGGCAGTAGCGTACTGCCGTACGTGCGGCAAAGCGCTTTGCGAAGATTGCAAACGCGACGTCATGGGCGCCATCTATTGCGAACCGTGCATTGCCGCACGCTTGCAAGGCTCCACTGGCGGAGCTACGACGATGCCTGGCGCCGCACCGCCGCCGCCGATGAGCATGCCTGGTGCACCCAACCCGGTTATGGCGGGAATCTTAGGCTTCATTCCTGGCGTAGGGGCTATGTACAACGGGCAATTCGTGAAGGCCTTTGCCCACGTTTTAATTTTTGTGATGCTCATCATCGCCGCTAACAATATTTCCGAGGTTTTCGGCGTCTTGATCGCCTTCTTCGTAGTCTACATGGCGTTTGAAGCCTACAAGACCGCGGAAGCAAAGCGTCATGGCTTGCCGACGCCCGATCCTCTTGGTCTGGACAAAATGTTTGGCATCCAGGAATCTCAGATCCATTCGTCCGGCATTCCGCCCGTCGGAAGCGCAGCCGTATATCCTTCAATATCGCCGCAGCCGCAGCCGACTCCTCCTCTTCAGGTTGAGCCGCCTCCGCCGCCGCAGGACAACACTCCCATCGGCGCCATTGTCCTGATTGGCCTTGGAGTGCTCTTCCTCCTCCAGAATCTGGGCGTTCTTCGCATGCATCACTTGTGGCCGCTGTTTCTGATCGGCATCGGACTTTGGCTTGCCTACAAGCGTACCGTCCGTCCCAGCATCGGAGGCCCCCAATGACGCCTTACATCCGTAATCGAAATTGTCACTGTGTTCGCTGCCGGGCCAACGGACTGATGGGCGCTGCCGTCCTGATCACTCTTGGCGTGCTCTTCCTGATGGAAAGCTACGGCGTCATCCCATTCGACCGCAGCTTCCCCGTACTGCTGCTGGTGATTGGCTGCGTGCTGTTAGTTTCGCGAACCGGCTCCACAGAAGGCCACATTCAACCCGGCTGGATACAGGGTTCTGTAGCTCAGCCACCCGCGCAACAGCCATGGACCACGGCCACTACCGCTCCTCCGCCGCCGTCTCAGCAATGGACATCCGGGTCAGACAATCCGCCATCTTCCTCCGGACAAGATGATTCGCAGGTGAAACCATGAGTGCACCGCCACAAGTTCCGTACTATCGCCCGCGACCGCGTTCCATCGTCGGCCCGCTCGTCCTGATCACTATTGGCGTGGTGTTCCTTCTCCGCACCACGGGAGTCATTTCCTTCCAGTCTTTTCACAACTGGATGGTGCACTACTGGCCGCTGTTGTTGATTTTCTGGGGCGCCGCCAAGCTGCTGGAACATTTGTGGGCGCGCCAGCACGGTGAGCCCACGCCGCGCCTCGGCGCTGGCGGCATCGTGTTCCTCGTCTTCTTCATCATGTTTGGTACGGCCGCAACGCGGACGGCAGACTGGAATTGGCGCGGCATCGGCACGGAGATTGGCGCCGACGACTCCGACTGGGACAATATCTTCGCCAATCACTATGACTTTACTGACAATTTTGCCCAACCCCTCGCCGGCGGGTCTGAAATAAAAATCCTTTCCGCCCACGGTGACATAACCGTTACGCCCAGTGAAGACAACCAGGTTCACGCTGTGGTCCATAAGTCGGTGCGCACTGACTCGCAGGAGAATGCCAACCGCCTGAATGACTCCACGCGTCCCAAATTTACCCAGCAAGGCAGCCTCTGGTTGCTGGACCTGACCAGCGGTGATTTCGAAAAAGCTCGCTTTGATCTCGACTTGCAATTACCGAAACAGATTGCTCTTTCCATGTCCACCCGCCGCGGCAACCTGAGCGTCTCGCAGCGCGAAGGCAACGTTGATCTGACCACAGACCGCGGAAATCTGAGCGCTGAGAACGTTAAAGGCGCCACGTTTCTGCATATACGCCATGGCTCGGTCAATGTAAAAACCGTCACCGGCAACGTTCAGGTGGATGGCGAAGTCGAGGACGGAAACGTTTCTGACGTGACCGGCACACTGGAATTTAATGCCGGATACAACGGCAACGTGCAGCTTTCTCACATCGGCCAGCGC